>Ga0307380_10009475_pt1 | contig 12358 bp, 6 predicted proteins | sample UN3MG_FD_202239 | JGI IMG/M metagenome (GOLD analysis project Ga0307380, IMG submission 202239) | Soil microbial communities from Risofladan, Vaasa, Finland - UN-3 | ecosystem: Environmental > Terrestrial > Soil > Coastal area > Acid sulfate soil | place: Finland: Risofladan, Vaasa | collected... | reverse complement strand
TCCCCGAGCGCCTGCGCCTGCTTCAGAACAGAAAACGTGAATGGCTCGCCAGGCACGGGGAGGTCTTCCGCATCGTCAGCGGTGATCTGGATGAAAAGGCCGTTGTTGGAGCCGCCTTTGTGGAGCTGACCCGTGGAATGCAAATACCGGGGGCCAAAACCGACGGTCGTCGCCAGGCGCAAGCCGTCGCGCAACCGCATGCGCATAGCGCGCATGACCGCTTTGTGGCCGCTCGAAGCCTCCACGTAGGCGAGCAGGGCGACGTAGTCATTTGGCCGGCGCTGTTGGAGAAAGGCGGCAAGGAACGCCTCCAGCGAGCCTGCGTCGAGACCAAGCCGCTGGCTAATCTTCACGAGCGTTTCGCGACTTGCCGGATCGCAATACAACTCCAGTTCCTCGGCCTCCGCCGCAGGAGTCTCTTCAGCGAAGCGGCCCTCAGCCTTGCATTGGGCGAGCAAACGGTTCGTATTGATTTTGCTTTCCTGGACGTTCGGCTGATCGAAGGGGTTGATCCCCAGTAGCGCCCCCGCCGCCGCCGTGGCCACTTCCCACCGGAAGAATTCCGCGCCCAAGTCGAGCTTGTCGGCGAGCTCGATGTGGACCACCGGGTGGCCGGCTGCTTCCAGCGTTTTCAGCCCTTCTTCAACCTTGTCATCCATTTCGGAATTAAGCGCCATGCGAACAAAGAGCCGATCGTTTCCATAAACCCCGGGTTCGCCCAAGTACTCCTTCTCGACAGGCACCAGGCCCTTTCCCTCCTTGCCGGTGCTCTCCGCCAAGAGCTGCTCCACCCAATCACCAAAGGTCTCTATGCCGCGTGAGACCAGGAACGTCACCTTGTCCCGGCCGGCGCGCCCCGCCTCGCCGAGGATAGCGCCCAGCGCGACGCCGGGATTCTCCTGCGCAGGCACATCCGCCCCGCAGGCTCTTGCCATTCCCGCGCCGCTTTCGAGCAAGGCACGCACGTCCACGCCCGCCAGCGCTGCCGGGACGATCCCGAAATTCGAGAGCGCCGAGAACCGTCCGCCGATGTCCGGTTGGCCGGGGAAAACGCTGCGGAAGCCTTTTTCGCGTGCGAGCTTTTCGAGGAAGGACCCAGGGTCGGTGATTGCCACAAAATTTTCGCCGGCGAGGTCACCCTTCAATGACTTAACTCGATCGAAGAAATACTTGTAAAAGCTGAGGGTTTCGGCGGTGCCGCCCGATTTGCTGGAGACGATGAAGAGCGTCCGGTTGAGATCAATTCCCTTTTCCACCCAAGCCACGCTTGCCGGTACCGTGGAATCCAGGACCTGAAGCTCCAGAAACCCGGGCGCAGTTCCGAACGTGGCCCGGAAGACGTCCGGGCAAAGGCTGCTGCCGCCCATGCCCAGCAAGACCGCGTGCTTGAAACCCTGGCCGCGCACCTGATCGACGAAAGCCTGGAGTTGATCCAGGCCCTGCAGCATCTCGCCGGGCACGCTCAACCAGCCAAGCGCGTTCTTGATCACCCGCTGATGTTCGGGCTCAGACTTCCACAACCCGGGATCGCGCTCCCAGAGCCGCTGGCCAAATCGCTCCTCCTGGAGTTTCGCCAGCGCAGCTCCCACCGCCGGCCCCAAACCGCCCGGACTGAACGACCATTTCGCAGAAATCTCGCTCATGCATTACTCCGACGATCGCAACGCGCAACGAACGGGAAATTCGTTCCAGGCTCAGCGGCCCAACAAGGCTTTGGCGCGTTGGACGGCATTGGCCGAGGTGAACCCGAATTTTTCCGCCAGGATTTTGTATGGCGCGGAAGCCCCGAACCGCGTCATGCCGATAACCGCGCCTTTGGTGCCCACATAGCGCTCCCAGCCGAGCGGCGCCGCCGCCTCGATGGCGAGCCGAGCAGTGACCTGGGGCGGCAAAACCTCGTCTCGGTACGCCTGCGGCTGTTTCTCAAAGAGATCCCACGACGGCATGCTTACCACGCGCGCCGCGATTCCTTCGGCTGCGAGTTTCTCATACGCCTCGAGGGCCACGGACAACTCCGAGCCCGAGGCTATTAGCAGAATCCCAGGCTCCTTCCCTGCCGCATCCGCCAGGACATACGCCCCGCGGGCCAATCCTTCCGCGGACGCGTACTTCGTGCGGTCGATAATCGGCAGTCCTTGGCGCGTCAGAGCCATTGCCACCGGGCCGCCTTGCCGCTCGATGGCCACTCGCCAGGCAACCGCTGTCTCATTCGCATCGCCAGGCCGGATCACCATCAGGTTGGGGATGGCTCGAAGGGCGGGCAGATGCTCGATGGGTTGGTGCGTCGGCCCGTCTTCGCCCAGAAAAACGCTATCGTGGGTGAAGACGAAGATCGAGTGGGCTCCCATCAACGCCGCCAAGCGGATTGTGGGCCGCGCGTAGTCGGAGAAAATCAGAAACGTCGCACCATAGGGAATCAGGCCGCTGAGCGCCATGCCGTTCAGGATGGCGCCCATAGCGTGCTCGCGGACTCCAAAGTGCAGATTGCGCGCGCCGTAATTGCCTTTGGCGAAATCTCCCGCTCCCTTGATGAGCGTGTTCGTCGAAGGCGCAAGGTCTGCCGAGCCCCCGATGAGCGTGGGCAAACCTGGCGCGATAGCGTTCAGCACGGCTCCGGACGCCTTGCGCGTGGCCATCGATCCGTCAGTGGGCTTGAAGGTCGGCAGCTTTGCCGCCCACCCCTCGGGGAGCTCCCTGCGAACAAACCGGTCCCAATCTGCGGCGAGATCGGGGAACGTTTTGCGGTAGGCTGCGAGGCGTTTCTGCCACTCGGATTCTGCCTGCTCACCCCGGTCAATGGCCTTTCGGTATTGGACGAGGGCCTCATCGGGAATGTAGAACGTGGGTTCAACGGGCCAGCCCAGCCGTTGCTTGGTCAGCTTGACTTCCTCTTCTCCAAGAGGCGACCCGTGGGCTTCAGCGGTATCCTGTTTATTGGGACTTCCATAGGCGATGTGAGTCCGAACCAGGATGATGGAGGGCCTTCCCTTCTCGCCCTGAGCGGCGCGGACCGCTCGATCGATGGCTTCCAAATCGTTCCCGTCGGTAATCCGCTGAACGAACCAGCCATAAGCCTCAAACCGTTTCCCCACGTCCTCGGTGAACGCCAGGTCCGTCGAACCCTCGATGCTGATGTGATTGTCGTCGTGGAGATAGATGATGTTGTCGAGGCCGAGGTGCCCGGCCAGCGACGCTGCTTCGGAGGAAACTCCCTCCATCAGGTCACCGTCGCTCACAATACCGTAGATCTTGTAATCCACAATCTTGTGCCCCGGCCGGTTGAAGAGGGCAGCCAAGTGTTTCTGCGCGATGGCCATGCCCACGCCCGTCGAGAATCCCTGGCCGAGAGGGCCCGTGGTGGTTTCAATTCCGGCGGCCAGCAGGTTCTCCGGATGCCCGGGAGTCTTGCTTTCCCACTGGCGGAACTGTTTCAGATCGTCGAGCGACATGTCGTAGCCGGTCAGGTGAAGGAGGCTGTAAAGAAGCATCGAGCCGTGGCCGGCAGAGAGGATAAAGCGGTCGCGGTTGGGCCAATCGGGTTTGCGCGGATGGTATTTGAGAAAGCGCGTCCAGAGAACGTAGGCCATGGGTGCGGCGCCCATGGGCATGCCGGGGTGGCCGGAGTTGGCTTTCTGTACTGCGTCCATCACCAGGCAACGGATCGTGTTGATGCAAAGTTGGTCGAGCTTGGATCGGTTTGAAACGACTTTGGCAGACTGCGCTGAGCGTTCTCCAGGCAAGGTGTGATTCCTCCCCCCTAAAAACTCATGCTTCCGCCGCCGACGGCGGCGTTACGTCGTTGAGTTGGCAACCAGCCCCTCTAGGGTGGATGCACCCTCAGAACATCACGATGCAAACCTAGCGAGGGATTATATAACTTTGCGCAGCCGGTTGGGGAATGAGTTCGACGCCAGCGTGCTCGGTGAGGACAAAAGCGACTACCTTCTCTTTCGGAACCCTCGCTCCGATTGTTCTGCTATCCTAATGCCGTTCCGCAATCTCTCTGAGGACGAAGGGATGAATCATGGACAAGCGGCATCTTGGAATCATCGGATTGGGCGTGATGGGCCGAAACCTGGCGCTGAATGCGGAGGGCAAGGGTTTTTCGGTGGTGGGCTTTGACGCGGACGCGGAGAAAGCGAAACAGGTCGCCGAGCAGACGACCGGGAAGAACGTGGCGGTGGCCAATACCCTCGCCGAGTTTGTGGAGGCGCTCGAAGCGCCGCGGCGCATCTGGGTGATGGTGCCGGCCGGAGGCCCGGTGGACTCGGTGCTGCGTGATTTGAAGCCCGTGCTGGGCAAGGATGACATCGTGCTGGATGGCGGGAATTCTCACTTCAAGGACACCGAGCGTCGCGCCAAGGACCTGGAATCGTCCGGGCTGCGCTTCTTCGGCATGGGGGTCAGCGGCGGCGAGGAAGGCGCGCTGCACGGGCCGTGTCTCATGCCCGGCGGCCACGAGGAATCCTACCGTCGTCTCGAGCCGCTGCTCACCAAGATGGCAGCGCAAACCAACGACGGCGCGTGCTGCACGTATCTCGGACCAGGCGGGGCGGGCCACTACGTGAAGATGGTCCACAACGGCATCGAGTACGGCATCATGCAGACGATCTGTGAAGCGTATGACTTCTGTGGGAAAGTTCTCGGCATGAGCGGCACCGAAATCCGCGACGTGTTTGCTGAGTGGAACAGCGCGGACCTTGGCTCGTTTCTGCTGGAAATCAGCATCATTGTTTTGGGAAAGATAGACCCGGAAACCGGAAAGCCGCTGGTGGACTTGGTGCTGGATACGGCGGGTCAGAAAGGGACGGGCAAGTGGACGGCTCAGGACGCGCTCGACCTGGGCGTGGCCGTGCCTACGCTGGCGGGCGCCGTCGAGGCACGCATCCTTTCCGGACTCAAGCAGGAGCGCGTGGCGGCCGCTGAAGTCCTGCGCGGCCCCAAACGCAAGCTCTCAGCCCGCAAAGCCGATTACCTGGCGGCGCTGCGCGATGCCTACGCGCTCACGGTGATCGCCTGCTACGCGCAGGGATTCACGCAAATGCGGGCGGCTTCAAGAGAATACGGGTACAATCTGAAATTCGCCGAGATCGCGCGCATCTGGAAGGGCGGCTGCATCATTCGCGCCAAGCTCCTCGACCCCATCCGCGACGCCTTCCGGAAAAAGCCGGACCTCCCCAACCTGATGCTCGACCGCTTTTTCCGCAGGATCGTCAATAAGAGCGGCAAGAATCTGCGGAAAGTGGTGAAGGCGGCGGCCGATTGGGGAGTGCCCTGCCCGGCGTTCTCGAGTTCGCTCAATTACTTCGATAGCTACCGCTCCGCACGCCTGCCCGCCAACCTCCTGCAGGCCCAGCGCGACTACTTCGGCGCGCACACCTACCGCCGGCTCGACAAGGAAGGCGTGTTTCATACGGAGTGGGGCAAATAGGATTTTCGATTGCTGATTGATGATTTTCGATTGAAGAGTCAGCCGCGGTTGATTTGCGGGCAGAATCAATCCTGGGTCGGTGATCGTGAAAAAGCCGACGCCTGGAAAAACCCCAACGGCGGATGGCGACCTGATGCCCACATCCGCGATTTCCCGCTGTCCGCCCTATTGCCGTTCCAACTATTTCGCACTAATTCGGTGAGGGGCGACATCGAGGATTTTGCCGAGACCTTGCGATGCGAACCTTGGCGGATTAAGTTGGAACGGCACTAGTCGTAAATTTCCCGGCGGTGGCCGACAAGATGGACGGTCAGCACCTTTCGGTTGCGTTCAGGCTCGTAGAGAACACGGTAGCCGCCAACCCGAAGTTTCGATAATCCCGAAAGATCTCCGCTGAGGGTTTCTGGTGTGAGCGACTCAAAGTTTTCCGCGAGCCAGCGAAGTTTGTTCATGATCCGTTGGGCGACGGCTTTATCAAGTTTCTCTAAGTCCGCTAATGGCTCGGGAAGGAATTCGATTTGGTACATCTACCATTCCAAGCCGAGCTGGGCGGCGACATCGGTGGCAGGGGTAGTCTGACGTGAGTCCTGAGGCAGGTTGAGAGACTTTAGTAGGCGCTCTCGAACCTCGGGGCGTAGTGTCAAACCTTCGTCGGGATCGCCCAGTAGCTCGCGGAACTTCTCCTCGACCACTTCGGCGATGAGCGACCTCAACTGATCTATCGAAAGATCCTTGACGGATTGCATGACCATTGGCTCCACCGGTATTCTACATCCACTTAGGCGAAAACGCACGCCGCGTTCGCACCTGACAGCTTGCTTGGATTTCCCATCCGTTCGTGGTTTTCCTTTGGTATAAGTATTGGCCGGAAACACATGGGAACAATCGAGATTCTATCTCCGAACCGATCGCTTTTCCCAGGAGGCATACATGATGCTCAGAATGATCCGCAGCTTCGCCCTAATAGTTATTCTGATGCCTGCTGCTGTTGCCCACGCCAAGCGCCCCATCACCTTCGAAGACCTGATGAAGGTGCAGCGCATTTCCGACCCGCAGGTTTCGCCTGACGGACGCTGGGTGGCGTACGTTCAGGGCTCCGTCGACCTGGAAGCCAACAAGACCAGGCGGCACATCTGGCTGGTAACCAGCGACGGCAGCGAACGCCGCCAGTTGACGCGCGGTGAAGGCTCCGACACGCGGCCGCGTTGGGCGCCGGATGGAAAATCCATCGCCTTCATCTCCAACCGCGGCGGGAAATCCCAGGTTTGGATTATCCCGGTGAATGGTGGCGAGGCATATCCGTTGACGTCAATCTCCACGGAAGCCGACGGCGTCGTCTGGGCCAGCAAAGGCGACACGCTGCTTTTCACGTCAAAGGTCTATCCCGACTGCTCCGATGACGATTGCAACAGCAAACGGGCGGAGGAAGCCGCAAAGAGTAAAGTGAAGGCGCAGATTATTGACGAGCTGCTCTTCCGCCACTGGGACGAATGGCGCGACGGCAAGTACACGCACCTGTTCGCCGTCTCTTCCAAGGGCGGGCCGCCGCGCGACTTGACGCCCGGGGCGGTGGATTCGCCCACATGGTTCCTGAGCGCGCCGGACGCCTACGCGATTTCTCCCGACGGTTCCGAGGTCTGCTATTCAGCGAACCACTCGGGACACCCTGCCTGGAGCACCAACAACGATCTCTATCTTGTATCCGCCGCCGGCGGCGAGCCGAAGAACACCACCCAAGACAATCCCGGCTCCGACGCCTCGCCGCAGTACTCGCCCAACGGCCGCTATATCGCCTACACTTCGCAGGCGCGAGACGGGTATGAATCCGACCTCGTCCGCCTGCGCGTCTACGACCGGCAAACGCAAACCGTGAAAGACGTCACGCCTGGATTCGACCAATGGGTGGACGGTTTCGCCTGGGCGCCGGACAACGACACGATTTACTTCACCGCTCCGGAACGGGGACGCGAGCCGATTTTCAAGACCTCGGTCAACAATCCCAAAGTGGTAAAGGTCGCGGAAGGATCCATGAGCGACCTCCAAGTGATGCCGGGCGGCATCGCCCTGGTCTTTACTCGCTCGAGCCTGACGCAGCCCGCGGAAGTCTACCGGCTCCTTCTCAATTCCGGCGCCGTGCCCATGCAACTGACCCACGCAAACAATGGATTGCTGGGGGAACTCGACATGAATCCCGTCGAGGATGTAACCACCCAGGGGGCGCTGGGCGCCGAAATCCACAGCCTGCTCGTCAAGCCGCCGGGCTTCGATCCCAACCGCAAGTATCCGGCCATTTTCCTGGTCCACGGCGGGCCACAGGGTGACTGGTCCGACTCGTGGGGCTACCGCTGGAACGCCCAGATGTTTGCCGCGCCCGGCTACGTGGTGATGATGACCAATTTCCACGGCTCCACCAGCTACGGCCAGGCGTTCGTGGAGGAGATCTCCGGCGACTGGGGCGGTGCGTGCTACGACGACTTGATAAAGGCAACAGACTATCTGGAATCGTTGCCCTACGTCGATAAGAGCCGGGTGGGCGCAGCCGGAGCGTCCTTCGGCGGCTACATGATCAACTGGATCGCCGGACACACCAATCGCTTCAAAGTCCTGGTCTCCCACGACGGCGTTTACGACAACCGTAGCATGTACGGCGAGACGGAAGAACTCTGGTTCGATGAGTGGGAATTCAAAGGTCCCCCGTGGGATAAGCAAGCGGCGGCCTTGCGGGATAAGTTTTCGCCGTCCTACTTCATCCAGAATGCCCGGACACCCATGCTCATCGTGCACGGCGAGCTCGACTACCGCGTGCCGCTGGGGCAAGGAATCCAGATCTTCACTTCCTTGCAGCGATTGGGTGTGCCCTCAAAGTTCCTCTACTTTCCGGACGAAGGTCACTGGGTGCTGAAACCACAGAACAGCCGTCTGTGGTACAAGACGGTGCTGGCGTGGCTGGGCGAGTACCTGAAGCCGTAGGCAGGCTGGTTAGAGTTGAGAGTTCAGAGTTGAAAGTTGAAAGCAGCGGCGCGCGTTGTCCGTTGCCCGTTGTCCGTGGTCCATTGTGGCGGCGCTCGGTGGGCGCCGTTGAGGGTTGAGAGTTAAGAGTGCAGGGGCGCGCGGCGCGCCCGATTGTGCAAATGTAGTTCGAACTCCTCAGCGAAATCGCCGATTCCGAAACGATCGCAGCGGGAACATCGATTCGTGAGATTGCTCGCCTGCGAAAGCGCTACGGACAGGGGCGCTGGCGAAAGAAAAAGGGCGTTGGAACAGTGCGCCTCGCCGATGGTACGAGGCGCACGGCGTCGGCAGGAAGGAACTGAGAATCAAGCGTCTCCTCGAATAAGAAGATGAAGAAGAACTCGAAAAACAAGCAATTTGTTATCTGCGTCCGTAATGAGGGCTGCGTCGTTTCCTTGGAGCTTCGCAAAATCTACCAAGTTCTCCCGGATGCCGCTGCGGAGCGGCACGGCCTGCTTCGAGTCGTCGATGAATCGGGAGAAGACTACCTTTATCCAAGCGACTTCTTTGCTCCCATTGAGTTGCCAAAAGCCGTGGAAAAAGCTCTGCTACTGACTGCCTGAACCGTCCGGTTTCCCCTGCGTAATGATATCCTTCCAGCCGCGCCTGGCGGCCGGCAATCGATGTTTCTCTGTCATCTGCAAACAGGGCGTTTGGGCTTTTTTGCAGGGACCGCCCCCCACCATGAGGAGAGGTTCCTCCCACGGCTCTCGAAATGCGTCAGCTTTCAGCAAGCTTTCCGAGTTCGCACTGTCTTCCCCCTTGACTTTTGACCCTAAACTGTCAACTCTCAACCTGCACGATTGACCCAGACAATCCACGGGAGAGCCTCATGACCAAAGACGAAATCATAAGCAAACACAAGCAGTACCTTTTTTCCTGCGTCACCACGTACTACAAGGACCCGCTGGTCATTGACCGCGCCAAGGGTCAGTACGTTTACGACCTCGAAGGCCGGCAATACCTGGATTTTTTGGGCGGCATCGTGACCATTAGTGTGGGCCATTCGAACGAAAAGGTGACCGCCAAGATCAAAGCGCAGGTGGACCGCGTCCAGCACACCTCGACGCTCTTCCCTACCGAGGCCATCGTCTCCCTGGCGGAAAAGATGGCGCAGATCGCGCCGGGCAAGCTCCAGAAATGCTTCTTCACCAACAGCGGCACGGAAGCGAACGAGGTGGCGGTGCTGTCGGCGCGCATGTTCACCGGCAACTACGAGATGCTCGCCCTGCGCCACGGCTATAGCGGGCATTCGCAGCTCACCAAATCGCTCACCGGCCTCCACACCTGGCGAAAGGCCGGGGTGGTTCCCTTCGGCATCATTCACGCTCCGGGACCCTATTGCTACCGATGCCCTTACGGACTCACCTACCCGACCTGCGACCTTCATTGCGCCAAGGACATCGACGAGGTCATCAAGACCTCGACCGGCGGCGCCGTGGCCGGATTGCTTGCCGAAACCATTCAAGGACTGGGCGGCGTGGTGGTGCCCCCGCCCGGCTATTTCAAAATCGTTGCCAACATCGTCCGCAACTACGGCGGCCTCTTTATCGCCGACGAAGTTCAGGCGGGTTTCGGACGCACCGGCAAGAAGTGGTTCGGCATCGAGCACTGGGAAGTGGAGCCGGATATCATGACCTGCGCCAAAGGGATGGCCAACGGCGTTCCCATCGGCTTGACGATCACCCGGCCGGAGATCGCCGATTCTTACAAAGGTCTCACCATTTCGACTTTCGGTGGGAATCCTGTTACCTGCGTGGCGGCAAAAGCCACCATCGACCTCATCGAAGAAGAGCGATTGATGGACAACGCTCACGAGATGGGAACGCGTTTCCGAAACGGTCTCGAAGCTCTCAAGGAGAAGCACGCCGCCGTTGGCGACGTCCGCGGCATGGGACTGATGCAGGGCGTCGAGCTGGTGAAAGACCGCAAGACCAAGGAACCCGCGCCCCAACTCGCCAACCAGGTGCTGGAGCGATGCCGCGCCAACGGCCTGATCGTCGGTAAGGGCGGGCTGTACGCCAACGTCGTCCGCATGTCACCGCCGCTGAATATCTCGAAGGCCGACATCGACGAGGCGCTCAAGATTCTCGCCAAGAGTCTTGCAGAGGCCGCTGCCTAGCTGTTGTTGTGGACCGGCAACCCAAGCCGCGATGGTGTGTGGGACAGCGAGCCTTTACTCATTCAATCTTAGTCCGCGGAGGCTTTATGCGTCGTTTTGCGCTGGTGATATTCCTTGGACTGACAAGCGTTGCTCTCATGCCGGCCGAAACCGGCCCGTTGCAAGGACTCGGCGGATATTCCGACGAAGCGGCGCGCGTCGAGCGCGATTGGGAATCCAAATTCAAGGCCATCCCCGAGCCCCAAAACCTGCGCGCCTACATGGAGCGGCTTTCGGCGCGACCGCATCATCTCGGATCGCCGTACGACAAGGACAACGCCGAGTGGATTCTGGCCCAATTCAAAGGCTGGGGTCTGGACGCGCACATCGAGAGCTTCGAGGTCCTCTTCCCCACGCCCAAGGAACGCGTCGTGGAGCTTGTCGCGCCCACCCGTTTCACCGCCAGGCTTCAGGAGCCGACGGTTGCCGCTGATCCCACGTCCAACCAGCACGACGAGCAATTGCCCACCTACAACGCCTATTCCGCCGACGGCGACGTCACGGCACCGCTGGTCTACGTCAACCACGGCATTCCGGAAGACTACGAGCAGCTCGAACGCCTGGGTATTTCGGTGAAGGGCGCGATTGTCATCACCCGCTACGGCGCTTCCTGGCGCGGCATCAAGCCCAAGGTCGCGGCCGAGCACGGCGCGCTCGGATGCCTGATCTACTCCGACCCGCGCGACGACGGTTATTCCCAGGGTGACGTGTTTCCGGAAGGTGCCTGGCGACCGCGAGAGGGCGCCCAGCGGGGCAGCGTGATGGATATGCCGCTCTATACCGGCGATCCCCTGACTCCCGGCGTCCCCGCCACCCCGGATGCGAAACGTCTGCCGCTTGAAGAAGTGAAGACCATCACCAGGATTCCCACCCTGCCCCTCTCCTACGGCGACGCTCAACCGCTGCTCGCCGCGCTCGCGGGGCCGGTGGCGCCCGACGATTGGCGCGGGGCGCTTCCCATCACCTATCACCTGGGACCGGGCCCGGCGAAAGTCCATCTCAAACTGAAAGCCAACTGGGACATCAAGCCGATTTACAACGTCATCGTTAGGATTCCCGGGTCGGCTTATCCCGACGAATGGATCGTGCGCGGCAATCATCACGACGCCTGGGTGAACGGCGCTGACGATCCGGTCTCCGCCATGGCCGCCTTGATGGAGGAAGCTCGCGCTTTTGGCGAATTGCTCAAACAAGGCTGGAAACCCAAGCGCACCATTATCTACTGCGCCTGGGACGCCGAAGAACAGGGCCTGATCGGCTCCACCGAATGGGCCGAAGCCCACGCGGACGAGTTGCGCCGTCATGCCGTCGCCTATATCAATACGGACGCAAACGGCCGCGGATATTTGAACGCCAGCGGCTCCCATACTCTCGAGAAGTTCATCAACGAAGTCGCGCGCGACATCGTGGACCCCGAAAAGAAGATGCCGGTCTGGCAACGACGCCGGTTGAAGCTCATCGCGGACGCGCAGTCGAAAGAAGAGCGGGATGAAGTGCGAGCGCGCCCCGACTGGAGGATCGGCGCGCTGGGCTCGGGCTCTGACTATACGGTCTTCATCGATCACCTGGGCGTCGCCTCGCTCAACCTGGCGTACGGGGACGAAGACGGTGGCGGCATCTATCATTCTATCTACGATGACTTTTACTGGTACACGCACTTCTCCGACACGGACTTCGCTTACGGCCGGGCATTGGCGCAGACCGTGGGCACCGCGGTCATGCGACTGGCAAACGCCGAGTTGTTGCCCTATGAC
>Ga0307380_10009473_pt1 | contig 12359 bp, 13 predicted proteins | sample UN3MG_FD_202239 | JGI IMG/M metagenome (GOLD analysis project Ga0307380, IMG submission 202239) | Soil microbial communities from Risofladan, Vaasa, Finland - UN-3 | ecosystem: Environmental > Terrestrial > Soil > Coastal area > Acid sulfate soil | place: Finland: Risofladan, Vaasa | collected... | reverse complement strand
AGTGAAACTAGTAGAGGTGGTTAGTACATAAATATATTTTAAGAAAAATTTTAATAAAATATTAAGATAATAGAGTAAATATAATATATACAATTACGGAGGGATACCAATGAAGATGTTAATCGATAGCCATTGGGTGGAAGCCTCCGATGGCAATTGGCAGGAGGTTTGTAACCCCGGTACTGGCGAAGTTATTGATAAAGTTCCGATAGCAACTTTAAAAGATGCTGAGAAAGCGTTGTTGGCAGCTCAACGTGGAAAGGAAGCAATGGGCAGATTGCCAGCCCACGAGCGTTCGACAATCCTGGTCAGGATTGCAGATGCTATGGAGGCTGACAAAGCTGCTTTGAGTGAATTATTAGCACGTGAGAACGGTAAGCCGATAAAACAAACCCGAGGAGAAGTAGAGGCTGCAATACGTATTTATCGCGGGTTTGCAGAAGAAGCAAAACGTATCCTCGGGAAAGTGGTGCCTATGGATGCAGTTCCTGGGCAGGAACGGAATTTAGCATTTACGATCCGCCAGCCCCTGGGGGTAGTGGCAGCAATCATACCATTCAACTATCCCGTGGAACTCTGTGCGCATAAAGATGGTGCAGCATTGGCAGCAGGTAATGCAGTGATTGTAAAACCTCCCAGTAATTGTCCATTAACACTGCTCAAAATTGCTGCTTTGATGGAAGAAGCGGGACTGCCTAAAGCAGCGCACCAGGTGATTACTGGGCCAGGGAAATTGATAGGAGACTTCCTGGCACGGAGCCAGGGCATCCAGATGATCACTGTGACTGGCAGTACAGAAGTGGGTATTAAAATTTCACAACTAGCTGCTCAAAATCTAAAAAAAGTTCATCTGGAATTGGGTGGCAACGATGCTATGATAATCTGTTCCGATGCCGACCTGGAGAAGGCAGCTGAAGCAGTTGTCCTGGGCCGTCTGGCTCGAGGGAATGGCCAGATATGCTGTGCAGTCAAGCGCATATTTGTTGATGCCCAGGTCTATAATAATTTTGCAGAGATTCTAACTGAAAAAGTCAGAGCTTTAAAAGTAGGCGACCAGTTGGATGAGGACACTGATGTAGGTCCGCTGATTAATGAAGAAGCTGCCAGGAAGGTGGAGGCAGCCATCAATGATGCTGTTAAAGCAGGAGCAAAACTGAGAGCAGGTGGACATCGAAAAAACGCCTTCATAGAACCTACTGTCTTAACTGATATTCACCCCCAGGTTGAACTATTTCGTGAGGAAATCTTTGGGCCGGTTGCGCCTCTGGTAGCTTTTCAGAATTTAGATGAGGCGATTGAGATGGCTAATGATAGTCCTTATGGTTTGCAGGCGGCGCTTTTTACCAAAGATATCAATCGCGCTTTTGATATAGCTTACCGCCTTGAAGCAGGAGGCGTAATTATTAATTGGTCTTCTGCTATAAGGGTGGAAAGTCTGCCATTTGGTGGAATCAAGATGAGTGGCCATGGACGCGAAGGGCTCTATGACACAATCAATGATATGACCGAGCAGAAGATCATACTGGTGCATGATGCTCTGTCGGTATTTACAAGTAAGTGAATAAAACAATAAAAATATGGGGTATTGACCTTTCAGAATGAGAGTCTATGCAACGTTATTATTGATATGAAAGACAAGACTGAGAAAAGTGAGTGGAGCAGATACTCTGAAAATTATAAAAGGAGGTGGTATAGGAAAAGAGTGGTAAATAAAATATAATACTACTAATGGAGGGGGTAATAAGTAATGGCTATAAAAAGTGAGATTTGTTTAGATATTAATTGAAGTATGGTTATCTTACCTAAAACAAATCTCGAGTAATTTTGTTAAAAATTTCTCGTAAAGTAAAATAAGTAAATTAAGGAAAGGTGAATACAAAATGAAAAAGACATTATCAAAGATACTTATGTTAGTATTAATTATGTCAATGGTAGGAGTTTTTCCTTTAATAGGTTGTAAGGCAGAAGCTGCTTCAGCGGAAAAACCGTTCGAAGGTGTGGAGATTTATGTTGGGTGTTTGGCAAGAACACTTTCTGATGAACTTAAACCCTTTTTGGCTGATTTTGAAGCTGAAACGGGTATTAAAGTAAACATCGAACAGCATGCCTACGACTCTCTTCGCGACAAAATGATGTTGGAGTTTGCGGCAGGCTCTGGTTATTTTGATATCATCTACCTATCTCCGGGTTATTTAGGGGAGCTGGTGGAAAATGACTATATTATGGATATAAGCGGATACATGGAAACGCTCGGTTTCCAACGGGATGATTTTCTACTTGCAGCAATTGAGATTAGCCGCTATGGAGTCGGAGAGGAAATATGGGGATTTCCATACCTTGCTGATACAACTGTTCTACTCTATAGAAAAGATTTGTTTGAAGATCCTGACAACCAGGCTGACTTTGAAAATCAATTCGGATATGAACTTCCCATACCTACCCTGGATAAACCATTTACTACCAAGCAGTTTTTAGATCTGGCTAAGTTCTTTACCCGTGGCGACATGTATGGTTTTGGCTATCCACAGACTGGCGTTGCCTATGGCAATCTCTATATTCTGCCATGGATCTGGACTTTCGGTGAAGAGTACTTTGATGAGAACTATCAGGTTACGATTAATAGTCCCAAAGGTATTGCTGCAATAGAATATGCCCGTGAATTACAGAATTATCAACCACCTGGTGTATTAGGATGGGATTATGGTGAGCATATGCCGTATTTTTATGAGGGTAAACTTGCCATGACAGCTGGCTGGTTCCACTTAGGTGTTGAAGCTAATAATCCCGAAATTAGTGCTATAGCCGGTAATGTTGGCTATGCTACAGTACCTTGGCACCCAGAAAGTGGACTTGAAACAGGCAAAGCAGTTCTAGGTGGAGGGTCACTGGCAATTACCAAAGACTCTAAAAATCCAGAAGCTGCCTTTACTTACCTTAACTGGATGTTTGGAAACAAAGAGCGTGCCCTTGAATGGTATCTGAACGGTGGAAGCGCTACACTAAGGGCTATTTATGAAGCACCGGAAGTATATGAAAAGTTCCCGTGGTCCAAAGAGTTTTTCCCAATAGCTAACTATTCTCTGGAACATATCGCAAAACAGAGGCCTACAATAGGGGTTTCTCACAGTCTTTTTGAAGTCATGTCAGGTGCATGGCACAGTGTATCAATGGACCGCGAGTCACCAGAAGAGGCTCTCAATCGGGTAAGTACTGAAATGCAAACAATAATTGATGGGTGGAAAAAAGATCTTGGTATGTAATAAAGGCATTTGAAAGGTAAGATAGAAGCGGGAAAAATTTTCCCGCTTCTATTTATATACAGAAAGGGCTAGTGAAAATAATGAGGTTTAGCCGAAAAATTGAATGGCAGAAAGCATCTATATATATAGTTCCCTCCCTTATAATTCTTTTTATTATAGCTATCTATCCAATGCTATATGCTATCTGGACCGGTTTCTGGGACTCTCACCTTCACAGACCGGAAGTAAGGTCATTTGCAGGATTAGAAAACTATATTAAATTGTTTTTAGACCACCGGTTTTTAAGTTCACTGGGAATAACCTTTCTTTTCACATTAATTTCTGTTGCCAGCACCATGATATTAGGATTTCTTCTGGCTCTTCTGTTTGAAAAGCCATTCAAAGGAAAAAATACTGCTCTGGCATTATTAACAATACCAATGGTCATGGCACCTGTTGTATCTGCACTTATATGGAAAGTGTTTCTTCTTGAACCAGATGTTGGTATTGTAAACTGGTTTTTAAGTTTGTTTGGCATCAGAGGACCTTACTGGATCTCTACTACGCCCTGGGCTTTAATATCAGTAATAATTGTTAATATCTGGTTTATGACCCCTTTTGTAATGTTAATAATGGAAGCTGCTCTTTCAGTACTGTCCAAAGAACCTATTGAGGCAGCAATGATTGATGGAGCTGGCTACTGGAAACGGGTATGGTACATAATAATTCCCTCGCTCAAGGGAAAGATTTTATTCACATTAATCTTCCGTATTACCATTGACTACAGGATGTTTGATATTGTTTATACCATGACCAGAGGTGGACCGGCGTTTGATACTGAGATGCTGAGTGTCTGGGTGTATAGTGTTGCTCTGAGGACATTCCAGATGGGTTATGCCAATGCAGGTGCGGTAGTAATGATGATTATTATCGGAGTAACATGTTTGTTAATTATATTACCTATAATACGGAAAAAAGGAGAGTTAGCATGAGTAAAGTAAGACGATTAACTAAAGTAAGGACATTAGAAATATTGCGGCTTATTATGATTGTCGTTGTAGTTTTTGTTGCTCTTTTTCCGATTATATGGGTGCTTCTTGCTTCATTTAAAAGCCCAGGAGATCTTATGCGGGTTCCACCGGTTGTTTTTTTCCAACCTACATTAAGTAATTATAGTGATGTAGCCAGTGAAAATTTTCTTTTTTATTTTAAAAACAGTCTTATTGTTGCTATTTCTTCAGTGGCGCTTTCAATTATGGTAGGTGTCCCAGCAGCATTTGGATTGTCACGCTTTTCTATAAAGGGTAAAGAGGGAATCATGCTTTTTGTACTTTCAGTGCGATTTATGCCGTATATTATTTTTGCACTTCCTCTGTTTTTCATAATGAGCAGGCTTGGAGTTATTGGGACATATGGTGGCCTTATATTTGTGTATATTATTATAAGTCTGCCTCTTATCATCTGGCTTATGAAAGCTTTCTTTGATAGTGTCCCGTATTCTGTTGACGAAGCAGCGGCCCTTGACGGTGCTTCTCAGTTTCGAATTTTCTGGCAGATTGTACTGCCATGTTCATTGCCAGGGTTGGCAACTGTCACCATTCTCTCTCTAATTTTTGCCTGGAATGAGTATCTTTTTGCCTTGATACTCTCCGGAAGGGATGCCCAAACCCTTACCGTGGGACTTACCCGTTTTCTAGGAGGCATGGAAACGGCAGTTCGATGGGGTATGCTTTCTGCATGGTCAATAACTATTATCACCCCTGTTGTATTAATGGCCCTACTTGTAAACAGGCAGCTCCGTAAAGGGTTTACCGGTATGGTTGAAGATTAAGTAACATACCTTTTACATATATACAGATACCACCCTTATATACTTAAAAGATCACTAATTTTAATAAATAATAATAATAAATAGAGACACATGTACTAGCGCAATAATTCGGTAACTTTTTTTAGGAAAACCTATGGAATCTGAGGTGTTCTTACCCAGATGATCAAGGCTTTAGGCACTACTATAGGTGAGGTACTAAAGGAAGACCTCGTAAAATAGAAATCCAAACCATAGAAAAAATAAGATTTTTCTGGCTACCCAGGTTTAAGCGGGATTACAAAAAACTAACTCCTCAATCTCGAAAAAGAATTAATCAAGCCCTCTTACAAATGGAAAGAGATTTGAAACATCCTTCTCTGGAGACAAAAAAACTCAAAGGAACAAATTCTATTTGGGAGGCAAGGGCTTCTAAAAGCTTAAGAATCACTTTTAACCTAAAAGGTAAATTAATTATTCTTAGAACTGTGGGGGAACATATAAATTAGATAAATATGGTAAGTCCTATTTTTTAAGAATATTAAAATATGCTTTAAGAGCAGAAAAAGGGTAAGCTACATAAGATGGTTTTTTTATAGCTTACCCTTTTTTTATTTTTCTCTCTATTCAATTTTTCCCAGCTCCACCTTCACCCCGGTCAATTCTTTCTGCACCTCCGCAAAACGCAGGGAATAATACTCCCGGTTCTGCTGATTCAAACTGGTGATGGTACTGTGTATCTCTTTGGTATTCTCCAGCACCTGCCGATAACCTTCTTTCTGAGCTAACACGATTTCCTGCATAAATCTATCGATACGAAAGATCAGAAGAATCGATAAGGCGATAGGGAACCCCTGATTAGCAATAATATCTAACAAAGTTTTTATATCCATATAACAATTCTCCAATTCTTCAATTTACAGATTACAATCTCCTCCCCCTCAGAGGGGGGGAGGATTAAGGTGGGGGTAATAATAACGACTAATTATTCCCTCCAGCGGTTACGCTTGGTTGGCCGCACGTCCAGATGCAAGAAGTCCTTCTTCTCATAGAATCCGATGCCGTTAAAATCTATATTCTCACATATCTCCAGAAGTTCAAATAAGTTGATATCTCCTACCTTGATATCTACTGCCAGTCCTATACAGTGATAGCTGTTTGGTACCCCTCCCACTTTACGGTTATATCCCGAACAGCGGTATCCGGAGGTTATATACACCGGCCTTTCTAAAATACTCCTTAATTCCATTAATTTCCCCAGCAGCCGGGGATGCAACATCACCAGATTACAGCAGGGACAGGCAAACTCGGATAAGTTAAAATGTTTAGCTACTTTTAGATTATTGATACTATTCAGCATTTGCATGGGAATTCCCTCCTTCTACAAGTATTATAAATATGAGCTTATCAGTCGTGAATAATTTACCGATTGACCAATTAAAATACAATATACGAGTTGTAAGGTGTGAGATGTAGCACCACGGCGTGCCGTGGTGAAAAAGAAGATACGGCACGCCGTGTCTCTACAAAATCCTCCTTACGGGAGGTTATTTGGTCGGTAGTGACTGCTGGACAATTGTTTTATCCTTTATTAATTTTTTCTTCAGCAGCACATCATAGGTCTGCTGATTGATCTTTCCCACATTGGCCTCCATCATGGTCTTTACCGCCTTCTCCTCAGACTTCCGTAAACTGATATTCTTATCTGCCAGTATCTCGATCAGCTTCTTCCAGGCTATCTCCCATTTCTGATTACCATTTCCTATCCCCAGCTCCTCTTCAGCCCAGAGCATGGCAGAGAGGATGGCCTCTTTAATGGTACCGGCTCTCTCTTCTCCCAATCTGTTCTTTAAGAAACTGTAAGCGATAGAGACTAAAGATAAGAGCAGGGCATTTAATAGATATTTACTTAAGATTGCTTCTAACATGATTTTCTCCTTTCTGGCAATTAACCTTCTGGTTAATTGCGTGATAAGTAATTAAGATTTGGCAATTGTTCGATTTGTCATTGCGAGGAATGTAATGACGAAGCAATCCCATCAAATTATGAGATTGCCGCACTCCCTGCGGTCGTTTGCAATGACATTTACTTTCCCCCTCACCCTGACCCTCTCCCTCCGAGGGGAGAGGGTAGGAGAGAAACTGGTAAACTAGCTACCAGCTAACCGTGAAAGGCATAGCCCTTTTACTTACACATCCATAACATCGGTAGACTTGTAATCGAGTATCCGGGCATTTACTTTGGCTACCAAGTCATTACCATTATTATGGAAGATGTTCTTGGCGATGATAGTATCCATCACTCCCTCAACAGCCACATCTTGTGCCGCAAAGTCGGCATAGTCTCCGTCATCTACGTTCTTGGGGTTATTCAAGGTAAGGTTTATGGTTTTAGCTGCACTATCTCTAAACTGCATATACAGTCTCTTATAACTGGTTACTTCTCCTAATTCGGTTGCCATTTATTTTTTCACCTCCTTATCAGCAATTAACCTGTCGGTTAATTGCGTAATGAGTAATAAGTGATGAGTAATTAAGGATTTAGCAATGACATTTCGACTTTTAGGCTTATCACTCATTACTTATCACTGGTTACTGTTTTCAGCTTTGCTAAAAACTTACTACTCCGTCAATTGGGATTCTTTATCAAGTCTGATCTCATCTACAGTGTACTTCTGCAGATCCACTAAAGCGGTAGCTGTATCATAGACATCTTGATCCAAAGCAGTAGATTTAATCTTAGTAAAGGTCTTGCTGTTAACGATAGGTGCTCCGGTATCCGGATTGGTACCTACTACCAGTCTAAATTGTAAGGCCGAATCACGGGGAACGGTTATTACTGTTGCCATTTATATCACCTCCTTTCTGGCTAATTGACCTATTGGTCAATTAGTGTAATGTGTGAGGGGTAATGAGTAATTAAAAGATTAGCTGATAAATTAATTTTAGAGATTTATCAATTATGTAGAGTGCGGATTTATCCGACCCGAAAAGACGGGTTCGATGAATCAAACCCCTACATTTGCCTGGACTTTTAGGCTTATCACTCATTACTTATTACTCATCACAGTTTTTAGCATAGCTAAAAACTCCCTCTACTTATATAGATCCAAAAAAGAGGTGATTTCGCTACAGTCATTTCAAAAAATATTAAAATATTTTTAATTTTGATATTCCTCTTTTACGTTGCCGGTTTACGTTTTGACGATTGATTCCATATAATTTCGCTATCTCTTCATCTTTATATCCTTCAAGATAATATAGATTGATAATATTCTTTTCTCTTTTGGTTAAGCTTGTATAACCTTCTTTCAAATCTACTCCTATTAAAATATTTTCCAATCTATTCAAGGGCATAATTCTCCTTTATTAATTATTATTCATCTTAGATGATTAGTCACATTTGCTAAATTAACGGTGGTAACTTATTGGATCTAAACCGCAAGGAACTTCTATTTTTCTCTGCATATACCGGCGATAATAATGATATAATCCCCAATTAATTCGCTTTTTTATATATCCGGCAAAAGGAATATTTTTCTCCTTTTTGTAATCATAGACAGCAAGGATAAAAATTAAGGCTGCTTGCTGGAAAACATCCTCATATTTCTGGCCATATTTGTAATATTTTTTTGACCTTGATTTTAACAAAGGTTTAAATTGATTAAATAATTCTCCCATTGCTTTTACGTCTTTTTGTTTGGCACGAGCGATTAGTTCTTTTAGTTCTGACATCTGAATCTCCTTTCTGGCAATTAACCTTTGGGATAATTGCGTAATATGTAATAAATAACAAGAAATTGAGCAATAAAAATAGGAAAATGGGGACTGGCTACTTTTTGTTACAAAAAGGTGCCTGTCTTTTTTCCATAAATCCCCCTCACCCTAGCCCTCTCCCTCGGCGGGGAGAGGGGAGAGAAAGATAGGTTTGATGAATTGGGCCCTTACATTTTTTCTCTCTCTGGCTCTTTTCCCCGAGGGGACAGGGGATATACAGGCAGAGAGATTATCTTGAATCAGCTTGATTGCCTCCATGGCTTTTTCGCGAGAGGTCCATTCCGTGGTATTTAACTTAGGATCTGTCTCAAAAGTCTCCTTAAATTTTTCCTCTTTTTGAGGAGGACAATCTATAAATTTCCTCTCTCTTTTAGGATGAGGTTTATCTATCAATTTCCTCCCCCTTGAGGGGGGAGGATTAAGGTGGGGGTGAGGTGTTGGCTGAGACTCCTGATCCTCATCCCGATAATCATTCTTAAGTGCTGATCTCAGCCAGCCGGCAGGGCTTTGGATATTCCTCCTCTCCATAAGCAAATCTAATTTCTCTTCAATCTTTCGTAGGGGATAGTCTTTTAGTAATTGCTCGATAAATTTTCCCTCAAAATCTAAATCCATTAATTGTTCTCTTATGGCTTGCTCTTTATAGTGCTCCTTGCTATTATGCGGGGTTTGCATCTTTTCTTCTCCTTTCTCTTTTAATTTTTTAAAATTAGTAACAGCAACAACAGCATCTTCTCCCTCTTTGTTGTTGTTGCCTTGGTAATGTTTAAGATTGGTATTGTTAGTAGGTAATTTTTTCCCTAGGTTAGGAGTAATTTTTTCCTCTATATGGGGGAAAATATTACCTTTCGATAGGGTATTTTTTACCATATGAAGAGGGGTAACTTGGTAAATATTTCTCCTATAATTACCTGAGGCAGTCTTTCCTTTGCTTATCTTTTTAATTAATCCGTGTTTTAATAATACCTGGTGAAATTTGGTTATAGACTTTGGGGTAAATTGCATTTTCTTGCCTAAGGTAGCTAAAGTAGGCCAGGCTAGCTCTTTACCCTTGTAGCAATAATTAAGCAGTTGAATATAGAGCATGCCTGGTCCGGTTCCCAATATCTCTACACAGTAATCTAAAAAATAAGAGGAGACGATAACGTACCCTTCTTTGGTTAATTGATCTTGATTTACAAGAAATTCTTTTTCCATATTTTTCTCCTTCTTCGAGAACAATTATTAGTTTACCCCCCCCTCACCCTAACCCTCTCCCTCCGAGGGGAGAGGGGAGAGAAAGACGAGATAGCCGCACTCCCTGCGGTTGTTCGCAATGACATTTATAATTACATCATAAATAAAATTTCCTGTATCATATTTTCTCTTCATTTTCGATTCATTTTCTCTTCATTTTCGATTTTTTTTTATTAAAAATGTTTCGAAAATAAAAAATCCGAACAACCATTTTGATTGTTCGGATTTAATTTTTTCCTATTTATTTATATTTTTATATGACGAAGACGGAAAGCCAATAGACGCACAAAACTATTTATAATTAGGGTTAACTTATTTGCAATTCCTTATCATTTATATTTAGCATTATACCTCTTCCGGAAATTACTTTAAATATATCTTTGACTTTTTCTTTATTACTTTCATTGTGGCCAATTGTATCTAAAATATTTCTTCTAAATTTATATATATAGCTTATTATTCGCGTATAGATAGCATCCTCATCATCTTTCCAAATTTCATCTAATATACTATCATAGCTTACTACTTCTTGTTTACGCTGTGCCAAGAAATAGAGCAGGGAAAACCCTCTAGCTGTGATTTTTGCTTCTTTCCCCTCAAAGATAATTCTATCTGGCCGCCGCTGTGAGATTTCTAATACAGGTTCCAATAATGTGACAGGAGAAGCTGCCGTTAATTGCCGTTCGCTAATACTAATACCACATTCTTCTGACACTTTCTTATAATCCTTCAATTTTTCATCTTGGATTATCCATTTTTCTTTTAGCATTTTCTGATGATTATTTTCTTCTTTCATTTTTTTCTGAATTCTTTGAATTAATCTTTTCGGAAGCAATTTACCCAACTCGACCTCACTCGCATCCTTAAAAGACTTCTCTTCCCCATAACCCGCCCCCACCAACTTTCCAATATGGTATCGGCTTAAACCGGGTATATATAGCAGGGCCAAATTTATTCCCTCTTCCTGTACTCCTTCTACTAATCTGCTGGACAGCATCCTTATTTTATTCAAATCTTTCATTTATTATTTTCTCCCAACCTAAACTTTCTGCTATCGCTGACAGACTATCTGATAACCAGGAAAAACCCTCCCCCAATCTATAGATACAACCCCGGTAAAGACCATATTCCTCCTCAATTGTCTTAACACTCTTTTTTCCCTCCACCCAATCGTATAATAAATGGGTCTTCTTACAGGTGATATAATCTTCTAAAGAGGTGATTTCTTCCTTTTCTTTTTTCATTAAAATATTATCCCGAAAAAGTTTCTTATCTTCATCATTCTGCTCAAAGATCAGATGCAGGAGCTTATTCCAGTAATTTTTTCTGCCTCCGTCTTGATCAATTCCCTTTTTATAATCAGCTCTAACAGCTTGAGAAAAGGGGATAGGTAAAGCCTTACCATCCGGGCTTAAAGCCAGCAAAAAAAGAATCTCCAGATTGCTAATATCTCCATTTTTACAATATCTCAACCAGGATTTAAAAAACAAAAAAGTTTCAACTTTAATTCTTTTAGCAGCTATTAAAATACCGCTGTCGGTAGGAGATAAAACACCATTTTCATTCATCCTTATCAATCGGTTTTCTTTTAAAATATTCAGGCAATTCTCTATTTTTTTATCGATATTTGCCTTATTAAAAGCAAACTGCCAGTAACCGGAAAGGAAATTTCCATCATCGGATTTACTCTGATTTTTTCGGGAAACAAATTCCTCTTTTATTAAATTAATCTTTAACTCATTATGCTTAAAATTTAGATTTACCACTACCCTTAAAAGATAAGTAAGAAAATCATTGTCTATATTTACTAACTGCATATTTGCCTTATGATTGTAATTATTATCTCTTAAAGATTTAAAATAAAGATTCTGGTAAATGGTCTGAAAGAGCAGGGAATGAGCCAAAAAGATGACCCTTCCAAACTCCTGCCTGTTTTGAAAATTAAAAGAATTGCCCTCTTTTCTCATTTCTTCTATATTTAATATCCCGGCTCTTCCGGCCATATTTTCAATAGCGGCAAAGGTGAGGCTGGTTCGATAATTAGGAGGGTAATTTCCTTCATCATTATATATTTTATCCATGGCAATAATCACATTCTTAAAATGAAGATTGATACCCATTGTCATAATGCTGGTAGCGCAGATAACCTTTATTTCCCCCTCTTTTTGATAAGTCTCAATCAAATTTCTTTCTTCCCATGAGAGGTTCTGATTATAATGAGCAATCCCTTTTTCCAAGGTCTCTCTCAATTCATCACGGGATAAAGTGTCTTCCATTTCCTCCAGCTCTTTTAAGGCACA
>Ga0307380_10009466_pt1 | contig 12366 bp, 10 predicted proteins | sample UN3MG_FD_202239 | JGI IMG/M metagenome (GOLD analysis project Ga0307380, IMG submission 202239) | Soil microbial communities from Risofladan, Vaasa, Finland - UN-3 | ecosystem: Environmental > Terrestrial > Soil > Coastal area > Acid sulfate soil | place: Finland: Risofladan, Vaasa | collected... | reverse complement strand
CAGTCATTTTTCTATAGTAATGTCCCCAGCACTCGATAATAATTTTTCTGGCAGCAAAAAGGGCAATTTTTGAATCATCCAGGGAAGGAGCAACTTCCACAACATCAAATCCGATAATCGGTAGATCAAAAAGACCATAAAGCAAATCCAATAACTCCCGGCTATCCAAACCTCCAAACTTTGGAGTTCCGGTACCTGGTGCATAGGCAGGATCCAATACATCGATATCTATGGTAATATATACCCTGGTGAACTTTTTCATTTTCTTCTTAATTATTTCCAATGATTTGTCAGTGCCATTACGACGAAAATCCATTGCTTTGATGATGTTTATCTTCTTATCATGGATAAAAGATAATTCCTGGGTTTCAACCGAGCGAATGCCAACAAAAAAAATGTTTCCGATATCCTTAACATTTTTTAATTCCAGAGCTCTTCTTTCGGTACAACCGTGAGATAATTCATTTCCTCCCATTTCATTACATAAATCAAAATGAGCATCCAAATGAATAATCCCAAGGGGTTTTTCCAATGCTTTATCGATACCTTTGAGAACCGGAATAGTGGTAGAATGGTCACCACCAATCATAGTAATCAATTTTCCGGCATTTATAGCTTGATAGGTTATTTCCTCGGCTCTTTTAAATATTTCATCGCAATTTTCTCCTTGCACATCTCCTATATCCAACACTTTTAAACCTGCAATGCTTTCAAACCTCTCTGTTGTCGGGTCAATAAAATAAGTAATATTTCTCAGTTCCCTCGGTGCATCCTTTGAGCCGGCTCTAAAGCTTATTCCTCCATCAAAGGGAATACCAAACACCACGATATCCGCTTTTTCCATTGGTATTTCAGGACAGTTTAAGCCTGCCCATATTTTATTATCTTTAATCATCTCCTGGACTTTTTTCATCTACTCTTTTTGTGCTCCTTTGTTTTTACTATTTGATTTTTTAGATCATCCCTTTTTCATTTTAACTTTTTGATTACTTTGATCGCTAATGTTCCGAAATAAAGAAGCTTTACGGCCGTAGGGAGCAAAGATTTATGTGAAGCCTGAATCTATTATTGAGGTCACTCTTATCAAAATAATTTGCTCAATTTTTCAACCACTTCAGTAATCCTTTTTTCACGACTCGGATTTGACCAGTTAACGATCTCTGCTCCGCAAATGACTGCTCCTTTGGATTCGCAGATTTTTTTCATTTGCCCAGCTGTGCGGTTTCCTCCCATCCAGGGAAAAGGAAGAAATTGAGTCACTAAAAGGGCAATCTTTTTACCTTGCAATGATACAATCTGCGTCAGATAGCTGGCCATTACCGATGATAGGGAAAATGCCTGCACCGGAGAACCAAACACCAGTACATCATATGGTTCGGTATCGGGAAGCATCTCGAACTTAACATCTTTCGTTCCCGGCCGCACTTCACCGACAACTTTTAGTCGTTCGATGTCCACAGAATGTCCGGCTGTAATAAGTTTATCCTTAAGCTTCAGGGAAACGGAATAGGTGTTGCCAGTTTGAGAATATAAAATAATACCGATCTTCATGATTAATTCCTCCTTCTGTTCATTTTTTTATTATAGTTAATTATCTCATAAAATATAAATTTTATTGTTTTACTTCATAACCATTTCATTAAAAGACCATTTATTAATTTCTCTGATATCGAAATCTAACGAAATCCGACCAAAGGGAACGATTTAGATGATTGAGGAGTGAATTTGACAAACTACATGATAAATTTCGGCTATACTTATTAATACGTTATAAGTTTTAAAAATCCTTCTTTTTTAAAATAAAATTTATATAAAAGGGACCATCCTTTACTCAAATTATTGGTTAGTCCTAAAAACAAAGTGATTGGTACTCATTTCTAAGTTATCAGTAAGTATTTCACTGGAAAGAATAACCCGGTCCACCCGGTCATTTAGCAGAAGATGATGAATATTTTTTTGGGAAAAGAGCATTCTCTGGTTATTTTTGATATAATAAATTATTATAGTTGATAAGGGAGGTGCCGGAATGGATGCCATTTTTCAGTGGGGATTAAATTTCATTATTATGGTTCAACAGATTGACACACCATTGCTGGATTCTTTTTTTCGAGCTATTACCTCTCTTGGAGATGAATTATTTTACTTGCTTTTATTCCCCTTCCTTCTTTGGTGTGTTGACTTTTATTTGGGGATACGAGTCGGAATTATCTTTTTATTATCCGTTTATTTTAATAACGGAATAAAAGAGATATTTCAGCAGCCCCGCCCTTTTGATATTTTACCGGAAATTCAAAAAGTTTATGCCTCTGGATATGGTTTCCCCAGCGGTCATGCTCAGTCTTCCCTGGTAGTCTGGGGGAGTATAGCTTATTGGAAAAAGCAAACTTGGATTCGTAACCTTTCTGTTTTACTGATTCTTTTGATTGGATTTTCCCGCATCTATCTGGGCGTCCATTTTCCCACCGATATCCTGGGAGGATGGTTAATTGGCGGACTCATTCTCGGTTTAAGTTATTTCATTTTTTTAAAGATCAATCTCGATTTTATTCAAGGTAATATGGTATTTAAAATAATTGGCATTACGCTATTTCCGCTGATCTTATTACAAATTCAATCATCACCGGACACTATCAGTTCGGTGGCTGTTTTTACCGGTATTGGCTATGGTCTGCTATTATTTCATTCTTTTATTGGAGGGATTCGGCCGGGGCACTGGCTGCAGCGTTTAATCAGTTTTTTGGTTGGGGTTATCGGAATAGGGATATTCTATCTTGGATTAAAATTAATACTGCCTTTAGAGGGCCAATCTTTCTACCAATTGTTCCGTTTTTTCCGCTATCTGTTATTGGGTATGTGGATTAGTTTCGGGGCACCCTGGTTATTTATCCGGATGGGATTAGCCCGTCAAGTGGAGAAAAAATCATAATCTATCGATATATTTAAGTATATTAATTTACAAGATTTCTAGGTTTAAATCGGGCACAGATAACTACTCTTAGCGAATTCGTTCCAGAAAAGTGAGAATCTGAAGTTAATGAAATAACATTATTTTGGGACAACTATAAATTTTGCATATTTTTCTAAAATTTCATTAGATTTGTCAGTTATTATTATACATTCATCAATATCAAAACACTTACATGAAGTTTGTTTATTTGCTTTTGAACTATCTACAAGGATATATGTTTCTTTAGAATGTTTTTTCACAATCCTTTTTTTACTTACTTCAGTTAGATCTGGCGTATTAATCCCACTTTCTAGACTATATCCGCTAGCACCCAAAAATGCTTTATCAAAAAATAACTCTAAGAGTAATCTCTCAGTAATCGAACCTTTTACTGAACCCAACAAACTAGAAATTTCGCCTCCTGTGAATATACAATTAAAATCACCATCTTGGAATTCATTAATAACCTGTGTATTAGAAGTTATCACCTTGATTTTTTTCCCTTTCAGGTACCTAACCATTTGTAATGTTGTTGTGCCAGAATCGATATAAATTACTTCTTCATCTTTCACAAGTGACGCTGCATATTTTGCTATACGGTTTTTTTCTCCCATATGCAGACGTTTTTTAGATTGTATTGGTATATCGTACGATCCGCTACGTAACTTAGCAGCACCTCCTTGCAGTAAATCTAGATATCCCTCTACTTCTAAAACTTTTAAATCTCTACGTATCGTAGACCCTGAAATGTTATTAAATATCTTGAATAAATCTTCTATATATACAAGTTTTTTCATTTTTAATTCAGCTAAAATTTTCTTCCTTCTCATATAAGGAATCATTATTATTCTCACCCTCATAATAATTTTATGAATTCTGTTAAGTTATTAAACTTAAGTTTATTTACTTTCCTATAATAGTGTTTACATCCACTTAAACACATCTCTCAAGAAAGCAAAATAAAATTAATATCTAACAATTTTAATTATAATACATTATTACTTAACTTAATAGTATGTTACTTTTAAAGATTCTTTTTTTAAAATACTCTGTACTTCTTCAATAGATGGCATTGATGTTTGGGCACCTAATTTAGTAATAGTTATGGAAGCGGCAATATTACCAAAAATTGCAGCTTCAATAATTCCAGTTCCATTTAGGAGTTTCGCCGCAAAAGCTCCAATATAACTATCACCCGCTCCTGTAACATCAACCACATTAACCTTACGAGCTGAAACATGTATCTTATCTTTGCCATTAAATAGTAAACAACCTTTTTCTCCTAGTGTTATTACTAAAATATTCTTTATTTTTTTATATAGTTCTTCACAACCCCCAAGAGCACTAGAAATATTCGTAATAGGTTTTCCGATGTAAAAAGATGCTTCGTTTTCATTAAAAATTAAGCAATTTACTTTGGAAAACGTAGTATCAGTTATAACTTTTGCAGGTGCAACATTTAAAATAATATAGCATTCATGCTTACTAGCAATACTAACTGCATATTCCGTAACATCAGTTGGAATCTCTAATTGTAAAATAACTATCTTACTTTTTGCAATTTGCTCTTCTGTTCTGTCAATATCTTCTTTTGAGACAGTAAAATTAGCACCACGAACAATGTTCGCAAAAAGAGAGCCATCTACTAAAACATTATTAATTCCAAGCCCTGTACTTTCATTTGTCCGCTTAATATACTTCACTTCAACAGCATACTTTTTCAATTGTTTGTACAGAAAATCACCATATAAATCATTGCCAATCGCACCCAGCATAACTGTTTTGACACCCATCTTAGAACACTGAACAGCTTGATTGGCTCCCTTTCCACCACAACCAGTGGTAACACTATCCACAGTGTATGTCTCACCTTTATTAGGCATCCTTTGTTGCTTTAAGATTATATCATAATTCAAACTACCAATGACTGTTATCATGTTTTCTTTCCAATTCATCTCATTCACCTCATTTTTGATACCGTTAAAGACTTCAAATATAACTTTGACTGTATATACTCTATGTAAACAGCTAAGATGATAATAAGCCCTGTTGCAATATACTGCCAAAAGGTCTCCACTCCTACTACAATCAACCCAACTTTTAGTGCAGACAATAAAGCAGCTCCTAAAAGAGTTCCTATAATACTTCCTTTACCACCTGCAAGACTTGCACCTCCTATTGCTGCAGCTGCAATTGCATTAAGCTCGTAACCCTGTCCAGCTGACGGTTCACCAGTTCCCAGACGCGCAAGCATAACAATGCCTGCTAATGCAGCTCCAATCCCAACTATGCCATAAGCCAAAATTTTGGTCTTTTCTGTAGAAATTCCTGATAAGCGTGTAGCTTCTTCATTACCACCTAATGCATATACATAAATACCGAATCGCGTATATCTTAACAAAATGTGTGTAAGAAATGCAAACAAGAGCAAAATAAATATAGATACTGGAATATTATATAAAATATCTCCATCTACCATCATTCTAAAATTTTTAGGTATATCTAAAACTGGCCATCCTCCAGTAAAGATATAAGCAATTCCTCGATAGAGACTCATAGTTCCAAGAGTTACAACAAATGGTTGGATATTCATCTTGCAAATTATTAAACCATTCACTATACCTAGTGCAAAACCTAGTCCGATGCCTATTATTATACTTAAAATTGGATTTATCCCGCTTACCAGTAGTTTTCCAACGAATACAATAATAATTGCAAAAGTAGAACCAACGGAAAGATCAATACCAGCGGTCAAAATTGCAAAAGTAACACCAATACCTATTAAACCATTTATAGTGCTTTGTTCAATTATGCTAATAATATTATATGGTGTAATATATATAGGATTAATAATCGTAAAAATTATCACTATTAAAAAAATAGCTAAAATAATTCCAAATTCTCTAATAATCTTAATATTTTTTTTCTTCTTTTTTTTATACATTATTAGCCCTCCATAGCAAACTGTAAAATTTGCTCCTCGCTAAATTTTGTATAATTAAGCGTCTTAACTATACGGCCTTTATTCATAATAATTATACGATCACTCATTCCAATAATTTCTGGCAATTCTGAAGAAACCATAATGATAGATTTCCCCTCTTCTGCCAAGTCTTCTAACAATCTATATATTTCCTGCTTTGCTCCAATATCAATACCTTTTGTTGGCTCATCAAAAAATATAATATCAACTTTTGCCGATAGCCATTTTGCAAGCACTACCTTCTGTTGGTTTCCACCACTTAATTGTATAGTAAGATACATTGGATCTTTAGGGGTCAAATTAAGCTTTTCCATAAAATGTTCACAATTTATCTTTTTCTCATTATGGTTTAAAAAACCGAAATGTATAAACTTTTCAAGGCAGGATAAACCAATATTATCTGCGTTAGTAAGATTTTTTACAATCCCCTGTGCTTTTCGATCTTCTGGAATTAAACCTATACTATTTTTCAAACCTTCTTCAGGTGAAAAAATTTCCTTTTTTATACCATTTATAAAAATATCACCAGAATTTTTCTTATCCGCTCCAAAAATCGCCCTTACGACATCAGTTCTTTTAGAACCTATCAAACCAAAAACCCCTAAAATCTCTCCTCTTCTTAACTTAAAACTAACATTCTTAAAATAAGGGATAACGCTAAGATTGCGAACATCAAGCACCACTTTATCTTCAAATCTTCTAGGTCGATTTCGTACTGCAAATGCAGAAACATCTCTACCAACCATATTCTTTATTAAATATTCTTTTGTAACATTAGAAACATTATTTGTGCTCATATATTTACCATCTCTGAGAACAGTAACTCTGTCTGCTATTTGAAAAACTTCTTCCAACTTATGGGTGACATAAATAATCGTAGTACCCTTATTTTTCAACTCTTTTATAATTTCAAAAAGTGTATTTACTTCTGGACCAAATAGTGAAGAAGTAGGTTCATCAAGAGAGATTACTCGTGCATTGTGAAACAATGCTTTTGCAATTGTAGTCATTTGCATTTCACCTATACTTAGATCTCTGGTAATATCATTACTTCTAAACTTGCAACGAAGCCTTTTTAGGATTTTATCAGACTGACTATAAAGTTTATCAAAATCAATAAATTGACCTTTTCTAGGTTCATATCCTAGGACAATATTTTGACCAACAGTAAGTTCCGGAACCAAACTAATTTCCTGATGTACTTTTACTATTCCATATTCAATTGCATTATGTGGATTTTTGAAATTAACTTTTTGACCATCTAAAAAAATATCACCTTCATATTCTGTGTACATACCGTGCAATATGTTTAGAAGTGTAGATTTACCTGCCCCATTTTCCCCTAAAAGAGCGTGAACTTCTCCTTTTTTAATATCAAAGCTAACATTATCAAGAGCCTTAGCCCCGGGAAATATTTTTGATATATTTTTAAACTTTATCATACTTCTGTTGCGCATAAAACATCACCTCATGTTAAATAAAAGGTAAAAGTGGACTTATAGAAAACATAAAAAGCCATAATTTAAAACTAAATTATAAAAGGTGATTAATACTTTATTGCCCCTCCCCAAAAAAAGAAAAAAGAAATTCTAAATTATGTCTAAACAGTTACATAAAAATTTTTAAAAGTTATGTGGATAGAAAAATCAAGATTAATTATAGATCATAAATTCTGAGAATCAAAAGAAGTAATTTTTTCGAATTATTGATCAGATTTCGAAAAGACCCAGCTAACTTTTCTATCCAGTATAAAAAGAATATCAGTAATTACAGAATTAATCCAGAAATTGAAGCAAATATTATCTAAGAACTAAAGATAGAAAAAGATTTAAACGGGAATAAAGATATAGTGATAAAACATTACAAATACAGTTATATAAAAGATCTTCAAGAACAAAAATATTGCCAAAAGTTAACTCTACCATACCATAAACGTCCGGGCTAAAAGAAATAATTTTTACTTCTTAAAACCAAAGAGAAAAACTCATGATAGAGAAGTAAGATTCTGGCATGAAGATGAGCTTTTAGTATATAAAAAAATTAAAAATAGGGAGCTTATTTTGGCACAGGTTTAACTTTTAGATAACAACAAAACATCACCTTATTGATATTAATATTAAAAGGGCAAATAGTTCTTAAATGGGGCAATCCAAAAAGCAGGACTACCCCTTTAAAAATAAAAAACTATTTTTCGAATTCTGCCTCTTCCCATTTGATGATTTCTTCTGCAGGTGTATTTACATTATTACTATCAACTAATGCTTGGGGAGTCCAAACAACCCTTGGAATTTCTTGACCAGTAAGAATACGAAGTGTCAACTCAACAGCAATTTGTGCTTTATAAAGCGGAAAAGAATCAATCGTTGCATCCATTTCTCCTTTTCTAATTGAATTATACGCTTCACCTATTCCATCTACTCCAACAACTAGAATGTCTTTTCCTGAATTGTTTACAGCTTCCTGTACACCTAAGGCCATTGTATCGTTATTGCAGAAAATAGCTTTCAGATCTGGATATGTTTGAATCCATATATTAGCTAAATCATATGATTTTAGACGGTCCCAATCAGCATTTTGTTTTTCTACTATTTCAATACCTGGAGCGTTTTCATTCATCCATGTTTCAAAGCCAAGAGTACGTTGGCGAGCGGCAAAAGCTTTGGGCATACCAATTACAATAGCAACTTTCCCTTTACCATCTAATTTTTCTGCTATCCATTCTGCAGCCAATTCGCCGTTTTCAATGGCTCTTGGTCCAACAAAATTTGGTGCAATTTCAATAATGCCATCATTAACATTTATTACCGGGATACCAGCTTCCATTGCGGATTCAACACTAGGGGTAAGGTTTCCGTCAGAAATAGGTGAAAGAAGAAGGGCTGTATATTTTTTGTTAATCATATCGTAAACAATTGCAAGCTGTCCTTCTTCGTCTCCTTCGTTCTGGGCTGATCGAACGTCAATTTTAATGTCATATCCAAGAGCTTGTAATTTTTGCTCGATAGCTTTATAACCTTCTCTTAATGTTCTCCAATATTCATTTTCAAATGCTTTTGCAACTGCTCCAAGCATTATAGAACTTTCTAGTTTGGGAACTTTACCAAATTCCACTCTCATATCTTTAAAATTCATTCCATCTTCGGCATCAGGGTTAAATGCCCATACATAAGCACCAACCATAAAAACTAACAATACAAGAACCATAACAAACAACCACTTTTTCACTATTTTTTCCTCCTTTTAATATTTTTGTAATTTTATTTATACTAACTATCTGCCCTTTTTAATATTATCCAATAAAATTTAAAAGAAAATTAATTTGAACAAACAAAAAGTATCAAACTAATAATGTTATGTATTTAGTCATTTAATACATTTAAAAAAAATTTCTTGAGCGGCAATGGCATTGTTTTTATTAATAATATTCTGTATTTCATCCATTCCAATCAGATTAATTAATTTTAAATATCTTCTTAATAATCTTATATTAGTTTCACATTCAACTGTCGAATCTTCCCTAACGGGAAAAGTGTCAAAGTATATCACTCCTTGATAATTATATTTTTTCATATAGTAAATAAACTCTAGGGTCTGTATAAAGTTAACCGAACCAACCATGAAGCCATCATCGTTTAATTGATGTCCATCATTCAAGTGGATGCCAAACAATTTACCTCCTTCCCCAGCTAGGCATAAAGAATACGCAGGGTTTTCATTTTTCATTAACATGTGACAAAAATCAAGCGTAACTCCTAAATTCTCTCTATCAACCTGATTAATTAAAAATAAGGTGGTTCCAATATCCGGGAGAAGGGAATACGCTCTTGATTGATAAGGTTTGTACTCTATGCTAACTATTGTTTTGCTATCATAATCTGCAATTTCACGGAGAGCATTCACTATTTGATTCCATGATTTTGTATAATTAAGCTGAAAAGCATAATCAAAGCCATCATATTCCAACCAAATCGTAATTTGTTTTCCACCTAACTCTTTGGTAATATTAATTGCTTTTTTACAAAGATTTTTAGCCCTTTCAGTAATTAACCTATCACTATTTCCTAATATACCATTGACAAAATATTTTCCGAATCTTAATGCTAATCCATTAACTTTAAGATTTTTTTTATGAAGAGCTGCCTTAATATTTTCTAATTTTACCCCCCTAAGATGTTCCGGATAATTCAGATCTACATGAGTAATACCATTAATGCTTCCGATTTTTTCCAATACCTCGGTAATTGATTTATTATTTTTTATAAATGAGTTAATTCTAGTACCTATCTTCATATTGTTTCTCCTCATCTAACCTTATACTATTTATATAATATTTTTCATTAAATGTCAATTTTTTCTTTATTTTATCATATTATTTCTTTTTTTACCATAAATTGTGATAGTACACTAGAGTTTGCAATTATTCTTCATTCCCGCAATTCAAGGAGATTACGTAATTCTTCCCTTACCCATACTTTCCTTTTTTCGTAGAAAATCATAAAATAAAAGACATGGGTTTATATTTTCCCCATGTCTTTCCACTCTACTGCTTTTCAATTTGGATTTTCTTGACCAAAACTAACCTTATTTATTGCATAAATTCTAACCGACTATGACAAAGGAAACGTCAGACTGTGTGAAAACCAGCAATGTATTCTTCTATATATAAGAGTTAAGCTTAAGGTTAAACTGTCTCCCTTAACTTCTAATAAGATGTAAAAAAACAAAGAAAGAAGTACTGGTACTTCTATACCAATACCACTTCCCTTCTTTGTTTCAATCTTCTTAATATCTCTTCTGTCCCTAGGATGTTAATGGCCCGTTTGAAGTTATAGGCCAGAAAGGATAGGGAGATCTCGGCACTAACCGAAACCTTTCTTCTGGTCAGAAAATAGTAAGCTCCCCAACCTCGTTTGATGGTGCCAAAGGGGTGCTCTACAATCATTTGCCGGAGTTTATATTTTTCCATATTCCTTTTGGTTTGCGAATCAATCCGTTCAAGGAAGTCTTGATCAGCATGCTGGAAGATGGATCTCCCTTTTTGAGCTCCGGTGCATCTGGCTTTGAATTGACAATCTTTACAGGCATCGGGATGACGGTATTCATAGCCGATTACTTTTCCCTCTTTCTTCCTGATCCGGTAGTAATGGAGTTCCTTTCCAGCTGGACAGAGGTAGGTATTTTTGGTTTGATTATACTTAAAATGATCAGGATAGAAGGTTGGGTCTTTGGTATGATTGGCATAGGTCTATTTGGTGATGTAAACGGTGATCCTATTTTCTGAACATTTCTTTAAATCTTTGGCCTGGTAATAACCTTTATCGGCTACTACTTCAAAGGTCTTGTTCTCAAAGAGCTTTTTTACTCTTAGGGCCATGGGGGCCAGTTGACCCAGATCGTTGGGTTTTTGGGTTACCTTGAAGTCGGCAATCAATTTGTGTTTGGCATCAACGGTGGTTTGCACATTGTAGCTGACCTCTATACGGTTGTTGCTGGTCATCAGCCGGGAGTCGGGATCGGTAGTGGAGATCTCATTTTCCCCGCTTTGTTTTAGTTTCCCCTGGTAGGATTCATATTTTTCTTTGCGGTCTCTTAATTGTTGTATTCTTTCCTTTATTTCTTTCGCATCAGGCTTTCGGTCAGGGGATTCGATCTGATCATGATCATCCAGTTCCTTGAGATAGCCTTCGATCTTCTCATCAAGGGACTTAAGATGCCGTTCTAATTTTTTAGGGTTATAGTTGTTTTTTTTGGCATTACAGGCCCGGAACTTGGGGCCATCGATGGCGATGAGTTCCTTGCCAAATAGTTCCCATTCATCACATAATTTAGTGAAATCCCGAAACACCTTCTTCAGTGCTTTCTTGTTATCTTTCCTAAAATCGGCAATGGTCTTAAAGTCAGGTTTCAGTTTATTGAGCAGCCAGATGACCTCTAAATTTCTGATGGCTTCCTGTTCTAACCTTCGGGAGGAGCGGATGCGGTTGAGGTAGCCATATAGATAGAGTTTTAGCATGTCTTTGGGGTGATAGGGTGGTCTTCCCAGTGAGGGGTTAACCGCCCTTTTGAATTGTAGGCTTTTCAGGTCAAGTTGCTCGATATATTCATCGATGATCCGAATGGAATTGTTATCACTTACATATTCATCGATACTTTTAGGAAACAGTATGATTTGATTTCTATTTTCACCTTCTATATATCCCATGAATCCACCTTCTTCTCTTGATTTATATAGTTAAATTATATCATTTTTGTGGATTTATATTAAGCTAAATGTTATACTTTTCACACAGTCTGACGTCCCCTTGTCTTATCCCCTTGTCTTACCTTGCTGGATTCTTTTTTTCGAGCTATTACCTCTCTTGGAGATGAATTATTTTACTTGCTTTTATTCCCCTTCCTTCTTTGGTGTGTTGACTTTTATTTGGGGATACGAGTC
>Ga0307380_10009462_pt1 | contig 12369 bp, 7 predicted proteins | sample UN3MG_FD_202239 | JGI IMG/M metagenome (GOLD analysis project Ga0307380, IMG submission 202239) | Soil microbial communities from Risofladan, Vaasa, Finland - UN-3 | ecosystem: Environmental > Terrestrial > Soil > Coastal area > Acid sulfate soil | place: Finland: Risofladan, Vaasa | collected... | reverse complement strand
CCGGAAGCTGGATTCAGCAGGCGGACGGAGCATTGGCTATCATTAATCTGGCAGGTGAAAACGTTGCTTCGGGCAGATGGAACAAGGCAAAAAAGGCCAGCATACTTCACAGCAGACTGGATAGTTCACGGGCTGTACTCGATGCTGTAAAGCAGACAAACAAAAAGCCAAAGGTGGTAATTCAGGCTTCAGCTATCGGCTATTACGGCTCTCGCGGCATTGAAAGGCTGGATGAAAATTCCACCGCCGGCAAGGGATTTCTCGCTGATGTATGCCGCAATTCTGAAATAATTGCAGGCCAAATAGAGTCACTGGGTGTCAGATGTGTAATCGTTCGCACAGGAGTGGTTCTGGGAAACGGCGGCGGGGCCCTGCCAAGAATAATGCAGCCGTTCCGCTTTTTTCTCGGCGGTCATCCCGGCAGCGGCAGACAATGGTTTTCGTGGATAAGTCTGGATGACGAAGTCGGTGCAATAAAATTTCTTATGGAAAATGAAAATCTTAAGGGCGTTTTTAACCTCACAGCACCAAAGCCGATAACAATGAAAAGATTCTGTAGGAAATTAGGATGGGTGATAAGAAGACCCTCATGGTTGTTTTTCCCGGGATTCATCATGCGGCTGGCTTTAGGCGAAATGGCCGATGAGGTACTTTTATCCGGACAAAGGGTCAAGCCGAAACGGTTGCTTGAAGCAGGTTTTGAGTTTAAGCATATCGAGGTTAAAAAAGCCTTAAAGGACATAAAATCACAAAGGAGAAAATCATGAATCTGTCTGAATATTTTCAAGATGCCAAAGGTACCGGTGTTTTAGCTACGAGCGATTCGGATGGCAATGTCGATATTGCCATTTACTCCCGGCCTTACATTATTGATGAAAAGAAAATTGCATTCAGCATGTTAGAACGGCTAAGCTACGCAAATGTTCAATCCAACCCCAAAGCAGCTTATATGTTCATCGAGCAGGGTCAGGGATATTCAGGTACAAGATTATACCTGACCAAAATCGGTGAAGAAAAAGATCCCGAACGTATTAATGAAATTAAAAAGCAGCATTCAAAGACCTACAATCCTGAAGAAACACATAAACATTTGGTATATTTCACGATAGATAAGTCTCGGCCGCTCATCGGTGATAAGGCCGATTGAAACAATTTTATCGCGTACCGGAGCTATTAGTTATCAAAGATTTTTAAGGGCCTGAAATGTATATCATACCAGCTATCGACCTGAAGGACGGAAAATGTGTCAGACTTATACAGGGTCAGTATGACCGCCAGATAAACTATGAGGATGACCCTGTCAAACAGGCCCGGGAATTCAGCTTGGCCGGGGCAAAATGGCTGCACATCGTGGATTTGGATGGGGCCAAGCTCGGCAGGCCGGTCAACACCGATACAATATCAGCGATAGCAGCTTTAGGTCTGTTCAAAATCGAAGTCGGAGGCGGACTGCGTGACGAAGCATCGATACAACAACTGCTCGATATAGGTCTCGAAAGAGTAATAATCGGCACCAAAGCGGTAAGTGACTTCGAATGGTTCAGCGAAATGGCTGAAAAATTCAGTGGCAAAATCGTACTCGGCCTCGACGCTCGAGGTTCAAAAGTTGCTACCCACGGCTGGATGCAGGACAGCCACCATAATTTACTGGAATTCGCTGTCGAAGCTGCCAAATTGCCTTTGGCGGCGATTATATATACTGACATCACCAAAGATGGTATGATGATGGGCCCGAACCTCGAAAGAACAAAAGCACTTATCGAGACTGTAGATATGCCCATAGTCGCTTCAGGAGGTGTAAAAGAGCTGGGTGACATTCCGAAGCTTGTCGAAATTGGTGCTGAGGCTGTAATAATCGGCCGAAGTTTATACGAAGGCACTCTCAAACTCTCCGACGCAATTAAAGCAACAGAAAAATAAATCCCCTTGACTCCGATTGTTTTAACCTAACTGGTCGCCGTATGGATAGTTCAATCACTTAGCTCGGGGGGCTCGAATTTGTAGCCGATTTCCCTGATTGTATGAATAAAAATTGGATTGTGCGGGTCGGGTTCGATTTTGTTCCGCAATGTGGTAACAAAACGGTCGATGCTGCGTGAGCCGATAAAGCTGTCATAACCCCAAACCATATTCAGTATATCATCACGGGTAAGCGCCCGGCCAGGCTTCTTGACAAAATATTCCAATAATCCGAACTCTTTCGGTGAGAGTTTAATTTCATTTCCCTTGCAGGTAAGTTTTCTGGCGGGAATATCAAGCCGGTAGTCTCCGAATTCGTAAATGTCCTGTTCGGTTTGCCGGCTTCGTCTAAGAAACGCTTCTGCGCGAGCAAGAAGCTCTTTTATACTGAAGGGCTTGGTAACATAATCATCGGCTCCGAGATTCAATCCTAATATTATATCCGACTCCTCACCCTTGGCGGTCAGCATTATAATCGGCATATTAAGATTTTCTTTACGGATCAGCCTGCATATTTCATAGCCGTTTATCTTCGGCAGCATAATATCAAGAAGAATTAAGTCAGGCTTCTTATTAAGAGCAGTATTTAATCCTTCCTCACCATCGGCCGCAGTAAGTACACCATATCCCTTAAACTCGAAGTTATCCTTCAAGCCCCGCAGCATTACAGCATCATCTTCAATTATCAGTATCGTTTCCATTTGTTTCCGGCAGTTTAAATTTGTAACCAATAAGTTCTACTGTGTGAATAAACTTCGGATTATTCGGGTCTTGCTCGACCTTGTTCCTCAGGGCAATGACAGCCTGGTCGATGTCCTGCAAAGTAATAAAGCGTGAATAACCCCATACGGCATTACGAACCTCATCGGATGTAAGAGTGCATCCGGCCCTTCTAAGGAAAAGGTGCAGCATCTTGAATTCCCCGGGTGTAAGCTCAATCTCCTTACCGTTTCGAGTAAGAGTGCCCGCGACAGTATCAAGCCGGTAACTGTCGAATTCATAAACATCAGGTTCCTCCCGGCCTCTGCGTCGCATAAACGCTTCGGCCCGGGCCATTAATTCTTTTATACTGAAGGGCTTGGTCACGTAGTCGTCCGCGCCAAGATTCAATCCAAGTACAATATCGGATTCCTGGTCCTTGGCCGTAAGCATGATTATGGGCATATCGAAATTCTTTTTACGAACTTCGCTGCATATTTCATAGCCATTGATTTTGGGCAGCATAATATCGAGTATAATCAGGTCGGGATTTTCAGTCAGTGCTGCTTTAAGACCCTGCTCACCATCCTGGGCAGTCTTGACGCGGTAGCCCTTTAACTCAAAATTGTCCTTAAGGCCCCGCAGCATAGCTGAGTTGTCTTCAATAATCAGCACCTTTCTCATTTATTAATCCTTCCCTGTTGAGGTTTAATTACAAGCCGGTAATTTCACGGTGAAAGTACTTCCTTTATCGGGTTTACTCTCAACAGAAATTGTACCTTTGTGTGCATCGACGATAAATTTAGCGATACTTAGACCCAATCCACAGCCCTCGGCATGCCGTGAAAGACTCCGATCGGCCTGATAAAACCTGTTAAATATCTTTCTTGCCGACCCGCGCGACATACCTCTGCCTTTATCAGAGACATAAAAACATACCAAAGAGTTTTCAGAAGTAACTCTAAGCTCAATCTGCTTGTTATCATAAGAATATTTGTATGCATTGTCCAGCAGGTTTATAAGTACCGTTACCATCGCATCACGGTCGGCCGAAACTTCCGGTAAATCCTCATGGATATTCACTTCAAACCTGCATTGACCCAGGCTGAATTTGGTTTTAACCGCCTCTGCGGCATCACGGGCAATTGCAGCCGGGCTTGTATTGAACATCGCAAATGCCTGCTTATTTCGCTCCATCCTTGAAAAGGTAAGAAAGTTATCTATCAACCCAGTAAGTCTTTCATTTTCCTTTGAAACAAGCTGCAGATATTCTGTAACTTGCTGCTGGTCTCGGTAGCTGCCTTCAAGGAGAGTATCTACGAGAACTCGCATAGAGGCCAGGGGTGTTTTCAATTCGTGTGAAACGGTGGCAATGAAATCGTTCTTTAGCTTGTTTATCCTGATTTGTTTTCCTACAACCCTGGTGGCCAGCAAGCCGGCAGCAAACATTACGGCAATAGCCAACAGGCCGGTCCAAAGATATACTACTCTTTGTTCGTTGGCAGTTGTTTCAAAGATATCAATATCCTTAAAATGAATCTCAACGTTCCAACTCGGAAAATATTTGCCTAAAGGTGCAGTCAGGAAAGCCGCCTTTTCAGGATTTTCAAAACCGCAGGCATATGTGCCAAAACTGTCTGTAATTCTATAGGAAACACCGAGATCTTCGAAGTCGGCGCCAGATAAATCAAAATCCAAAATAAACTCTTTTGCCTTTTTCAATAGTAAGTAAGTTTTACCGCCTGAATTGTGATATATTCCGAAGGTATCTTCCGGCAAATCCAGCCTGCGCAAGCTATCTTCTGACCAGGACTCAAATGTGGCAAATGCAGGTCGGCCAAACCCGGCAGCGCCCACTTTCCTGGCCTGATATGCATCTAATACCGTGGATATTTGTCGTTTCGCTTCCTCGCTTACCTGTTCGGTCAAACCAGTCAATTCAACTCCTTCAATCATTTCCAGCGTCGCACTTAGTAACGAAACTAAATCGTTTGCATCTTTTTCAGAAAATGGTTCCGATGCTGTCCCTGTATAATACTTCTCAAGAACAGCTGCAGATAATTCTTCGGCTGATAACAATTCTTTTGCCCTTAGAACCTGGGCATTCAGTTGTTGAGCCCATTCGCTCTTTTCTATAATTTCAAGTGCTTTACGCAGAAGAAAAATCCTTGTCCCCGAAGGCATTAGCAAAAAACCGGAACCGCTGCCTGGAGTATAATTTATGGCGGACCCAATCAGATTTTCCAAATCCGAGCGTCCTATACCCTCCCGGGTTAGATTCTTTAGATTGACGAGCAGGATTCTTGCTTTTGCAATCAGTGCTACAGAAGATAAACTCACATTTTCTGGCATTTGGCCATAAGCCATCTCCCTGCAAAGAGTAACGGCCTGATCAAATTCTCCTGACTTTCTAAGGCAGCGGATTTGACCTAATAAAGCACTGTAACGTAGATAATAGCCATCATCCGCCGAATCGACGAATTGTTCATACATTCTTATCGCCCGGATAAAATCCTCATCCGTGAATTCAGCATTCCATGCAAGATTAAATTCTTCCGGAAATTCACCCCGAAAGTCGTCACCTCCTGTAACCGGATAAACCAACTTTCCCATACGGTCATAGATAATAACCGCATTACATATATTCGGAGTATTTGGCCCAATGTCTCGGTCTGCAAGTCGATCAAACATCTCAACAGGCTGTCGCTGCACCGCTGTTTCATCTTCGATAACGCCTATTCTTGCCGACCAGAGATCATCAATTCTTTTACTTAATATCTCCAGGCGTTGCTGGTAAACCATAGTCAGTTTCTGCCTTACCGCAAGACGCTCGTTTCTGACCGCCTGGTTCATAAACCAAAGCAAACACACAGTGGGCAGTATTACCGCTATCGCAAGCAGTAATACCACCCACCGCAGTTGATTACCCGTATTGATATTACCAACTGTTTTCACACGCTTATTCTACCTCGTATCATCATAAAGGGCTTTGATTTGCTCTTCGCTGAGTGCATAGTTGTAGATGCGAACATCGTCGATAGTCCCACGGAAATAATCTTCAGTCATCGCATGCCGCCCAAATTTTAAACTCTCGCTCTCGGCAACCGGAGGTCCTGAAGGGTCCGCATTGTCAGTAATCAGGACGCCATCTCTATAAGCCTTGAGATTTTCTCCATCATAGGTGGCAGTGAGGAAATACCACGTATCGGCATGCAGGTCTCCAAAACCGGCGCTGTACCACACTCCGTCCACGCAGACACCCACTGCCTCGCGGAAAATGTCGGTAGGATGATTCCAGCTTATATTGTAGTTCTTTTCGCGATGGACCGGTCCGCTCGGGGCTCCTTCTGACGAAGGTGCAGCAGGGCTTTTGACCAAGACGGCTATAGTCCAGGCGGACAGGTCGGCATTATAACCAGTGTCCACATAGTCATCCTTACCGTCAAACTCCAAGGCACCGTTTACCTTCCCTCCGGAGGGACGCCAACGTGGACCACCTACCAGTTTGCTTGTATGACCGGCTCCGGAAAAATCAGCGGCAGTGTTGCCTTCTGTCTCGTCCAATTTCCACCATCCGACGAGACCGGCCAACTCAGCGGTCCCAAACACACTCGGTGTTTGATAGGCATTGTCCTGCTTTCCCCACCAGGTCAGCTTTGTATCGCGCTCTCCACCATCATCGTCATCGTTAACGTGAACATCCAGGCCGATCTTCGTACCGGCAGCCGGATGGACTTTTAAGGCAGACCAAGGAAATTTAATCTCGACCAGGTAGCCACCATCTGTTTGCCCAAAGGCAAATTCCACTCCATCCGTTCGGACCTGCCCGGTCTCTCCGGTCTTTCCCATGCGGGGTTTTTCCTGGTCCCACTCGAAGAAATACTGGCCGTCGTTGCCACTGTAGCCATCAGATTTGCTATTATCAGGATCCATGAATACTTCAACAGTGTCATCGAACCAGAATTCATCAGAATCATTTTTCAGGACATCATCATTTACATTGACCATAACATAGAGATTGTCTGCATCCCACATGGCCTTATAGGAAGCTGAGAAATCAACATCAGAAGAGGCAGGTGTATATATAACATTTTTTATCTTGTATTCATTAGCCTCAGACCAGATATCTTCTGCAGTTCCATCGACCACGACAGGCCGACCCGCCATTTTAAAATTGGCTGGAACAACTACTTCTTTTTTCCCCGCCCTAACATTAGTCCTGGGTCTCGAGATAACCTGAGGCAGTTGCATCAACATTGGAAACACATTATCCAGCGGCGGTATCTGGTTTATACTTAAACGCACATTTAAGTTGTTAATCTGTTCATCAGTGCCTAACTGGATACTAGTCTTATCACAGGCCTGAGCCAACTGAGCTAATGTTTCATGCGCCGGATTTTCCGATTCGCCAGATGTGGCTGCTAGAAAAGCATCGGCAAGACGTATTGCACCGCCGACATTAACCAAGAGAAGTTTGCTGGTAGATGGTGACAACTTGTTTACAGCTTCGTTTAAGGGCCCGGCAGTACAAACCGACCTGCGTCTCTTGATTGCCGAAACCGAAGTCTCAACAACATCCGGATTTAACGACAAAACAGTTGTCTTATCCATCTGGTTCATAAAACAGTAGAGTTTCTGATTGTTAACAAGTCCAATTTGGTACTTGCCGGTACCATCCTCAGGCTGTCCGATGTCGGTTTGGCCGGTTACCAAATTAGCCACCGTCAATAATTGAGTTAAAAGCCTGCGAGTTTGTTGCGGATTGTGGCTGGTTACCGCCAGTCCAAGATTGGCCGCTATCGGGGGTGCTCCTATATTACCTCCGTTTGATGAGCTATCCGGCGGCAGGGCAAATAGGTTAATCTGTTCAATATTGGCAAAGATTTCCCTGCCGATATCAAGGCCTGTAAAGTTTTCAATACCTTTACTTGCAGCCAGGCTCTGTGCGCTTCCAGCCTTACCCAGAGCGATGCTGAGAAGACCAACGGCCTCGGATGGAACGGCCTCGAAGCCGGCCCTGCTGAGATTCGGAGTACGAATCATATTGTACGCAATACAGCGGTGCCCATCCTTAAAAGCTATGTTGTTTTCAAGAGTGATTCCGTTTTCCTGAATGTTTAAAAAGACAATCAAATCATCGATATTCTTAAAGTCAGCAATGCCATCGGCAAGACGAATTTGGGCGGGAATTTGGTCTGCCGGAATTATTTTTGAAAGACCTGCATATACTTCATCAACGTTCGCCCAGAGTGTTAGAGCATTTTCCTGACGTGATTTCTTGCTGACTTTAGCAAAAGATTTGTTAGTTGATGCAAGCGTAGGCTCGCTGGTAACGCCCTTGTATTGCTTTACGCTCCATGCCAATTGTTCGGCCGGCTGTGCAATGATTACAATATTATCATCATAAGCGGCGCCTGCCACACCTGATATAGTCACGGTTTGCATACCTTCAATAGGTTCGCCCGGTGTTCCAACCATACCCAATCCCGCCAATATCAAACCCCGCAAGGCATCGCTCTTTCCAGGAAATAACACCGCTGTGAACGGAGGATTATTTTGAGAAATGCCGGTAATGCCTACCCCCATCCCCCGTATCTTCTTGAATTCAGCCATCATCGCCGGATTCATAAGGGCAGCCATTATGTCTCCGGGTGACTTCCCGGACTTACCGCCACCAAGAACTGCAAGAGGATTTTCAAACGGAGTTCCCTTGAGCATATTCAGAATAGTTTCGATTTGTCTGCCGGGGCTGCCGGTTTCCATATATATTATGGTCTCAGGCGGCATTAGAGCCGCCGGGTCGGCATTACCCAGCTCTTCCAGCAGAGGCTTAACCTTGCTAACAACTTTAGTCTGGTCACTGAAGTCCGCGACCAGCTTGCCAAAAACGATCTTAGCCTGCCCCTCATTCTGCTTCTTAAGATAACACATACCCTGACGGTATAAAGCCTGGGCGATGTGAGACCTCTGAGCGGAACCGTCCTTGATTATCTGCTCATAGATTCTGATGGCCGCATCGATGTCACCATCGACCTCTTCGGCATACAGCCCTTCCTGCAGCAGTGTACTTGAAGACTTGGCAAAAGTGACTGTGCCAAGGGCCCCAACCGCCAACAAGAAAATGATTGTGATGTTCTTCAACCTTTCCATAATTGTGCTCCTTTCAAATAGATTAACAAAAAATCGGTTACATTAACAGGAGCAATTATGACAACTATATGTTACTGTTTTGTTACGGTTTTGTACTATTTTTAATATTTTTATCGACACTCTGCACTACGGAATCCATAAAAAGAAGGTGCATTTCAGACCCGATACAGTACAATTTCTTTAAATATTCCTGTTCATTATGCCGTATAAAATACGTAGCAATGGTTTCCTTCGGAGAATGCTCCCTGTTGGGAACGTTTGACATATTTTCGAACAAATTTTTTTGAGATAGAAATAATGCCAGGTTCACTTCGAAAATTATTGGGTCAGGATATTGGCAGAACGAGCCGAAGTCTTATCTTTTTTGTTCTGTTCTGTCTGTACCTCTGGTTCGTTGTTGATTTGCGCCTGATTTATAATTATACCGAGGTTATTACAAATTTACCTGTCTTTTACAGAGGCTGGGCATTCTTTCGCGTATTCTTATCACATCCGGGCGGCCTTGTCGAATACACCGGAGCGTTCCTTTCTCAGTTGTTCTATATTGGCTGGGCAGGAGCACTCGTAGTAACGATACAGGCCTGGCTGATGTCCGTATGTTTCGGCTGCATCTTAAAAGCCGTAAACTTATCTCATCTTTGCCGGCTCCGTTTCATCCCACCCATTCTTTTGCTCATTACTTACACCCAATATACGAATCACTTCATTACCACAATGGCATTTTTAGTAACGCTGGTTTTCGTATGTTTATACTTAAGGATTACACGCTCCCTGACTTCGAACACCTCTCGTCTGATTGTTGTTCTGGTTTTGTCCGTCATTCTGTACACGATAGCCGCCGGAGCGTATTTGCTCTTTGCGGTGCTCTGTGCGATGTACGAATTACTTTTCAGGCGCCAATGCCTGTTGGGGCTTTTATATCTCTTATCAGCGGCAGTCATTCCATACGTCGAGGGGGTTCTTATCTTCGGCGTAAGTATTATCGATGCCTACAGCGATTTATCACCTTTATCCTGGAAAATTTTGTCTTTTGATAATCGCAGAAAGTTGATAGTTATAATCTTTATACTTTATTCGCTCCTTCCTTTGACTATGCTTGCCTCGGGATTTTGGCAAATAATTCGAAATTCTAAAATAAAAAATCATCTCAATCCATTGTTAACAAAAATGAAATTCAACATCAACTCGCCGGTGCTGAAATGGATTATCGAATCATTGGTTTTGTTCGCAATTGCCTTAACTGCCGTATTTTTTTCCTATGATAAAGAGAAGAAAACTGTATTTGTGACTGATTTTTATTCTCACCAGAGAATGTGGCCGCAATTGCTCAGAGCAGCTCGATGCTATCCGGATAACTATTTTGTAGTTCATGCAGTCAACAGGGCTTTATATCATACCGGCCGACTCAGCTACGATATGTTCTCCTGGCCACAGAATCCCCACACCCTTTTTCTGAGCACTAAAAAATACGAACACGCATCCTGCAAGAAATCCGGCATCTATCTTGACATTGGCCTTATGAATATGGCTGAAAATGCACTCACGGAATCTCTGGAAGGGCTCGGAGAACACCCCTCAATTCTAAAAGAGCTGGCTTTAATAAACATGGCCAAGGCCAATTATGATTCTGCACGGATTTATCTCGGAGCACTAAGCAAAACATTGTTTTACGACGACTGGGCTAATAATTATCTGGAGCATTTGAAATCAGATCCGGACCTGTCCGAGGACAAAGAGATCCAGCGTTTACGTTCGGTCTCTATGGAGAAAGATTACGGATTTACCGCCTTAAATAATATTGAGGCTGCTTTATTGCAACTTTTGGAAAAAAACAGGCAAAACCGTATGGCCTTCGAATACCTGATGAGCTGGTACCTGCTGAACGGTCGGCTGGATAAATTTGTGCAGAACCTTGACCGATTAGATGATTTCGGCGTTTCTCAGTTCCCCCGATTGTATGAAGAGGCAATGTTAATATATGTTTTCAGCGTCAGAAAACCAGTTAACCTGCGCGGTCGTCAGATAAGCGCCGAATCACGTCAGCGTTTTGACGGCTTTAATCAGGTCTTGAACGACTACGGAAAAAACAAACAGGCCGCCTTTAATAAATTAGCGAAAGATTACTGGAACAGCTATTTCTTTTACTACGTTTATGGACGTCAGGGAACGAAGCAATGAGCAAACATTACCGATATTTGTTCATACTGTTAATACTTGTAATTTTATCCGCCGGTGTAATTGTTTATGCCCTGCATAACTCCGCGGGAACAGGGCTTTTTTCACAACCTGACACGAAGATAGACCAGTACAGTTTGATTGATCGCCCTCCCAAAATACACCCCGACTATTGCGAGACCGCTATTCCGCCGAACATCTCGCCTTTGAACTTTTTGGTGGAAGAAAGTGGCTCACAGTATTGCGTAAAAATACACTCTAAAAAAGGGAGAGCCATCCAAATTTTCAGCCGCTCACCTAAGATTATGATTCCCCAGAACCGATGGCACGAACTGCTCAACGCCAACCGTGGAGAACAGTTGAATTTTGATGTCTTTGTAAAAACAGCAAATCCACCGGCTACCACGGCACAATGGAACCGTTTTTCTTCCATTACCAATCAAATAGCCAATGAAGACATAGATGGTTTCCTGGTATATAGAAGAATTCATCCAGGCCATGGCTTTTGGAGAAAGATGGGTATTTATCAGCGAAATTTGAATCGATTCAACGAATCTCTCATACTTGATAACGATTATTTCAAAGGCGGCTGCCTGAACTGTCACACATTTTGCAACAATCGGACGGACAAAATGTTTATCGGCATCCGCAGTTCGTTATATGGCAGCTCCGTATTGCTTATCGAAGATGGAGATGTCAACAAGATTGGGACAAAATTTGGTTATACCTCGTGGCATCCGTCCGGCCGGGTCGCGGCATATTCTATCAACAAGGTGCATCAGTTCTTTCATACAGCCGCAAGTGAGGTTCGTGACGTAATTGATCTTGATTCCCTGCTGGCCTACTACATAGTTGACTCTAAAACTATAAAGACTTCGCCTCAGATTTCTAAAAAGGACCGTCTTGAAACATATCCAGTTTGGTCGCCTGACGGTCGTTATTTGTATTTCTGCAGCGCACCGTTAACATGGTCGGCTCGCAATATAATTCCTGGCAACTTTAACGAAATCAAGTACGACCTGGTCCGAATAAGTTACGACATTGACAGCGACACATGGGGCGAGCTGGAAACCGTACTTTCCGCTCAGGAAACAGGTCTGAGCATTCTTCTGCCGCGAATCAGTCCCGATGGACGCTGGCTGCTGTTCTGTATGTGCAATTATGGCTGTTTCCCTGTTTACCAGGAAAGCAGCGACCTGTACACGATAGACCTCGAAGCCGCACAGCGAACCGGAAAGTATGAATACCGCCGGCTTGAAATAAACAGCAACAAAAGCGAATCATGGCATAGCTGGTCAAGTAACGGACGATGGATAGTTTTCAGCAGTAAAAGGCGAGGTGGGGTATTTACACGAACTTATCTTAGCTATGTTGACCGGCAAGGTA
>Ga0307380_10009455_pt1 | contig 12374 bp, 8 predicted proteins | sample UN3MG_FD_202239 | JGI IMG/M metagenome (GOLD analysis project Ga0307380, IMG submission 202239) | Soil microbial communities from Risofladan, Vaasa, Finland - UN-3 | ecosystem: Environmental > Terrestrial > Soil > Coastal area > Acid sulfate soil | place: Finland: Risofladan, Vaasa | collected... | reverse complement strand
TTTAAATATAATCCACCTTCAACGTATAGGAGTAGCTGTCTCGCGAAAAATTTCAGGATTGAGCTGCACTGTATTACTGCTCATTTTCCGCATGGGCTTATATATTATTTTTTAATTTTACTTCTGCACACCATTCCTGGCAGAAATAGGCATTTCCTCTCTAGTTTCAGGATTTCGTCTTGACCTTTTCTATACGGAGTAATCGTAACCGGAAATCCTCGTCTCAGTATGCCAATAATCGCGCGGAGCTATCGCACCAGCCGACCAGGGTTCGCGAGAGCGAGGCATGCGAAGATTTAAATCGGTTAGTCAAGCCCAGCGTTTTTTAGGTGTGCATTCTGCCGTGTACAATTTATTCAATCTAGGCCGGCATCTAATATCTGCTAGGCACTATCGATTGTTTCGAATGCGTGCCTTTGCGTCTTGGAAAAGTGTAGTGGTTTAATAAGGACAAATATTGCGTTCGTTTTTCGATTAGAAAAGTTAACTTGTCTATACCCAATGGGCATCTGCGGTCCGCCGGCGATCTTGTTTTTCGACCGCAACGGAGATGAAATTCGCAACCGTCGTGTGGTTGGTGAAATGTCGGGCGAAGAATTCGCTGCGCATATTAACGCTACTTTTCAGTGAGTCGAAACATTTGCTTTCTAGCGGGTTACCAGGCATTCCTTATCTTGGGAGTTACAGAAAATACACTAGTGTCGGGAAGCAATACCCGTAATACTGTCCTGTCCGGTCGACGCAAAACCACAACTCAGGTGTTCAAGCAGTGAACGATGTAGTCAAGAACTTAGTGTTATGGGTTGTAATCGCGGTTGTCCTATTGTCGCTATTTCAAAGTTTTCGAGATAGTGACAGCGCAGATCAGTCCCTGACTTATTCCGACTTTCTGACCCAGGTGAAACAGGGGCAGGTGCGAGAAGTGACCATAGAGGGGCAGAATATTACTGGAATCATGCTGTCGGGTGCCTCCTTCACTACTTACAGCCCTGAATCCGATAACAGCGCTATGATTGGCGAATTCGAACAGGCTAATGTCGCCTTTTCGGGTAAGCCGCCGGAACAACCTTCGTTACTGACGCAAATGTTCATCAGCTGGTTTCCATTTGTCGTATTAATCGGACTGTGGATATTTTTCATGCGCAAGATGCAGGGCGGCGGCGGTGGCGGCGCAATGTCTTTCGGCAAGAGCAAGGCGCGCCTGCTGGGTGAAGACCAGATCAATATTACTTTTAACGACGTGGCCGGGGTCGATGAAGCCAAGGAAGAAGTCGCCGAACTGGTCGAGTTTCTGCGTGATCCTTCAAAATTTCAAAAACTGGGCGGCAAGATTCCAAGCGGTGTGCTAATGGTTGGCTCCCCGGGTACCGGTAAGACCTTGTTGGCGAAAGCGATTGCCGGCGAAGCCAAGGTACCGTTTTTCACAATTTCGGGTTCCGACTTTGTCGAGATGTTTGTCGGCGTGGGCGCCTCGCGCGTCCGCGATATGTTTGTCCAGGCCAAGAAGCATGCTCCCTGCATCATATTCATTGACGAGATAGATGCGGTGGGGCGCCATCGCGGTGCTGGTCTCGGTGGCGGCCACGACGAGCGTGAACAAACCCTGAACCAGTTGTTGGTTGAAATGGATGGCTTCGAAGGTAACGAGGGCGTCATCGTGATAGCGGCGACCAACCGTCCGGATGTACTTGACCCCGCCCTGCTGAGACCGGGACGATTCGATCGCCAGGTGGTTGTTCCGCTACCCGACGTACGCGGCCGTTCGCATATCCTGAAGGTGCATATGCGTAAAGTTCCTGCGGCCGAAAATGTCGATCCGATGGTCATTGCGCGTGGCACACCCGGATTCTCGGGAGCCGATCTGGCTAACCTGGTGAACGAAGCTGCCCTGTTTGCGGCCCGCGCCAACAAGACACTCGTCACCATGGGCGAATTCGAACGCGCTAAGGACAAGATCATGATGGGCGCTGAGCGCAGATCGATGATCATGAAAGAAGATGAGAAAAAACTGACCGCTTACCACGAGGCAGGACATGCGATAGTCGGGCGCCTGGTACCCGAACACGATCCGGTTTATAAAGTCAGCATCATTCCGCGCGGAAGAGCGCTGGGCGTAACCATGTTTCTCCCCGAAGACGATCGCTACAGTTATAGCAAGCGGCTGCTCGAAAGTCAGTTATCGAGTCTTTTCGGCGGTCGTGTCGCTGAAGAACTAATATTCGGCGCAGAAGCGGTAACGACAGGAGCTTCCAACGATATCGAGCGCGCCACGTCCATTGCCCGAAGCATGGTAACCCAATGGGGTTTGTCAGATCGCCTGGGTCCATTGACCTATAGCGAAGAAGAAGGCGAAGTATTCCTTGGCAAATCCTATGGTAAGGAAAAAATCCTCTCGAACGAAACCTCGCAGGCGATCGATTCTGAGATTCGAACGATTATCGATCGAAATTACCAGCGAGCAGTGGATATTCTGAAGGAGCACGAAGACAAACTTCACATGATGGCTGCCACATTGATGAAGTATGAAACCATCGATACGGGCCAGATTGATTCGATCATGGAGGGCAAGGAGCCCGGACCTCCCAATGATTGGTCGGATGATGAAACTGGTCATTCGGGATCAGCGGGCGATCAGTCTGAGAATAGATGAAACAAACAGCCCATAGTATTCGCTAAATAAGGATGGTCTTCGCTCTCTCGGCTCGACGCATCCCAGATTGATTTTAGCCCTCTCCGCTGCCTTAGCGTATTTTTCATTTCGGTTCTCGTCAGCTTGAGCGCGAGCCTCTTCGATCTGGCATCTAAACGTGGCGCGTTCAACGTGTCCCTCCTGTAAATACAATCGTGTTGAAATTCTTGACTATTTTCGGAAATGGATAGAGGATCGCAGGCATGCCATATTTTCTCCACATAGCTACTTTTGTTCATTCTTTATTCAAGTCACGCCATCAATTGAGGCTGGAGAACTTGGCGCTCCGCCAACAACTCGCTATGCTCAAACCGTCGGTGAAGCGCCCGCAGGTGTCGCCAGCCGACCGCCTATTTTGGATACTGTTTTCTAAATATGTCGACGGATGGCGGACAATGTTGCACGCGTTGCACCCCGATACCGTCGTACGCTGGCACCGCGAAGGTTTTAAGCACTACTGGACCTGGAAAAGTCGTCACCAGCGCGTGGGGCGACCGCCTGTTGATAAAGAAATACGCAAGCTCATCCGACAAATGCAGTCGGCGAATATCGGTTGGGGTGCCCCTCGAATCCATGGTGAATTACTAAAGCTTGGTATTGATATCTCTCAAGCTGCAGTTTCCAAATATATGGTTCGTCAGCAAAAACCGCCTTCGCAGACCTGGCGAACGTTTCTCGAAAACCATGCCGACTGTATAGCGGGAATTGATTTCTTCACGGTCCCGACCGCCACATTTCGCATTCTCGATGTGTTTATCGTGCTCTGCCATGACCGCCGCCACATCGTGCACTTCAATGTTACAGCGCATCCCACCGCACGGTGGACGGCCCAGCAGTTGGTAGAAGCATTTCCATTCGAATCCGCTCCACGCTATTTGCTGCGTGATCGGGATGCCATTTACGGTGAGAAGGTTCGACGACGGATCAAGAGCCTGTGTATCGAGGAGGTCGTTACGGCCCCGCACTCGCCTTGGCAAAACCCTTTCGTTGAAAGAATTATCGGGTCCATACGCCGAGACTGTCTGGATCATATTATTGTTCTCAATGAGAGGCACTTGCGTAGAATCCTTCGCGAGTACTTCAGTTATTATCATTCTTGCAGAACGCACATTTCGTTGAATAAGGATCCGCCTGAAACTCGTACTGTAGAACCCCCCGAGATGGGAAATGTTGTAGCGTTTCCCCATGTCGGTGGCTTGCACCATCGGTATGGCAGAATTGCAGCATGATGGAAAATGCTAAAATGACTACAAAAGCGGCGCGATTGTATTTACAGGAGGGACACCTAATATTTGGGTCTTTATTTGCGTGGTATCTACTCGCAAGAGGCATTTACTTAATAACACAATCTATAGACCTTGAAAAAAACAAATTCCCCGCCCCGCCTTGCTGTACAAAGTAAGTAGATCCTTTAAGACCCGACTTCTGGATGCGCTTCTTTCAGGTTGACGTTCATGAATGGAGTTTTTGGTAGGGACCGGTAACATTTGACTTTCATATGGTTAAGTTGACAGAGCCGTCGTATGCAATTCAGCATGTGTTAGATATTAATAAGAGGAAGAAATGTCAAAAAGTTACGAAGTTCGGGGATTGGTCCATTCCATAGGCGAAACCAAAGAGTTCGGTGCCAATGGATTCACAAAGAGAGAGTTTGTTCTAAAGTTAACGGGTGACGAGGAGAATCCAAGCTACCCTAACTACATCGCTCTTGAGTTGATCAAAGATAAATGTTCGGTGATTGATGAATATAGCATTGGTGATGAGATTACGGTACAACTCAACATTTCTGGTCGACTCTGGACGCCAGAAGGGCAACCTGAGAAGTGCTTCAATAGCTTACAAGCCTGGAAGATAGAATCTTTTGGAGAAGGCACAAATAACTCAGAGCCACCTCCATATCAGCCGGTCTCAAACAGTGACGAAGACTTCGACGATATTCCATTCTAATTTAGGAGTTCAGGAGCGGGTCTCAGAGCGAGGCAGCTAAGTGAGAGAGATTGAAGAGAAGGTCACGGGTATCGTCAATCGCGTTACCTATCATAGCGAGTCTACCGGTTGGTCGGTACTGCGTGTAAATCCATTTGATAGTCCAGAAAGTCAGGTAACGGTTACCGTACACCAGACCAAGGTGTTTGCCGGAGCTACCATGGAATTTATCGGGCAGTGGTCAGATCATCCCAAATTTGGCAGGCAGTTCAAAGCTGAGCAGGCAACGGAGAAGAAGCCGGCTACCGCTGCAGCACTGGAGAAGTATTTAGGCTCTGGACTGATCAAAGGAGTGGGTCCGAAAACTGCTAAAAAGATCGTCAAGCATTTTGCCGCTGAAACACTGACTGTGTTTGAAAAACAGATTGACCGCCTGGTTGAAGTTGAGGGAATTGCCAGCAAGAAACTCAAGAGTATTGAACTGGCGTGGAGTGAGCATAAGGCAATTCGGGAAGTGATGATGTTTTTGCAGGGGCATGGAATTTCTACCCTGTTCGCTGTACGTATTTACAAGGATTATGGTGATCGCGCCATAGAAATAGTGACAGAAGACCCCTATCGACTAGCTCATGATTTTTACGGCATCGGCTTTTTTTCTGCCGACAAAGTGGCGCTCTCAATTGGACTGGCGAAGGATAGTCGTCAAAGAATTGTTGCCGCTATTCGACATGTGCTGGCATCCAGTCGAGAGCAGGGACACTGCTATTTGATGTATAGCCAGATTGAAGCGGAGGCCAATACTTTACTGGAAATGGAGTTGGGAGAGTTGCTTGGTCGGTATCTGGAATGGATGCAGCAGGAGAATCACCTTAGAGTTCGAATGCTCCCCGATGCACAACAGACGCTGCAGTCCTGCTACTACTCGAAGAGCCTCTACTATGAGGAAGAATGTGCAGCTGTAAAGATGAGAACAATGATCGGCAGCGTTGATATTGATCAGCACCGCGCGGCGGCATGGGTTCAGAAGTACTGTCAGAGTACCGAGGTCAATCTCAGTAGCGAACAGGCTAGTGCCGTAGAAGGTATAGTGCGGCACCAGTTCTCCATCCTGACGGGTGGGCCAGGTTGTGGAAAAACCACCACAACATTGGTCATAGTACGGCTACTGGAGGCCATCGGGAAAAAAGTGTTACTAGCAGCGCCCACAGGCCGTGCAGCACAACGCATGGGAGAAGTGATTGGACGAGAGGCAAAGACACTACACCGTTTACTGGAGTGGCAGGGTGGGAAGTTTAAAAAGAATGAGGAAGTTCCACTTGTGGGGGACTTTCTGATTGTGGATGAGTGCTCCATGCTGGATATCAGTATGACGGCATCACTACTCAAGGCAATCCCCAAACATTGTCAGCTACTCTTTATCGGTGATCCTGACCAACTTCCGTCAGTCGGAGCAGGCAATGTATTGAAAGATAGTATTCACTCGGGAGAGATCCCACTGTTCCGTTTGACCCAGGTGTTTCGCCAGGCCAAAGAGTCGCTGATTATCCGCTATGCCCACCAGGTCAACAGTGGAGAGATTCCATTGATAGCATCCCCTTTTAAAGATCCAGCCGCATGGACACGTGGAGACGATTGCCTGTTTGTTGACTCGGATGAAGCGACACAGGAGCAGATTCGTTTTGTCACCAGGGTTAAACGGCATCTGGGATGGCAACAAGACCAGTTAGAAGCTCTCAGCGCAGAAGAAAGTCCTTATGTCTTTCGTAGCGAAGAGCCTGTCACTCCCTATCAAGCTGAGTTTGAAGTGCCAAAGAAGTTTCAGCACGTCAATCTGCAAGAGGTGGCTGAGACATATGGAGCGGTGGATGAACTCAAATCGGTGATTAAAAAAATACACCCATGGTCATCACTCCACTACGGGTTCTCTGCAGTCGATGTGGTGGTTAAGCTCTATCTGCAGTGGATTCCAAAGTATCAGGAAGAGGGGGTCGAAATTCAGATACTGTCTCCAATGACGCGAGGTGCTCTCGGAACCGCCAACTTGAATTACGTGATTCAGCAGGCTATTAATCCTTCCTCTACGAGTAAACCGCAGATTAAAGTGGGGGAAAGAATTTTCCGGGTAGGAGATCGGGTTATACATCGTCGTAACAACTACGATCTGGAAGTGTTTAATGGAGATATCGGTTATATCAAGTCGATCAACAATGAGAGTCTGACCATGGTCATTAACTTCCTGCCAGATGGCAGAGAGGTGGAATACCTGAAAGAGAATATTGTAGAACTGGATCTGGCCTATGCCATCACCATCCATAAATCACAAGGCAGTGAGTTCTCTGTTGTCATCATTCCGGTGCTGACTCAACACTTCAAAATGCTTTTTCGAAACTTGATATACACAGGGCTGACCCGGGCAAAGAAGCTGGCTGTCTTTGTGGGTACTCGACGAGCAATGGCGATGGCTGTACGCCAGCAGGATACAGCACTACGTCAGACGGCGTTAGAGCAGCTACTGAAGGGCGATTAACCCAACTGTGCATCCAGAAATTTACGTGTGATATCAAATGACTTTGTGTAACCACGAGGTAGCTTGAGGTTACGGTTTTTGGCAATTGATTTAGCAAGCTGGATCATTTTTGGGGTGGGAAGATTGTTGCTCCCATTGGCGCGCTCTTTTTTTGGATTGGCCTTTGCCGCTGCACGAAACTGCTCGGGGGTAGCTGAGGCAACCAGCTTGCACATCCAGCCCGTCATCTTCTCCAGAAAAATGGAGGCATCTGCATTTTCTTCAGCAATCTCGCTCATTTGCTGCTCCCACCAGGCAGTTACGGCAGGGTCTTTGATTCGACCGGGAACAGAGTCAATAAAGTGACGACCATGCTCGGTGGAGAGAATTATCTTGCCCTTTAACTGGACATAGTTGCGTTGTTTGAGTGTTTCTATAATGGAGGCACGGGTCGCCTCGGTGCCAATGCCGGCAGACTCCCTGAGTACAGATTTAACCTTTGGGTTCTCGACATAACGGGCAATACCGGCCATAGCATTGATCAATGTACCCTCAGTGAATCGACTCAGCGGTTTGGTCTTCTTATCAGTTAATTCTGCCGATTTGCACATAGCAGTATCTCCTTTATTGACGAGAGGTAGATCTGCGGCCTCTTTTTTCTGGGATGGTAGAACGTTTTTCCAGCCTACGACCAGGGTCTTTTTTCCTTTGCCAGTAAATTTCTCCTTGCAGCACTCAATCTCTACTTCAACGGCCTGGTACTCATGATCGGGTAGGAATTGAGCCACATAGTGGCGGGCAATGAGGCCATACAGGTTGCGCTCTATCGGTGAGAGTCTGGAAACGTTCGGGCGCTTAGCGGTGGGAATGATGCCGGTGTGTGCAGTGACTTTGCTGTCGTTGAAAGCCTTGGACTTACGGGATAGATCAGTATCTTTCACCAGTTGAGGATTGGCCTCGCCAATTGCCTTCAGGATGATTTTAGCATCAGCATGTTGTCCCGATGCCAGGTAGCCGCAATCGGTACGTGGATAGGTGGTTAGTTTATGCTCTTCATAAAGTTTCTGTGCGGCATCCAGAACCTGTTGGGCCCCATATCCCCATCTAGCGTTTGCAACCGTCTGCAGGGCCGAGAGTGAAAAGGGCAGGGGTGCGCTCTCTCGCTTCTTCTTGCGTGATGCGTTGCGGATGGTTCCAGTCTGACCTTGAACCTTTGTACAGACCTGTTCGGCAACCGCTCTTTTCAGACAGCGCCCGTCCGGGTCTGAGTCGTCCTCAGACGGAACCCACTGGGTAGCAACGGTCCCGTTTTCATGATCGAACTGCGCCTTGATAATGTAGTAAGGGAGAGGGACAAAATTTTCAATCTGCCGGTCACGCTCCACAATCAGGTTAAGGGTTGGAGTCTGCACACGACCAACGCTGATCACCCCACCTCCACCTGCCTTCTGATAACAAAGCGTGAAGGCGCGAGTCACATTCATGCCCAGCAACCAGTCGCAACGGGAACGGCTCACTGCTGCTTCGTAGAGCCCTCGGTACTCATTGTTGGGACGAATATGTTTAAAGGCATTGCGTATGCCATTTTGAGTTAGATCCTGAAGCCACACACGTTGTGTAGTGCCATTCCATCCCATCTCTAATAATATTTCATCAACCAATAACTGCCCTTCACGATCAGGATCACCGGCATGGGTTACTTCAGTGGCGTTCTTGAGTAATCCAGCAATAATATTCAGCTGTTGTTTTGCATCGTCTCTGGGATTCAGAATCCACCGCTGAGGGATGATCGGAAGGTCTTCGAGACGCCATACCTTAGTTCCTTTCTGGGTGGTAGGCACGTTCTCTGCAAGGTAGCTGTCAGGCATCGCCTGTTCATACATATGCCCGAAGGCCCAGGTGACAGTCCAGTCATCAGAGATGATGCACCCATTCCCTTTACGGCCACCTCCTAATGCACCGGCAATGGTTCTTCCAAGTGAGGGTTTCTCGGCAATAATCAGCTTCATTTCAAGAGGGTGGAATTTATGGAATGACTCCAGTGTACAAAGAGTCTGTGTACAAGGTTAATTTATAATCGAGTCTATTTATTAATTGATGAGTTCAGACCATCCATCTGCGTACACTCGCACCCAGGAAATACTACGGGGGAGTGGATCTAACCTGGTTGGACAAGGCTATCAATGTCGGATTATCTAAATATCTGTCTGAGCAAACTGAGATGTCACTTAAGATGGATTTTGGCTTCGTTACGATTCCTGATGAATTTGAATGGCCCTACAATAAACCTGAATTAACTAAGATAATGGCCCAGGTGTGCAAGGCGATTCCGTGAATTTCGCTGTTAATTCCCTGTTGTTGATACTTGAGCACCACAGGATGCTGGTAAAACAACAAGAATCACAGGTAGTTAGCAAAATATGGTAGAGAGATAGGCGAAATTTATAAGAATATTCCCTGTATTTTCCCGTGTTTCAGGGAAATCAAACCAGAGATTAGTTAGCTAGAGATTGCATCCACCGCCAGATAATCTGGTCTCTGCAGGGAGTCTCTGCAGAGATACCAGAAACCCAAAATATATCAAACAGTTACACCACACCAAAGGTGGTCACTAGGCCCCAAAACTGAACTAAAACTCGCTCGAAATACCCAAGTTATCCCTTTTGTCTCAAGTATAGATCCCCGAAAATCTACTTGTGTCAGTTCCCTGCAGAGCGATAAGGTCGTCGATATGAACGAGAAAAATTAAAGGCTTGCAATTTCATTTTGTAAAAACTAACATCCTATTTATGGTATGTTATATTTTTCTGTCCCCAGACCTAGAAAATGGATTCTGGTCGGATAAAGAAGTAATTCAGTGCGTTGTCTACGATAAGAATATAGTGTGGATTCGCGATGAGATTTTTAAAAATTTGCAATCGGTTATTCAATGAATCCTTTTAATCTCCCGAATCGCATTGTTGATCAGGCAAAGTTTGACGATGCCGTAGACCATCTTCGCAAAGCGCAGGTCGTGTTACCAAAGTTTTCAGAATTAGCGAATCCCAAGACTATTTCTGCTGATGTTACTTCCGTGCTAAATGGTGTCGATAGTGGCGTTGCGCATGCGAAGAATCTGTTTCGCGTTCATTGGTACAATGACAGTCTCAGGCAGGGATTCGCGGACGTCCCCGGCTACCTTGTTCTTGATCAAACCCTGACTGGTGTCGCAGCGCCAATTGTTGTCATGTTAGGTGAGCGCTTCCCGATGATAGGTGCGCATAAGGTACTCGCTGCTTATGCCTGCCTTGTTACGCGTCTGGTTTCAGGTCAATTCAGCCCCTCAGTTAGTCGGGCAGTTTGGCCTTCGACCGGAAACTACTGTCGTGGTGGGATCGCGATCTCGCGAATTCTTAATTGCCGCGGGATTGCGGTATTACCGGCTGGAATGAGTCGCGAACGTTTTGAATGGCTGGAGCAGTGGGTGCTGAAACCAGAGGATATTGTACGTACTCCCGGGTCGGAGAGTAACGTCAAGGAAATTTATGACAAGTGTGCCGAACTTTCGAAGGATCCGGAAAATGCAATTCTGAATCAATTTTCCGAATTCGCTAATTATCTGGTGCACTATGAGTGTACCGGACGTGCGGTGGAAGCTGCGTTTGACGATTTCAAAAAAGATAAGACAGGGTTAACTATGGCGGCCTTTGTCGCAGGTACCGGTTCAGGTGGAACGCTGGCAGCCGGGGATTATTTGAAACAGCACTGTGGTGCGAAAATAGTCGCTGTCGAACCCACATCATGCCCAACCATGCTTTACAACGGATTTGGAGAGCACAATATTCAGGGTATCGGTGATAAGCATATCCCGCTTATCCAGAATGTCATGAATACAGATATTGTTGCCGGCGTATCCGATACCAGCTGTGACCACCTCAGTTTGCTGTTTAACTCCGATGTCGGGCAAGCATATCTAACCGAACGTCGCGGTATCAACCCGGCGCTAGTCAAAAGCCTGCGATGTCTGGGATTGTCCGGTATCGCTAACGTTTTGGCGGCTATAAAGACGGCTAAATTACTCGATCTTCCAGCGGATACAGCGGTAATGACGGTTGCTACAGACAGCGGCGATCTTTATGTGAGTGAACGAGAGGGTATTGAAAAATTTGCCTATTCGGGTGGATTTGATCAGGTTAGTGCGGCCGAGGTGTATTCCCAGCACATGCTCGGTTCAGGTGCTGATCATGTGCTGGAACTCAATCATCGAGACCGCAACCGCGTCTTTAACCTTGGTTACTACACCTGGGTTGAACAACAAGGTGTGTCTAGCGAAGACTTCGAGAGTCGCCGCGATCAACGGTTCTGGGAGGGACTGCAAAAATACCTGCCGATATGGGACGAAATGATCGACCAATTCAATGCGCGTACCGGGGTCAATCGCGTTGGTTAAACAGGATTCTTGCTGAGGTATGATCACCGCGGAATAACTACAAAGTTAAAGGAGAAAAAATTGGCCCAATCATATCTGGATTTAAGAGCAGCAACATCGGCACGGGATAGAAGTCTTCGTGAGAAAGTGATGTCGCTAGAGGAAGCTACCGAATTAGTAAATAATGGCGACAGTGTCGGAATTGGAGGTTGTACCGCATCTAGGACACCGTTTGCATTGATATGGGCGTTGATTCGCGCAGGGAAATCTGACCTCTCAATATCACGCAGTATCACCTCTACGGAAGGCGATTTGATGTTCGCCTCAGGCATCAGCAAACATATCCTCACCAGTTGGTTCAGCCAGGGGATTGTATGGGGAATCTCAAAGGTCATGCGGGCTTATACCGAATCGAAACGCGCGCATTTCGAGGAATGGAGCCACATGTCGATAGGGTTGCGTTATCGTGCTGGCGCCATGGGAATTCCATTTATGCCCATGCGTTCGATGATGGGTTCCGATGTTGCCGGTCAACTGGACAATTTGAAAGCGATGGACTGCCCTTTTACGGGAGAGAAGGTATTGCTTGTTCCGGCCCTGAACCCAGATGTTGCCCTGATTCATGTACAGCGTTGTGACGCTTATGGAAATGCTCAAATCGACGGCCTGCAGTTTATGGATATCGATATGGCGATGGCAGCTAATCGCGTAATCCTGACTACGGAACGTATTGTTGACAATAACCAGATTCGTCGTGCTCCAGATCAGACACGAATTCCCTTCATCGCTGTCGATGCGGTAGTAGAAGTACCCTATGGTAGCGCGCCACATGAATGTTATGGCAT
>Ga0307380_10009453_pt1 | contig 12374 bp, 12 predicted proteins | sample UN3MG_FD_202239 | JGI IMG/M metagenome (GOLD analysis project Ga0307380, IMG submission 202239) | Soil microbial communities from Risofladan, Vaasa, Finland - UN-3 | ecosystem: Environmental > Terrestrial > Soil > Coastal area > Acid sulfate soil | place: Finland: Risofladan, Vaasa | collected... | reverse complement strand
ACTCCGGAAAAAACCAACGCCTACAACAACGGCAAAATAGATGTCCCTGCTAAACCGTCCTTAGTGGTTACTGTCGACAAGAGCAATGTTAAAGCTGCTTTGATCGATTCCGGTTACTATGAAGCTACCGAATTTACCGGATTGCAGTAAGAAATAACCTAACAGTTAAGTTAATAGGGGAATCTACTGCAAAAAGGAGTACCGTGAGCAAAGCGAATGGTCTCCAAATTATCTTGGAGATAATTCGCTTTGCTCGGCATCACAAAATTTCGTTTTTTTAGCGCAATCATATATTTATATATTTTTTTAAATAAAGTGAGGAAATCTATGGTAGAAACCGTACCTATTGTGGAAATGAGGAACATCAAGAAGAACTTTGGTGGTGTACAGGCATTGCGAGGGGTAGACCTGGTATTACACCACAATGAAGTGCTGGGGTTGGTGGGTGACAACGCCGCCGGTAAATCTACCCTGATGAAGATTCTCAGCGGGGCATACATCCCTAATGAAGGAGAGATCTTCATCGAAGGTAAGAAGGCACATATTATCAATTCCTGGGATGCGCACCAGCAGGGCATCGAGATGGTGTATCAGGACCTGGCGCTTGCCAACAATCTCGACGTGGTCGCCAATGTTTTCATGGGGCGTGAAGCGGTAAGTGTAAAACTAGGTCCGATTAGTGTGATGGACGAGCATTACATGGAGCAAGAAACGCAACGTTTGTTAGACCGTCTTAAGATTGATATTTCCTCCGTGCGCTTGAAAGTGGAGAGTCTGTCCGGTGGCCAGCGTCAGGCGGTGGCTATTGCTCGCGCAACAGCTTTCGATAACAAGGTCACCATCATGGACGAGCCCACGGCGGCTCTGAGCGTGGCGGCCATTAGCAAGGTACTCGATTTGGTACGGGAGCTCAAGGCACAGGGCTCTTCAATCATCATCATCAGTCACCGCTTGGAAGATATCTACCAGGTTAGCGATCGAATGATGGTGCTGCGCCAAGGGCGCAAGGTCTGCGACACTCCCGTCACCGGTGACATTGAAGATTTCCGCGAGCGGGTGGTGGCCTACATCATTGGTGCACGTGATGATTTTGCCGAAGGAGTGGGTAAACAATCAAATGATATATAAAAGCAGTTCTAAGAAGTTGTTCATTAAAGATATAAATAAAACATTACTACAGAATATCCGTGAATGGGGAATGTATATCGCCTTGTTTGTTATCATGGCGTTCTTCACCATCACCACGAAAGGTGTCTTTATTTCATCGAGAAACATAGGCAATCTGATAAATCAGACGGGCTATATAGCAGTACTGGCGATTGGTATGACGCTGGTCATTATCATTCGGCATATAGATCTGTCGGTTGGTTATCTTTCAGGTTTTCTCGGAGCGGTAGCGGCAACTGCTATGGAATCCTGGCACTGGTCTGTATATACGAGTATACCACTTACAGTGACACTCGGAATTCTGGCAGGAATTTTTACCGCTTTCCTGGTAGCGCAGATGAAAATTCCAGCCTTTGTGGCAACACTTGCCGGATGGTTAGGTTACAGAGGAGCATTGCAACTTGTAACTATGAGCAAGGGCACGATAGTTATTTCGAATACCACTTTTAACGCCATAGGCAACGGCTATATTCCCGACATTCCCGACATCGGAATTTTACCCGGAGTACATAAATTAACGCTTATTCTTGGGGCTCTGATCATTCTATTTTTCATCATAAACGCGATGAATAACCGCAGAAAGATGCGAGCCTACAACTTTAAGGTATTGCCGATACATTTATTCATCATTAAATTGGTATTCGTGTCGGCTTTAGTCGGGGGTATCACCTGGGTGTTCGCAGGATACAAAGGCCTCTCATGGACTGCGGTAGTCGTATTGATCGTGGTTTTAGTCTATCATTTCATTATGTCACGGACGGTGCTCGGTAGACATATTTATGCTGTCGGTGGAAATCCGGAGGCGGCTCAGCTGAGCGGTATCAGCGTAAAGAAGATAACCTATGTGGTTTTTGGTTCGATGGGCATGCTTGCCGCTTTGTCGGGCATATTGTTCGCCTCCCGTTTTAAGTCCGCCACCACGACAGCAGGAAGTCTGTTTGAGTTAGATGCGATCGCGGCGGCTTTTGTCGGCGGTGTATCAGCATCCGGTGGCGTCGGCAAGGTTACAGGATCGATCATCGGTGCATTGGTTATGATGTCACTGACCAGCGGCATGAACCTTATGGGCATCGATATATCTTTCCAGTACATCGTCAGAGCCCTTGTGCTTGTGGCTGCTGTTGTATTTGATGTTGCGACCCATAATAGAGAAAAATAATAATTCAATTTTATCTGCAGCTACTTCTTGCGTGCAAGACAGGAAATAAGGGAAATAAAGGGAAATAAGGGGTCAGGTCCTGCAATATAACAAAGGATATGCTATATTGGCCACATGACCAGACCATTACGGATAGAATTTAAAGGAGCAGTTTATCATATCACCTCCAGAGGAAATGCCAGGCAGGGGATCTTCCTTGATGAGAGGTAAAGAAAGATTAAAGGAGATAACCAGAGAACAGCGCTATCTAACCAGGCCAGCCCTAAATGAGATTTTTAAACCTAAAGACCAGAAGTCAAAAGAGCAAGTGATGTATGAGGCTCACCTACAGTATGGCTATACCTTAAAAGATATAGCAGAATATATTGGCGTGCATTATACTACAGTGAGCAGAGCGATTAAAAGAATCGAGCGGGAAGATGAAAAGTGATATTGCAAAACCTGACCCCATAATATTTCCAAAGCGAGAGATGTTTATTGATGATGTGATACCAGGTGGGATTTAGAGGGGATTGTCAAACTTGGGTTATACTTTAACGCCACACAGAATTTGGTACTTCTATCGGTTTAGGTTCGCTATTAGCATCAAGTGATGAAATCTCGAAGGCATATGATGGTTTCTGTTCATCGAACCGTTGTCTTAGGTCAATTCGAACCCAGTCGTAAGGTGCTATCATAATGTGCCATTCCACGTGCATTTCCCATTCATCAGAAAAGAACAGGTAATGTGATACGACTAACCACTGCGGGCTCACTATGGTTCCAGTCCATTCTGTATCACTTGTGATTCCGAGTTCAGGATGGTTCGATTCCAACCATGAAACAAACTTATCTTTTAACTCTACTGCATATTCTTGCCTATCATCTTCACCTTCTACTACTTCAAAGGTAACAACCTTTTCATCAGTCAAACCGCCTCGGTTTCCAGTAATAGTCACTTCAATAGATTTTCCCGTACTTGATTGTGTCGGGATGACAACAACCTCAGCGACCTGGCCTTCAAGTATAGCTTTTTTATAAATGATTATTTCAGCACCGGCGGCATCAGCTGAGATCTCTACAGTGGCTTCACTTGTTTGACCTTCATCAGCGATTGTGACCAGAAATACACAATGTTGCCCGGCAATAGAGTTTCCCTTCAATTGCTCAGGTATCACATCAATGTGAAACGGAATGTTTTCATCTTGAGGCGTTATCACACAGCCGGCCATAAACACGATCGACAAGACGAGTGCCAACAGGCATGACAGGATTCGTGAAAGTTTAATCATCTTAATTCTACCTCCTAGTTTTCTGAGTTCACTTTCTGCCAATTCGGTGTGCAGGAATTTTACCTGCCTTTATCCATAGCCGAATAGCATCTTTGCTCATTCCGAGATATTCTGCGAGTTCCTCAAGTGCCGCCCATTTTTCGAGAGATGTATCCATATTAATTATTCACGCACCTTCATATACCTTTTAATTATTTTACTAAATAAAACACGCTTTTTTTAACTCACGTAGGTTTCTGCTCTGATTATAATTAAAGTTAAGGAGATTGTCAAAATTACGGATAACGTGTTCCAATGAAACTTTATATTATTAATTTTTTAGCAAATAAAAAGCTCGCTTTGCCGATGATAAAGCGAGCTTGTAAAGGAGGTATAATTATTAAAAATGTAATAGGGGCGGTTATAATAGCTCAGCAATTAGGTAACTTTTTCTAACTTTTCATAAAGGGAGGAAATGGTAAATTAAAATACACCCTAAAATGATTTAACCATAAATCTCTTTGGTTTTTACTAAAGTGTTTTTATTACTTAAAGTTTTTTGTAAAAGAAGGGTTTTATAAATCTTTTGTCGTATTAATATTAAGGTGTAGAAAAATTAAAAATACTAATTCTTTTAACCGCTGGTGACGATTCAATAAGATAATATATGTTCTTGAAGTGTGACAAAGAACCATTCCTTGTCACATTATAAGTCTAAAAATAACTTCTTTTCATTTTTAGTTATCAGGTATAATTAAATGAAATTTACCCCCACTGAAAAAGAAGTGATAATTCTAAAGGCTGTTATAGAACTAATTGATTCTATGGTCAACTATGAAGTTTTTAATTTATACGGCCATGACCCTCATACCTCAATTGGTTTTCGAACCATGACTCATCAAAAGTATTTCAATATTATTCTTTTAGATTTTCTTTCTTGTTCTGATGAAAAAGTACTCGGCGAGAAACAACCATATTTAGAGGCTATTAAGACTATTTGCCAATTCCCAAATTTCAACAAAAACAATTCAATAAAAAACCTAAAAATATCTTCTGAAGATTTTATTATTTGGCTTGAAAAAGAAGTTCAGGTCAAAACAGAGTTACCATCTATTGATAGTAAATCGAGTTTATTAATTAAAAGAATTGAGTTTATAAAAATATGTGGAAATATTTCAAAGCATAACTTTACAAGGTTGTCAGGAGTTGCAAAAGGATTAATAAGTATATTAAAAAGAAATACAGTAAATATTAGTTTTGAAGATTCTTTATTATTTCTCGATTATTTCTACGAAAGATATCATACTGATATATTCGCTTATCATAGTAGTACCATAGCAGAATTTCTTAATAATATTAGGTGGGGTATCTATGAATATCTATTACCAGAATTTTGTCAATCGATTGATTATGAAAGCATTAAACGTCCTAAAAAATATCATTATACGTATCCAAAAGAAATAAAAAACAATTTTGCAAGAAGCTGTTATTGGGATTTAATGAATAAAATTCAATCAAAACCATATATGAGAAAATTTAAAGTTACCCGTTACTTAAAAATGAATTATTAAATATATTATTTATTATAAATACTTAACTACATTTAAACTTTAGGATTAGATTTCAATATTTGATATCACTATCTATTATATAAAAATGCTAAATAAAAAAGGAGTTAAATAATATGAAGATAAGTCTTTATTTCGAACATGTAATGAGCCTATTTCTTGGAGAAAATGCACATCAATGTGCAGGCGAAGAAGCTAATGAAAAGGCACGCAATAAACGTTTGAATACTGTCGCTAAGGTAATGATTAAGCGAGTTAATACAATAGATTCTGATACAAGGCTTAAAAGAAAATTATTAATAGGTGCAGAAAAATTTTTTGAAGCAACAAAAGAAAAAGATATTTCTACTAAAAACCTTCTTTATGTCTTACTTTGGTTTTGTGGAAGCTTGCTGGGTTTTGAATATATTGGTCAAACAAATGCAATTACTCATTCACTATTTTATTGGCAAAATAAGAACCAATATATCACATCGGACATTATAGAAGGAAAAGATAGCATGCAAGAATATGAAGATAAAAAAAATATTTTTGATGCTAGAAAAAAGGCGATTAAAAATCTTAAAAACGAAGGATTTACTTATTTCAAAATAGCAATAATTTTTAATACAACAGAGTATCAGATAAAAAAAATAATAAACGCAGTATAATCACTTATTTAAAGAATTTATAACGTTAGATATAGTGTTAATATTTACTGATTTAAGCAAAGAGTATCATGAAAGGCTTGCAACTGTTTTTATCATTGAAAATATGATAATTTACTTAATTTAAAATAAAAATTAACAAGATATAAATACAAAATTAATCATATTTAACGGAGGAAATAAATTATGAGTAATTTTCGAGATATAATTATCAAGCTTGCCTTTGCAATATATTCAAGTTCAGGAGTTTATGCCCTTCTTTTAGGTTCTGGAATTTCTAGAGATGCAAAGATCCCTACAGGTTGGGAAATTACTCTAGATATAATTAAAAAGATTGCTACTATAGAGGAAGAAAAACCAAAAGATTTAGAAAAATGGTATCAAGAGAAATATCAGGAATCACCAGAATACTCTAAACTATTAAAAAAATTAAATTTAACTCCTTCTGAGCGAGCAAATTTATTAAGACCTTATTTTGAGCCTACAGCTAAGGACATGGAAGATGGCTTAAAAATGCCTACTCTTGCCCATAAGTGTATCTCCCTTTTAGTAAAACATGGCTTCATTCGTATAATTTTAACTACTAATTTTGACCATTTATTAGAAAAGGCTTTATCAGAAGAAGGAATTACTCCTACAGTTATCAGAACTGAAGACGAAATGGAGGGTGCAATGCCATTTGTACATAATAATTGTACTGTTATTAAATTGCATGGTGATTATATGGATACCAGAATTAAAAATACTCCTGAAGAATTATCTAAATATTCTAAAAAAGTTGATAAATACCTTGATAGAGTGCTTGACGAATTTGGATTGATTGTTTGTGGCTGGTCAGCAAAATATGATATTGCTTTACGAGATGCTCTTTATAGACGAAAGAATAGAAGATTTTCTACATACTGGACAGTAAAGGGTAAATTACTTGAGGAAGCCACACAATTGATTAATCATTTAAAAGCTGAAGAAATTCCAATCGAGAGTGCTAATAAATTTTTTACCCAACTTCTAGAAAAGGTTGAAGCTTTAAAGCATATAGAAAGACCACATCCTTTAATCCTTCCTTTGGCGATAGAAACAACAAAAAAATATTTATCAGAAGATAAATATCGGATAAAATTATATGATTTTGTATCGGAAGAGGTACAAAGGATTTATTATAGTTTTAATTCTGAGTGTTTTGTTAACGTAGAAAATAATTTAACCAAAGAGACTTTTCAAAAAAGGTTACAAGAGTATAAGGAATCATTAGCAATACTTATAGGTATTTTAAATGCAATTATTTATTTTGATAAAGGCAAACATTCAGAGTTAATTAAGTTGTCTATGGAAAGACTTATTCCTCAAAAATCAACTTTACAAGAACACTATTCATTTAATAGGTTTCCTTTATTAATTTTAACTTATTCAATCGGCATAATTTCTTTGGTAAGTAGAAATTATAAGAGTTTAGCTGCTTTGTTCTTAAATTCTTATTTTTATGATGGTGATACTGAAAAACATATTATAGAAATTATAAACCAACAAAGTGTATTTGCAAGTAAATGGAAAACTTGGTTACCAAATTTTCCAGAAAAAGGTACCGCGAAAACACCTGTAAGTGATTATTTGAATTCTTATATGAGGGATATTGTTAATACTTATTTACCAGATGATAAAAAATATGAAGAGTTTTTCGATATTTTTGAATATTTAACAGGTTTAATTTACCTAGATATAATAAACGAAGGTAAATCTATAAATTTTAACACATCGACTATAGGAAGGTTTGCTTGGAAAGGTGGTACACCGTTTAATAGAGGAGGACTTCCTCAATCGATAAAGGATTTTACAGAAAATGGCTTAAATCAGGGGGATAAATGGCCTTTATTGAAAGAAGGATTTTTTCATGGTTCAGTTGATAGGTTTAAAGAATGTTGTGGAGCTTATGAAAGTATTATAGAAGAAGTTAGTAAAAATTGGTTTTAATGGCAAAATTCGTTTTATTTTATAATAAATTTGATAATATCTAGATAACTAATGGTTATTTTAATTTCTAAATCAAAACTAATTTTATTTTTACTACAAGCATTATTCAAAAAAATATTTGATTAAATAGAGGTAAGAAAAAATGAAAGTATACTCCAAAATAAAGAATTTCTATAAAAGATGGAATATAGTCTATGATGAAGGTAGAAAATTTATAGATTTCAAAAATCGTGCTTTATCTACAATTGATGAGGTGCTAGGAGAATTATTTCTTTCAGATACAAATATAGAGCGAAACTTTTTAAAATTAATAGCTAGGCATTTCCCTCATTCAAAAAGTGGATTATTTCAAGATGTAAACAAATTTACAGAAATTGTGAGTCAAAAAAAGTTTGAGAATTCTGCTGTTTATAAAGTTATTTCTGGAGAAAATGATTTTGTTGAATTTATTAAATTTTTACAAGTATTATTTTGGTCAAATTTACCTTCGGAAGTTAAAGAGAGACTATATTTTAGTTTCAAAGAGGATATTAAGTTGTCACTCTTAGATATTCAAATAAAAAGAATAAAAAAGGATAATGCTATTTTCTATCCAAAAGGAGCAAAATTATTAGATGAAAAAATTGTTAATGATGTATTAGATTGGTTAGTTTTGTATCCTAAAGTTCAAAAAAGCTTTAAATCTGCTTTGGAAAAATATCAAAATAAGATTTTCCAAAGAAATCTTATTGATGATTTAAGACTATCTCTTGAATTATTAATTAGAAAACTTTTAAATAATAATAAAAATTTAGAAAATCAAGAAAAATTTCTTGCTATATATTTAAAGCAAAAGAATATACCAAAAGAATTGATAAATATGTATTGGAAATTAATTAATTATTACGCTAAGTACCAAAATAATTTTGCGAAACATAACGATAAAGTGAAAGTCGATAGTTCAGAAATAGAGTTTATTCTTTACTTAACTGGAACATTTATGAGATTTTTATTGACTTTGAGAGATAAATAAAGTTTTTATAAAAAGCGAAACCTGTTTCATTAAAGAATGATAAATTGTCAAATAATTATATATTAAAACTTAATAAGAGAAAACCTTCTTATATAATAATATGTGGTTAGAATAAGAGTAGGGTATACTTTATTGATAAATAAGGGAAATAAGCAATTTCACATCATTTATGCTCTTATAGGAAGATTAATTAACTCGTTTAGTTTATAGATGTTTCGCATCTCTTGAATAATTTGGTTTCATTTAGAAATCCTACCATTTCGACCTAATTTATTTATAGAGGAAAAAGCATATGAACATTATAATATTATTGCTAAGCTTATATGGTATATATTTAATTTTATACTGTTTTGACTGGATTTTTAGAGGTCGAATCAAAGCCAAAAAGTATGATGAGCTAAAACCTCGTCTTGATAAATTAGATAATTATAAACATGATTTAGAGGTAAAAAATTCCGATTTAATAAAACATCAAGCTGAATGGGAAAAGAAAATGGAGTCCGATAAAAAGGCTATAGAAGTATTAGCTAAAGAGAAATCGAGTGGGTTTCCTTGGCTTGCTGAAGCATATGCTGATTATTTTTATCTTCAAAAGCTTAAAGAAGCTGATTATTTAAATCATAAATCTCATTCTGCCCCGGTTTCAGCTGAAAGAGTTCGAGAAATAGCTCGTGAACGGAGAGTGATTGAAAAAAAATTGCGTATTGCTCAAGGGGTTATAAATTATTATCAAGATTTATTTCCTTTTATAGAGGAATTTTTGGGTGAAATAGATGAAGAGATACTTAAAAAAGTCCTTTCGCGAAACATTGAAGAACCGATAAAAGAAGCAGATGAGATTGGTATAGACCCCGTAAGGATATATTTATCATCCCTATCAGAAGAAGAATTCCATAAACTTTCATCGGTAGAGCGAAATCAACTCGCTCTGGACAGATATTGGAGTAGACCCAAAAGTAAATGGCAAATTGGTCGAGACTACGAACGTTATATCGGATATGTATACGAAACCAATGGATATAACGTATATTATCAAGGTATTCTTGAGGGTTTTGATGACCTAGGAAGGGATTTGATTTGCAAGAAAAAAGAGCAGACCATAATCGTTCAATGTAAACGATGGTCTCAATATAAAACAATTCATGAAAAACATGTTAACCAACTTTATGGAACCTTTATTAAATATACAATTGACAACCCCAATGAGAAAGTAAGTGCTATTTTATGTACAACGACTAAACTTTCAGATAGAGCAAAAGAGTTTGCTAAATATCTTTCAATAGGAATTGCTGAAGAATTTCAACTTCATGAAAAATATCCTTCAATCAAATGTAATATTTCTCGAAGAAACGGCGAGAAAATTTATCATCTTCCATTTGACCAACAGTATGATAGGACTCTTATAGAAGAAGAGAAAAACGAGTGTTATATAGATACTGTAGAAAAAGCAGAAAATCTTGGTTATCGGCGTGCTTGGAGATGGAGAGGCCAAAAGTTAGAATAGTTTGTTCGTAAATTTATATATGAAAAGAAATATCCGAAACAGTAGATAACAGTGGATAAAAGGGAAGCTAAAGATTTCCCCAAATTGTTTAAGGGAAAATTTATTTTAAGAGTAGTAATAAAGCTGCTGATTTATCCTAAAAGTAGTTTTTGGTTAAGAATATTAAGAAATGTTTTTGAAGGTACATATGAGAGTTTTAAATAATTATGGAAACATATAAATTATTTACAAAAAATCCAATAGAAAAGATAGAGGATATTATTCTCCGCAAAGCTATTCCTTTTAGCTTGAAAGATATTGCTAATGATTTAGCTAGAAATAATTCATACATCAAACGACAAGAACTGTTATATACACTTCCAATGTTAGCTTCTAGGGGATTGCGAATAATGAGGCGTAAAGGGCAAGAAAACAAACAAATTTATGAATTATTTCATGGATGCATTTTGACTGCTTTTTGGAATGGAATAAAACCAGATTTTAAATACAGTTTATTTTATCCTGAAGATGAGAGCTACGATTTTTTAATACTGAAATATCCGAAAGGAATAAAGCCAGATTTTAAACTATTACCAAATAAAGAAATATATAAAAATGCAGATAAATTTAAAGTAGAGCTTGCAGAACTTACTAAACCAGAAGATTTAGAAAAAATTATTACTGGAAAATCCAAATATAAGAAAAGAATTCCATTGATAAGTATTGCATTTAATGGTCAGATTAATTTTAAAGAAATATTTAATAAATCATCAGAAGCTAATAAGAGTACTTTTGAAACTATTTGGTTAATGGGGCAAGTCAATCATCCTAAAGACAAAAACAGATTATTCTATTTCATAGCTGAGTTAGTAAAACATAAAAAAATATTTCCTTTATTTGAAATACCGATAAATTGGACTAAAATTCAAAACGAAGTAAATCAAGCATTTTCAAAATAATTATATCAGTGAGACCGTTTTACTATTTCAACAACTTGGTAATTTTTTCTAATTATTTTCAAAAAGGATTTATAATTAATAATATCAAACACTAATTACTTCTTCTAACTTTTGACACACCTTCCGAGTATCACCACTCATACAAAAGTTGCGAAAGTCGTCTTGTCTGGGGAGCCGAGTAGGATTCGAACTTTTTAAGTGTACAGGATTATACTATTTCAATAATTCAAGAATTTTTTTAACTTTTTATTAAGGGATCTGATAGGTCTAAGTTCCCCAAAGTCTTCGCAAATGATTAGAATATGGCAGAAGGTAGAATTTTTTTAGAATATGCTAAATGCAAAGATCTATTCTCTTGTTTATTCCACATAATTTTAAAATTGTACCCCATGTCCTCAGCCATCACACAATTCAAGTTGTAAAACCTTATACATAAATAGTATAATTAAAAATAATTCATTTAACCACGCTACATGAAATAATCAGAAAAAAGAAAAAAGTAAAAATAAATTAAAATTTAAGTGGACAAAGAGTGATGAGTGGAGATATTTGAATGGATAATCAGAAAATGAACAGAGGACAAATAAAAGCAATCCGGGGAAGTGTGGTTGATGCTTTTTTCCCGCAGTTCCTTCCCAAGATTAATTACCAATTAAAATCCGGCGAAGCAATTATCGAGGTCACCCTTCATCTGGATGCCACGACGGTGAGAGGTGTTGCCTTAACGCCTACTCAAGGGCTAAAAAGGGGAGATGAAATCATTGACATGGGTCATCCCTTGCAAGTGCCCGTAGGGTCCGGATTATTGGGAAGAATGTTTAATGTTTTTGGAGAACCGATTGATGGAGGAGAGGTATTAACGCCTGAAAAATTAGTGCCGATATATCAAAAATCTCTTCCTCTTGCCGAACGGGCTACGGCGACAGATATTTATGAGACCGGGATAAAGGTAATTGACGTTCTGGCTCCTTTGGAAAAAGGCGGAAAAGCCGGTTTATTTGGCGGTGCAGGAGTCGGCAAGACGGTTCTGATTATGGAGATGATTCACAATATGGCTTTGGAACATGAAGGAGTGAGCCTCTTTTGTGGCATAGGCGAGCGTTCCAGAGAAGGAGAAGAATTATATCGGGAAATGAAAGAAACAGGTGTCCTGAAAAAGGC
>Ga0307380_10009451_pt1 | contig 12376 bp, 13 predicted proteins | sample UN3MG_FD_202239 | JGI IMG/M metagenome (GOLD analysis project Ga0307380, IMG submission 202239) | Soil microbial communities from Risofladan, Vaasa, Finland - UN-3 | ecosystem: Environmental > Terrestrial > Soil > Coastal area > Acid sulfate soil | place: Finland: Risofladan, Vaasa | collected... | reverse complement strand
AGGTTTGTGCCTCCGTTTTCGGATACCGAACTATATCTTAATTTCAAAACAGGATTTTTTAAATATTCAGGTTTATTAGAAATTGCAGAAGCATATGGTGTGGTAAAACGAGAAGGAAATAGATACATTTCAACGAAAACTAATGAAATGTTAGGATTTAAAAAGGCATTCATGGATAATAATGAAATATGGGAAAAAAACATATTGCCAGACCTAGAAGAATGCCTGAAAAAAGATCTTGTATTCAATAATGAGAGTGACGATTTGGAAGAAGAAGTCAATTCATTATAATATATCTAACTCTACACTAGACAATGGACACCCAACGTGGTAGTATTACACCATGAACGACAAACCTATAGAATTAGATATGGATTTCATGGAAACCATTATCGCCTTTAATTCGATATTTAATGAATCATTTTTATCTTCTATTATTGATATAGCAGATCCTAAATTATTTAGAGATAAAAACATTCAGGTAATATTTAAAATAATAACAGAGTTTTATAAAACAAACTCAGCAATTCCTACAATTACTGAAATTAAGGCACATCTTGTAAGTGAAGAAGATAAAAAAGCAGCCAAAATAGTTTTTCAGTCTTTTAAACACATAAACACAAAATTTAATATTGATGAATTATTAAAAAATAGTGAACAATTCTTTAGGGAACGTTCTTTGTATGACGCAATTGAGACTACACTTAAGGATCATTCCAACAGAGAAAACAAAACGGATGCATCCAAAACTTTGGAATTGTTTACAAAGGCGTGTAATATTAGTTTGGTGGATAATCTTGGGCATGATTACTTCAAAGATATAGAAAATCATATTACTTCCCTAAACGTAGAACACCAATACATTAAAACGGGATATGATTGGTTGGATAAAATACTTGGGGGTGGTTTATTAAAAGACGGTAGAGCATTATATGTTTTTAGCGGCGTTACTAATTCAGGTAAGTCCATAGTTTTAGGAAATCTTGGAGTTAATATAGTCTCACAAAACAAAACCGTTGTTATTATATCACTTGAAATGTCTGAGGATATGTACACCCGAAGAACAAGCAGTCAATTATCAAGAATACCATTTGGAAATTTAAAATCCGAATCAACAGAATTACAAACCTTTGTAAAAAGCTATATAGAAACAAATCCCAATAGTAATTTGTATATAAAAGAATTTTCACCCAAATCGATTACCGTTTCACATATCAGGGCATATGTAGAAAAATTAATGAGAAAGAAGAAAATAAAACCCGATGTATTAATAGTGGATTATGTAAATTTATTACTTCCGAGTGTTGTAACTGGCAGTTCTTATACAGATATAAAATCAGTTACAGAACAACTTAGAGCACTCTCCTACGTTTTTAATTGTCCTGTTGTAACAGCAACTCAACTAGGTAGAGCAGCATTTGATAAGGTAGATCCCGGACTGGAACATACAAGTGAATCAATAGGATTGGCTATGACCGCAGACGCTCAATTTGCCATCTGGTCAGATGAACACGACAAGGAACTTGGTATTATTCATATGGGATGTCAGAAAAATAGATTTGGTGTAAATTTTGGAAAAGAAGCGTTTCGTATCGACTATGATACACTATCAATTGAAACGATGAATGAGGACTTTACAAGCAGTGACAGTATTGGTGAGGCACAAGGTTCAATAGAAGATTTATTAAGTGGATTAAAATGACGAAACATAAAAAAATAATGGTGTGGACCCACTGGGATCTTGATGGAGTTCTTTGTTATCTGCTTATTAAATGGACATTTCCAAAAGCCATAATAGAATATCAGGCAACAACAGTACAAAGTTTTAGAAATATGTATACAACATGGTTATCCAAGAATAACACAGAAGACTATGATAAAATATTTATCATGGATTTGGGTGTATTTGAAGACAAAGATCTAATAGATTTAGAGAATGTGTTTATAATTGATCACCATATTGGTCATGATAATACTACATATAAAAAGGCAAAAACAATCATTAAAGAATATGATTCGGCTGGTATGTTAGCGTATAAGCTATTTAAGAAATTATATAACATTCAACTTACTAGAGCACAACTCCACCTATTGCTTCTGTCAAATGATTTTGATTCGTATAAACTAGAACACAACGATTCAAATAAACTAAATATAATATTTTGGGATACAACGAATAAATTTGAGGCATTTATAAAGAACTTTATTAATGGATTTAATGGGTTTAGCGTACAACAGCACAACATAATAAAGCTGCATGATATAAAATTAGAAAAATATAGAAAAGAGAGCGAAATATTTAAGGGAACTGTTAAGATACAAGGAAAAGACCGATGTGTTTGTGCCATATTTGCAACTGAATATATAAATGAAATAGCAGATATACTACTAAACGACCACAGTGCCGAGATAGCATTGGTTGTTAACACCAAAACCAATCATGTTAGTTATCGCAGAGCAAAGACTTCTGATATAAATTTGTTTGAATTGGCATTTAAGTTGGCAAAAGGGGCAGGACATGAGTATTCAGCAGGAAGCGAAATATCAGAAAACTTTATAAATTTTACGAAAACCCTTGACAAGATTTGACATTTACTGTATAGTATATAAATAGTTATATGAATGAAGGATATCATAATGATGCAATATTACAAACAATAAATAATACCAATCCATTGAGTCAAATAAAGAACGCAGAATTTGATGTTATTTTATTACGGTTTGGATCGTTAATATCGATACTAAAGAATAAACGAATAAATCAAACCATGTTTCTGGTAAATTTATTAGACAATGAAGAGTACCGAGAATGTTTTAAGATATTGTCCGGCATAGACGAAACAAGCGAATTGTTTTATAATATGATAATTAGATTTCCTATATTGTGCAAAAGTAAAATAGTTAAATCAAAAATAAAAGAGATAAATGGTAAACGAAGAAAAAGAATGTTATAATTTATACCTGACAACAACACGATCATGTATAAATAAGCCATTCAAAGTTAGAGAGAATTTTGATGGCTTCGAAGAAACTGATGAATACATACAAGTAAGAAAGCTTGTACGATTCTTTGCACAGTTTCGACAGATAAAGCCAAGATTGTTCTTTAGTGCTCCATTCAAATTGTATAAAGACTTATCTTATGTGCCAATAAAGTTTTATACAACACACAAAGCAACAACAGTATACAGCACATACATGAAACAATTACAAGAAGAATCTCCTGATTCTGATCATAATATACAATATATAAAAAACTCTCTTAAATTCATCGGTATGTTTTGTTATAAAAACAAAATATCAATAGAAGAATATATAACATATTCCGGTGGTTCCACATATTCTTGGATGAAGCATATTAAAGAACATGATGTGAGTATTTATACAATGTTTTACTTTACTAATTTAATTGATATAATACAAACCACACCAAAAGATGAATTGGAGTTATTTTTAGGAAATATAGTATCAAATATATCTGAGTATAAAACAAGATATGATACATCAAAAAACGCAAGACGCATAATAAAAGAAGGATTTTCTAGAATAGGGAAAGCAATAAATAGAAAAGGAGGAATATGAGATAAATAATAAAGATAGTAGGTTGAAATGTTAAGTTAGATATGTTAAACTAACGAAGTTAGATAGTTAAACGCTAGTAGATAAGTAAAAAAGTTAAAAAGGAAAACAAAGTATGAATAGTAAATTCTCAGCATCAATGTTTGATTCACTAAAAACCGCTATGTCAGAACAGCGTTCTGGTGGTAGTTTTAAGGATATCATGAAAACATCAATCGGTAATAATTATATTATTAGATTAATCCCGAATGTAAAAAACATCGCGGATACAACGTATCATTATTACAGCCATGGTTGGCAAAGTCTGGCGACAGGACAATTCATTAGTTGTGTTTGTCCAATAACCACCGGACAACGATGCCCAATATGTGAAGAACGTATTAGGTTATACCGTGGAGATGATGACGACAAGAAAAACGCTAAGTTGCTTGGTCGTAAAGAACAATGGTTAGTAAATGTGTTTGTGGTGGATGATCCATCAACAAAAGAAAATACCAACACTGTTAAAATACTTAGGTATGGAAAGCAACTTGATAAAGTTATCAAGGACGCAACAGAAGGTATTGATAAGGATGAATTTGGTGTCAGAATTTTTGACCTAAGTGAATCTGGATGTAATCTTAGAATTACCGTGGAAAAGAATGATGGTGGATATCCCTCATATACATCCTCTAAATTTCTACGCGAAAGCAAGCTTGCATCATTGGATGATGCTAAGTTAGAAGCGGTTTATGATGGTTTGTTTGATCTCACAAAGGTGTTCGAACAAAAGTCAGCAGAAGAGGTTAGGGATATGTTGAATACACATTACTTCTGCCAAGTTACATCAAACGCATCAAACGAAAGCAGAACAGCAGAATTGGACGAAGAAAAGGATGTTACCGATACCCAAATCGATGAAGTCACCGATACGGTTATTGATAATGATCTTGATGCCCAGCAAAAATTAGATGATCTTATGAAAGATCTATAACATTACAACAAACAGGGGCGGCTGGTATATGCCGCCGCCCCTTGTTTTTAGGAGTAATATGACGCCAGAAGAATTAGCAGTAGCTGAATTAGCAGGATTGGTCGGTGGACATTTACGTAATCTAGACCAAAGTGTTGTGGAGAAATCATCTACCGGAATTAGTGAACATATACATCCACAACAATTTATACGTTCTCAGTTTCAACCAAACATTCAACAAACAACAAATAATACAATTATACCAAGAGATTCAATAATTGAAGAACCGAAATCACGACCAGCAGGTAGTGAAATTCTTGGAGTAGAAGCAGTAGATATTCGACAGCAATTAATACCAACAGGCGATATGGATGCGGAAATGAAAGCTGCAATAGCAAGATATTCAAATAAACCGATACCTAATAACCCAGCACCTAATAAACCCGTAGAGCCTATAAAGTTGTTTAGTGAAACCGCTCCGGTTGTTGATTCTACATTTCATGACACTGTTATAAACTCATTAAAAGAGATTAATTTAAAACTTGATTTGCTGTTGAAACGTGCTAAAATAGTACCAAGATATAAGAAGATAAAATAATGAAAAGTGATAAAGATATATGTCGTGAAAAACTAAAAAGTCCTGAAAATGAAGGATTGTTTATTGTAGAAGCTGGTGGGAAAAACACAAAACCAGTACCAAGACGTATAAAGACAAAGTCAAAAGAAGAAATAAAAATCGAAAACCGAATAAAATCATTGGAAAAGAAAGTAAAAACCTTATATAGACAACTAAGCACTATTAAGGGAAAAATAGAACCACTTATAGAAGCGTCAATGGATTCCGCATATTCTCCATCATATAAACAGAAAGAACATACAAATGAAAATCAAACTAAATAAAAAAATATTGATAGATAACTTTTTAACTCCTATATCAAAGATATCAGATAGGTGTGTTGTATCTATATTTCCTAATCATGTGTATAGTGTAGTTACAACAAATGAAGGAAATCCTATACTTTATGCGAAAGTAGACATTGTGTGTGATATGAAAGAAGATGAATGTACTCTTAATCTGCCTAATGTTACCAAATTAACTCGTATGTTGTCGTGTATAGATTCTGATGATATTGAATTAGTAGTTAATTCTAACAATATTGAATATGACAGTTTAAATATGCGTTTTAAATATCATTTGTTAGAAGAGGGTGTTATAGAAAAGGTACTACTAACTACAGATAAAATAAAAGGATTAACCTTTGATACTGATTTTATAATTACAAGAGATAAAATAGTGGATATTATCAAGGGAACAATGTTTGCAAACGAAACTAATAAGATATATTTTCATATGAAAGATTCTAATATATATACCGAACTAACGGATAGAGTGCTCTCCAATACTGATAGTGTTAATTATTTCATAACAAATAAGTTCAATGGTGCACAACTGGTTAAACCAATACCACTAAGTTTGGATATAGTTAAACTGTTTTTTGGTATAAAAGAAGATGTGTTGGTAAAAGTAAATTCAAAAACAAACATTATGATGTTTATGTTTTCGGGTAGCAATTATATCCTAAAATATATTACAACACCATTAAAAAAATAAGGAGAGTAAATGGCTAATAAATTAACTACAATGGGATATTTTATGAAAAGACTTAGAGATAGTGGATATATCGTTGATAGACTATTTCAAGGGTATTCAATGGTTGATTCTCGTACGTGGAGCGTTGTTATTGATCCGGGATGTGCGTCTATTTTTGTTACATGTTATCAAAATGACCCCGAACCCGGAAAGTCATATTTTGAAATATATGATGGTGGACGATTTATTCCCGGAAGATTCAAAATTGATACAAATTCAATAGAAACCTTTATAGGCTATTTAGTAGAATTTGGCATAAATAACAAGGCAAAATCATACGAACAGGAAAATCATAATCGTGCAGAAAGCTATACAAATCAATAAATAATTACATGATATCACCAATTAAAAGACCTACTGAGAAACAGCTTCAAACGGAAGAAGATATAAATTCTGACGACCAAGAACAACCAATTATGGAACTGGATGTTAATGTTTTAATACAAAAATTGCTTAAAAGCGAAAGAGGACGAGATATTATAAACAAAGAAGCCACTAAACGATTGGATACAGATACTGCTAAAACTATGGTTAGAACATACCTAAGTGAGTATTTTAACTCTTATATGTTGCTTGGGTATGATCTTGATGGTGATAGAATAGTTATTAAGGAAACAAAAAGCCCTAGAGATGAAGATTCTATTTTTGAACTAGTTAGAAATGTGTTTTTTAAATTGAATCAAATATCCCAATAAAATTACAGCATTAATTTTATATAATCCTCAATGGGACCAATATCATCACCGGATGTAAACCAATTTTCGGGCCACATTTTTATTGCTTCGGATACAACTCCAGATTCGTCTGGAACTAACATATCAGTAAATGGATTATATTCTATAATAATTTTTAGTCCTGACGGATGAAAATGTTCTACCCCTTCACTACCATCAGGATCATTTACATTAAAGAAAACATTATATGTTATTAGGGTTTGTTCTTCTATTCCAACAATATCTACAATGCTATACATTCCCTTTTCAAACCCCAAACTTATAGGATATTCTTCTTGTCCCTTTCTTTGCGCCTCGTTCCATACTTTTAATGGTGGAGTATCATCCAGTATGCTTGGTGCTCTAAATATGGTATTTGATTTAGCCAAACCAGTATTAGAATTAATACCGGGACCATCACCACAAATACCAAGAAATTTTGATCCTCTACCCTTTCTAGATGTAGCAAACCAATTAATATATGTACAAATACTATCACCGTCTTCATCACCACAATTTCCAGTAGAATATAAATAAGAACCCGGTAACCCCCACCATAAGCATCTATCGTTTGGATATTGAGAACTAATATTATCGTCTTCCGATTCATCACCCGTAATATTAGAAATTGGTAAACCAATATTTGTCGGTAATACTAACGGTTCTGGTTCTACTCTATACTTTCCGGTGTTGGGATCAATATATCCGCAAAATCCTGTTGGCACATCCAACCGTATAATTGATCCTTTTGACAATCCAGTATTATATTGTTCCAACGCATTTTGATAGGTAGGAGAATTAATATCAATAGTACCGTTTTGTGTTATTTCCGCATTGGCTTGTGATATATAATCAGTAGTATCAACTATTTCAGTCCGAGTTATAAATGTGGGTGTTGCCATTATTCTCCCCCTTGTACTCTCATTCTATCTCTAACAGCCTCTCTAGCTGGTAGAAATGTAACCGCACTATGTTTATATATATGAGTATGCGGAGGAACCATATGGGTATGTGGCTTTACTACAGGCCATGTTGGGGGAACATTTGGTAGAGTTTCGCATTTTCCGGTTCCGATTTCCGTAGCATAAAATTCGTATGGAGTTGTCATATGAAGCATTCCTATTTCTCCTTCAACAAACAACCCACCACCAACAACAGCATTTCTTGTTACATGTAATTGTCCATCTATAACTACTGGTTGATGCTCAATTGGGTGTAATGAAATCTTTCTGGCTCTAATAGAAAATCGTTCACCACCATCAATAAACACCTCATTTTTCGATGATATATTTATTTGCTCACCAAGTAAATTAACTATAGTTCCATAAATATCTATTGGGCCGAACGTTTTAATATTTATTCCCTTGGCTCCAACAAGCAATTTATATTTGTTTCCACATGTTAAATTATAATCACCACCCGGAACATCATCAACATCAACATATTCCACATGGGGAGAAGTCTTAAATGTCTCATACACACCCTCTAGTGCGACATTTACACCATCAATTCTTAGTTTACCAATTGGATCAACCCTAAAAGATTTCATATCATTTACAATCAACCCGATATTTTCTACTTTGTTTTTTGCGATTGTTATTATTTCATCACCCTCACCTAATATTTTTTGCAGGGATATTAGCTTTGGTGTCATTTCTTTAATTAACAATTCTAGAGAGCCGCCTGTAAGTTTTGATGGCTCTGGTACCCAGACACCATCTTGTGTTGATGGGCTTTTCCCTTTCTTTGTATCATCATTACGATCTTGAGGATTACATACCGCACAAGGAGAACCTAAGTAATATCCAGCCCTTCCAATATATTGTCCAACATATCCAAGTCCAAATTGAGCTATATCTTTCGGTGGATCAATAAAATTAATTGGTTGAACGTTCCAATCTTTGGTAGAATATGGCATCCCCTTACAAACAGGACAAAACGCAAATGTCCCATTTTTTGTTTGACGACTAGATACTTCATTAGGTTTTTCGCCAGCCACTGCTCGCTGACCATCAAATAGACGTTTGTATGTATGTATTTTTTTCAGTATATCTAATATTTCCTTAGCAGTCTCATATTTTTTGGGACCGATTGTTTTATATCTATCGCCAACAATTATAATATCCTGTGTGTTGCCAACATATAAACTTTGATTTTTATGTATTGTATAAAATTGATCACCAACAATCATTTTTTGATCATTATTAGAAGCCAGTTCTATATTAGAGTAATTAGAAAATTCTTTAAATGATCCAGAATAGTGAGTCATTTTTAATATTTCTCTATTATCAGTATCTATTAACTCTATGCTATGTTTATTACTGTTAAAAACGGTTTTTGATTTAAACCTTTTATTATCCGAATCTATTGTATCCTTTTTTATTTCGTTTTCATATGATCCCGGATAATCCACAGAAGTAAAAACGTCTTTGTCATCTTGTTCTAGACTATATATTCTCTTCCAATCTTCTTCTCCATACGATGATGCAAAATATACTGGAAGATTTGGATCACCTTCCGCAAAAAACACCCATAAATGTGCACCAACATTCGGAATTGTAAACAATCCCCTTGCTAAATTAGAATAATTAGATGGTGTATATTGGTTTCCATATGCGTTTGTAAACTTATTACCACTTTTATTTGCGGTGCTAAATGCATCTTCATATGCATTATCCCCAACAAAATTTTGAAGAGGTCTATTACCATACATAAGCTTGCCATCTTCCCAGTAATTAGAATCTGATGTTGTTCCTTCTTCTGTATATGAATTATATCGACCAGATGCATTTCCCCCAAATAACGGAGAAGCACATTCTGCCCAAGGAAGTACATCCTTAAGTGGACCCATTACATCTATTAAATCAGGATTACTATTTTTATCAGGAAACTTAAATTCCTTATCTAACTTGTTTTCATTCCAATTTTTATATAATGTAACAGAAACGTGTGGAACATAAATTTTAACTCTTCCTCTATTTTCCGGATCAGAATTTTGTACCACTATTCCCACATAATTACCGTAATATTTTTTATTCATTTGTTCCCTTAAGAAATTGGTGTTACGTTAATAGCCGTAGCAATAACACCGGACTTTCCGCCTTTAAGATCGACAATAACATCATTCCCCTCAAGTTTAATCGTAATTTTATTATTTGGTATCTCACCTGTATATGTATTTATTCCTTCTAACCAAGTTATCAACTTATTTGTTTCTTTAAGATCATTATTGATAATAGTTAAAAGATCTGTTTTAATTCTATTTATTATGATAGTGAAATTATAATCCCCAGCTAAATGAAAATCATTATTATATAACGTTTTTCCAGATAGTTTAGATCTACCATGATCAATATCTCCTTCATAAAATTCTCTAGATAAATTCTTAGACATGTTTGTATTTAACTTGTAATATGTATCAACAAGCATATTATTCATATCGGTATCTATTTTATATTGTAATGCTCTACGAAGACATTGTGGAGCATATGTTCCCCAGCATCCTAATGCTAATGATTGTGTATCTATCGTATGTATATAATGAGTCGAACCTATTTCTTCAGACATAGGACTAAAATACTTCAGCGTACTAGTTTCTTTATCTACCAATGGATGAATATTTTTTAATATATGAATCCATGTTTTTAATGTTGGCAGAGGATATTCATCAAACAAACCATTTATTATTTTTACAAACGAGATTATTTCATTTATAGAATCTAATTTTACTCTAGACCCTGAAAACTTTAAATACAATCCAGAATTTGTGGATTCACTTGGTTCTGTTTCCGGATTTATCGGAGCCAGTACATCAAACGCGGTCTCACCAGTAATATCTACTGTATTCAATATTAATGGTTGTGCCGAAGAACAATAGGACGGAACCGTAAGAACACCATCTGGAGTACCACCCCCGCCAGGAACTGGAAACTGTGTATAATAAAAGTCTGATTCGTTTCCGCCCCATCCTTGCCATATATGCAATGCATTTGACTCACCAATATCTGTAACCGCCCCGTAATGTTTAGAATTATTAAAACTTTCTCTTCTATACAAAGGAGCATTTACCCATGTAGTATCAGGATTACCATCAGCATAATCCAATAATGATACATTTTCTCTGTACATTATACTAGGCGGACCCGAACGAAAAGTATAATATTTCCAGCCCATTATGATATGCCCTCTTCTACTATTCCGCTATCACTGTACATATGAACTTTAACTGCACAGATATCATTAACATATCTATTGTGATTCCATATATGTCTAACGTTTGTTACAAACCACTGTCCACAAATTTTGTTATCAAATTTCATGTTTTCGTCTGAAGTTTTTCTGTCTATTCCAATAAATTTACCAACAGTTCTGTGTGGTGATCCGATAACTCTAAACTTAATAAATTCATTTAGAAACAACCCACCGAATAATATTTTACATTTTCCCTGAAGTAATCTTTTTTGTATTGTGTCTTGTCTTCCAACTCTTGCAAATGTAAATCCAGGATCAATATTTATTTGTTGTTTCTTTGTATCATTAAGAGTAAATATAGGAACTGCCTTTTCGGCTGGAAGTAACTTATCAGTATATATTGTTTTGAAATCCTGTTTTACTTTTTCTATTTCATTTTGTTCATAATCCAAACCAAATCGTCCTGTATTAAAACTATAGGAATATACTGGTTTACTAACCAATGCTTTTGTATTATCTATACCCGACATATCTGTAAACTCATAGGTATCTATTTTATTCCATCCTGCGATTTTAATATCCACCTCAAAACCCAAGTCATCTGTTTTATATGGTGCACGATAGGGGGTGGTTAATCCCTCTTCAGATTCAATATCCTCAAAAAAGAAATGCTCCAGTTGCCATATTCCCGGAGTTTCCGGACTACTACCAGCATTAATAAAAAATTTATTCATTGGTATTAACTGCCACTTTTTTTCGATTCGGTTTTTATATTTGAATATTACAATGTCATCATTTTCCGAGCTTAAATGATTGGATAATAACTCTTCTATATCATCATTAATTGTGCTCTGGGCCGGTGATGTATACAAAAATGTAGATGCACCTCGATCCCAATTTTCTTCATCAATTGAGTCTGGATAGTTGGCACCCTCTGGTGCTGTTAATAGCTGCTTTAAGGCATCTCCAGTAAGCATAGAACGCTCTGCATCTGTCATAAGGTATGCTGGCTTGGTATTTTCTGTCTGTGCGGTAGCGGTGCTCCAGAATATCTTCTTATCCATCATCATCTGATATCTCTTATCCCAAAAATAAATCTTTTTAAGTTTGGTTGTGATATTGGTTGATGGTAAATCTTCGGTGTCATATATAGAAAATTCCAAATTCATATCCCATGTTTCTGGGGGAAATGGATTATTCATCGGTTCGTCCTGAATCGCCTTGATTTCAATATTGATGTCATCACGCGCATCCATACGATAAAACCATACTTCGGGGTCTAGGTTACGT
>Ga0307380_10009450_pt1 | contig 12376 bp, 8 predicted proteins | sample UN3MG_FD_202239 | JGI IMG/M metagenome (GOLD analysis project Ga0307380, IMG submission 202239) | Soil microbial communities from Risofladan, Vaasa, Finland - UN-3 | ecosystem: Environmental > Terrestrial > Soil > Coastal area > Acid sulfate soil | place: Finland: Risofladan, Vaasa | collected... | reverse complement strand
GCCGTGGCGACCATGACCTTGATTTCCATTTTACGAAAGCGGTTGAACAGCGACGTTCTTCTGGACTGGTCGAGTCCACCGTGAATGATTTCGGTGGAGGAAAGCTTCTTTTTCAATTGGGAGTGTAGTTTTTCTGCTCCGAGTCTCGAATTGCAGAAGATAATGACCTGTTTTGGCCGGACCTTATTCATGTATTTGAGCAGAGACTCCATTCGGTTCCTGCTGTTAACCTGCATAAAATGGTGCTGGAGGTTTTGCGGTGCGACCTGGTCCCCGCTCAGGTCGATAGTCAGCGGATCCCTCAAGTACTTCTGGGCCAGTATCGAAATCACCTTCGGCATGGTCGCGGCAAACAGGAGGGTCTGGTGTTCGTGTATGAGGCAGCAGATTATGAATTCGACGTCCGAGATGAATCCCATATTGAGCATTTCATCTGCTTCGTCGAGGACGAAGGTCCTAACGTTCGACAGGCTAAGCTTGGTGTTGCGGAGCAGGTCGATTAGTCTTCCCGGGGTGGCCACGAGAATCTCGACTCCATGGTTCAGCTTTGCAGTCTGGATCTGGATTGGAAAGCCTCCATAGACGGCAGAGGGCGCGATGTTGGTTCGCCTGGCGATGTCGGAAATTTCTCCAACGTACTGCAGTGCCAACTCGCGTGTGGGAACGAGGATCAGGGCCTGGACGGCTTTAAGGGAAGGGTCGACCATCTGGATAATGGGAACGGCACAGGCGGCGGTTTTTCCCGAACCGGTTTCAGCACGGGCGATGATATCCCTTCCGGCCAGAATATGGGGTAAGGTTTTTTCCTGGACGGGCGTCAGATCGACATATTGCATGTCTCTCAGCGCCGCGAGGATTCGGGGCTTTAGGTCAAGGTCTTTAAACTTCATTTCTCTGCGTTTTTCGTAAGTATAACAAGCCGGGATTTTACATATTGAACACTAACCAACACTACCGGGCATTCAAGTTCGTTAATCTATCAGGTTAATTATAAAATTGCAAGTGTAAGTCATGATTTCATGCAGCTTTTGCCGGTCTGACCTTCTATTAAAGTATATAGCTCGTGCCTGCTATTGTACTAAAACAACCGGGGCCTATGCCGAAATCAATCAGCATAGACCCCGAACTGAAGCAAATCCTGCCCGCCATCCCGCGGAAACGGGAAACGCAGGCATCATATCGACGCCATATCAAAACGGCTTGTCAAACGGCATGGTCCGGCCGGACAACCATGCAATCTCCTCTTGTGTCAACGTTCCGTTGTAAATACGGACTTCGTCGATTTGACCCAGGAAAAATCTATCGTTGTTTGATGGTCGTCTGCCAATACAGACATCCTCCCCTGCGGTGATATTGAACGCATCGGGGTCTGTAGTCGGCCTGGTGTCGTCCGTACCATCGAGATAGAGTATCACCTCCGGATATGAGATTGTGGCGTTCTCTTGTACCGTCACCGCAACGTGATGCCAAGCACCATCGTTCACTAAGGTATCGCCCTGGATATTGCCGCCCTGATGCTCTAACCGCAGCCTGCCGACGTCCACCCTGAAGCCGAATCTCTCACCTGCAACGTTGGGGCCCCAGCCTACGATTGCGCCGGTGTCCGTGCTGCTCGTCTTAACCCAGGCCGTCACAGTGACTGCGCTCGAGCCGAGAATGCCCTTGTAACCGGTTATCTCCACATAGTCGTTCAGTCCACGGAGGTTAATGGCCTGGCCGATCTTGCCGGCTACAAAAGTGGGATTGCCCACGGCAGTGCCGTTGCGTGCGCTGCCGGAACTATCGTTGGTATTACCTTCGAATTCATAGCGTGCCTGCAGACCAGCTGCGCCGGGTTCAACCGGTGTGGTCAACTGACGATCATAAGAATACAGCCTGATGCCGTCGAGCAAAACCATTCCCTGGCCGCCAACCGCTCCAATACGCTCAAGGCCAATGGCCAGCTCAGTGATATTGCCGAGACTCACGCCGGTCGAGGCCAGGTTAATATACCACATCTGCCAACTCTTCAGACTTATGTTCTCGGCATCACCATCGTATGTTACCCTGGAGCCGTTAATCTTCACGTACATCTGCTGCACAGCATTATTTGGATCGCCCAGGAACCGCAGCGTCAGGGCCTTAATGTTATGCTTTGTCCAATCCCGGCCGACGTCTAAATCAGCGACATTCGCTGTGACCTCGGAATAGGTGGTCACGGTGTTGTCATAGAAAAGCGGCACAGACTGTATGCCGTCATAAAAAATCGAGGTCTCCATTGTGGGTTGGAACGGTACATTATAACCTATGGTCGATCCGTTTGCCGGATTCTCAAACCCGTCCACCCATGTGCCATATATCAGATTGCTGCCCTCTTCTCCATCCGGAATGTCATTGTAGGACTCGAAATCGTCCACAACAAGATACTCCTGTGTCGAAAGGTTCCAGATGTCACCCTGCCATGTTGTTGGAATCGCGGCATCGTTCACCTCGTCAATCCGCCAGTAGTAAGTGCCGGCTACATCAAGAGCGGGAGCATAGCTGGCCTCGGTCACGGTGGCAACAGGGACAGTGCCGTCGATAACGGCCTGCTCGTCGGTGCCAAGGTACACATCGTGCTTTGCAGCCTCTCTTCCCGCTCGGAAGCTGAGGATCGCATCCACGCCCACATCCGTTGCGCCGGAAACCGGACTTGGTTCTCTGGCTAAGACGGGTATGCTGAAGAATCGTACCTCGCTCAGACCGTACTGGGCCACAATGCCACCCCAGTTACTGTTGGGAATGATCTTGATGTACTTCGCTGCTGTACTACCAAAATCAACGGTGGTATTGGGGGCATAACCGGCTACACCAGGACCCCGGGCAAACTCATGAGTAGTATCCAATGTGGTCCAGTTGGCACCATCGACGGAGTACTCAATCGTCGCCTCCTTGACGCCGAAACCAACAAGAGGCTCAACAGAATTATTATAGTTCCATACCCACATCTGATACAATTTATGGATCCTGTCGAACTCGTACTGGATCCATGCCGCGTTTGGATCGACGCCACTACTGAGCCACATATCGGCATTTTCTGATGAGTGCAGGTCATCGTCATCCAGCCCGGAACCGTTTATGGTGTTTTCGGGCCCTTCGTCGGTCCTGTTCGCGCTGGACGCTGTGGCAGTTATGTTCTCGATGGGATAGGCGAACGGCTCGACCGTGAAGCTCCAGACATTGCCTCCATCCCACATGCCGCTGGGCACATTAGCCTCGTCCACCCGCCAATAGTAGGTGGTACCAAACTCGAGCGCAAAGGGAAGCGCCACGATATCAAAGACCGGGTCACTGACAATGCCTCGCTCTGCTATGGCCAGGCCCTCATTGACATCTGCAAAGTTATCACTCAGAAAAACCTTGTGACCGCCGACCGCCGGTGCGTAGTGCCCGGGCGTCCAGCTGAGCTCGACGGGAGCCGGTATATCGGTCGCCCCGTCAGCAGGGGACGGGTTCTGAGCTATAGCAGTGAGGAGTACCCTTGTTATCTCGAAACCGTTCATGAGAAAGAAACATTCAGGCTGAGGAGTAGTCACCTGCTGGTGAAACACAAGAGTAATATCGGATCCGTTGGATTTGATCTGCGTGGTGAACGTGGAAACATCCGCAAAATTGATAATGCCCTCACCACGAGGAGACGCAGACGAAATGTCAACGCCCACGGTCGTTGCCGAACCGGCTGCGTCGTAGACCGTCACATCAAAAAGACCTGTCTGGTAACCACCAGTAGCACCATCAGCGAGATCGTGGTGATAAGAAAGCCACCTATAAATCCCCGCCGGAAGCCCGCTGATAGTCAGTGTCAACGGGTCGCCTATCGGTAGGCGATTATCCGTACCAATCCAGTCAAAAAAGAGATCAGCGTAGTCCAACATCGTCCATTTAGGACGTATATACATTTGCGCAATCGCGTCCCCGGCACCAGCGGCCCAGGTCGGCTTTACCGTAATCGTGCCGCCAAAAGCACTGTAGCTCTGCGCTGTAAACGTTGTAAGGCTCTCATTGCGTGCTAAGTACCCTTCATAGCCAGCCTGTACATCACCGCCGATCCGCGAGAAATCAATCTTCAGTGTAGCCTGCGCGGTCGATACTGCCGTTACCAGACACATTATTCCGAACAACATCATTACTCTCTTCATCTTTAACACCCTTAAAAAAACATGTAACAGTTCACTGCTGTTTTTATAGTATTGTGCAACACACCCAACATCAAATATCCATCTTAAGTTTTCAATTTACTTTATCACACGCTTAAGATTGCAATGCGAGTGGAAAATACCTGTTTTTTTCAAGCGGAGGCCCACGTTCGCCCAATAATAGCCGTAATAAATGGCTTGAGGACGAAAATTTACTTCCAAAAAAGAACAATTCTACATTCAACGCATCTCGAAACTTGAAGCTCAACTCAAACAACGCTACGAACGCATTGCTGCTCTTGAAAAACAAGTCGCTGAACTTCTCAAAGTTAACGCCGAACTTGCTGATAAGGTGTATAAACTCTCGAAGAATTCGTCCAACTCCTCAAACATGGTGATTAGATCTTTCGATTCCTGTTCGATCCTGCCGTACCGCCAACTAATAATGGTGGCGAGCAAAGCATTCGCCGGTTGGTCATTGACCGGCGGATCACGCAAGGCAGACGTTCTGTGATGGGACGAGAATGGAAAACGCGTATCTGGACGGTTCTGGACACCTGACGCAAGCAAGGACGCTCTGCCTTGCTATTTCTTCAAAATGCCCTGTCCTCCTATTATTTCAAAACTCCTGCTCCATCTATTCTACCTCAGGCCTGAAAAGGCCTGTACGTTTACTTATACCTTCTGCCCAAAACAATTGATTGCGACTTGATACTACCACCTTCCTTATGACGCCCAATGTGGGCAATCAATTATAAATGAACTATAAAAATCACCCTGAAGACTTAAAATCCACACTTTACCTTAATCTTACTTATATCATATTAGCTTCCTTACCGTCAAGTAAAATCTGCGAATTATCCACCGGTACACCCTTCAAACAGTCAATGTAATATGACCCGAACCGCTGTCCAAAAAAATTCCAGCCGATGTCTGCGTCCCAAAGCTCCGCAGTAATTCAGTCCAACCGTTGTCATCTATCAAAACCTGTCATTATCAAGCACAACTCATCGAAAAATCTACTCCCGTCCCATTAGAAATGTTACGCCAGATATCCTCACGTTCAATTTTCGGCTTTCCCATTGCGAATCGCGGGCAAAGACGGCATCGCTTCGAGCACGTGACAAACGGTGTAGAGATGCTGGGAATACCAATTCGGCCTCTCTTTACCGGGTTTTTTTTCGTTGACGCGCTGGAAAAACGTCCTGAATAGTCCGTTTTGCGATTGCATGTAGGTCAAGGCGTTAATTCCGGACATTGCTTTCTTTTTCACCTGCTCATCACCGGTGACTTTGTAGAGGTCCGCCAAAGCCAGACAATACCGCGCCGTATGGCCGGGCATCATGTGTTCAAATCCCGCCTGCTCGGAAACGGCCGGCGCCGGCGCCGCGGCATGTCCCTCGGTATGCACCAACCGCTCCTCCATCCTGCGAAGAACGCGGCGTCCCATCTCGATGTATTCAGGATGTGCCTTTGCATGGCGGAACAGGTAATCGGCGGTGAATGTCATGGGTTCCGCCGAGAGGTAATCTTCCGGTTTGACTCCGACGTCTTCGTGGTAGGTACCCCAGAGATTGTGTTCGACGTTTCTCTCCAGCATCAGCTTCAGGGCGCGGTCATGGGCCTGCCGATAGGATGGCTCATATTCGTGGCGAAGAACGTCCTCAAAGAATTGAACGAAGAAGACCGGTGCTCCTCCAAATTCCTGCCGGACCTTGCCATCCTCAGGGACCACGCGGAAAGGCCAGCTTCCATCTTTGTTTTGGCGGCGGGCCAGCGTTTGGGCAATGACTTTTGCGCCGGTCAAATACTTCTTTTCCTCTGTGGCCTCATATACGGCAATATAGGCACTTGCGAGGAAAGCTCCCTTGTCTGGTTCGATGCTGTCCTTGTCTGCCGAGCCGCCGGGTTTTCCATTCGAAAATACCGAGTAAGGAAGATTGGGATAAAACGCATCCGGCCCAGTGGAATGAGCCAGATTCCAGTCCGCGAGGTCGCGTGCCCGCAGAAGCCATTCCCGCTGCCCCGTGTAGGCGTGGTAGCGCAGGAACGTGAATACGAAGTAGGCGTGCTGGCGTGCGGGAAAGGCCAGTTGCCGGTCGCTGCGCGATCCGTTCTCATTCACATGCGCGCGGGTGAAGTAACCGGCCAGTTCGCCATCCATCCTGCCGGGCACGTAACCGCCGTCTGCTTTCTTCAGGAACTGCATGGCGTCGGCAATGGCCTCACCAACAGGCCGGCAAGGCATGACAATACCATTTGCCACACGAACCCGGTTGACTTCTGCCAACTCCACCGCACGCAGGAATCCCGTACAGGACACCCATACTCCGACAAGGAGCAATGCCAAATACTTTGTCGGACCAATTAAACGAAAGGTGATCTTTCTGTTGGCTTCATGGCTATCGTCAGGGAGCGTGAAGCTGTTTTCAGGGTTTCTTTTCATGATCCGGGATTTCCCATTTAACTTCATAAAAGGCATTTCTGCACGCTTTGACACTTTTCCTGAGACTCTCCTGTATAATTCAAAAGATAATAGAAAGATAATAGGACGGACACTATTATTGATAATTTAGACTTTCCGTTTCCTCTTTAGTTTTGAGCTTCTTATCCAGCATTCCGATTTGTATTGATAAAAAAGCCAGAAAGAGAATTGGAAGGAATTCTGGATATGTGTTTTCATGACTTCTTGAAAGATCAATTACATTCTCCGTATGGAGATCTCTAATTTGTCCCTCAAGCCGTACAATTTCTGTGATACTGTGGAGATCTGCCATGGTTACTGACTCTTGGGTGCTATTCTGCATTGACTCTGTAATTTCCCCAAGTTCCTTCCTTAGTGCAGATATTTGACTCAGCCGATTAATCGCGATCTTGTATCGAGTATTATTTTGTGTGAGCTTAAGTACAAGCCAGGAGCCGACAATAAGCATGGCAGCTAAGATAAATGCTTTGCTTCTCATGGTAATCCTTCAAGTAAAGATAATAGAAAGATAATAGGACGGACACTATTATTGATACCGTTTCGTTTTCATAAAAGAGGTTGCGTCCCTAAATAATTTCCGGCCTACCTCCGTGATTTCGTAGCGATGCCGTCGAATTTACGGATGTAGCAGATGCTGTTGATAAATAAGTTCCGTCCGGCTGGTGTCATCTGTGACGGCGGTGCCGACCAGCCCCATTGCATAAAGTTGCCGTGACGCCCGATGCCGGTGGCCAAATAAGGTTTGCCGGGTGCGAAACCGAGGAGAATGGCTTCTGCGTCGGGATTGTCCTCGGGTTTGATGATATCCGAGGCCGCACCTGCTTTGCCTATGTTGTTGTTGGTGTCCTGCACTTTCCAGATCGACATTGTTGCTCCGAGTTTTTTTCCCGGGGGCAGGCTCCGGAGGTAGCTGCTGGGTGTTTTGGCTGATTCCAGTTGGATTTCCACCTTGCGGGGCTTATGGAAAACTTCATGATCGAACGACTCACCATGAGCCGCATCTGTCAGACAGTTTCACATGTAACCGGTTTTCAGCCTCATCCGGTCGGCCCAGAAAGCGCCGGGGATTCCGAGCGATAGAGTGGGGCGCGAATATTGGGCCGATACCTGGAGATCCCGGAGGGGACTGCCGCCCCTGCTGCCCCATTGAATTCCGTCTTTATCGAGGATGATTACGTCGCTGTCTTTCGTCTGCTCCTCCGTGAACGTGTCGAGGCCGGCGGTTTTGACCTGCGTAAAATTCACGGAAAGAAAGGAAACGAAATCCTTCTGCCGTTCGGTATCGGGCAATCCCACGTACAGAATCCTCAGCGGTATCTTGCCATCAATTGACCCTTGCAGGTACTGAGACTGCGTGACGGATTTTACTAAATCATTCTGTATTTCATCCCGTGCCGTCTGAGATTCTTTTTTCTTACACCCCGGTAGTGTTAACACAAGTGCCGGCAGTAATATCAAAGTGATATATCTTTGAATTGTCGCCTTCTTCAATATTCCCATAAGGTTATCCTTTCAAACGCAGTGTACGTTGTAAGTATATCCGAATGCGATACCTCTGCCCTTAGATGTATATCAGCTCGAATTATAACATCCCTGCCGGCCGATTCAACAGATTTAATTGCGGAAAAGCAGATATTTATAGAAGACGCGAAATCCGCAGGCTGGGCAGGATCTCCGCCGTAAGGCATCCTTCGGACTGCTCATGCGCTTTTATTCTTACAGGATATCAAAACCTGTCATTATCAACCACAACTCATCGAAAAATGTACTCCTTATGGGGCAGGCGTACACCTTTAATTCCCCAGTATAATAAGTATGGTGTTCCTAATGGTGTCCCCGGATTTCCTAAACAGGATTGGGTCCGTCCCTAATTAAATTAAGCCACGAATCCGCTATTTTGACATAGTCGGCACCGTCCTGTTATATATCAGAACGGCTTGTCAAACGGCATATTCCGGCCGGCAATCCACGCGATCTCCTCTGGCGACAACGCCCGCTCATAGATGCGAACATCGTCGATCTGACCCAAGAAGAATCTATCGTTGTTTGAGGGCCGCCTGCCAATACTGACATCTTCCCCCGCGGTGAGGTTGAATGCATCGGGGTCTGTAGTGGGCCTGGTGTCGTCTGAACCATCGAGATAGAGTATCACCTCCGGATATGAGATTGTGGCGTTCTCTTGTACCGTCACCGCAACGTGGTGCCAAGCACCATCGTTCACTAAGGTATCGCCCTGGATATTGCCGCCCTGATGCTCTAACCGCAGCCTGCCAACGTCAACCCGGAAGCCGAATCTCTGACCTGCAACGTTGGGGCCCCAGCCTACGATTGCGCCGGTGTCCGTGCTGCTCGTCTTAACCCAGGCCGTCACAGTGACTGCACTCGAGCCGAGAATGCCCTTGTAACCGGTTATCTCCACATAGTCGTTCAGTCCACGAAGGTTAATAGCCTGTCCGACCTTGCCGGCTACATAAGCCGGATTGCCTACGGCAGTGCCGTGGCGTTTGCTGACTGAACTGTCGTTGGTATTGCCTTCGAATTCATAGCGTGCCTGCAATCCAACCGCCCCGGGATCTGCCGACGTGACCATCTGGCGGTCATAAGAATAAAGCCTGATACCGTCAAGGTAAACTACACCCTTGCCGCCAGAAGCTCCTATACGCTCAAAGCCAATCGCCAGATCAGTGACATTGCCGAGGCTCGCGCCGATCGAGGCCAGGTCAATATACCACATCTGCCACACTGGGCGCTTCAGATTCTCGGCATCGCCATCGTATGCTATCCTGGAGTTGTTGATCTTAACGTACATCTGCTGTGCAAGATTGTTCGGATCACCAAAGAACCGAAGAGTCAAAGCCTTAATGTTATGCTTTGTCCAATCCCCGCTGACATCTAAATCAGCAACTTTCGCTGTGACCTCCGAATAGGTGGCTGCCGTATTGTCATAGAAAAGGGGCACAGACTGTTTACCGTCATAAAGAATCGAGGTCTCCATCGTGGGTTGGAACGGTACATTATAACCTACGGTCGAACCGTTCGCCGGATTATCAAATCCGTCCGCCCACGTATCATATACTAAGTTGCTGCCCTCCTGGCCGGTGGCAATGTCATTGTAGGACTCGAAATCGTCCACAACAAGATACTCCTGTGTCGAAAGGTTCCAGATATCACCCTGCCAGATTGTCGGAGTCTTGGCGTCATTAGCCTCATCAACACGCCAGTAGTAAGTGCCGGCTAAATCAAGTGAGCAAGCATAGCTGGCCTCGGTCACGCCGGCAACAGGAACATTGCCGTCGATAACAGCCTGCTCATCGGTGCCAAGATATACATCGTGCCTGGCAGCCTCTCTTCCGGCTTTGAAGCTGAGAATCGTATCCACACCCACGTCTGTCGCCCCGGAAACAGGGCTGGGCTCTGTTGCCCGGACAGGTATGTAGAGGAAGCGAACCTCACTCAGACCGTACTGTCGCAGTATGCCTCCCCAGTTGCTGTTGGCAGTAATCCTGATATATTTCGCCGCCAAACCACCAAGGTCAACAGTGGTATTGGGGGCATAACTTACTTCACCGGGCCCCCTGGCAAACTCGTGAGTAGTACCCAATAAGGCCCAGTTGGTGCCATCGACCGAATACTCAATGGTGGCTTCCCTGATGCTGAAGCCGACAAGGGGCTCGACTGTGCTATTGTAGTTCCATACCAGCATCTGATGCAATTTATGGATCTTGTCGAATTCATACTGGATCCATGTTGGATTCGGATCGAAGCCACTGCTGAGCCACATAGTGGCGTTTTCTGACGAGTGCAGGTCATTATCATCCAGACCGGAGCCGTTGATGGTATTTTCGGGCCCCTCAATGGCCTTGTTTACGCTGGAAGCTGTTGCAGTTATATTCTCTGCGGGATAAGCGTACGGCTCGATCGTGAAGCTCCAGACATTGCCCTTGAATATCGTATAGTCTGGGGCGGCATTGACTTCATCCACACGCCAGTAGTAAGTCTGGCCGAAATCCAGACGGCTGGCAGGAACAAACGTATTGGTTATCTGATTTTGACTGACAAGTACACCACGGGGATTGCTTCTACCGGCGTCGCTGACATCGGCTGAAACCGTGCCCATGTAAACATCGTGTGTGTTGGCGAATTCGCCTGGCGTCCAGCTAAGGGACACATCCCGTGGTACATCCGTCGTACCATCATCCGGATTCGGCCCCGAGGCAAGACCTGGACTGATGCTAATACCTTCCATAGTCTGCGCAATCTCTTCCCGGGTCATAGACCGGTTGTAGAGTTGCACGTCATCCATGATGCCGTTGAGATATCGAGTGGTAGTCTGTTCAAAACCAATAGTAAGTGAGGACGTCGAGGCTTGAGGTGTGTTGCTTTCCGTATCCTCGAACGCTAAGACGCCGTTCTTATAGATTCTTCTACCCTGGGTCGAATCATAGGTATAAGAAAAATGCGTCCATTCATTTTCAACAACAAGCCCGGCCGGCGTATTGGCCCAGGTTCTCGTGCCATCGTCAAACTGGATGGGCAAATGTAAGTGACCGTCAGCGTATCCCAATACTTCATAATTTTCATTGCTATCCAAACCCTTGACGATAAATGCGGTGTGGTTTTTGTTGAGATTCATGTTCAGCCAGAACGTTATAGTCCACGTAGTCAGGTCGAGGTCCGGACCGGTTCCGCAATCAACATAATCATTGTTTCCGTCGAACTGCAGAGCACCTTTTATCCGGCCCGCCACCCATTGCGGGCCACCAATGAGGGTGCCATCGTTGCCATTTCCACTCGAGTCGATTGCGATGGTCCCGGTTCCCTCATCCAACTGCCAGTAGGCGACAAGACTCGGGTCGGCAGCGTTGGCTACGCCCATCATAACCAGACCCAGCGTCAGAAAGAAAGAAATCAGATAAATCATTTTTCTCAACATAAAATACCTCCTTCAGTAAAAGAATTAATTACACCTGATACGATAACAATTTAATTGTTACTAAGTTCTATCAATATTTGCGTATACGTTTAGGATGGTTATTTGCTGATTATATTACCTCCTTCCTATCCAAAGCCCCATACGAGCCGTTAGTTTCAAATGCAAGGAGCCTTAACTGTAAAAACGACATATACAAACATATCTATCTTAATTTATACTAAATCACCCACCTTCTCGTCAAGAAAAATCAAAATGCTCGTGACACTCACTAATTATTTTTTCTTGACATAATGCTTGTTTAGCCGTTGCCAAGCCTGCCCTGAGTTGATCGATGTAACGGCGTCCGTGGCAAGTTCCTCTATTTCCGATTTTTCACTTGACATTAAACTTTTGTTATGATATAATATATATCTAACATACAATTAGTATATCGTATGTTGTATGTAGTATGTCGCATTTCAAAAAAACTGATACATCGGGAACAATTCAGGAAAGGGGTATTTCTCATGTCAACTGAAGCACAAATCAAGGCAAACCAGCAGAACTCGCAGAAATCGACTGGGCCGCGGTCGGCTGAGGGCAAGGACATCGTCTCGCAAAATGCGGTCAAACATGGGCTTTTTGGCTCTGAAGCGGTGGTAAAAGGTGAAAATCAGGACGATTTTGACCTTTTTCGTGATGAAATGTTAGCCGAATTGGCCCCTTTCGGGGCCGTGGAATCTATGTTAGCTGGGCGGGTTGTCAGCCTGTCGTGGCGGCTGAAAAGGGTCGAGCGAATGCAGAACCAGGCCCTCGACGTGATGT
>Ga0307380_10009448_pt1 | contig 12377 bp, 10 predicted proteins | sample UN3MG_FD_202239 | JGI IMG/M metagenome (GOLD analysis project Ga0307380, IMG submission 202239) | Soil microbial communities from Risofladan, Vaasa, Finland - UN-3 | ecosystem: Environmental > Terrestrial > Soil > Coastal area > Acid sulfate soil | place: Finland: Risofladan, Vaasa | collected... | reverse complement strand
TGACACGGGGAGTCGGCGACCTAGGTCCATGCGTCTCAAACTACCACAAGGGCCTAGTGGGTGAAATCGTCGAGCTGGAGCCTGGGACCGGGTTCCGCGTGAACGACGTCGAGTTCACGGCGACGAAAGCCGTCCACTCCGACCCCGCCTCCACCGGCGTCAGGTTCAACGCCCCGGGCGTCGGCTCCGTCGGCTACACGTGCGACACAGGGTACTTCGACGGCATCGGTGAGCAGCACGAGAGACAACGGCTGCTGATACTCTGCGTAATCTGGCCGAGGGGTAACCCCTTAAAGATGCACCTCTGCACAGACGACGCGTTGCGGCTGCTCAGCGAGGCTCGGCCCGCCTCAGCCATCCTCACCCACTTCGGGTGGAGGATGCTGAACGCCGACCCAGCCGCGGAGGCAGAGTACCTGCAGGAGGAGACGGGGATACCGGTTATAGCCGCGGTGGACGGCATGAAGGCTACTCTCGGTGATCAGCTGGTGATCCAGGGACCCCGGAAGAGAGATGAGCCCCTACGGCTGGACGTATGACTCTAAAATCTGAAAGCTTTTATCCGACCACCCTGATAATTTCGTTGTCTGAGGAGAGGCAAATGGGGTATTGTTTTGTCGATCCCCCGGCGGGGATCATCTGAAGACCCGGACACGCCTAGAGGTCAGACCGCAGCGGACAACCTTTTAAAGAAAGCAGCAGACAGATTCAGCTTATCAAGGGCGCTTGGTCCGCAGAGTATGGAGACAGGGGAGAAGACGAGATGAACGTGCTACCGCGTAAGATGGATTTCCTCCAGATGGAGGAGAAGTGGCAGAGGCAGTGGGAGACAGAGGGAACCCACAGGTATGACTGGGACGACGACAGCCGACCGGTCTACAGCATCGACACCCCCCCGCCCTACCCGAGCGGCGACTTCCACATGGGCAACTTCCTGAACTGGACCTACTTCGACATGAGGGCTAGGTACAAGCGGATGAGGGGCTACAACGTCCTTTTCCCCCAGGGGTGGGACTGCCACGGGCTGCCCACCGAGGTCGCGGTGGAGAAGGCGAAGGGCGTCAGGAAGAGCGACGTCCCGCCCGACGTGTTCCGCAGGATGTGTGAGGAGTGGATAGAGCAGTACATCGGCGTCATGAAGACAGCCGTCATAAGGATGGGCTGCAGCGTCGACTGGACCACGGAGTACAGGACCATGGAGCCTGAGTACATGCGGAAGGTGCAGCTCAGCTTCCTCCTGCTCTACGATAAGGACATGATCTACAAGGGGGAGCACCCCATCAACTGGTGCCCCCGATGCGAGACGGCCATCGCGGACGCCGAGGTGGAGCACGAGACCAAGCGGGGCAAGATATACACCGTCCCGTTCTTCACCGAAGACGGGGAGGTGCTGATAGCCACCACCAGGCCCGTGTACCTGCCCGCGTGCGTAGCCCTCGGCGTCCACCCCGGTGACGAGCGGTACAGGCGTCTCATCGGCGGAAAGGCCAAGGTGCCTGTGTTCGGCCAGGAGGTCCCCATCATCGCCAACGACGAGGTGGACCCAGAGTTCGGTACGGGCGCCATGATGATATGCACCTACGGCGACAAGGCGGACGTCGTGGCCGTGGCGCGGTTCAACCTCCCAGTCGTGCGCCTAATCGACGGAAAGGGAACACTCCTAGAGGTAGCAGGTAAATACGCCGGGATGCCTATCCAGGAAGGCCAGGAGGCCTTGGTGAAAGACATGCAGGAGGCCGGGCTCATCAAGGAAGAGCAAGACCTGGACCAGGAGGTGGGGCTATGCTGGCGCTGCGACACCCCCATAGAGGTGGTCACGGCGAGGCAGTGGTTCATGCGCACCATCAGCCTCACAGACAGGGTCGTCGAGACTGCTAAACGGATAACATGGTACCCCGACTGGATGAGGCAGAGACTCATCGACTGGGCCACAGGCCTGGACTGGGACTGGGTGTTGAGCAGGCAGCGCGTGTTCGCTACTCCCGTGCCCGCCTGGTATTGCACGAGCTGCGGCAAGATAAGGCTCGCCAAACCCGAGGAGCTGCCTGTGGACCCCAAGGTAACTAGCATTGACGACGTCTGTGAGTGCGGCGGAACCGAGTTCACCCCAGACAGCGACGTAATGGACACCTGGTTCGACAGCAGCTTGACGTGCGCCATCCACGCCGGCTGGCCGGACAGACCCAACTGGCGGAAGCAGTTCCCGGCCAGCGTGCACCCCAGCGGCCAGGACATCATCCGCACCTGGGCTTACTACCTCATGGTGAGGCATCTGGCGCTCTTCGACGAGACGGCTTACGACAGCGTACTCATCAACGGCATGGTGTTTGGTAGCGACGGACGTATGATGAGTAAAAGCCTAGGTAACTACGTCGCAACGCCTGAAGTGTTCAGCAAGTATGGCGCCGATGCGCCGAGACAGTGGGCCGCTGCGGGAGGAAGCACTGGCACAGACATACCGTTCAGGTGGGAGGACGTTGAGTACGGATGGAGGTTCATGAGGAAGCTCTGGAACGCGTGCAGGTTCACCAGCATGAGGCTGCAGGACTACGACCCAACCAACAGGGCAGAGCCCGAGCTTCTGGATAGATGGATAGTCTCCAAGCTCCAGAGGACGGTGAAGAGGGCCACCGAGGCCATGGAGGACTGCGACTTCATGAACACCTCTGAGGCGACCAGGAACTTCATCTGGCACGTCTTCTGCGACCACTACCTGGAGGCCGCGAAGACGAGGCTCTACGGCGACGGAGATGGGAAGAAGGCGGCCCAGCAGACACTCCACTACACGGTGGAGCGGATGATCAAGCTCATGGCCCCGATAACCCCCCACATCACAGAGGAGATATGGAGAACCATGTACGACCCAGACAACAGCATAAACCTCTCAGCGTGGCCCGAGTACGACGAGACCATGATCGACGAGGAAGCCGAGAAAGCCGGGGACATAGTCATAGCCGCCATCAGCGACATCCGCCGCGAGAAGAACAGGAGAGGCGTGAGCCTGAACGCATCCATGAAGAGCGTGCAGCTCTACGCGTCAGGGGATGACGCAAAGGCGCTGAAGCTGGGCTCCGGTGACATCAAGGACACGCTGAAGATAGAGTCGCTGGATATAGTAGCCGGCGGCGGTGGGGACGCGAAGCTGGAGGACTACCCGGAGATCGGGTTCACAGTCACCCTCTAGGAAACGCCTTATACTTTTTCGTTCAACCCTTTTCCTGATCTTACATGACTGAAGAGATGGTTCCGTTATCGGAGGCCGAGAACGAGGTCAAGGTGACCACGCATAGACTCGCCCTCCTGCACCTATCCTACGCCAAGACCCTCATAGACAGGTTCGGTTGGGAAGAGGGGAAGCAGCTGGTCCTCGACTCCATCAAGCTTTACAGCGAGTACGTCGCCGAGCGCACGAGGCAGGGACACCAGAGCCTGCCCAAGTACGGGTTCTGGGAGAGACGCGCGGGAAAACCGCCATTATGCGAGCTAGGTAAGATCATGCTGGAGTACGGTGAACCCGAGATAGGTTCCATGTACTGCCTCATCGACCCGGGGAAGGTGATGGCCGCCAACCCAAGCGAGAAGATGATACACACCATGTGCATGATCCTCGGCCACGACCACTGCGAGTTCGACACCGTTCCTACATCTGAGAAAGACCGGGACGACTTCAAGGAAGGACGTGACTGGTCCCACGTTGACCCCATAATAGGGGAGTTCCTGGAAAAGAGGAAAGCTTAGAACGTTCGGTACTTGGTGACGGCTGCGATGCCTCCGAAGCTCCTGTAGAGCATCTCCCCCTCCTCCGTGTGGGTGGAGATGATCTCCATCTTCGCCTGGGCTTCTTCACCCATCCTGACCAGGACCTCTATGAAGTCCTTCCTTTCCTCAATATCGTACTGGCCTGAGCCGCATTTGAGGCACGTCATGTTAGAGACTCTCTCCTCGAATTGCTCCCACTCGTCCATGTTGACTATCTCGGTTTCCGTGTAGCCGCATGTCCTGCACTTGAGCGTCACGTACCAACGCCTGATGGAGTCGCTCACCAGGAGCGTGTAGACGTTCACGTTCTTGAGGGCCTGCAGCACCTCCCGCTCGCCGTAGGTGGCGAGGCCGTCGTCCTCACCGATGTGGCGGAGGAACTCCTGCACGACCCCCCTCTCCTGCATGTAGCGGACCTTCTCGAGGAAGCCGCGGGACCTGTTCACGAGCTCCTTCACGCCCTCGTGGCCCGTGTAGCCTGTGTCCACCGTGGTGAGTATCTTGTCCTTGATCTCGTGGTGGAGGTAGTTGCCTTTCAGGAAGTCTTCTTTAGTGGGCCCCGGCCCCCCGACGATGATGCCCTTGAGGTTTTTGATGTTGAGGAACACGTCCGTCATGACGTTCCCCACCCTCTGGAAGTACTCGTTCAGGTGCATCTCCCTGAGCCGCTCGTACCGCCTAGCGGACTGGCCGCCGGCGCGGGTCTTCCCGGCGACGCCGCTGCTCATGTTCTTCACGATGTCGGCTCGCTGCCCCTTGAGGATGGCTATGGTGGCGTCTTTGGAGTCCATCACGAGGATGCCGTAGGCGTCCTCCGCCTCCAGGATCTCGAAGAGGGGGTCCAGCATGAACCTGTGCTCGCACCTGTAGTAGTAGATCCCTATGGACTCGGGGGGGATCAGGACTAATGTCTGCATCTCGTCGTCTCTCTCGGTGTCGCCCACTACGTTGCCGGCGAACAGCGCGAGGCCGTTCTCGGGGATCTTCTTGAACAGCTTCAGCTGCTCCATGACCTTGGTTAAGGCGTCCTGCACGTTCTTCCTAGTGGTCTTGGATTTGATGTTGACGGCGGTGCCGTACTCGTTCCTGAGGTCCTGCATCACGTCGTGGACCTGCTTCGTGGGCGGGATGTACACCGTCACCAACTCGGTCCCTCGGCCCTCTAGGCTCTGCAGTTTCTCCAGCATCCGCTGGAACCTGAAACGGTCGAGGGTCGAGTTACCGGACATCGAGATTTCACTAAGCAGACTCTCTAACAGGGAGACTGTATTTGAAGCTTCTCATAACCGGCTTATATCGGGCTGAGGGCGAGGTCTCATCAAGGGTTGTTGTAGTTGGTAACCGCGTTTCAGCCTTCCACCAGGCTTCCGCTGTGGGTCCCGTCGACGGCCCTCTTGATCTCCTCGGGGTCCCTGCCATCGATGAACACGACGGGTATCCCGACTTTCTTCGCAAGCCTGACTGCCTTCAGGTCGAAGAGGCCGTACTCGCCGGGGGCCTGTCTTGTGGTCTCGTTGATGATCTTCTCCAGCTGGTCGAAGGTGAGCTCCTTGAGCTTCACGGCGTCCGCGTGCTTCTCCGGGTTCCTGTCGTAGACGCCGGGGACGTCCGTCGCGTTTACGATGAGGTCCGCGCCCATCTTCTCCGCGAATATGACTGCGCGGTAGTCGGTGCTGCTGCCCGGCCTGTACCCGCCGCCCACCAGTATCTTGCCCTTCTGGGCGTGCCTGAGGTCGGACCCTCTCTGGTAGATGCGGGTCTGGTCGGCGTGGTCGCCGAGGGCGGACATCATGAGCAGGGCGTTGACGTGGCTCGCCTTCACCCCTAGGAGGTCCTGGACGTCCCGTGACCCTCCCAGCCGCTTGGACACGTCTATGAAGTGTCTTGCGGGCTTGCCTCCCCCGCACACTACCATTATCTCGTGGCCCTGATCATGCAGTTCCTTTAGGGCCTCAGCGTATGTGCGATACTTGTCTGGGCTGAGCTTCACGTATGGTTCCGTGGTCTTTCCTGTGAGGAGGCTTCCCCCGAGGCTCAGGGATATCTTCATGGTATGGTTGTGGGCTGCGGGTGTTTATGGTTTTTTTGGGGAACGGTTTTAAACGGCTCGCCGCTGTATGTTTCTGGGCGCGGGGGTTCCCGAGTGGCCAAAGGGGCGGGACTCAAGATCCTGTAGCTCAGGCTTCCGAGGGTTCGAATCCCTCCCCCCGCACCTTAGTATCCTCCCTCGAAAGAGAGAGATCATTTGATCTAGAGGACTATAAGGAATATTTACAAAGTCTAGGCTATAGAAGCAATTTCAGATCAGGTTAGGCGATAATCTATTTTTTTTCATATAGAAATCTCTCTCAATTTGATCCTTTAGAAGCGTACCTATACTGCTAATCTCTGGAATTTTATATAAACTCTCATCAAACACACCAACGTTAGTATGAATAAGTTTCTTAGAATTTATATGAACGGATAAGAGGAAATCTAAGGGATGTGAAGACCATTTCTCTATATATTCTGCTTCGGATGAAAATAATATAGGTGTACCACTAGACCAATAACCAATTAAATCTACAAGTCTACCTCTATCTATTAAATCAAGTATTACATTTGGAAATTGAAATGATAATTTTTCAACAATAGTCTCATGAGGGTGAATAACTATGAAATTATGCTTATCCCTTGAACTTGGTTCAGAACTAATAGCCCTATCTATTTTAGGTCGATCTACAAATTGGTTTAAAATACGGTTTAATCTTTCCTCGTTGTATCTTAATGTACCAAGAACACCTGTAAGTGAGACTTTTTCTTCTCCATTATTAATGTATGCAACATCTACATCAATCTCCAAATCATAGAAATGATCAGCTTCAGTTTTCTTAGCTCTATATTTCCCATAACTCGGAATTACACTAAATTCGATTCTCCTTCGCTTCCATAGAAGATAAGCTAGTGAAGCGATTGAAACATATCCTGAAACTCCACCACCTAACCTAACAAGTTCTAGCCAATCCATGAGGAATACTTCTCATAACATATTTAATATTTAGATCATTCTCAACATTGTGATAGGGGTGAGGGATAATACCTTTATTTTCAAAAAGACTGGGTATCAGACCATTCAAGAGTACCCAAGAAAACTCAATAGATAAAGAAACAAGAAATCAATTATGGAATCTTTTCTTAAACCATTACCTTAATTCACCTACTGAATATGGTGGATGGTTACAAGGGAAAGAAGAAAATCTTGTACGTTCATTATGGATGCGTTTTTTCAAATATCGAATTGATGAATTTAATTTTAATTTTTTTACATTTAGAGAATGGCTTTCTAATAATTTTTGGGAATGGGATTGGTATTATTTATTTGATTTCTTAGAGTACATAATTCGTAAAGATGATGAACTACCCAACATGTTTGCTTCAGCTTGTAACGATGTTTTTAGAAAGGAAAATGTGCCTTATCGTTTCATAGGTCTTGAAATTACACCATTAACTAATGATCAAGAAATATTAGAAGTTAAAAAGGCATTATCAAGTCATTTTGAACCTATTCGCCTACATTTTGAAAAATCATTACATCATATGTCTGATAGGAGAAATCCAGATTACTCTAATAGTATAAAAGAAAGCATCTCAGCCGTAGAATGCGTTTGTCAAATCATAGTGGGTAGAAGGGGAATTGCACTCAATCGTGCTTTAAAGAAGCTTGAGGACTCTGGTCTAGAGATAAATAATGTACTGAAAAAGGGATTTAGCCAATTATACGGATGGACTAGCAGTGATGACGGTATAAGACACGCTATGATGGACTTACCAACAGTAGATCAAGATGATGCACGATTCATCCTTGTGACTTGCTCAGCCTTCGTGAACTACCTAATAGCTGAGGCAAGTAAAGCAGGAATAGACTTGGCTTCTAACTATGAAAACATTATTTTGAATGCTTAAATATGGTTTTAAGGAGGCTTAGTGTATGGTCTCTATTTCAGATATAATTAAAGCATTCAAAGAGTGCTATAATTCGTTTGAAATTAGTTCTATTATACATTTTAATGGAATGTCTTGGCGTAATGTTCTGACCTCATTTTATTTATCAAATGAGGTTCTAGAAAAACCACAAGAAAATGTTGTTTTTAATGGAGATAATATTAAGATCTTTAAAATGAGATTGAATATTTCAGATCTTTTCAATTATTTAGAGGGTTTGAAAATAGGTCAAATACCGTTGTGTGAACTGCTTGTTTATTTTGATAAATCCTTTGATTATGATAGTTTGAAGATCATTGAGGATGAATATAATCGTTATCGTCGAACAGAGGGTGCTAGAACTTTCGTTTTCGAACGAGGTTACAATGTCTTCAATAACGATAACCTCCTATTCGGACATTTGGAACAGATTAATGCAGATGTCATTAAACTAGGCTTCATTGATGCATTTGATTTCATTTCATATCATACAGGAATTCGATCATATTCAACAAGCTATTCCCGTGATTTTCTCATGATTATCCCAATATTCTTTACGATAAACTCTGTCAAAGTAGAGAACGGGATATTAAACATTAATTTGATTTATGATAACGAGTTTAGAGACCTACAGATTAATGCAATAGGCTACGCGAAAGATAACATTACACGAATATTTAGAGAAAATAGAGAAGTTAATGCCGAAAAGAATGTTCATTTTCCCGTAGAGAATATGTTGCCTGATCTAAAACTTGAGATATATTTGTTTTCTAGGAGACTTCCTGAACTTCAAATAAAGGAAACTATCTGGGTGCCAATCAATCAACCTTTACTACCTTTTACTCAGACGTACAACCAGTTCCATAAACTCGAAGATTTGGAGAATATCTTAATCAAACCAGAAACACTAGACAGTAAATCTCGTAGCGATTTGTATGAAAAAGCGGTATGTGATCTTTTCTCGTTATGTGGTTTATCAACTATCCATTTGAAAGATCATGAAGTCCTACGACTTGAAAATAAACATGAAATAGGTAGTGCAGATATTCTAGCTTATGATGGCTTGGCAAATTTATTCGTGATAGATTGTGATACTCTAGTTCCTGATCCTAAAAAAATGGGTAACTTAATCCACTTGTGCAGATATCTGAGAAGTGTGCCTAAAGTTAATGAAGTGAAAAATATTATTCCCATAATTGTCTCACCTAATCCTCCGAGTTCTAATGATACAGACGTTCTTGTATTAGCTGGGAACATGATTCAGCAATTGTTTAAGGGCATACATTACAAATCAAAAAAGGAGTTAGTAGCAATTATAACGGAACTATATTTCCAGCTTCAATTTGCTAAACAAAGACATATGTTTCAGTAACTAGGGATCATAAGACTTTTTATATAATTTATAGAACCGCCTTTTCTTTACCATCATATATCTGATCTCATTCTGCTTACATAATCACAACATTCTTAGAATTATCATTGTTCTCAGTCATAGAGTCCTATCTAATAGAGTAGTTACAATAACACCACATTATATACTACCTAAGATCATAGAATTATGTGATCTTAATGACCAAACAAGTCAAAGATCAGGCTTCCGAGGGTTCGAATCCCTCCCCCCGCACCTTTACTATCACAAAACACGTTGTTACTAGAAAAAAGAATCTGGTGCTTAGATAAGCTAGTAGTTCTTGGCGTGAAGCTCGTAGTAGCTTCTGGCGTGTTTGCAGGCGGGACACACCTCCGGCGCCTTCTTGCCGTGATGCACGTAGCCGCAGTTCCTGCACTTCCACTCGACCTCTACGTCCTTCTTGAAGACGGTTCCCTTCTTCACATTCGCCAGCAGCTTCCTGTACCTCTTCTCGTGTTCTTCCTCGACCTCCCCAATCTCGGTGAAGGACTCCGCCACGTCTTCGAAGCCCTCTTTCTTCGCTGTCTCAGCGAAGTCGGGGTACAGGGTTCCCCACTCCAGCTTCTCTCCCTCGGCCGCGGCTAAGAGGTTCTCGGCGGTGCTCCCTATCTTCCCCGCCGGGTAGCCCGCTGTGATCTCAACCTCCCCGCCCTCCAGGTACTTGAAGAAGACCTCCGCATGCTCCTTCTCGTTGCCCGCCGTCTCCAAGAAAATGCTCGCTATCTGTTCATAACCCTCCTTTCTCGCCACGCTGGAGAAGAAGGTATACCGGTTTCTTGCCTGGCTCTCCCCGGCGAACGCCTTTAAAAGGTTCTTCTCGGTTAGTGATCCCTTTATTTTACTCATTTAATCACCGTTCATACTTTCTTCAGGTCCGGTAATATAAATACGGTATTATTCGGAGCCAGTCTGGAACACACCTAAAAACGCTTATTCCATGTAACGTATATATTGAATTTCCCGCATTATAACAATTAGTGAAAACCTATAATAAGATTACTAGGATGTATCTAAAAATGCATAATATAAGGCGCGCTCATTGAAAACTGTTAAATTATTATATCAATTACGATATGAATATGAGTTCCAATTGGATTGATTTACTAGAAGGGGCTGGAGGAAAATCTGAGGACGTTATTTCCATTTTTTTAGACATTCGTGGATTTACAGAGTTTTGTAAATTAGAGGATGATAAGAACATAGCAACTTATGTCACTAAATTATATAGGAAAATATTAACTGATTATTTCCCTGATATAACATTTTCAAAACCCATGGGGGATGGTTTGTTTTTAGTACAAAAATATGAAGAGCAAAATGCAAAAGAGACCATAATTACTTTGGTTAGCTCTTGTTTAAAATTGGTTGAGGAATTTCATAATATTATTGATAATGACATAATGATTATCTTCGATACTCCTAATCAAGTTGGAATAGGTTTTGTTAGAGGTCCCGCATGTTGTATTTACAACGGGGAAAATATTATTGATTATTCTGGAAAGAGATTGAATCATGCTGCAAGATTGATGAATAAAGCAAGACCCTCTGGTCTGATTATGGATTATGCTTCTGTTGTTGGTATATTGCCTCCTGAAATCATAGAACTATTCAATGAGGATGCTATCTGTTTACGAGGAGTCGCTGAAAAACACCCAATTAAAATATTATATCAAAAATCAAATGTGACTATAAAAGAATCTGATAGAACCCCAATTAATGAACCAAAATGGGAACTTGAAGAATATGAATTTTTGGTAAAAGAGATAAAAAGATTCACTCAATCGTACGGTTTTATTTTAAAAAGAAAACCAACAAACAAAGAAAGCATATCAATCTTGACAAAACATCCAAAATATATAGATGATGAATTAGTTGAGGGCACACAAACTGCTACTACGTACACTTTATCATATGAAGATTATTTAACTTATTCCGATACTGGCGTTCTCTGTCAATTGAAACTCGATTTATCACTTTTAAGAAAAAGCTTGGAAGAGAATAAAATACCTGATGATGATATAGTTAATGTTGTAATACAATACTATTAAGCTCATTGAGCTCTGCGCGCGCGCGGACTTTTAAAATCATATATGTGACCCGAGTATACTGCCTCATAAATAAGAGTATTCACATATTTTTTGTATTTTAGAGCCTCTAGAGGGCAGTTCTCATAAGCCTAGAAACACAAACCACTAAGTGGTCAAATGGAGCCCATGAGACTAAAAATCAAGAAAACAGCAAGCGGAACCTACTACATACCAAGCCTATCAATAAAACAACTCAGAACCCTATCCAAGGCATACAAACGGAGATGGAGAATAAGCAAAAACGAGCAGACGCTCATCCTAGAAGGCGAGTAACCAGTCAGGGTTCTTTTGCTTCTCTTGGTTCACCGATTCTCGGAGCCCTGCCTTCTTACGGTTTGCTTCTTCCACATCCAACAATATTCTCACATCTCTTTTCTTTCTTACTGTGTGAGAAATTCAACATCAGCGTCCCATGTAACTAAGAAAATTTCCAGCCACAGAAATTTTTTTTCCGTAATACCAAGTAACATGGTAAACCCCCAGAAAAGGCCCCCGATCACGCCTAAAAACGCTTTTTCGAGTAACTAGAAAAATCGTTCCGTCAGGCCGCCCTTGAAACCTCCATCCAGGGGGGAGGGGGGTATACGAGAAAAGGCGAACCGACGCCTCTTCCACCGAAAGGAGCCCCAGAAGCACCCCTTTCAGATCCAATTATATACAAAAGTGTCGTCCACCGAACACAAAAACGCTGCCCCAAAACGCTTATTCCCGGTAACCAGGAACACCGACCCCCACAAAAAAATTTTTCAAGATTACAAGTAACTTGATACAAACCCCGCAAGCCCCCGATCCCCCCCCCAAAAAAAAACGCTTATTCCCGGTAACCGGGAACAACCCCGGCCACAGAAACTTTTTTCTCGATATACCAAGTAACATGACACAAAACCCCCGAAATAACGCCTATTCCATGTAACACCGTCACCCGTGGACGCCGCCTCCAAAGAAAACCTTTTAAATCCGGCGCCGCGTAAGGAGTCTCGTCGGGGTGACATCATGACAGGTGAATATTTCCTCCGGGCCTAGAGCCGACAAGTATCCGACCCCCGAGTACAGAGAAATCCTCGAAAACATCCGAAACCTGAAACTAGAGGTAGCTGTATTCGGCCAGACCAACCCAGGCATCCAGCACAACAAGCTCCTCAAACGCTGCGACGCGCTGG
>Ga0307380_10009447_pt1 | contig 12379 bp, 13 predicted proteins | sample UN3MG_FD_202239 | JGI IMG/M metagenome (GOLD analysis project Ga0307380, IMG submission 202239) | Soil microbial communities from Risofladan, Vaasa, Finland - UN-3 | ecosystem: Environmental > Terrestrial > Soil > Coastal area > Acid sulfate soil | place: Finland: Risofladan, Vaasa | collected... | reverse complement strand
AAACTCCGGAATTCGCAAGATGCCGCGAAGAATCCCGCGTCTTCGACAACCGGACAGGAAAGAACAGCTAATTACAAGGATTTACTGGCGAGCAATGTTACTCTTGACCAGCTTTTAACAAAAGAAAAAGATCTCTCGCCAGTGGGCGAATTAGTGCCTGAAGAAGATAATGTGTATGCGTTGCCTGAGGAAATACTGTTCAACGGACGCATAGGGATGTTGGCTTGGCGCATAGTTATTTACGAACGAGATCGCAGAAACGCTGCTACGCAAAGTGCGGTTGAAAGTGGGCAATATAAGGCGGCTGCCGATGAAAAGATTGACGATCTGCTGGGAAGTGTAAACGCTTTGCTCAAAGACGCTGAACTGACAGGCGAACAAACTGAAGCGTTGAGAATTTTCAATTTAAAGGTGAATCAAGTAAAGGATGGATTTGACCCTTTCTACTACGACAAAAAACACAGGGTTTTTGGTTATAGTGCGGATGGGTTTTTTGCAGGTTTACAATCGGCTTTTGATACGCTAACAGAATCGTTCAATTCAGTTATGGAATCTACGCCTGCGCTTAAGCGTGAACTGGAGACCCTTTTTGCTGCTAAATTCGGCGAGGTTCAAAGCGGCTTGAAAAATGCTCTCGGCGTGCCAGATTTGACAAAAGAAGACATCACCAGCTTACTTGCTAAATACATAGGGACATATGCGGAGACTAAGGAGCGAGCAAGGCAAGACCAACAATTTGTAAAGGATTTCATGCCGGAAATCATTGAAAAGATAGAGCACTATATGCAAGACTTTCTGCACTGCAACGTAAAGTATTCATAAGCCAGGCGGTACAAACAGCAACCCCATTGACTTGTTTCCAAACCCGATCACCATTTAACCACTCACCAATTATTCCCTCGGTGTTCTCCTTCGACTGCGCTCAGGACACCGTCTGTGGTTAAACAAAGCTTTCGATTTTCGCTACGCAAATTCTTTCTGTTGCCTCGTGCAGTTTCTGCACGTAGGGCGCTAACTGCTCCAATTGCTCTTTCGTTATCTTGTAGTGGCGGTCGTAGCGGGCGCCGATATAGGCATAGTCCAGCAGTTCAAACAGTTCCTTTTCCCTCTCGGTTTCTCGTGGAATAATGCCGGCCAATTCCGGGCAGTAATCAGCAGCCAAATCTCCCAATATGTCGAGATGATGCTCCTGCGGACACTCGCCGCCAAAAATCAAAAGGACAGTCTTGTATGAATGTTCGACAGCCTGATTAAGATGAAATGCAGCATGTTTACATTCCTGTTTTTCCAAATTATTTTCAAAATCAGCGTAAAACATTTCTGCCCTATGGAAAACGTCATCGAGACATTCCTGGGCGATTCGTTTTGCTTCTGCTGAATCCAGTTCTTGCTTTTTGTTAAGTTTGAACCTCCCGGAGTCGTACAGGATGATGCCTTGTTCGCAGATTTCGGTGAAGAAGTACTGGCCCTGGCTTAGTTTAAAATTGATGAAGTCTATATCGCGGGCGATTATGCGAACGTGGGTACTTAGATCACTTTCAGCCAGTTTTTCCTTGACTTTGTCCCAAAGGCTGATGTCGCGGGCGGTATATTCATTGGCGGTCAAGACGAGGATGTCGTAATCGCTTCTTTTATGGATAATCAGCCGACCCCTGCCCTGCTCGTGCGGGCCGTCTTTCCAGTCGCCGCGCGCGTAGGAGCCGAACAGGATTACCATTTGTACGTCTTCGCAAAGTGAGCGGATTTTGAAGGCAATCAGTTCCAGCTCATCCTGCTTTAGTTGCGGCAGATGTGCGAGGGTTTTTTTCATAATGGCGGTATTATAGCCGATTGAACGCCAAAGATACAACCACGTTAATTGACGATTTTCGATTTTCTATTGACTTGCTTCTGCGCGCTGTTTTCCCTCCGTAGCTGGTTCCTTTGTCTTGGTGAAGAAGGATAGCGTAGGGGGGTCCTCTGCCTTCTGATTTCTTACACGAGCCCCGAGCGACGAGCGACGATTCTCTGTCTGGTATCGGCGGGCAAGGCGACTTTTGCCTTAAACGCAGCGGTGTGATTACGGCTTTTGTTCTTCATAAATTTGTCTCCACCTATGGTGTGGCCAAGTCTTCTCTGTCATTGCGAGCGCAACGAAGCAAGGATTAGAGAAATTGAGGGATTCCTTACAATAACTGTCACAAGGTTTTACTAAATTCTGAAATATCAACTTCTAACAAGATGTCCTGCTTAATAGCTATCTGAGCTTCTTGAGGAGATACTACATCGTTTTTTAATTTAAGATCATATGCCTTGTTGCATTTTGTGCAAAAGAGGGTTGAATAAATGGTGTTTGATGTTTCAGAATCCTTCAGTTGAAGAAATGTTTTATGTTTGGGACATAACCAGCTTATTTCAGCATTGATTGCACGCCAGGATTTGTCGTATTTGATTTTGGCCAACCAGTTGAGCCCACCGAATTGACCTTTCATCGACTGGGGTCTGTATGTCCAAAAACGAAGACGGGCAAAGATGGCCAAGGCAATGAACAAAATGATCCATATAATTCTAAGCAGATTCATTATCACCCTTGGTAAGCGGGGAAAGCCAAAAAAGATAATAAGAGTTAATGTGATGAGTGCAGGGGGAACCACGATTAAAAAAGTGATAATCTTGTCTTTAAAACGCCTCATGCCTGCTCCAGCCAATTATTGAATGTATCGCTTATTATTCGGCATTTCTCATTTATAAACTTTGGAAACTTACTGTTCTTTCGGTAATGTTTCTTTGTGTATTCTGCTGCGCATTGCAGCCGGGTCATGGGAATTACATATCGCTATGTCGTATGTAATCTCTCCGGACTCATATAGTTCCAACAGGGAATCATCCATTGTATGCATGCCTTTTTTGCGACCCATTTGTATGACAGTTGTCAGTTGGTATAATTGGCGTTCCCGAATATGCTTTCTTGCAGCAGGATTCATGATAATCAGTTCTGTTGCTAATCTCCTGTTCTTCTTATCTGCCGATGGAACAAGTCTTTGAGCCAAAATTCCTTGTAAACAGTTTGCCAATTGAGTGAATATCTGCGGCTGCTGGTTTTCAGGGAAGATACATACAATTCGTTCAACTGTTTGCAGAGTATTGGGTGTATGGCAAGTGGCTATGACAAGATGGCCTGTTTCGGCAGCTACCAAAGCAGTTTCAGTGGTCTCGAGGTCACGCATCTCTCCAACGCAGATAACATCAGGGTCTTGACGGAGTACATGTATCAATGCACTGGAGAATGATTTTACATCAGTATACAGTTCTTGCTGAACAATAATTGCTTTTTTTTGTTTATGTATATATTCTACTGGATCTTCGATTGCAATTATTTTGCATCTTCGTTCGCTGTTAATTAAATCTATCATGAAATTCATAGTGGTAGTTTTGCCGCTTCCTGTCGGGCCTGTTATAAGTATTAAGCCACTTGCCATTCGGGTAAAATCCTCAACTTCCTCCGGCAAATGAAGTTCCTCGCGGGTTTTAATATGGTCCATAACAGGCCGAATTGACATTTCAGGATTACCAACATGGTAATATATTGAAACACGAAAGCGCCCTAATTTTGAGTCATGCAATGAGCAGCAAAGACGCCAGTCACGTTCGAAAGCCTTTTGCTGCTCTTCATTCAAGAGCCCAAAGCAAAGTCTTGCAGTATCTTCTCTGGCAAGAGGTGGTTTATCAGCCAGAACTATTTCGCCGTTTATCCGAAACATAGGCGGCAGGTTAGCTACAATATGAATGTCAGATGCATTTTCCCGCCGAGCGAGTGCTAATATACGTTGCATTTCTGCTGATATTGCCATAATCTTATTACCTTCCAAAAAGTCTGCTGAAAAATCCTCTGCCACCGCATTTTGCCAATGCTGTTTTAGCTATATTCCAGTCTGGGCGAAGCTTAAGGCTTTGTTCTAAGGTTGCCTTTGCCTGCGAAAGTCCAAGCTTTGACTGGCAGGAGCCTAATTCATACCATGCTAATGCCGATTTCGGGAACACTTTAACGACATCATTCAGATAACTTATTGCTGCTGAATAACTGCCTTTCTTCCTAAGCAAACGCGCTGCTTGCAACTTTACAACAGGTGCCATGTTGCCGGCAATACTTATAGCTTTACTTATGCAGTTTTCCGCAATGGAACTTTTTCTATTCAGCAGAACTTCAGCCCTGGCAAGCCAGACCCCGGCAGTTATGTTTTCCTTACCGATTGAATTGTCAGAATAAGCAATTGCCTTTTCCATTTTTGAATCCCGGCAGCATGTTACCGCTTTGACTGCCAATAATTCAGGATGCTCCGGAAAAAGCTCCAAGGCTTTGTCTGCCCAAACAATGGCCTCGTGGTATTCTCCCAGCTCGATCAACATAAGTACCTGGCCGACCCAAGCATCAAAAAGCGTACTATTTTTTTCAAGAGCCCTGGAATAATTTCGTAACGCCAGCTCGAAATCCCCAGCCAACCAGTATTTTAAAGCTTCTTTATGAAAATAATCGGCATCCCGGATAGGCTCGCCCTGACAACGTTTTCGCTCCGGCATTTTCTCATCAAATTCAAGCTGGGAAAACCGATCCATTCAGTTACCTTATAAAACCTCTTTTTAACAATGGCCACCATCGCATAAAAGCCTTTGCTTCGATATCACCTGCCTTTACTAAGCAGACCTGACGAGCATCTGACGCTTCAAGCTTTACTCCATGGGCCGCAACGTTGTACCTTGCACTTACAAAATAGCTATTATTAGGAATTATAGCTGAAAATTTAAGCTTTTGCAACCATTGTGGTACAGGATACTTATCTACATCGAGTTGCTGGCCATTAACTACAAAAAAGCCTTCTTGAATTTCCAACTGTTCTCCAGGAAGGCCGACAATCTGGCCAATTATTTCCTCTTTGCTTACAGTTGCCTTGCCGTGACTGGTAACAGTTACAGGATGTATCAAAACTAGAGAGCCGCGAGACAAAAGGGCTTCTTGATCCAAGCCACCCCAGGCCAGCAGATAATCGCCGGCTTCGACCTCGTAAAAAGGCACGCTTAGACTTGAGTATCCTCCAGTAAGGTTAGGAACAAGTATTCTGGGGGTGAACCTGTAAATAAATGTAAGAGCAAGTAAGACAAGAATAACAGTAAGAATCTTTTCTCTCAAATTCACCATATCCTTTATGATTCCGTATTGAACTGCCATGCCTGCGTGCAGCCCAACAGCCAAGCCAAGGCAAATAAATCCCACAGCACTGCCGTATAGAAACAGACCTGATATAAGCAATACCAGCCAGGCTAAAAAATACCACTTAATCTCACCAAATCGTTTTTGAATAGAATGGGCAAGGCCTGGAATGATGGAAAGAAATAATCCCAAAAAGCTTCCAGTGAAACCTTCTCTAATCCATGGGGGGTAATGTAGTCTGATGTTTTCCTGCGGGACGACTTTACCTTTACGCATTAACCTTAGCAAATTGCGAAAAGGTTTTTTCCATTTTGACATACGTGGGGGATGAACATTAATTGCTGTTGGCTTAATCTCAAGTGCCGAACCACATTTGATACAGGTTTTCTGGCCCGGAATATTTTCAAATTTGCACCGTTCACATCTCATCTGAGATTATTCATCTATCCCCAAATTTTGCTCAAGATCAATCCTTGCTTTGATTTCCGGCTCATAATGTTCATTGGTCAACTGCTCATTTTTTACTTTACCAACAATCTCGGAAAGCCATTTGGAATATGCAAGACAACTTTTTCCTTTAGCTCCTTTGATATGAGCTTTTACTTCACCGGTTTTAGATATCGTAATTTCTACATCGTGTTGTGCCATAATTTTAATCCATCCATCTTCGGACATGTATTCGAATACTTTCGTCTTCTGAAATCTCTTCATTAACTACTTGAAAATCCTTGCTTTTCAACTCTCTCATGACCTTATCATAGACAAAGCATTGAGTCAGCTTTTGAGTGAATTCTTCCGCTATCTTTTTAAGCTCTATTTCGCTGTGACCGGTTCCTTTTGCACATACGCTGCAGCGGCCTCGCTCGTCACGTTTTACACGAAGTTCAATAGTTCCTTTGGTCAGTACAATTTCCTGATCTGTTGCCATGCTCTCGGCCAATACCTTACTATCAGAAAGTTCAAGTTCCACACTTTGCTCGGTATCGCTTTGACTTTCCTTTACAGATTCTTTAACCGATTTACTTACCATCAGCCCCATAGCTGCGGCCGCCCCTGCAACCGCAGCAGTAATTGCCGGCCAACTGCCTATTATTATCGGCGTGAGAATTAATACAGCACCCATAATTGTTCCTTTCTATAATCACTTACAGCAACGTATGCTTTCTCATATTTCCAGTCTACGTTTATCCGCTCCAGGCTCGGCGGCAACTTCGGCACTGGTTGCCGCTCGTGCACGACCATCAGCCCATTTACGTAATTCATCGATATCCTCACTCATTGTTTTAGACAATGGGACAGCCTGCTTTAAGCTCTCAAGAACACGTTCGGTGGTAAGTTTTTCTTTTTCATAGAAAGCGTCAAACATAGCACTGATAATTGCTTCCTCTATTTCTGCACCGCTGTAACCCGCTGCTGCTTGTGATAGTGCATCAAGGTTGAATTCTTCAGGATTCATCTTGCGTTTTGATAAATGTACTCGGAATATTTCTTTTCTTTCTACAAAGGAAGGCAAATCCACAAAGAATATCTCATCAAATCGCCCCTTACGTAAAAGCTCTGGTGGTAACGTAGAAATATCGTTGGCTGTTGCAACCACAAAGACAGGCTCTTTTTTTTCGGATAGCCACGTCAAAAAGGTGCTGAAGACACGAGCAGAAGTACCCCCATCTGTACTGCCTCCACTGCCTCGTGAACCGCGGAAGGCCTTGTCGATTTCGTCTATCCAGAAAACAACAGGTGAAACTGATTCAGCGACCTTTATGGCCCTACGAATATTTTCCTCAGATGAACCGACTAAGCTTCCAAACACCTGACCAACATCAAAACGTAGAAGAGGCAACTGCCAGATATTGCTGATAGTTTTGGCCATAAGGCTTTTACCACATCCCTGAACACCAAGCAACAATACACCTTTAGGCGCAGGTAAACCAAAATCCCTCGCTTGGTCTGAGAAAACGACAGACCTTTTGATTAACCAGCCTTTCAGGGCATCCAAACCACCAACAGATTCGAGTTTTTCCTCGGCATCGTAATACTGGAGAAGACCGCTTTTGCGAATAATTTGTTTTTTCTCGCTGTTTATGATTTCCAGACTCTTCTCACCAAAACCACGATGCTGTACCAAGGTTTTAGCTAAAACATTCTCTCCTTCAGCCAAAGTCAGTCCAAGCAATGCATGAACGATTTGCTCTCGCATTTTTCCGTCTATGTTTACATTAAGCTTGGGGTTTTCTTTAACTTCTTCAATAATCCGACCTAATAGTGCTGTAAAATCATTTTCTTTAGGCAAATCAAAATCGACTACCGTTATATCTTTTTCCAACTCAGCCGGGATTTGGAACATAGGACTCACAATAACAATTGTCTTAAACGTATTCTTCAATGAAGCGGCCACTTCCCGCATCCGCCGGATTACCGACATGTTCTGAGCCTTGATAAAAGGATGGAAGTCCTTGAATACATAAAGAGCAGGTTCCACATGCTCAATTACATTATCAAGTGCAACCAGGGGGTCCTGTGTGGCACTGTCTTTGTGCTTCTGTGACTGTATGGAGGTTCCCGCTGGAACAAGGCCTGTGTTAATTGACCATTCGAATACATTTTTGCCGAGTTTCGAGGCAATCTTTGAAACCTGGGCCACCACCCGCTGCTCTTCCCAGCTTATAACGTATATTAGGGGGTACCTGGCCCTGATTAAAACTTCCAACTCGTTCATTTGTTTTCTATTACTCGGTCCCAGCGGCACCTGCTCATTCGGTCTGACTTGTTTGGATTCTGCCATTTTCTTTGGTCTCCGTTTTATGCTGGACTGGACAATGCTGCGGGTCGACTGTTTGTGCTATTTCCACAAGTGTTTCATCCGGTGCTACCATCACTACTCTACCATTTTTCAATATGCGAATCTCAAAATCGCCGGGTTTTCGTTTGTACGGTGTCTTTTTCATTTGATCAGGTTCAATCCCATACTTTCAGCCAAACTTACAGCCGTTTGCATTTCTTTTTGACTCAGATATCCTGCTGGTGCCGAAGCAACCTCAACAGGAGGCACATAATTATCTCGAAGGCTTAACTTAACCTCAGGTAGTTTATCCACAAGCCACTCGAGAATCGGCTTAACACAACACTGGCCGTGACCCGGCATAACTACATGCCGTATTATTACATCCGCGTGCTTAGCAGCCTTTAATATATTCTCCTTAACTATTTCCAGGTAATCACTCGCTCCAAACAGACTTTCCGCACATTTATTATTGCCGCACTTAAAATCCGCGAGGTAAACATCAATTAAGCCCGTAATGAGCTTATCTACCAGCTCATTATAATACATATTAGAGTTCCAAACCACCTTTATTTCTGGTTTTATGCGCCCAAGCAATTCTAAAATACCATGCAAATTCACAGCCGGCTCACCGCCAAGAAAGTTGAGTGTTTTTGCACCTTTATTCTGACGAACCGTAATTTTCCTGGCCATGTCATCAAAATCCATTACTTCCGCCGCCATGGGGTTCTCGTTCCATTCACCAACAACACAAAATTCACATCTAAGATTACATCCTGCGAAGTGAATTTGATGCGACGCATTCAGTTCATTTTCTTCACCACAATAAAGCATTTCTCGAAAGCATCGAACGGTATCATCCAGGCCGCAATACCCTTTTTCGCCCGCGGTTCTATTCACACCGCACTGACGCGGACAAAGATTGCAGTTAACAAGAGCTTCTCTTGCCAGCTTTATCCGTTCAGGTATTTTATTATGTGCCTGATAATCCATATTTTCAGTCTATATCAACAAAGCCATTGGCTTGCCTTTGTTCCACAGAGCGAACACTTCTGCTGCTTTTAGAAGCCATACTCCAGCGTAATTTTATGTAACCATAGGCCACCAGGGCACCGCAAATCCAGACCAGGTTAATCGGCGCAGCTATATTCATTAAAATTCCTATCGCTATCAGGATAAGAACCAGGTACCGGGCCTCGACTGTAGCGAAAAACATAAAGAATCGTCTTCCGCGAAAAAGCAATCCCATTGTCGTAATAAGCCCGTATGTACACGCTGATGCCCCCATGCCAATAAAGTTGTTTCCAGTAACCAGATTTACAATAACCCACAACAAACCGCATACGGCAGATATAACCAGCCAGAGCAGAAGAAAAGATGCCGTTTTCCATTCGCGTTCGATGGCACTGCCGAGCATAAGTACCATTAACCCACTAAAAATCAAATTCATCGGTGAGTTGCTTACAAACGGATAAGTAATTAATTGCCATATCCTCCCGTGCAAAACACTTTGGGCACTTAGTGCTAAAAAGCCTGTTGTAAAACTGGGGACAAATGTGGACAGCAATATTCCGGCAATTAACAGCCCAAGGATTGTGATAACGCCCGGAGTAAAAAGCTTTGCCGGCGACGGAAAAGTCATTTGTGTTTGAGTTTGTCCTGTGGTATACATGATTACATACCTCCACATTTATACTGCTGTAACCATACCTATTTCAGAAACTTATGTCCTTGCCTAATTATAATTTGTTGAGTAGAATAATCAATAACTTTAATTATCACAGCTCATCAGTAGGATAACTTGCTTTTTAGCTGGTTCTTTTGATTCAGCGGGCAGGAATGCTTGAACAGAAAGGAATTTGATGGGATGAGAAAAGGCAATTCTGTACTTACTTTCTTTGTGTGCATAGTTCTTACGGCAATCTCAACTACCTATGCCAAAATTCCTCTCAATAAAGGCCCTGGCAGTTTTGTTTTTAATGATTCTCAAGGAAATCCAGATAAGCACATTACTGTTTTTTATTACAACGCGGAAGAATCTAAAACTAACATGCCGGTAGTTTTTGTAATGCATGGAGTAGAACGAAATGGCCGAGAGTATCGTGATTCTTGGGTTGAGCATGCTAAACAAGAAAAATTTCTGCTTTTGGTGCCTGAATTTTCAGAAAAATACTACCCAGGAAGTAAACAGTATAACCTTGGGAACATGTTTTCGCCATCAGGAGAGCCAATAAGCAAATCAAAATGGACTTACGCTAGTGTAGAGCATATTTTCGACTATCTTCAGGAACAGGATGAAACCAAAGCCGAATCTTATAGTATTTATGGACATTCCGCTGGGGCTCAGTTTGTTCATCGGCTTGTGCTTTTCTACCCTGAAACACATATTGGTACGGCGGTTTGTGCAAACGCTGGATGGTATACATTGCCAAGTGATGATTACGATTTTCCTTACGGACTTAAAGGTTCGGGTATTTCTGTTGATGTATTAAAGCAAGCTTTTAGTGAAAACTTAATCATTCTCTTGGGAGACCAGGACACAGATGAAAACCATAAACATCTTCGCAAAACGCCTGAAGCAATGTCCCAAGGAAAAAATCGATTTGAGAGAGGGAGAAATTTCTACAAAGTAGCAAGACGTGAATCTGAAAAATTACAACTCCCATTAAAATGGAAAATTAAAACCGTCAAGAATGTAGGACACAGCAATTCGAAGATGGCAAAAGCTGCTGTAAAATACTTAACGCGCACTCAACGTCCAGTTCGGAAAAATGACAAAGAGTTATGATTAGATTTAATTGTAAAAACTGTGGTCAGAAAATAAGCGTCCCTGAGGTACATGCCGGTAAAAAAGGTAAATGTCCAAAATGTAAAACCATTGTCGTTGTTCCCGAAATAAATGACGATATTTCTCTGAAACGGCAGGATAATGATACTACTGACAACTTGCAGTATGCCCAGCAACCGCCTGAACCGGAACTTCACCTAAAAACGGACACCCCACCCCAGCCAAGATTTGATGGATTGTCTGCTGACGGCCTTAACGTAACCAATGAAGCCCTTCTAAAACGTGAAATTAAAGAAAAACCGCCTGAACGTAAATTGCCATGGATTATAGATGTATTCCTGTACCCAACCAGTATGCCGGGTTTGATAAATTTGGGGATATTCTGGCTACTGCCGATTATGCTGGAATTTATTGGCAGGTTTACGTTTCCAATTTGTTTTTTCAGGCTTTTGATATTTTTGGCTGGTCTTGTTGTTGCGGGGTATATGTACTATTACTTTATGGAATGTATCCGTGATAGTGCCTCCGGCGGGATAAGGGCGCCTGAAAATATAGCCGGCATGCCCGATATGGGTGATGCTGTTACACAGCTAATGGAAATAGTTGCTTCTGTCGTCATATTTTGGGGACCACTTGCTACTTATTTGATATATCAAATCCTTCAGCAATCCGCTGGAAGTAATTCTCTGTATAGTCCAATAACAGATACGGTATTCTGGCTGTTATTGGGATATGGAATTTTCTTCTTCCCAATGGGCCTCTTGGCGCTTGCTATGTTTGGCTCTACTTCGGCCTTTAATCCTTTCCTCTGGGTGGCATCTATTTTCAGTACGTTTTTTCAATACTGCAGTCTGGTTTTATTCTTTTGCATTCTTGGCTGGCTGGTCTCAAGGGCGGTGTCTTCTTTTCAGCAGTCACTATTCTTTTCATATTTATTTGGGGCCGCTTTTATCTATTTGGCAATGGTTGCAGCTCATTTGCTTGGCCGCTTTTATTACCTCAACTGCAGGAAATTGAACTGGGAGGTGTAAAAAAATGTCTGCCAAAATAAATTTGTCATATCCGCCTGATAACGCAGCATTGGTTTATTACCAGGCAGGTGCCTCCAGCGGCTGCTCTTGTGGCTTACTCTGTAAATCAATTATTCGGACCCCCTGGTGTCTTAATTTTTAACTAAATCTGTGTTTTTTTTGGTCTGTGCCGAGCAGCTGCCTGAAGGCAAGAACGTCCTATAATTGTCGTCATTCATAGCTTTTACGATAGTTAAGTGCTGATTCCGGGCGGCAAAGCTTCACAAAACGGGGTTATCAGTACTAATAACCGCAAAATAGAGCAGCCGGCCAGGGAGGGAGAAACAATTTTTTTCTTGACTGCCGTATAGCTTTTTATGTAGAATAAACTGATAATGCATGGAAGGCGAGAATACGTTGCAAAATCCATATTGCTTATTGCTTGCTACTGCGCTCATCGAGCGGAGTAGCCCTGTTTGGGGTTTGTCTTTCTAAGGCTTCTATTGGTAGCAGGCAGTTGGTTTTTACAGCGAGGTCTGTCGGTTTGTTAGAAGGTTTGGTTAAAACGGATTTTTATTTAATGAAGGAGAATGATTATGAATAGGAATACAAGGATG
>Ga0307380_10009443_pt1 | contig 12383 bp, 5 predicted proteins | sample UN3MG_FD_202239 | JGI IMG/M metagenome (GOLD analysis project Ga0307380, IMG submission 202239) | Soil microbial communities from Risofladan, Vaasa, Finland - UN-3 | ecosystem: Environmental > Terrestrial > Soil > Coastal area > Acid sulfate soil | place: Finland: Risofladan, Vaasa | collected... | reverse complement strand
GCGCCACGTCGAGGGTGCTGTCGAAGTCGCCGTCGGTCTCGCCGGGGAAGCCCACCAGCACGTCGGTGGTCACGGCGGGGTCGGCGACGGCTTGCCGGAGGCGCTCGACCGCGTCAAGGTAGCTGTCCGGGTCGTATTGGCGGTTCATCCTCTGAAGGATGCGCCGGCTGCCGGACTGGAGTGGCAGGTGCAGGTGGGGGGCGACGGTGGGGCATTGGGCGAAGGCCTCCAGCAGTTGCCCGGTCAGGTCGCCCGGTTCGAGACTGGACAGGCGGACGCGCCACAGGCCCTCGACGGCCGCCACCTGCCGGAGCAGCCCGGGCAGGGCGGCGGGGGCGGTCCATCGCCGCCGCAGCGCGGTCGGCTGGCCGTAGGCGCCCAGAAACACCCCGCACAGGACGACTTCCCTGTGTCCGTTGGCGACGAGGGCGCGGACCTCGTCCAGGACGTCCCGCTGGCGGCGCCATCCGACGCGCCGGCGGAGGTGGGGGACGATGCAGTAGGTGCAGAAGGCGTCGCAGCCGTCCTGGACCTTCACGAACGCGCGCTGGTGGCCGGCAAACGTCCGGATCGGCGGCAGCGCGGAGGCGGTTAGATTGCCCTTGACGCTCGCGGGCGGATGTGCTCTGATATGGGTAGAGATGCTTGCGACGCTGGGATCTGTGCCAACCGGGATGTACGAGGCTCCGGCCTTCATCCATCCTTCATTCCCGACGGCCCCGGCGGGAGCGGGCGTTTCCTCCCCGCCGCACGTGTGTGTGCCCGGGCCCAGCGAGGCCACACAGTCCCTCACGCAGGATGCGACGTCGTCGCCATGACCGGCGATATGCACCGGTCCGGCGGCCCCGGCGTCCCGCGCCGCCCGGCGCAGCGAGAGGGCGTCCCGCGTGGCCGAGCAGCCCAGGATCAGCACGGCGGCATGGGGATGGCGCCGGACCATGCGGCGGACGGCGCGCCGGCTCTTGGCGGCGGCGGCGGCGGTGACGCAGCAGGTGTTGACCACCAGCAGGTCCGCCCCCTCGCCCGCCCCGGCGGCCCGCGCCAGGCCCAGCCCGCCCAGCAGGGCCGAAACGGCCTCCGTGTCGTACTGGTTGACCTTGCAGCCGACGGTGGTTGTGATGAAACGGCGCATAAATTACCCTCGCCTGAGCGGATCACGGGACGTTACACTTGACCCGACCGCCGCGGCGGCTACAACGAAGTCATTATAGACGTCCTGCCGGAGGAGCCAAGGCGCCCGCCAGGCCTTCCGGCACAGGCGCGCCGGTGGCCGGGGGGCGGGCCACGGCCGGCGGAGGAGATGGGCATGGCGACTGGTGACACCGTTTGGGGCATCGATGTCGGTCAGTGCGCGCTGAAGGCGCTGAAGCTGCGAAACGTCGACGGCACCCTCCAGGTCGAGGCCTTCGACATCATCGAGCATCCCCGGATGCTCTCGCAGCCGGAGGTCAACCGCGATCAGTTGATCGCCAACGCCCTCGAGCAGTTCCTCGCCCGCAACAACCTGGCGGGGGCGAAAGTCGTCATCGCGGCCCCGGGGCAGTCGGGCTTCACCCGCTTCGTCAAGCTTCCGCCGGTGGAGATGAAGCAGGTCCCCGAGATCGTCCGCTTCGAGGCCGAGCAGCAGATCCCCTTCAACATCCACGAGGTGATCTGGCGATGGCAGGACTTCAAGGACCCCGACTCGCCGGACATCGAGGTCGGCATCTTTGCGATGAAGCGAGCCGACGTGGCGGAGGCGCTGGACCGGTTCACCGAGGCGGGCATCGCCGTCGACATCGTCCAGATGGCCCCGCTGGCGCTGTACAACTTCATGACCTTCGACGGGCAGACGGCCGCCGACGGCGCGACCCTGCTGGTGGACGTCGGCGCCGACAAGACCGAGCTGGTCGTCGCCGACGGCCCGCGGGTCTGGACCCGCACGATTCAACTGGGCGGCAACAACTTCACCGCCGCCCTGGTCAAGGCCTTTAAGCTCAGCTTCTCCAAGGCCGAGAAGTTCAAGCGTCAGGCCGCCACCAGCAAGTACGCCCCGCAGATCTTCAAGGCCATGCAGCCGGTCTTCGCCGAGCTGGTCCAGGAGATCTCCCGGTCCATCGGCTATTACACCTCCCTGCACCGCGACAGCCGGTTTAAGCGCGTCATCGGCCTGGGCAACGGCTTCCGCCTGCCCGGGCTTCAGACCTTCCTGGAGCGGAACCTCAACATCCCCGTCATCCGCCTGGACGGCTACAACGAGCTGCCCCCCTCCGCCGTGGTCAACGCCCCGGCCTTTACCGAGAACGTCCTGAGCTTCGCCGCCGCCTACGGGCTGGCGCTGCAGGGGCTGGGGCTCACCAAGGTCCGCACCTCCCTGCTTCCCTCGGAGATCGCCCGCCAGAGGCTGTGGAAGCGAAAGAACGCCTGGTTCGCGGCCGTGGCGGCGACCTTCCTGGTCTGCCTGGGCGTGGGCGTCTGGGTCGCCCGCGGCGACAACGCCATCCTCCAGCCGGGAGACAGCCTGGCCCGGGCCGAGGCCGTCGTCGACAGGCTGGACGGGTACCGCGAAAAGTACCGCAGGACCATCGAAGGCGACATCAGCTCGGTGGTGCAGGAGATCCGCAAGTACGACGAGATGCTCTACTACCGCGGCGTCTGGCCGGAAATCCACGGGATCATCTCCGACGCGGTCGTCACCCAGGCCGACCACAACCAGGGACGGATGAACGCCGAGAGCCTTCCGGAGCTGCTGAAAGTTCCCCGTGACCAGCGGCACGTCGTCCAGATCGATTCCCTGACCCCCGAGTACAGGGACAACGTCGCGGGCGTCACCGCCGAGCAGCTCCGCGGGCAGGGCCCCGCCGGCGGGGCGTATCGCGACCCGGGCCCCTACAGACCGGGCGGCGGATATCCCGGCCCGGGCGGGATGGAGGACTACGGTCCGAACAGCCCGCTGCCGCCGGGCGCACGCCGGGGCGGCGCTTCGCCGATGTCCCCGACGTCGCCCGAGGCCGCCCCCGTCACCCCGGCCGATGCGACCGGTCCGGCCCGGCCCGGGTACGTCATCACCCTCGAAGGCTCCACCCCCCTGAGAGAGCCGGTCCCCTTCATCACCGGCCTCAAGATCGAGGTGATGGAGCGCGCCAAGACGTACAGGGAAGTGGAGGCGATCGCAGGCGAGATCGTGATGTTCAAGCGGGGCGGTCAGGCCGCGGCCGCCGGTTCGGGCTCGGGCGGGCAAGCGGGCCTCGGACCCGTCGGCCCCAGCGGCACGGGGGAGGGCGAGGTGCGCAACCCCGCCAATACCGACCCGCTGACCGGCGAGGACACCAGCATGGACACGTACTTCACGATCAAGTGGGTGTTCGCCATCAAGGCTCCCCAGGCCGGCAACCCCGGCCCGGCCAACGATGCGGGAGGCGAGAGATGAACTTCCTGAAACAGAACCTGTTCCTGGTGTGCATCGTGCTGGCGATGCTGGTGCTGGGGGGGGTGCTGGTCAAGATGTACGGTGGCTACACCGCCGAGGGAAAGGCCCTGATCGACGGGAAGCTGGAGATCGGCAGGAAGATCAACAACCTGCGTCGCAGCAACCCGCTGGTGAATGAGGCCGTCGTTCGCGCCGCCCAGGCCCGCGTCGAGAAGATGAAGGAGATGCGGCAGCGCGTCGCCGAGGACTTCCTCGCCAGGAACCAGGCCGGGCGCATGGTCATGACCTTTCGCGACTCCTCCGACCCCACCAAACAGCTCCATGCCTTCCCGATCGAGGAGAAGCTCTACAACGAGAAGGGCCTGAGACTGGAGTTCCCGAAGGTCTACACCCAGCAGGTACGGCAGATCTGGAGTTCGATGAGCCCTACCCGCCCGCCGACGGTGGAGGAGATCCAGATCGAGGCCGCCGCCATCACCGAGCGGACCGCGCCGATGCCGACCGATCCGACCGCGGGCGCCCCCACCCCCGTGCCGGCCTCGCCGCATTACCAGCCCCGAAGCCGCTTCGAGATCTCCCCCGAGATGGGGAATATTATGGGCAATGTGCCGCTGCCGCCGGGTGCGCGCTACGTGGGCTCGGTCCCGGGACGCACGTACTACCCGCCTCCTGTCACCCCCACTCCCACCCCCGCCGCCCCCGCGGGGACCGCGACGGAACCGGCCGCCCCGCTCGAGCTGACCCCCGCCGAGAAGGCCTACAGGCTGCTGGTCAGCCGGCAGGCGGGTGCGGGAGAGATCTACGCCGACCCCAGCACGTCCATGGATATCGCCCTGGTCGAGACCGACCATCCCAGCACGCCCGAGGACCGGCTCTGGCAGGCGCAGTTGAGCCTGTGGGTCCAGCAGGACATCGCCGCGGCGATTCGCGATACCAACGCGGCCTACAAGCAGTCCCAGGGCGGCAAGGGCCGGGAAGAGGGCGTGCCCTCCTCGGCCGTCAAACGCCTGGTGTCCACCCACGTCCTGGGATACGTCATGAACCAGGCCGGCACGGCCGGAGGAATGTTCGGGCCGATGGGCCCGGTGGCCTTCGGGGGCGGCGCCCCGCCTTCGGGCGACCCGACGGCCGGCGGGGTGCCCGGAGCGGCTTCGACCAAGAGGCTGGTGTACCTGGACCGGGCCTCCACCGTGGGCGGCCCCGGCGGCGGGGGATCGGCGGCGTACGCCCTGACCCAGCGCCACTGTAACCCCATCTATGACGTGGTGCACTACGAGTTCACCGCGATCATCGCCGCCACGGAGCTGATCCGCCTGGAAAAGAGCCTGATGGCCCGGAACAACCACACCGTCCTCCACGTCGAGACGTCGCGGGTGGGCGCCAAGACCCAGGACCGGTCGGGCGCCGGCGGTCCCGGCCCCGGGCCCGGTTACGGCGGCGCCGCGCCGGCGGCGGCGGAGGAGATGTACTACTACGGCACCGACCCGGTCGTGCAGGTCCGGATCGTCGGCGAGCTGCTGATGCTGACGGACTGGACGCGCGGGCGCGAGAAGGCCCCCGGCACCGGCGCGCCGGGCGTCGCGGGCGTCCCGGGCGTCCCGAGAGGCGACAGCAAGATCGCCTGGGACGAGCGGTACCCGCCCCTGATGCCCGTGAAGGTGCTGCAACGGATGAACCCGGTGGACGCCAGCGCCCTGCGAGACGTCGACCGCCGGCGGGTCGGGTCCACGGGCGGGTCGACGGGCAGCCAGTATGGGCCGGGCGGGTACTGACCTTGCGGTGACGGAAGGTGAAGCGATGAACCGGAACGATCGGCGGCCCCCGTCGCCCGCGGGGCCGCCCGAAAACGAGGGAGTGGACAGCCATGGCTAAGACGGATGACGCGGGTTTCCTCGAGATGCACGTGGAGAAGATCCTTTTGGCTGCGGCGGTGATCCTGGTCCCGGTGCTGCTGTACTTCATGGTGGTGCGGGGCCCGGCGTCGGAGATCCGGATCGACGGCATGCGGGTCAGCCCGGACCAGGTGGACAAGCGCCTCAAGGAGAAGGCCGAGGAGGTCCAGGCCCTGATTGAGGCCGCCGACGCCGGCGTCGAACCGATTGGCGACTGGGCGAGCTACCTGGCGGCGCGCTACGAGAACCCCACGCCGTCCAAGACGCTGACGCCGGTGGTTTCCGGCCCGCCGAAGCTCGAGCCGGTCGAGGCGCCCAAGGAGATCCGCGTCGCCCTGGCGACGCTGGTGGAGGCGCTGCCGGCGCCGGGCAAGCCCCTCGCCTCGGCCCAGCTCGAGGTGCTGATGAAGCCCAAGGCCAACGCCGCCGCTGCCGCGGCGGCGGGCGCCGCGCCGGGGCAATTCGTGCCGGTGAACTTCGACTACGACGAGGTCGTCGGCGTCCACGTGGCCGCGGTGTTTGAGCACGGCAAGGCCATGGCCGAGTGGGCCAAGTCCCTGGCCAAGGTCCGCGTCCAGGCCGCCCTGGCGGTCATGGCGGTCGAGGCCCAGAGGCAGCACCGGCTCGACGACGGTTCGTGGAGCGCGCCGGAGCCCGTTTCCATCGTCCGCGTCCCGGCCGAGGCGCCCTTCCCCCCGACGCCGCCCTATGACGGCAAGAACCTCGCCGAGGTCCTCAACGCCCTCGCCTACTACCATCACGCCGAGGTCATGCAGTGGATCTGCGAGCCGGAGTACTGGAGCCTGTTCAAGGACGGGCAGGGCGTCCACTGGATCGAGAACAAGCCCCGCACGCCGGTCAGCGACCTGGCCGGCGTGGTCGAAGAGCGGATGACGCCGGGCAGGATGTACCTGCCTCCCACCGAACGATATCCCGTGCCGTTCGAACGCTCGCCGACTCCCCCGGCCCGGACGCCGTCGCGCACCTTCCGCCCCGGCCCGCCGGTCGGGCCGATGGAGGGCATGGAGAGCATCCCGCTCCCGCCCGGGGAGCGGACGGCGCGCCGCCCGATCCCCCGCCCTGGCGCCGGGATGGACCGGATGGATGAGTTCGGCCCGGTGCCGCCGAGTCGCCGGTACGGGCCCGCCACGCCGACGCGCACGCCCACGCCGGCGGTGACCCCCCGGCCCATGCCGGCCATGGGTGAGCCCGAGCCGGTGCAGCCCAGGCTGGATCCCCGCGTCCCCGCCCTCACCGACCAGTTGGCGGATCCGGCGGGCATCTGCGAGGTATGGTTCCACGACACGTCGGCGGTGCTGGGACGCATGTACCGCTACCGCCTGCGGCTGGTGCTGGTCAGCCCCCTGCTGGGCAGGCCCGGCATCGTACAGGACAAGGCCGACGCCGACAAGATCAGCGTGATCACGCCCTGGTCGGCGTGGTCCGACCCGGTCGGCGTGCAGAAGTCGCCCGATTTTTTCCTGACCGGCAGCATGCTGGACCAGGTGGCGGTGACGGTCTTCGTCGACAAGTGGGGCCAGAAGGTCTCGGAGCGGTTCAACGTCCGCAAGGGCGAGCGGATACGCAAGAAGGTCGAGCGGACTCTGACGTACTTCACGGGCGAGGAAAGGAAGGAGGAGATCGACTTCGACACCGGCGCCTGGGCGGTCGACCTGGCCTTCAAGGTCCCCGTGCCCCGCTCGGGCGGGATCTTCAGCAACGACACGGAATTGATCTACACGGACGACAAGGGCCGGCTGCTGCGCCGGTCGATGCTGGACGACCAGGAATCCGAAGAGTTCAAGCAACTGGAGCAGCGGGTTCAGCAGTAGACGCTGGCCCGCGCGGGAGCGGCCCCGGGCGGGCCCTGACGGCGCCCGGCGGGGCGCCCCCCGGCCAGCCGGGGCCGACGAAGGAGCAAAACCCGGCATTTTGCCCTTGCGGAGCGATTCGACTGTTCATTAGAATCACCGGCAGGCGCAGACGATACATCGCCATCATCGTACTCATAACATACATGGGCATGGAAACTTCAGGTGAGTGTATCGGCTTTGCCGACCCGACGCCCTCCCGGAGGAGAATGTGCTGGGCGGGATGATCGAACCGGCCTTAGGAAAGGAGGTTGGCGTTGCGACCTCTTACATCATGTTGGATTTCCCTGGTAGTCACGGTGGCACTGGCTGCGCTGCCGGCCCTGTCGTTGGGCCAGGACGCCCAGTCAGATCAGGCCCAGGCGCTGCTGAAAAAGGGCGTCGCCGAATTCAATGCCCTCCAGTATGGGGACGCTAAGGCGACGCTGCTGCAGGTCGACCGCACCAAGCTCACCGCCGCCGAGCAGAAGGAGCTCGACGCGCACCTGAGCCGGGTCGACGGCGCCATCAAGCAACAAGCGGCTGCCCAGGAAGCCTATGACCAGGCGGTCAAGGCCCTGGAAGCCAACGAACTGGACAAGGCCGCCAAGCTGTTCGAGGAGGCCCAGAACAGCGGACACCTGCCGCTGCCCGTCCGCAAGAATGCCCGTGCCCAGGCCGTCCTGGTGGCCGAGAAGATCAAGGCCGCCAAGGCCGCCCAGGCCACCCAACCGGCAGCGCCGGAGCCTGCCAAGACGACCCAACCCGCCAAGGCCGTCATCGCCGCCAAGCCCGAGCCCTCCGCCGACAAACGGCTCGAAGAGCTGCGGAAGCGCTTCGAGGCGGCCAAGGACTTCACGGCCGCGGGCGACAAGCTGCTGGCCGAGGGCAAGGAAAACGAGGCCATCGTCGAGTACCACAAGGCGATCGAGGCCTTCCCCGAGTACGAGCAGGCGCGCAAGCAACTGACCAAGGCCGAGGGCCTGCTGGCGGAGAAGGCCAGCCCGGGCATGAAGGCGATCACCCAGTTACAGCGATCTATCGCCGTCCGCCGCGATGAGCTGCGGGTCAACTACGCCCAGGCCATGCGCCGTTCGCAGGAGGCCATGCAGGCCGGGAAGGGCGCGCAGGACTTCCAGCAGGCCGCCGACATGGTCCGCCACGCCCAGACGCTGCTGGTGACCAGCAAGAGCTTCCTGACCGACGAGGAGTACCGCGCCAGGAAGGCGGAGACGGACCAGCGCCTCGAACACATCGCCGCCGAGCAGAGGCGGTGGGAGGAGAAGAAGGTCCAGGCGCAGGAAGCGGAGATCGCCCGGGAGGTGCTGAAGCGCGAGGCGAGGATGGCGCGGGAGCGTGAGGAGAAGATCACCACGCTGAAGCGGCGCGCCCGCGCCCTCCGCGACGAGCACAAGTACGCCGAGGCGGTGGACATCCTCGACCGCGTCCGCGAGCTGGACCCCAAGGACAACTGGGCCGGCGAGCAGCGGCGGGTGCTCAGCCAGTTCGTCCTGGTCCTGCAGGACAAGGCCGCCTACCGGGACGCCCTCCAGGAGGAAGAGAGGCAGATGGTGGGCGTCCGCGAGGCGGCGATCCCGTGGTATGAGCTGCTGCGGTACCCCCGCGACTGGCAGGAGATCAGCCTGACGCGCAGACCCTTTGGCGAGGGCGACAGCGGCGAGAGCGAGGCCAACCGCGCCGTCCACCGCGCCCTCAAGCAGGTGCTGCCCAAGCTGAACTTCTCGGGCATCGCCCTGGGCGACGTGATCCAGTTCGTCCGCGATGTCAGCAACATCAGCATCCACGTGAAATGGGAGATGCTGCGCCAGGGCAGCATCGACCAGAAGACCCCCGTCAACGTCGAGCTGACCCAGGTGACCGTCGAGAAGGCGCTGAGGACCATCCTCGACGACGTCGGGGCCGTCACCCCGCTGGGGTTCGTGGTCGACGAGGGCGTGATCACGATCTCCACCCGCGACGACCTGGCGACCATGACCGCCACGCGGGTGTACGACATCCGCGACCTGATCTTCCAGGTGCCGACCTTCCGCGGCCCGAGGATCGACCTGGCCAACGCCGGCAACAACGCCGGCAACAACGGCTCCGGCTCCGGCAGCGGCGGCGGGCTGTTCGGCGGTGGTAACAACGGCGGCGGCAACGGTGCGGGCGACGACGACGACACCGGGACGGTGAGCCGCCAGGAGCTGGTCGACAGCATCCTGGACATGATCCGCACCACCATTGCTCCCGACACGTGGCAGGGCGGTGCGGCGGCCGGGACCACCGGGTCCATCCGCGAGCTCAACGGGCAGATCATCGTCACCCAGACGCCGGAGAACCACCGCAAGGTGCAGGACCTGCTGGCCCAGCTCCGCGAGGCGCGGGCCATGCTGATCAACGTCGAGGCACGGTTCATCACGGTGAACACGGGCTTCCTGAACCGGATCGGGATCGACCTGGACTTCTACTTCAACCTGGGCAGCCGGTTGCAGGTGGACAAGACGACCCTCCCGACCACCTCGGCGATCGACCCGGTCACCGGGGCGGTGGTGCCCAACTACGCCAACAGCACCTGGACGACGACGACCGGCAAGAAGACCATGGGGACCAGCTACCTCACGCCCATGGGCCTCAGTCAGTCCAGCTACCAGTGGGTCAACGCCCCGATGGACAGCGGCCTGGCCAACAGCATCGGCGCGGTGACCAATTCCGCCATGAGCTTCGCGGGGACCTTCCTCGACGACGTGCAGGTGGACTTCCTGGTCAGCGCCACGCAGGCCCACCAGGCCACCCGGACGCTCACCGCGCCGCGGGTGACCATCTTCAACGGGCAGAGGGCCTACGTCGCCATCCAGGAGCAGCAGGCGTATGTCGCCGAGCTGGAGGCCGTCCCGGGCGATAACGTCGTCGGCTACACGCCGGTGATCGCCACGGTCTCCACCGGCAGCGTGCTGGACGTCGAGGGCACCATCTCCGCCGACCGGCGGTACGTGAACCTGACCCTCCAGCCCCAGGTGTCGACCATCATCGGGTTCATCGAGTACCAGGGCAACCCCAACATCCCCGGGTCGGGCCTGATCCAGTTGCCCAACATCAGCCTCCAGGAGGTCCGGTGCACGGTGTCCGTGCCCGACGGCGGCACGCTGCTGCTGGGCGGACAGCGGCTCGCCGGCGAGCGGGAACGCGAGATGGGCGTGCCCATCCTCAGCCGCATCCCCGTGCTGAACCGCGCCTTCGAGAACCGCCAGATCGTCCGCGATCAACAGACCCTGCTGATGCTGGTCAAGCCCAAGATCATCATCCAGAACGAGTACGAGCAGAAGGCCTTCCCGACCCGGTAAGCGGAGGGCCTCACCGATCACGGCGCCCCGTTCGCCCCCCGGCGGACGGGGCGCCTTTTTTGTGTGGGGACGCCTCCCAGGCGGAAGCGCGCGGCGGGGAACGCTTTCTTTTCCCCCTGGCGCCGGCGATAATAGTCCACGGCCGGCCCGGACCGACGGAGGCGGGCCGAATGACATGGACATGGGGTATGCAGGCATGAGCAGACGGCATGGGCTTTTCGGCGTCCTCCTGGCCGCCGTCGTGGCGGCCGCGGCGGCGGATGCGCCGACGGCGGCTACGGCACCGACACCGGCCGGGGACGATCAGGCCGCCACCGCCCCGGCCTTGCGGCTGGACCGGAAGAACCGGCGCGTCACCCTCGACGCCGTCGTCGCGCAGCGCGAGGACGCGCTGGAGTTCCTGCTGTGCACGACCGGCACGAAGGAGTACGAGTCCCTCCTGGCCACGCCCGTCAAGCCCTCCATGCTCCACGCGGCCCTTCTGGCGCTGGATCTGAGGCCGGGCAAGAGCGGGCGCTGGTCCGATCGGGAAGGGGCCGAGCCCGTCTTCCTGCCCCCCGCGGGCGCCAAGCTGGCCCTTTCGGTCCGGTGGACCGACGCCAAAGGCGCCCGGCGCGAGGCGCCGGTGTCGGACTGGCTCATCGAGGGCGCCTCCCGCGCCGCCCCCAAGGCCCTCAGTTGGGTGTTCGTCGGATCGGCGATCCTCGACGACGGCAGCTACTGGGGCGACGGCGAAGGCCACCACGTGTCCCTGGCGAACTTCGCCTCCAGCGTCATCGACGTGCCCTTCGCCAGCTCGTCCAAGACCGCCATGCTGGAATTCTGCCCCAACCGCGACGCCATGCCGCCCAAGGGCACGCCCGTCGAGCTGGTCATCACCGCCCTGCCGGGCGGGGAGAAGGCGCCCGACGCCCGCGTCACCTTCACCATCGACCCCCTCGGGCGGATCGAGATGGACGCCGCGCCGATCCTGCCCGAGCAGATCGGCGCCGCCGCCAGGGAATTCCTCGCCCGCCACAGCCGCGGCGCCGCGGAGGTGATCATCGACCCCCGGGCGCTGGCGTTCGACCGGGAACGGCTCACCGGCATCCTCAACGACGCCGGCATGACCGAGGTGTCCTTCCGCACCCGCCGGCTCACCGACGAGGTGCTGCCCCGCACCGCCGACGAAGCCGCCCGCGCCGTCGGCTGGTGGCGGACGCAACTGGAGCAGGCGGGCGAGCAGCTCATCGACCCCGCCGACGACGCCCGCGCCCTGCTGAAGCACATCGACAACCGGCGGAAGGAAATCGAGGCCCTGCGGGCCCTGTGGGGCGACTACGCCTCCCAGCTCAAGACGCTCCTGGCCCAGCGCGAGCAGCGAGAAGAACGCGACCGGACAGGCAGCGGCACGGATCGGCCGTGAACCCGCCCGAAACAGACCGCCCTCGCGACACGCTCCCGTCCGTGTTGCGGCGCAACGGCGTCGCGATGCTGATCGCGATCGCCGCCACGGCCGCGGTGCAACTGGGCGTGTGGGCGTGGGCCCGCGCGGCGCTGGCGCCGCCGGCCTCGACGGCGATGGCCCTGTTCGCCGCCGCCCTGTGGACGCTGATCGCCGCGGCCGTGTTCGGCGCCGGCGGGCCCGGCCGGCTCGACGGGCTGTTGCGGGCCGGCGCCGTCATCGACGCCTCCCTGGCCCTGCTGATCGTCCTGGCCGCCGCGGACAACCGGCTGGGGTGGGGCGGCGCGGCCAAGGTCTACGTGGTGCTGGCGGCGGCGGGCGTGGCCCTGTGCGGCGTGGCGCGGATGGGGGCGCGGCGGCGGGGGCGGTGCGTCGCCGCCGCGGCGGCCGTGATCGTCCTGGCGGGCGTCTGCGCGATGCCCTTGTGGACGGGCGGTTTGGTCGCGG
>Ga0307380_10009442_pt1 | contig 12383 bp, 14 predicted proteins | sample UN3MG_FD_202239 | JGI IMG/M metagenome (GOLD analysis project Ga0307380, IMG submission 202239) | Soil microbial communities from Risofladan, Vaasa, Finland - UN-3 | ecosystem: Environmental > Terrestrial > Soil > Coastal area > Acid sulfate soil | place: Finland: Risofladan, Vaasa | collected... | reverse complement strand
ACGCCCTCCTCGGCGCGGCTGGCCTAGGCGATATCGGCACGCACTTTCCCGACACGGATGAACACTACCGCGGGGTCTCTAGCCTCGCTCTACTTGAAGAAGTGCTCTCCCTCCTATCACATGACGGATGGCGCCCCGTAAACGTCGATGTCACCGTTATTGCACAGGAGCCAAGGCTTACGCCGCATTTTCCAGCGATGAAACAGATCCTTGGAAAGACCCTTCATCTGTCGCAGGATAGGATCGGATTGAAAGCGACAACCAGCGAGGGAATGGGCGCGATCGGTCGCGCGGAGGGAATCTCCGCATTCTGTGTGGCACTCATCGAACGCGACGCTCACTGAAAGAGCTTCAGAATGTCCTGATAGGTGACGAGAAGCATGATCCCAATTAGGATAACGAATCCGATGAAGTGAATCATTCCCTCCCGTTCCGGCGGGATCGGTTTCCCACGCACAATCTCGTACAGGGCGAACGCGGCGCGGCTGCCATCGAGAGCGGGAAACGGGATCAGGTTGAACAACCCCAGGCTGAGGCTGAGGTAGGAGAAGATCTGCAGGAAGATCGACGGCCCTTGCCTGAACCCCTCTCCAAGGAGGTTCGCGATCCCCACCGGTCCGGCGATGGCCTTGCTCGCCGCGATGCGGCGCGTGATCACATCGCGCAGACCACTGACCATCATCCTGATGTAACCGGCGAATTGCCCTGCTCCCAGTGTGATTCCAGCGGCAAATCCAGGTCTCCGTATGACGATGCCGGTGTTGGCAAAGTCCACGCCATCGATCAAGGACGTCACATCGTAACCAGCGCTCACGACATTCACTTCCACCTGTGCTCCTCCTCGGACAACACTCAGCGACACTGAATCCTTCGGGAGTACCGCACTCAGGCGATCGACAGCCCCCACGCCGGTTGCCACTGGCATGCCCTCCACCGCAATGATGCGATCGCCAACAGTGAGGCCGGCCTTGGCGACGATGGACGCCGGATCGACGCGCGTGACCTCGTTCGTGTACGTTGTGTTGAGAAAGTAGGCTCCGACGACATACCGGTTCTCATCGGGAAGAAACTGAGGGGTGATGGCGTAGGTCTCAATCTGTCCGTCCCGCTCAATCCTGATAGCAACCGGGTTCCCCTCTGTCCTTTGAACGATGCTCGCCAACGAGTCGATATTGAACACGGCTCGACCATCAATCGCGAGGACGACGTCTCCCGGCTGCAGTACACCATCAGCCGGCTCACCCTGCACAACGTCAGCTACCTGCAGAAGCGGCATTCCAAACCCCCACAGAACCAGCAGGATCACAAGCAGTGTCGTCAGCAGGTTCGCCACCGGTCCGGCAAGGCTGATGAGGATGCGTATGGACGGCGGCTTGTTGTAGAGGAGCCGCTCGGGCGAGATCTCCGCGCTCTCCTCCTGTCGATCCTCTCCCGCGAGTTTCACGTACCCGCCAAACGGGATCGCCCGCAGTGAATAGCGGGTCTCGTTACTTCGGAAAGAGACGAGCTTGGGGCCAAAGCCGATGGCAAACTCATGCACGTACACACCGGTGAGCTTGGCCGCGAGGAAGTGGCCCCCCTCGTGCACGCCAACGAGGACAATCAATGTTCCGGCAAAGATGAGAACCGTGGTCACGTAGTCTCCCTCCATCGTATGACAAGCACGCTTCGCGTCCCCGTATCGACACGCACGAGATCGGACAGCCTTTCCCCAACGACCAAGATTATACGCTCTTTATCGCAGAGGAGTGGGATCAGATCGCGTTTGTAAAACGGGACATGGGCGTCCATCAGGAAATCCTTGAGCTTCTTCGTCCCGGCGAGGCCAAGCGGTGAGAAGCGATCACCAGGCCTCCGTGTGCGCAAGATCAGCGGAAACGATACCTTGTCGGCATCGGCGATCTCCACTTTCTCACCCTTCTTCTTGAGAGAATCGAGGTCACCTTCCCAGGGGGCGATCACAAGGTCGAGCGTGATCCCAAATGAAGGGAAGTCTGCCTTCCCGAGCAGCACTTCACGCGGCGCTATCGAAGCCCGCTTGACGTGGGGGACGCTCAAGATGAGATCGCCTCCTTGCACGCGCGCGAGAATGCGCGGAAGGTGGAGTTCCCCGTGAGCGCTCGGGGAGGCGATGAGACGGGACAAGGCATCAACATGCACCTTCCCGATCCCCTGCAAATCACCGCGTATCAGATCCAACGCCCGACGGAGCAGAGCGCGCGTGATTCCGATCGGGCACAGCTCTAAGTACGCTCGATCAAGGCGGATCGCTTCATCCGATTCCGATCTAAGAACCTCTTTCCATGGCTGTTTGAGGAGCTCGATGAACGCATCCCGTTCCTCGCGAACGATTTCAGCCGTGCGCGAAAGCGAAGCAACTAGGTTCGTGTTCAATCCTTTGAGGAGGGGGATGATCTCGTGGCGGATACGGTTCCGCGTGAACGACGTGTCCGCGTTTGACAGGTCCTCACGCCAGGAAAGACCGCGTTCATGCGCATAAGCAACAATCTCCGCGCGGGTGACATCAAGCAACGGACGGATGAACGGCAGATTGACTGGCTTGATCCCGGCGAGGCCATCCGTGCCAGCACCACGAATCAAGTTGTAGAGCATCGTCTCGACAAGGTCGTTGGTCGTGTGGCCGAGCGCGATTTTCTCCGCGCCGATCCTCTCCGCCGCTTCTCGCAGAAACCTCATCCGTACGGTTCGCGCCGCCTCCTCGATTCCCATCTTCTTCTCCTTCGCCACAGCCCCAACATCCACCGACTCACTTACAAGTGGTAGGCCGTATCGCTCAGCAAGCCGCCCTACGAAGCGTGCATCCTCCTGCGCTTCGTCTCCGCGCAGTCGGTGGTCCAGATGGGCGACGACAAGGCTCAAGCCCTGCTCAGGCGCCAACTGGCACAGGATGTCCAGAAGAACTGTAGAATCCACGCCGCCGGAGACAGCGACGAGGACCTTCTCTCCCTGTTTCAGCATCGAGTGTGAAGTGATAGTGGCGCGTACCTTTCCTGTGAGCATCACACACCGATTGTGGCAGCAGAGATCGATTAAGTCAACGCGCGACGCCCGTGGGTGGCGGATTGAGTGATTGAATCATTGAGAGCTCGGGGGATCTGGGAATTGAATGATTAAATGATCGGAGGATTGACAAGATGAAAGATGGCTCAGTAGGAAAAGTCGGGCGGGGTACCGGTGTAGGCAATTGCCAAATGACACAATCTCTCAGCGGCTCAATGGTTCACTCTCTCAATGATTCAATCGCTAACTCACTCAATGCAAGGCCTGGTAGAACTGTGTCCTCCGGTCGGCGAGGCGGTCATTCAGCGGATTGAGGGCCTTGTCCAAAGCATCCTGTGGATCGATCTCCACGGCCTGCGCCCGCTCCTCGGTCGCTGAAAGGGAAACGAGAAGTTCACCGCGAGAGGAGACAATCTGGCTCTCTCCGGTGAAGTGAAGTGCGGTATCCGTGCGTGCCTCTTCCCCCACGCGATTGGCGGTGGCAGTGAACACCCCGTTTTCCAGCGCGCGCACACGCATCGTGAGCTGTGCATACAAGGGCATGACGAGGTTCGCCGGGTGAGCGATTACCTGCGCACCTTCAAGGGCGAGCGTCCGCGCCGCCTCGGGGAAGAAGTGATCAAAACAGATCATCATACCCACCTTAGCGATTCCAATGTCGACCACCGCGAACGGCAAGTCTCCTGGAGAGAATAGCTCCTTCTCATGGAAGAACAGGTGTATCTTGCGATAGCGCGCCATCATTCCATCCGGCCCGACGAGAACGGCGGCGTTGTACACCTTTTCCCGATCGACCTCCGGAAGGCCGGCGCAGATGAAGGCGTCAAGTTTGCGGGCAGCGCCTATCAGCCGCGTCGTTGTTGGGCCATTCGGTATGGCCTCCGCAAATGATCGCGCCTCCGCAGGCGATTTGAACTGATATCCGGTTGCGAATAGTTCCGGAAGGACCCACAGATCGCTCGTCGCCTGTCCTATAGTGGCTACCGCGCGATCGATGTTCTCCTCAACCGCACCGAATCTCGGTCTCATCTGCACAACTCCAATCCGCATGCACGCATGGTACCGTCTCCGACAGCGGGAAGCGAAGAGTGGATTGATCGGGTAAAGCGATCATGGCAGCGGGAGTCACAGGAATTAGTGCGTTTCACCCTGTTCTAAACACATGGTCCACGCTATAATCTCGCGGCAACATCCAAGACTACTTACCTGGGAGGGTGAAGATGCGGGTTACACTTACAGCGATCAAAGCGGATGTGGGAAGTATTGGCGGGCATTTGGTTCCTAGTGAAGCGCTTTTGGCGCGCGTCAGGGAAACGGTGGAAGAGAAGTGCAAGGGGTTGATAATCGATCACTTCATCGGCCACACCGGGGACGACATCGCGATCCTGCTAACACACGATCGAGGACCGGGGAATAAAGACGTCCATCGCTTGGCGTGGGACGCGTTTCGTGCCGGAACGGAGACAGCGAAGGAGCAAGGGTTATACGGGGCAGGGCAGGACCTCCTGCGTGACGCCTTCTCCGGCAACGTACGTGGCATGGGGCCGGCCGTGGCCGAGCTTACATTCGATGAGCGACCGAGTGAGCCGTTCCTCATGTTCACCGCCGATAAGACCGAGCCGGGAGCGTACAACCTTCCGTTGTACCTCGCGTTTACTGACCCAATGTACAACGCGGGACTCATCCTATCACCAAGCGTCGGTCAGGGGTTCACGTTTACCGTGATGGACGTCGAGCATGTTGAAGGGGACAGGGTGATCGAGCTCTCCACGCCCGAAGAGATGTACGACCTCGCTGCTCTTCTGCGCGACAACGGTCGCTTCGTCGTTGAGTCTATCCGCTCGCGCGCAACCGGCGAGCAGGCCGTCTCTAGCTGCACGACACGGTTGCGGAACATTGCAGGCAAGTACGTTGGAAAGGACGACCCGATAATGCTCGTGCGTACCCAGAAGGATTTCCCTGCCACCGGCGAGGTGCTCGCTCCGTTTCAAATTGGACACCTTGTCGCCGGATTCATGCGTGGCAGCCACACCGGGCCGCTGATGCCCGTCAAAGCAGGAACGGGTGTCTCCTTCTTCGATGGCCCTCCAATCATCTCTTGCCTTGCTTTTTCGCTACGAGAGGGGAAACTTACAGAGCCGTGTGATGTTTTCGATCATCCGTATTGGGATTGGGTGCGCAGCAATGTTGCCAGGAAGGCAAACGACATCCGCGCACAGGGCTTCTCCGGCGCGGCGATGCTCCCCTATGCTGATCTTGAATACACGGGAATCACTGAGCGAATGGCCAGGTTAGAAAAAAGGTTCGCCACTCGCTAGGGAGCATTTCGAGTGACAAACAAGATTGCAGAGAGGATTTCCAGGGTTCTGTTTTCCGCGGAACAAATCAGCAGACGGGCACATGATATTGGGGAACAGATCAGTACCGACTACGCGGGAGCAGCAGCAAAAGATCCACAAAAACGCCCCCCGCTCCTCGTCTGCGTCCTTCATGGGGCGCTGGTATTCATGGCCGATTTGGCGCGGGAGATACCGACCGAGGTCGAGTACGACTTCATCTCGGTCTCTTCCTATGGGAACGGCACGTCGCCCGGTGCGGTGCGACTTGTCAAGGACTTGGAGCGACCGATCGAAGGACGTGACGTATTGATTGTGGAGGATATCGTTGACACCGGCTACACGATCGACTACCTCAAGCGCGGTTTTGCCGCGCGCCGACCCGCTTCGATCCGCATCTGCAGTCTGATTGACAAGGTTCCACGCCGCGAGGCTGATGTACAGGTGGACTACGTCGGTTTTCCCCTCGAGGAGGACGCGTTCATCGTTGGCTACGGGATGGACTATCGTGAACTCTACCGGAACCTTCCCTTCATCGGGGTCTTGAAGCCGAAACACATCAAATGACAAAGCCCTTCTACACCATAGGAATAGAGAGCTCCTGCGATGAGACGGCGGTCGCTATCCTGCGCGGCGAGAGAGAGCTTGTCGCAAACGTTGTCTACTCTCAGGCGGAGATGCACTCCCGCTACGGCGGCGTCGTCCCCGAGGTCGCCTCGAGAGATCACATGCGCAAGCTGCCATACCTTGTACGGGATGCCCTTCTCGAAGCAGCGATCGATGTGCGCAGTATCTCCCTCGTGGCCGCCACTTACGGACCGGGGTTGGTCGGGCCACTTCTCGTTGGCCTCTCCTATGGGAAGGGAATGGCGTTCGGGCTCAATGTACCGTTCATCGGCGTTAATCACCTCGAAGGGCACATCTTCGCCCAGCGACTCTCTGATGCAGAGGTCACGCCGCCGTTCATGGCCCTGATCGTCTCCGGCGGGCACACGAGCCTCGTCGATGTCGCTTCCTACGGCGAGTACCACCTCGTGGGGATGACGGTCGACGACGCGGCCGGGGAGGCGTTGGACAAGGTAGGGAAGATGCTCGGCATCGGGTACCCGGCCGGCGCGGAGGTCGATCGACTTGCCTCTGAGGGCGATCCTACCGCGATCAACTTTCCCCGCCCGATGTCCAGCTCTCCGGGGTTCGATTTCAGCTTCGCCGGACTGAAGACAGCGGTCCTCTATTATCTGCGCAAGCATCCTCGCGAGAAGAAAGAGGATGTCGCCGCATCGTTCCTGGCGAGCGTCGTCTCGGTTCTCGCCAAGAAGTCGATCGATGCGACAAAGCGATATCATCGAAAGGACCTTGTCGTAGTCGGCGGGGTCGCAGCCAATTCTCACCTGCGCCAACGCCTGCAAGAAGATGGAAGCGCGCGAGGAATCGATGTCACCTTCCCCTCAGTTAAGTATTGCACGGATAACGCAGCCATGATCGCTGCTGCGGGAGCGTACCATCATATCGTGCTGCACGAGTCACATCCCCTGTCCCTTGGCCCACGGCCATCTCTCTCGCTGTAGCTTTCGTTTCTGCCTCAATAGTGGTGGTGTGTAACCTTGACCAACGATATGATCGACACCTTAATATCTTGGTGGGATCATCGAGAAGATTGCCATGCTGCCGCCATTGAGAGGGCTGTTGTAAACACCGCACCGAGACAAAGGAGGGGCTTAGTGATGCAAGACACAGCTTTCAAGTACAAGCTGAATGTGCAAGAGGGCGGCAAGGTGGAACTGAGCGTTCCACTGCCCAAGGGCACACGGGTCGCTGTCTTTGTTGTGAAAGAAAGCGAGGATGACTTCAGTGACCTTGTACTTGCTGCCAAGAGCAGTCTCGATTTCTGGAACAACTCAATCGACGATGAAACCTGGAACAATGCTTAACCAACATGATATAGTCCTTGTTCCAATTCCGTTTACTGATCTGACATCGAAGCGGCGTCGGCCGGTTGTTGTAGTCTCCAACGATGAGTACAACCGCAAAACAGAGGATATCGTCGCGGTGGCGATGACTTCAAACCTCAAGACAGCCAATTACAGCTTCACCATCACTTCTGCGGATCTAACTGCTGGCTCACCCAAGAAGGCCAGCCGAATCCGAGTGGACAAGATCTACACGTTAGCCCAATCCATCGTTGTAAAGAGGTTTGGGCGACTGCGCGAAGACTCCTTCGACAGGATCCACCAATTGCTTGGTGCTCTTGTAGGGGAGCGGCGCTAGCAGAGAACGCAGCCATGATCCTTCTGCTGTAGGATAGGAAGCGTTTGTGTAGTTAGGTGAGCAGAGTAAGGAGCACGGTCATCGTCACCAGGTTTCCCACCGTTGTCAGCAGGAGGATCGAGGCCGTGAGGTCGGGGCGACGATCATACTGAAGCGCTAGGAGGAGGGCATTCACCGCCGTTGGCGTGCTCCCTTCGATGATCAGTACGGAGCGCAGTAGCCCGTGAATCCCTAACGCTACGGCTAGTCCCCAAGAGAGAAGCGGAGGAATAAGGAGCTTCAAGGCGGCAACCAGTGTGGCTCGCGGGAGTACAGTTGTGATCTTCACCTGAGAAAGCTGAATTCCCAATAGGAGGAGCATCACCGGGATCGTTGCCTGAGCGAGCATCTCGATCGGCTTGAGGGCAGAATCGGGCAAGATTGTTCCCGTCCCGCGCAGAACAAGCGCAACAATGAGGGCGTAGAACCAGGGGACGCTCACCACATTCAGCAACAGCTTCCCAATGGACATTCCCTTCTTCCAGGAGGCGAGCCCCACACCAATTACCACCTGCATCGCTGCGTGGACAACGACGTAGAGCACACCAAGCTGAAACCCTACGTCACCAAATGCGAATAGGAGGATCGGCAGTCCGTAGTTTCCACCGTTGTTGAGGAATAGAGCAAGGGTGCCCGCAACGCGCGAATCGTCATCCCAGCGGAAAAGCCGGAACAACACGGACGCGATGATGAATAGAATCGTGTGTAGAGAAACGACAAAGATGACCAAGCTCGCAATCGCACTCTCGGAGACTTGCTGAGAATAGAGCGAGTAGAAGATCAGACACGGGCTGAGAATGTAGAAAACCACGTTCACAAGCCCATCGGACTTGATGTGAGTAAGCCTAGCCAACAAGTACCCACTGCCAGCGATAAGGAATACAGGGAGCAGGACGTTAACGAATACCATCGTAGTTGCGGGAAATCAAGCTTGCCCCGCTACCTCCTCTGAATCAGGACGCCGAGTCCACTGGTGAGCGTTCTTCCAGCAGACAGGGGCACGTTATAGCTGATCTTCACGACAAACGCAATGCACACCCGAGGCGCAAGAGGAGATCACCATTTCCAGACAGATCCATCTCCTACGGTATGGCGGATGCCGTCGCAGTAGGCACGATTGATGCCTTTGGTCCCAAAGATGACCTTGTACTACCCAACTACCTCTTGGCAAGAGTCCCGTTTTCTGCTATGGTAGTTTCATCATTCGCTACAAGGAGTTGCGTTTTTGGCTACAGGAGACGCAAAGATCTTGGCAAAGGGGCTTAATATCCTCGAAATACTGGCTCAGAGTGCCGAAGGAATGACCGCGATCGAGCTGGCGGACAGTATCGGAATTCACAAGACCACAGCCTATCGCTATCTCAATACTCTTCTTCAAGCAGGCTACATCCAAACAAATGGCGATGCCTCATATCACCTAGGGAACAAAATCCTGGAGTTAGGCAGTCAGATGCTCCGTCGCATGCCGTTGCGGGAGACCGCGCACCCGTTCCTCGTCAAGTTGAGTGCTGAGACGCAGAAGACCGTTCACCTGTGCGTGCTAGACGGACACGATGTTATCTATATTGACAAAGTGGAGAGCCAGCGCAGCTTGCCCATAATGTCCCGGATCGGAAGCCGTGCGCCGGCCTATTGCACCGCTGTTGGCAAAGCGCTCTTGAGTAGCCTCCCCACAGATCAAGTTGTGTCGCTGCTGCAAGGAATCACCTTGGAAAAGCGGACCGCAATGACGATCACGGATCCGATGCAATTATTGGAAGAACTGAAGCTGACAGCGGATCGCGGTTATGCGATTGACGACGGCGGGAATGAAGAGGGAGTCCAGTGTTTTGCTGGTCCAGTTAGAGAATATGCTGGTAATGTTGTGGGAGCGGTGAGCTTGACAGGGCTTAAGCGCGAGTTCGATAACCCAGAAGAACTAAAGAAGATGATTACTGCAATTGCCAAAATGGCAGCGGAGGTATCACGGCAACTGGGGCATATGGCTGTCTAAATACTTTATAAAGGATGATAAGGAGACATAATGATGAAGATAACAAAAATAGAAGTTTTCCCTGTTGAGATACCCTTGCATGTCACTTATGAAACTGCAGAGGGGGTTATGCCGGCCCAGCGCGTAATTTGTGAACATTTATACTGAGGAGGGGATCGCTGGGTTAGGGGAAAGCATGCCTTTCGTGTGGTACAAGGAACCTGTGGAAACGGTAGTAATCAACATTCAATCTGACGGTCGCCGCCAGCCACTCAGAGTCCAAGCATGTGATGCAATGGGCTGTCGACACGACAGAAGCTTGAAGAAAGCGACCATCACAAACATGTTCGGTAGCTAACACAGAACGCCGACGTAAATCGGCAACGGGGAGGAATCTATGAAGATCCATGATATCCCTTTTGGTGTCTCCAAATGGTCGGAAATAGAGCCAACTGAGTACAGAGGCGAGTCTGGCGTTGCTTATTGGCGTACGCAGCAGTTCGGCGATTTGCGTGTACGTATGGTAGAGTACAGCCCGGGATACATGGCGGATCATTGGTGCTCAAAGGGCCACATTCTCTTGTGCTTGGAAGGCGAGCTCCACACAGAACTTAAAGATGGCCGTAAATTCACGCTTACTCCGGGGGTAAGCTACCAAGTTGCGGATGGTGCGGAGGCACACCGCTCTCATACACGTACCGGAGCAAGACTCTTCATCGTTGACTGACGGGAGTCAACGATAGAGGGCACAGTGCATTTGGTGAACCGTTGTTGGTGTTGGCGTACACCCGGACGTCCACCCTTGGACTGTACCCGTGATAAGTAGATAATGGGGCAAGGTCAAAAAACGCCGATCTATACTAAAGGTGTACAGTCTTAGGGGGGGCAGGCGAGGAGCTGCAACATTGTATGGGGAGATCTACGTGGGGCAATCTTCTGGTACGACTGGTGACTAAACGAGGGATAACTGAATAGACGCCATGCCCGAGCTTATGAGGTAGAAGCCGTCTAATGAATCAAGGCCCCTCGTTAGGGGGGATACTGCGAGGGGCATTTCGGGCGATGACAGATACAGGGCCAAAGGAGGCCAACAATGGTTCACAATGCACTCCGGCTGAACGGCATCTATCCACCAATACCGACGCCGTTTGATGGTGACGGTCGTGTGGCGGCGGGCGCCCTTACCGAAAACTTACAAACATGGAATCAGTATGAGCTTAGTGGCTATGTAGTTCTAGGCTCCAATGGCGAACTCGTGTTGCTCAATGAACAAGAGAGGCTGCGGGTGTTGGAGACAGCGCGAGCGGCCATTCCGTCTGGTAAGCTGATGATCGCTGGTACAGGGTGCCAGTCAACGGTGGAGACCATTGACCTGACGAAGAAAGCAGCAGCCATTGGAGCCGACGCTGCATTGGTCATTACTCCTTCGTACTACAAAGGTAGAATGAATACAGAGGCCCTGGTGCAACACTTCCACACCGTGGCCGATACTTCGTGTATCCCGGTCATCATCTACAACATTCCTGCCTATACAGGGATTGATCTTAGCGCGGATACGGTCACCGCACTGGCAGAGCATGAGAACATCATCGGGATCAAAGACTCCAGCGGCAATGTTATCAAGATGGGAGAGATTCGGCGCCTGGCTGGCTCCGATTTTCAGGTGTTGGCCGGTTCTGCGAGCCTTCTTTTGCCTGCTCTGTCCGTGGGAGCAGCGGGGGGCATCTTAGCGTTGGCAAACATTGCCCCGGTTCAGTGCCTGGCCATCCGCCAGCACTTCCTGGATAACGAATGGGAACAGGCGTGCGAGCTGCAGGTGCGGATGATCCCTGTTAACACCGCTATCACAAGCGGCTGGGGGGTGCCAGCGGTCAAGGCGGCGATGGACATGCTAGGTATGTACGGTGGTCCCCCACGTGCACCACTACTCCCACTTCTAGAGGAGACAAAGCAAGCTCTATTCAGTATTTTGATTGAGGGGAAGGTCATAGAAGACAACTAATGACCAGGAAAAAATAGGAACATGAAGATAGGGATCATCATCTGCAATCGGTATCACACATGTGGGGGTGGCAAGTGCTTTAGGGCAATGAAGGAGCGCGCCGGTGGCTTCGCGTGCTATCCCGAAGGTGAACCGCTTGAGTTGGTTGGCTACGCGACCTGCGGTGGCTGTCCCGGCGGAAACATAGAGTACGTACCTGAGGAGATGGTGGAGAATGGGGCCGGGGCGATTCATTTGGCTACTGGTTTGGTCGTTGGATATCCACCCTGCCCGCGACGGGCCTATTTCAAGCGCTACATTGAAGAACGTTATGGTATCCCCGTGGTCATTGGGACTCACCCGATCCCGCAGAAATACCTCCTTGTTCATAAGAACCTTCTCTCATGGGACGGAATGAAAGAACTAAAGGCGCTCTTAGTAACAGAGAAGATTCGAGAAACCTACGACTAGAAACATAGGTTCGTCACAGGAATGTGTGCATGGATTGGGGGAGAGGCAACTGGGCCATGCAGTGGTAGAGGTTGCGGATATAGTTCTTTGCGGTGCGGAATCCGTAGGCCTTGTGACTGATCACCTTTGCCTTGTTGTTGAGTCCTTCCGCGGTGCCGTTGTTGAGTGGCATGTTGAAGTGGTTCAATAGGTCCTTTTGGTGGCGGCGAAGCATCCAAGCGAAGTCCTGCATGGGTTGGAGGCGGGAATGGGTTGCCCACCAGAACCACTTGTCGAGATAACGTCTAGCCCTGTC
>Ga0307380_10009438_pt1 | contig 12385 bp, 14 predicted proteins | sample UN3MG_FD_202239 | JGI IMG/M metagenome (GOLD analysis project Ga0307380, IMG submission 202239) | Soil microbial communities from Risofladan, Vaasa, Finland - UN-3 | ecosystem: Environmental > Terrestrial > Soil > Coastal area > Acid sulfate soil | place: Finland: Risofladan, Vaasa | collected... | reverse complement strand
CGACGCCCCGGGGCGGGCGGCACTACTACTTTGCGGCGGGGGATAGCCCCGCCGTCGCTTTAGGGCCCAAGGTGCGCGTCCTCCCCGGCGTCGATATCCGCGCCGGCGAGAGCTACGTCGTGGCGCCACCTTCGGAGTTCTCGGAGAAATGAATACCTGGCGCGATAAATACCTAAATAAAATCGTATGCGGCGACTGCTTAGAATTAATGCCGGAGTTGCCGGATAAATTTATTGACCTTGTGATAACAGACCCGCCGTATTTTTTACCGGCAAGGCATTATGGCGCGCGTAAATTATTCGCTCGCACTCTGTCCGATATTTCAATACTCGATTTCTATTTTAAACACTTCGCCGTTGGATTAGACCGTTTATTGAAACCTACCGGAACCTTATATATGTTTTGCGATGGCCAAAGCTATCCTGTGTTTTACGCGATTCTGTATTCCTATTTTAAATCGTTGCGTCCGCTCGTTTGGGATAAGTTGACATCAATAAATGGTTACGGCTGGCGACACCAGTATGAATTAATAATTTTCGCGGAGCGCGACGAAACAAAACCGATACCCACCGGCGACGGTGATATTTTAAAGTATAGGGCCGTTAAAGTAGACGACCGCGAACACCCCGCCGAAAAACCCAAGGATTTAATCACGGCCCTAATGCTAAAGAGTTCAAAGCCCGGCGATATTGTAGCCGACTTTTATTGCGGCGCGGGCGTCGTTACCAAAGTAGCGAAGCTGAATAACCGTAACTTTATCGGAATAGATATTGACCACGATTATTGCGAAATAGCTCGCAAGCGTTTAGCGCAAGAAGTTTTATTATGACCTGGCGCGATAAATACCTAAACGAAGTGGTGTGCGGCGACGCGCTTGACGTGCTGAAGGATATGCGTAATAGCAAAGGGCAATTCATAAAGGGGGTTAGGTCGAGCCCCGAAACCGAATTTAAGCGGGGATATCATTGGCGGTCCCGTAAGTTGTACTGGTGTCGATACTGGTTGCTTTATAACTATATAGAATTGGGGCGGAGCGCCGCGGATATCGCCAACGACTTCAAATGTAAGGAAAATAATATTTATTATTTCCTTGCGAAATATGGGATACCAAGACGGGATATAAGCGAGACGCGGAAGATTAAATATTGGGGAGCCGTTGGTACGGATAATCCGATGTATGGTCGTATAGGTATAGATAACCCGAATTGGAAAGGTGGGATTACGCCGGAACGCCAAGCGTTTCACCAATCCCGCGAATGGAAACGTGTCGTCAAAAAGGTATGGCGGCGAGATAAGGGGATATGCCAGCGGTGTGGGATTAAAAACGGTGGGCTATATAGGGGTGTTGCTTTTCATATACACCACATCGCCGATTTTTCACATAAAAAGTTAAGAGCGAACCCCGATAATCTTGTGTTGCTATGTTTCCGTTGCCATAGGTGGGTTCATAGCCGAGCGAACAAGGAGCGTAAGTGGGTAGCCGAATAATAATCGGACATGCGATGGAGGCTCTCGGGGCGGTTGAGGACAACAGCGTTCACGCCGTTGTTACCTCGCCGCCCTATTGATTAGTGGGGCCTAAGAGATTACAAAGCACCTCCCGTGGTGTGGGGCGGCGAGCCGGGTTGCGAACACGAGTGGGGGGCGGAAGGTTCAAAGCGCAATCGATGGGGCCTTGATAAAGAGGCAAGCGAAAAGCAAGTAAGTAATCGCGGGAACGCTTGGGAGATTTCACAAGGCCAATTCTGCGCCCGTTGCGGCGCGTGGCGCGGCCAGCTCGGCCTCGAGCCGACGCCGGAGCTTTATTGTGAGCACCTGGTAGCGGTATTACGGGAGGTAAAGAGGGTGCTGCGCGACGACGGGGTGCTGTGGCTTAACTTGGGGGACAGTTATACAAGTGGCGGCCGTGATAATTTAGGGCCCTCGAAACCTGATAAAAATATTGTGCTCCATAACGCGCCACGAGCGCCACAACCCCCTGGCCTAAAGCCCAAGGACCTCGTCGGCATTCCCTGGATGGTCGCCTTCGCCCTTCGCGCCGATGGATGGTATTTAAGGCGCGATATAATTTGGTGCCTTTCTGGCGGAACGTATCTCTATGCCCGAATGCAAAAGGGCGAACGGCCCGAAATGATAAAGGACTTGGTGCGGCTCGATCCTAAAACCGTTAAATTGTGGAATGGGGAGAAGTGGACGCAGGTATCGGGTTGGTCGCAGGTGCCGCGGCCCGAAGAACCCCTTGAAATAGAATTGCGTAGCGGCGAGCGAATGGGGTGTACGGCAGGTCATAAGTGGCCGACCGAACGCGGATTGGTTAAGGCGTCGGACTTGAGAGTAGGCGATATTATAAAGCGATGTACGTTGCCGGAGCCGGAACCGCCCGTTAACCCAATGATGTTGCCGGAATATTCCGTGGGTTGGTTCGTAGGAATATATCTCGCGGAGGGCTCGCGGGATTCGACGGGTACGATTCAGATTGCATCGCACACCAAAGAGGAGAACCGATTTGAAAAACTAAAGCGGTTGGCACGGGATTATCACGGGACTTGTTTCCGCTATGTCGAAGGGAACCGGGCGTCGATTAATATTAACTCCCGGCTTTTATCGGCAGTTATTGACCAGTATATCGGCGGGCGTGTAGCGCGAAATAAACACCTTGCGAATGCCTGTTGGGACCGTAGCAATAGATTTTTATGGGAAATTCTTGAGGGTTATCTCGAAGGGGATGGCCATTACGATAAAAAAAACGACCGCTGGCGATTGGGATTTACCCGAAATTATTATTGGGAGCGGGACTTACGTACTTTATGCGCTCGCCTCGGGATTAAACTTAAAATTAAGTTGGCATGGTCTTCAATAGGGGATAAGAAATACCCAACTTTCCGTGGTGAGTTGCGTTATCCGAGCGGTAAAAGCCACGGAAACCAAAAGAACTATAGCGAAGTTGTGGCAATACACAAAAGCAGGGCACGGAAGTTTTGGAGCATTGGGGTTGAGGACGAACCCCATTTATTTGCGTTGGCGTCGGGGATATTGACGGGTAATTCGAAGCCGAACCCGATGCCCGAGAGCGTAACAGACCGGCCGACGTCGGCGCACGAGTATATTTTCCAGCTTACGAAAAAGAGCCGTTATTACTACGACGCCGACGCGGTGCGGGAAGGTTATCAGGAATCCACGATAGCTCGTAATGAATATCCTAAGCTAAAAGGGAAATATATAGGTTCCCAAACAGCAGGTGATGGTGGCGGATTTAATAAAATGGCCGACGAGGCGCGGCCGATAAAAGAGTTGTATCCCCCCCACCCCGTCGGCCGCAACCTCCGCTCCGTATGGACGTTCGCCACGCAAAGCTACAAAGGGGCCCACTTTGCAACCTTCCCGCTTGAGCTCCCGCTGCGTTGTATCCGCACGTCGCCGCCGAAGTGCTGCGCCAAGTGCGGCGCGGGGTGGGAGAGGGTAACGGAAAAACAAAAAGCGGCAGTAACGAAACCCCGGCCATTTAGTAAACCCGGCAACGAAGGCGACCGTAACGACGTGGGGCGTATATACGAAGAGACTGAAACCATAACCCTCGGCTTCCGCCCCACCTGTACGTGCTACCCGGAAGGCGAAGAGGAGACGGCCCCCGCCGTTATCCTTGACCCCTTCGCCGGCTCGGGGACGGTAGGCGAGGCCGCGTTGAAATTGGGAAGGGATTTTATACTAATCGAAGTCAACCCGAAATACGCGAAGCTAATCGAGAAACGCACGGCGGCCATAACGGCGCCGCTGCTACCGGAGGCGGTGTGATAACGGCCTATGAACGCGGGCACCCGGTCTATTTCAAGGACGGTAGAATCTTTTACCGCGACACCGGCGAAGAGGTGGATTGGAATAACCCGCGGCCGTGTCCGAGGTGCGGAAGGTTGCCGACCCGCGAAGGCCACGACGCTTGTTTAGGAACCTTGCCCGGCGTCAAGTCGGCCTGTTGCGGACACGGCGTAACGGAAGCGATAATAGTCTATAACGAGCCGTAAAGGAACAACGAAAGGAACCCAAACGCCTAATTCCTGGACCTGGCGCCTCTCCCCCGCCGACGCCGGCAGCGTACCCCCCGCAGGGGGAGCCCTCGCCGCCCTCGCCGCCACAAACGCCCCTGACACCCCCGGCCAGCGTTTACCACCGGCAAACGGCGCGGCGGCGGCCGTTGCTACCATCCCCGAGGGGATGCGCGATACAGCCCTTACCGCCCTCGCCGGCGCCATGCGCCGCCAGGGCGCCGGCTGCGACGAAATACTCGCCGCCCTCCGCGAGACCAACAAGCGGTGCCGGCCCCCCCACGGCGAAAACGACCTCGCCCGTATCGCCAACAGCGTCGCGCGGTACGCGCCCGAGCCCCACAACTTCGCCCTCACCGATACCGGCAACGCCGAGATGTACGCCGACGCGCACGGCGGCGAAATAAGCTACAATCGCCGCTACGAGCACTGGCACGTCTGGAACGGCGAACGCTGGGACGGCAACCGCGACGACGAACTCACCCGCCGCGCCTTCGAGACCGCCCGCGAACGCGGCATGGCGGCGTACGTGAAAGGAGAAAAGTGACTAAATCCCTCCGCGAACGCACCATCGCCTGGGCCCTCGCCTCCGAATCCGCCCAGCGCATCCGCGCCATGCTCGAGATCGCCAAACACCTACCGCCCATAACCGACGACGGCTACGGCTGGAACGCCGTCCTCCATAAACTCGCCGTCGGCAACTGCGTCATCAACCTCCGTACCGGCGCCGGCGAACGCGGCGTCCGCGAGGATAAAATATCCCTCGGCTCCGACGTCCCCTACATATACCGCGAGGCCGACACCCCCCGTTGGGAGCGGTTCCTCGTCGAGATATTCCCCGACGCCGCCCTCCGCGAATATATCCAGCTGGCCGTCGGCTACAGCGCGACCGGCGAAACCTCCGAGCAGTGCTTCTTCCTCTGCTACGGCGCTGGCGCCAACGGCAAAACGACGTTCCTCTCCGCTATCCGCTACGCCCTCGGCGAGCTTGCCTATACCCTCCCCTTCGCCGTCCTGGAGCGCTCCCGCGCGGCGCGTGAAAATGCCTCGCCCTACCTGGCGGACCTCGAAGGCCGCCGCTTCGTTACCGCCTCCGAGGTCAACGATAATACGAAGCTCGACGAGGGCCGTATAAAGGAACTTACCGGCGAGGGCGTTATCACCGCCCGCCGCCTCTATAAGGCCCCTTTTACCTACCTCCCGCAGCTTAAGCTCTGGCTCGCCGTCAATCACAAACCCCACGTCAGCGACGATTCCGACGCCTTCTGGCGCCGCGTCCGCTTCGTACCGTTCCTAAAAACGTTCAAGGGCGACGCTATCGACGCTACCCTAAACAAAACACTCCTCAGCGAAGCCCCCGGCATCCTGCGCTGGATCGTCGACGGCGCCGTCGCCTGGTACGCCGCCCGCGACGCCGCCGGCGAACATCCCGTCCTCAGCGAAGTCCCCGGCAGCGCCGAATTAACCCGCGAATGGCGCGGCGAAAGTGACCCTATCCAAGAATTTATCAACGATAAATGCATAGAGGGCTACGAATATAAAGTTGCGCGCGCCGCGATTTACGTCGCTTATGATAATTGGTGCGTTGAAAATCACGTGCCGTACAAGGAGCGGCTCACACGCACGGGGTTTATAAGAAGACTTACGCCGCGTTATGAATATACAAAGATAGGCGGTATCCGGTATCTCAAAGGTGTGGGTTTAATTGACGGGCAAACTGCCGCACCGTACTGATTGGGGCAGAAGGGCACTTTGGGAGGCGTTTGCAGTAAAGTCCCTTAGAAAAAAATATACATATAGACTTTACGGCAAACACCCTTTAACGTGTCCCTAATGCCTTTGTTACTGGTATATGGCGATAACAAATAATGGATAACGGCTCAAATATCCTGGTCGGATGGAAGGCCATCGCCGGCTACCTCGGCTGCTCGGTGCCCGTCGCGAGGCGGAAGGTGAGGCGGTATGGCTTGCCGGTGGCCCTCGACGAGGACGGCCGTGCTCGGGCGCTGCGCGACGATATAGATACATGGGTTCGAAAAAGAGTTCAAAAACATACCAAAACGATACCAAGAAAGTACTAAAACCATACTAATACGTATACCCCCAAAACGCCCCCGTTCGCTTGACAGCGGCGGGGGCTTCTGGTATGTAGTGAGCGTGATAAAGAAAAAGGCGACGAAGCCAAAGCGGAAAAAAGTAGCAACGCAACGCAACGTTGACGGGCGTTCCGTGACGCGCGAGGCGGTCGTAGAAGCCCTTGCTAATCCGGAATTTACGTCGCGCGAGGCCCAAGCTAAAGCGTTGCATATGTCGCGCGAGACACTTTGGCGTCGTCGTCGCGGGGACCCGACGATAGACGAGGACGCCTTAACGCTCGCGCGGGAATTATCGATTGAGTCAATGGCGGCCGGATTTCGGCGCCTGCGACGTATCGTTGAGGACGGTAACGACGTGGCCGCGGTGGGTGCGATAAAGCTCCTGGCGCAACTCCGCGGCGAGTTAACCGATAAGCACGACGTAAAACTTAATGGCGAGGTAAACTTCAGCTGGCAAGGCAAATGCCCGAAGCCCAAGAAATAATTATCCCGTATACCCCCCACGAGATGCAGTGGCTCTTCCACGAAGCCGCGACGCGGCATCGCATCGTCGTCGGCATCGCCGGCATTAGGTCCGGGAAGTCGATGGCCGGCGCGAACGAACTCATTAAGGATGCATTGAGCGCGACGACACGATGGGCTTTTGTAGCGCCGACGTACGGCGACGCCCGGGCGATACTCGATTATACGTTGATGGCCTTTTTGCCGCAGGAAGCGTATCGGCCCGAGGATATTTTGAAGGCCGAGCACCAGATTAAATTACTCAACGGCTCCGAGATTCTATGGCGTTCGGCCGAAGAGCCGGAGCGCCTGCGCGCCCTCGGCGACCTCGACGGCGTTTGGCTCGACGAGGCGGAGCAGATGAAGCCGATCGTGTTCACGATAGTTCGGGGCCGCGTCGCGCGCCGCGCCGGCAAGATACTCGTTACGACGTCGCCGCAGAAGTGGTTCGGCGCGGAGACGCGGAAGCGCGCGAGTTGGATTTTTGAACTTCTGGCGGAGCACGGCATAACGCTCGAGCCGGGCGTCTGCGAATATTACGACGGCGACGTGGCGGCGATAAACTGGAGCGTCGACGATAACCCCTATTTTCCCGGGGACGAGGTAACGCGGCTGCGCGAGGCGATGGGGCCGCTGTGGAGCGCGCAGGAGCTCGACGGCCAATACGTAGACCTCTATGCCGAGGGTGTATTTTTGGCGGAGTGGTTCAAGACGGCGGCGTTGCCCGCCGGTTTCGAACACATCCTCATCAGCTACGACCCCGCGATAAGCGAAAAGGCCGGCGCCGACTATTCCGTGGCGCAGGTGTGGGGCCGCGCTATAGGTAAGGCGTTCTGCATCGAGGAGTGCCGCGGCCATTGGAATTTCCCAACGCAGAAGGAAATGCTGAGGGCGTTGATAGCGAAGCATAACGCGCACCAAGTTGTTATCGAGGACGTGGCCTACCAGCGGGCGTTGATAGACGACCTCGGCCGCGAGGGTTTCGCCGTCAAGGGCGTGCGGCCCGACGGCGACAAGGTGGCGCGGGCGTCGCGGCTCTCGGGCCCACTCGCCGCCGGCAAGGTCGTCTTCGCCGATGGCGTGCTTACGAAGGATTTTATGAACGAGTTTACGAGCTTTCCCAACTGGGCGCACGACGACCGCGTAGACGCCGCGGGGTACGGCGTACACGAATTGATGGGTAGCGGACCCGTCGTCTACACCGCGCCGATACGCGACGAGGGCTATATTTAATGGCACTCTTCGGCCGTAAAATAGTCAAGGAAAGCGACCTCGCGGCACGCGACGCCAAACTCCAGGAGACGATTAACGATGTCCAGGAGTTGCGGCGCTGGATTGTCTCGTACGCCGGCCGCTTCGGCCTGGGCGGCGCGCTGCGCGACGTGGCGGCTTACGAGCGCGAAGAGGTCAGCGTCAACGTCTGGAGTATCTACCGCAATAACCCGATGGCCGCGGCGTACGTCAACAACATGCTCTACTTCATGGCGCGGCCGGGCCTTAAAATCTACCACGACGACCCGCAGGCCGACGAGGAGGTCCAGGCGTTCATAGAGGGCGACAGCTACTATGATACAGTAAAGGAGTTTATCATACGCGGGTTCCTCGACGGCGAGATATTCCCTGTCGGCTTCGCGAACACGTTGACCGGTGATATGAGGGTGCGGGAGGTAGACCCGCTCGAGGTCAAGGAGGTTATCACCAACGCCGACGATTACCGCGAGATAGAGGCGCTGTACCGTGAATACACGCGCCGCGAATACTCGTACGCGACGAAGTCGTGGCAGACGCGGAACATGAAGGAGTTCATTCACCGCGACGAGTACGTCGAGGGCGAGGCGTATACGATGCGGACGTTCTTCGCCTGGAAGCGGCCGACGCTGTCGAGCGCGACGCGCGGGCTGAGCTACCTGGCGCCGTGCCTGTGGGACCTGACGCAGTACAAGGAGATGAAGCGCAACCGCGTGAACCTGAACCGCGCGCGGACGGCGTACGTGTGGGACGTTGCGATTGAGGGTACGCCGGAGGAAGTTGAGAAGTATCGCGCGCAAGTTGCCAATGAGGGTGCGCCGTCGCCGGGTTCAATCCGTGTGCATAACGATAAAACGAAGTGGGAGGCAAAGTCGCCCAACATCGGCGCTGGCGACGCCAAGGACGACGTGCGCGAGCTCGGCAACCAGGTGGGTGCGGCGCTTTCGATGCCGGAGTTTATGATTCGCGGCGATGCGAGCAACGCGAACTACGCGAGCACCGACGTTGTCTACCAGGCGTTCAAGATCGTCGTCGAGGCGCAGGAGGGCTGGCACACCGACAACAACGTCGAGTTATTCCGCTGGTTCCTGGCGCGTAAGTTGGAGGCGCGGCGGGTGAGCGAGGAGGCGGCGCGGGAGCCGGTAGTCGTTATATGGCCCGACCTCCCCGAGGACCAGGGGACGTTCAACGAGATGCTGCAGAACGCACTCGCGTGCGACGGTATTTCGCTCGAGACGTACCGGCAATACCTGCCGATACCGATAGACTCGGAGGTCGAGGCTGAGAAGGTCGCGGCGGAGCGGGCGGAGCGGATTAAGCAGATGGGCGGGTTGCCGTTCGAGCACCCGGCGGCCGTGCCGGCGGAGGAGCCGGAAGAGGTGGAGGTAGCGTGATGGATAATCCCGATGCGCTTTTTACGGTAGGGATGCTACGGGAGAAAATTAATCATTTGCCTAATGATATGATAATCGGCCATAGGATACATGACGGCTCGGATGTTGAGATACACGGCGTCGAGGCTGAGGTTCAAGAATACAAAGCGCCTTGGCCGCATTGGACTCCACGTCCGACATCACCGCTTTCGAAATATGAAGGCCAGAAGATATTGACTATAGGATAATGCCCGACGTTGAAACCACAAAGGAGGTAACGTGATGGCCATCACCAAACCGAAGTTTGAAACCGTAGCGTTTACAATTCGCGGCACGGCGCCATACGTCGCGAATAAATTCAGCGCCGAGGCACGCGAAAAGATGCGAGCGACACAGGTAGCGGGTCAAAAAGCGCGAAAGGGCGCGGCCAAAGAGCCCAAGGATTTCGAGAAGTGCGCACAGGGAAGTCTTCATGTATCGGTCGAAGGTTGGCCGGGCTTGCCGGCGAGTGCGTTCCGCCAAGCGATGATATCTTGTTGCCGGCTCGTTGGCTTCAAGATGACTATCGCGAAGTTATCAATATTCGTCGAGCCCGATGGTTTTGACGCTGAGGACGATGCGCCGCTCGTTCGTATAACCGTTGGCAAACCCGAACACGTCGAACACTATGTCCGTAACGACACCGGCGTTGCCGATATCCGGCCCAGGATGAAGTTCGCGCCGGGATGGGAAGCCGTTGTGCGGGTGCGTTACGATAAAGACCAATTCGACCAGTCCGACGTTCACGCCCTTTTTGAGCGAGTCGGTGCTCAAATTGGAATCGGAGCCGGAAGGCCGGACAGTAAAACATCTGCCGGAATGGGTTGGGGCCTTTTTGAAATCGTCGCGGAAGAGTTGGCGTAGCAGGCCAGGCCTGGCGCGGCGAGGCCTGGCGCGGCGCGGCGAGGCATGGCAAAGCAAGGCAGGCAAGGCACGGTGAGGCCAGGTATGGCACAGCGTAGCCAGGCAAAGCAGGCATGGCATGGCGAGGCGAGGTACAGCATGGTCGGGCATGGCATGGTATGGTGAGGCCCGGCGAGGCAAGGCAAAGCTATTACTTAATTATATGGAGCCGATTTAAATAATGCCCGAACTCGAAACCACAGCGACCGTAACACTCGATAAGGCGACGGCCTTCCGCAACGCCTTGATACGCAACCGCGTCCAGCTCGCGCAGGGCTACGAGGACGCCGCGGTCGAGGAGTTGTATACCTCCCTGCGCCACGCCCATACCGCGATAACCCAGAAAATCGCCGACGCCTACATCCAGGACCCGGAAGACTGGAGCTACGATAAGTTGCTCCGCACGCGCCGCCTCGAGGACTTGCGGGTTGCGATTGAACACGAGGCCCTTTACTTTAACGAAGAGGCCCGGGCCATCACCAAACGCTACGCCAGCTACGCCTTTATACGCGACGCCGAGAAGATAGCGGCGGAGCTCGGCGCGCTGGGGGTCCGCGTGCCGACGGGCTTTATAGACATGGCGACCGTCGACTACTTCGTGAACTATCCCATCAACGGGACGATATTCGGCGAGCGCTTCGCGCAGCTCTCGGCGACGATGCAGGCCGACGCCCGCAAGGCGCTCATCAACGGCTTAACGCAGGGGCAGAACCCTAAGGTCATCGCCCGGGCGGTAACGAAGGCGACGACGTTGAGCGCGAACGCCGCGGAGACGATTACAAGAACGACGATCATGAACGCGTCGAATATGGCGCACAGCGTCGTTTACGAGCAGGCGGGGATCGAGAAGTTGCGGATACTGGCGGCGTTGGACGCCGACACGTGCGCCGCGTGCCTCGCACGCGACGGTTCGATAATACCAGTAGACCGAGCCCATACGATTTCGCTGCACCCCAACTGCCGCTGTACGCCTGAGCCGGTGGTAGACTGGCCGGAGGGGGAGCGCCGCGGCAAGGAATACGACGCTGAGGGCCACGCGACGGGCAAGGTGTTCTCGGCCGACACGACGGGCAAGGAGTACTTGCGCGGCCTGCCGACGGAACAGCAGGAGAAGGTGCTGGGTTATAACCGCGTGCGGCTTATGAACGCCGGCGAGGTCAAGTTCGACGACTTTTGGAATAGCAAGGGTGAGCTCAAGACGTTAAAGGCGCTCGGGCACCCGGCGTTGCGGAGGCCGCAATGACTACTGAAGATATTAATAAATTAGAGGTCGAGGTTCGGCTGCTAATAGATGCTGCCGATGATGATGGGGGCGACGAAGTTAGGGGTCCGATATGGAAACATATTGACGAATGCCGAAAACTATTAGGCATGGAAAATTAAAATGACCCACGCCGAAGCAGCGAAGATACGCGAAAAAGTAGAGGCCGTCGAGGATGTCGGCCACGGCTCCGTTGAAATCGTGATTGAGAAAGGCGTTATATTGGACATCGTAAAAAAAGAGCGAGAGCGTTTAAGTAATCATAAAAGCTAAGTAGGCCCGAGCGACTAAAGCAAGGCCGCTTAACCGGAGCAATCTGGTGAAGCGGCCCTTTTTTATTATGGCGATTATACCTACAACGTTTGACCTAACCAGCCTTGGCGCCTACGACGCCTCGAAGCTCCGCGGCGACTACTTGCGGCGGGCGCCGCGGTATCCCGGCGGCTTATACGAAGGCGGCGCCGACGGCACGGAGTTAATGAACGCGGTCGCGAACCCTTGCCCCTATGCCTTCGGCCCGGACGGCGTTGCCGAGCGCTGGGTACTGCTGGGTTTCGACGCCGTCGTATGCGACGTCACCTCCGCCGTTTTTAACGCGATACGGTTCGGCCAGGCGTGGTGGTTGGCGAACGGCCTCGCCTTCCAGGTAGCAAGGCAGTCGACGGGTGTGACGCAGACCTTCGCCCGAATTCAAACGAACGCGGACTGGTATTCGCTTTGCGGCAAGGACGTGCGGTACGTCAGCCTTCCGGCCCTCGATTACGTGTTCGCGACGTGCCGATTTAGAGATAAGCATAGATTTATTCTCGACGGGACGCTGGGAGATTTATTCCAGGTACTCGTAGACGACGACATCCAGCAGTTGACCCACGTCTCCGTATACGCTTGGGCCTATAAAATTTAGGAGGTGGACGATGGCGTTAA
>Ga0307380_10009437_pt1 | contig 12387 bp, 11 predicted proteins | sample UN3MG_FD_202239 | JGI IMG/M metagenome (GOLD analysis project Ga0307380, IMG submission 202239) | Soil microbial communities from Risofladan, Vaasa, Finland - UN-3 | ecosystem: Environmental > Terrestrial > Soil > Coastal area > Acid sulfate soil | place: Finland: Risofladan, Vaasa | collected... | reverse complement strand
CATGCGGCCCTGGATCTCATCAGGCGGGTAGGTGCACGGACAGCGCAAAATGGTTGATCCAATACCTGCCTTTGATAACAGTGACCAGAACGGTTCCCCGTGGCGAAGATTTACTGCCTTCGGTGGTGAAAACATGTTTTTTTGTTCATAGCGATTTAGGGCCAAGGCAGGCAAATATGTTCTTGGGTCACGGGTTAGAAAATCAAATATGCCATGACCACCTGGATTTGTACCTGTGGAAAATGTTGACCAGGCAACAGGCGTTTGCGGGGGGTAGGTAGTTTTGAGTCGTGTATAGCCGCCTTGCCGGCGCAGTCTATCCAAGTTTGGTAAATCGCCTGAATCCATCAGAGATTCGGCAATTTTTGGTTCCAGGCCGTCAAGCCCGATAACGATAACTTTCCTCATTTGTGTCGTTCATCCTATCTAAGTTGGTCACAGACTGAGATCAAGAAGTAGAAATCACAGTTCCATTTTCTCAATATCAGGCTCAGTCTCAGTGGGGGATCCTGGATCAGACAGATCTGCTTGCATTGTTAGCTTTCGATATACATTCTTAGCCATACCGAGAATGTACCGTCCAAAAATCAAAACAAAACCGATTGCTGCACCGCAAATCGAAGCCGCCGGCAAGAGGGTATCCGGACCTAAATATAGAAGAAAATAGGGTTTTAGTATGGAAACCCAGGAGACCGGGTTCAGCTCATTAATAAATGTCATAAAGAAACTTGCGTCAAACATATTCTTGTTTCCCTTTCATGTGCTTGTCAAAATAGATATTTATTGCTTTTGCTAACTAATGGAGGTTTGCAGAATTAGTTGAACAAGAAGTTGGTTGAAACATAAACCCATACTGAGCGGGCTGTCATGGTGCTTGAGGGATCTAGGACAAGAATTGCCAGTGATGGTCTCGAAAAGCTGTCATCTTGAAACGCTATCGCCGACACTTAAGAGATTATTCTATGCGATCGTATAAATTGTAGCTGCCTATGGTCATTATCAGGTAATATTCCTCCGCTAGGTCATCCGAAGGATAAAGCTCAATCCACCCCCCAAAGTCGCCAATGAGAACATATTCGGGGTTTTCTGTTTCCAAATAATTATAGAAATCCGAAACGGGTTCACCGCCAAGATACATTTGGGCGTTCGCCTGGTATAGTAACGATTGGGTAATGATAATTATGATCTGTCAGAAATCCCATCTCAGGTTCCCATGTCTCAATAATGACGTCCTTGGGGACAGTTTCATTTAAGAACTCTGCCATCTCGACGGCTGGATTCTGTGTCCCAACGATTTCTCCAACAGTTTTTATTAGCGGCACTGCAATTATTAAAGCCAGCCAGAATAGCAGTGATAGATTAAGTAAGTTTCGTCGTTTCGAAATTCTTTCGATAAGCCCAGTGGATGACGATTCCATTCCAACAAACTGAAAATTATCCGTCACATCCAGGAAGAAGTGGGCGATAAAAATTGAGGTCAACCCCAAACCAAGGAATGCGTATCGCAACCAACCAATGGAAGCGGCGACAAACCAAAACAAGTTGATGGCCAACAACAGAAATAAGGTGGCCCATTTTTGCCCTTTTTGATCCCGCCGTAGAAAGATCGTAGCCCCATATAACAAAGAAGGAATTACTGCTCCAAGATAAACACTGCGGCTGGTCAAGGTCTCGAAGTTTCGGATCATAACCGAAGGCTGAAAAACCAGGGCGGCGCCAGCAACCGACTCTCGAAGCAATGACAGGTTATCAACAAAACTCTCAGGACCCAGGAAGGCAAGCATGAATATGCCCCAAAGTCCGAAACAACCTGTAGATACCACGATGGGTACTAAAAAGTCTTTGTGAGAGAGATTCCGATAATAGAATATGTTGAGAATCCAGGCCAAACTTAATGTGGGAAGCAGGAATAATAAATACTGGTATTTTGTGATCATCGCCAGACCAAGAAGTAGGCCAACAATGAGTAACCGCGATAGGTTCACCTTCGGCCAACTGGAAAACCAAAGCCACAGTCCTGCTATCAAGAATAAGAAACCGGGAACTTCTCCAAGAACCTGCCGTCCAGTCTCCAATATAAGAACACTGCGAGTTGAAACAATTAATATTAACGATAACAGAGCTAACTTTCGACCACCGATATGTTGTATCAAGAAGTAGAAAACCAGTAGGGCAAGAATCAGATAAACGGCCATGACCAGTCGCGCTTGAAGCAATCCAACCCCAAATACCTGAAACATAGCAGCGATCGGCAGCATGACCGTCGGCCCAACACCAATGGAAGGCCCAAAATAACGGAATCCCTCGCTGCTATAATCAGCGTAAACGCCGAAGTTTACAAAGCTTTTTGGAACATGAAGATGAGATCCTTCATCAAACCAGGGGCTAGGGAAATTTGTCAGGTTGTAAAAAACAAGCACCAAAAGTGTGATGATGGCAACCGAAATAAGGATGATTGTCACACTTGATGGCAGGCTTCGCCTTTCACTTTCCTTGTCTTTAATTGATCTACTATCTATCGTTGACTGGGTCATGATGTGCTATTTCGATGTACTGAAATTTGGCAACGATTTCGTGTGGTAATGATGTTACGGAAACACCAGCGTACGTGGTACTGCCTATTGTTCGCTCAGTGAAAGGCGTTTGGGTCTCATCAACAGTTACAGTAGACAAACGATGGCCAGCGTGCAACAGAGGAATCAGGATTTCCAGCCTGCTTCTATCATCACCTTGGGCCACCAGGTTGAATTTCAATTCCCTGCTTTCTGGGAGCCATTCAACATCCTCAAATCTGGCACTGTGACGCAAATCTACGAAATCGAACCATTCCTGTGCTGACCATATAGGCAGATTAAGCGAGATTGCATGATCAAGGGTTCCCTTGATCCATCGTTTGGCCTTATCTGCTGCCTCACCGCCAATTTGAAAAGGATCCGCATGAAATTGGAACACGATAGCGGCATAGCCGCCATTTTCGATACTTTTATTCAAAAGCGTCTTCGAGACTTCAATAGCCTGTTCGGGGGTCAGATCTGGCCAACCTCCCCAACCCGGCACATCCATTGAAATCAGATGTTCATCAGCGAGTTGGGTATTTTGTTGGAAAATATTGAGAATTCGGCCCTGAGAATCAACGAATTTCATGGGCAGGCCGCTGCCGGTAATGTGCCCATAAACCCATTCACCGTTATCTTTCTGTAAGGATGGGCCTACATGATAATAATCCGTATTCATGCGAATCCCGTAAGATGATTGAACACGGGCCGTCTCTGTCCAACCAGACCACCTGACGCGGTGCGTTCTAACTGTTGGTGAGACAGGTCCATAACCCCGACCGGTAAATTCATTCCAATATCGACGCCAACCTTCCTCCAATCCTTCCTCAACCCATGGATGAAGGGTAAATTCATGTCCACGCGATCTCCAGTTGTCGACCATGCCGGGAGTTGGGGTTTCAAATTTATCGGCCAACAGATCTCCTATTACTGGAAGATAATCCGTAGCCAGGAATAGTGCCCGGCGCCCTGCCCTCTCGAAGTTGCTGGCTAACTCGGGCGAGTAGTAAATAGTCATATGGCCATCTTTCTCGTCGAAAAGCGATAGGACTTCATCAATATAAGGTGCAGGATTCATATGGGAATCACCAGTTGCAATGAGCATCCCGTTGGTCTCTGCCGGAAAATACCACAAGCGGGGAAGCGGACGTGCCCCTTCACTCATATCGACTAAGAGATTTGTCAAGAGTCGTTGCTGCTCGTCAGCCTGTGGGATGGAAATTCGGTCCAGGTCAATCCAGTTTTTAAAGAGATCAATCGTCCTAACGCCATCCAATCCATCAACATCATGATCAGCCAAATCAGGATTTCCTTGGCGAGTGTAGGCAACGCTGCGGGCCAAGTCGAAGGCCCACATAGCAGCCCGACCATTACCATAATTATGAGTGGTTAATCCAGGAGAATTGAATTGGCCATTCGGCGAGTTGGAGATCCAGGCCACGGCCTCAGCTCCTGCCAACCGATAGTGATCGGCCGGACCATGAAACTGTAAAGATTCTTCCACGATACCATCCGTAACCGGATGGCTTTTCTCTGTCCTAATGTAACCTTCGATAGTCGCTCCGGATACCGGGTCAACTCCAAACAGGCCGGCTAATCGCTGGTCAGGCCGCATCGCGATCAGGTTGCCCCCATTGAAAACATACTCCTCTAAAATCTCGATTTGGCTCGTGTTTAGTGTTCCTTCTGAGAGTAGCACCGTGTCGTAATCGTCGAGCATAACTCTACTGAGATCGGCCAAAACAGCGACCTGAAAAAGGTTTAATCCCTCAGTTCTAAGAATTTCTCCCAGATATGCTCCAAAAGGATTGGTGGAACTCTCGCCGATCAATAGGAGGATGGGATTTGCGGAAGAAGAAACCTGATTATCAAAAGCATCTTCCGACTCCAGGCCATACGGCGAGCCAATAGCAGGAAAATCTCCATTTGAACTGCGAAAAAGCGCAAAACCGGCCGCAACCAGGACAACGACGACAATGGCTCCGGCGCCTATTAAAAAATCTCGCCTTATTAAATTCTTGCGATTCATTTTTTTTGTAATACGTTAATGTAAAACGGTATATGGATCTGGATAAACTGGCTTGACATGGGTCAATCAGATAGTCACTTTGATTACGAATCTCTGGCATCCCCTTTCCCAAAGAGCGATCCTGGTAATAACTCAAGAAATCTACTCTTGTCTTAGCCGTTCTCAACAACCCAAGACCTTTCGTAAGCCCCTCTCTAAGTATTTATAATTTCGGCCGCTTTTCTTGCGTGCTGGCTTACAGATTCACCATTAGTGAGGCCAGGGTAAATTTGGGCCGTTGTTGCTAAATATAGATTCTCGACTGGTGTGTTAATATCGGGAATCATATGGGTGCTGTTCAGTTGGTGCAGCGGTTCTACATAGCGTTCTCGGTGGACCAGGAAATAACGGATCCATTCCCGTTTAAAGGCCGGGAACATCCTCTCCAAATTTTTCAGCCAGATCTCACGAATCTCATCATCGGGCAACTTTGCCCATTCACTGCCCGGTGCTGTGTACTTGGGAAGGTAAAGTAAATGATGCCCGCCGACATATTGCGGGTCTATATAGGTAGTCGTCTCAATTAACCCGGTAAAGGGTATTTGATCGTCGGTGATATTGAGAGTCCAATATGGACTCAGTGGTCGATCCAGCACCATCAGCGGGGCGATTACTCCCAAATATTCGGTTTGACCAAGATATTGGAGATAATCCTGTCCAGCGTCAGGGATCAGGCGCTGAAAAATGGGTAGCTGCATAGTGACTACTACAGAGTCGAATAGTCTGTCATCACCATCGATCTGTAGACCTATGGCCTTTCCTTCTTTGAGGATTACTTTGTTTACCGGACAACGTAGATAGATCTTGCCTCCGGTCGCCTCAATTCTCTCGGCCATTGCCTTAATCAGGGTGATGTAGCCGCCGATCAAATGGCCTGACTCTTCCTTCTGATTTGCGCCGCTCCTGGTTGATTTCATCCGCACCAGGCGAGACCAGATATAGGTTGCCGGTGTTTGGCTAAAACTGCCATCAAATTTAGCTTTCAGCAGCGGCCGCCAAATATTCTCGTAAGTATTGCGCCCGCTCCAACGCACCAACCATTCCTCGACGCTGATCCCTTCCAACTTGTGCCAATCTCGGACAAACTGGGCATAAAGGACGTTGATGCCCAGGCGAAAGCGATCGATCCAATTTAGGGGAGGGAAGCGGAAAAACTCGACAATATTATTCATGGAAAACATTTGCTGGTCATAGTAAAATCCCATCTTCGTCTCACGAAAACGCAACTGTTCAGCAATATCGAGCTCCTCGCATAAGGCGAGCAGATGGCTGTCGCTTGAGAGAATGGCATGGTAAAAGCGATCGATCGGGGTGCCATCCTCAAGAATTATCGGACCAGCAAGGCCGCCTAAGGTGGGTGACGCCTCAAATATTTCGACATTGACGCCTGATTTTGATAAGAAATAGCCAAGGCTAATCCCCATTATCCCGCCGCCTACAATTCCAACTTTCATAAACTTTTCTCCAAAGTCCGAGATGATCTGTCTTTCCTATCTACCGGTTCGTCAATCAGCCATCGCAATATGTCGGATATTTTCTGTCCGGCCGTTCCGTCGCCAAATATGGGGGGATGGTCAGCAGGCGCTTCGAAATCGTACCATGCTTCTAGAATCATCTCAGGTGTTGTACCCACCAGTCTATTCCAGCCAGCTTCTACTGTTTCGATCCACTCAGTTTCATTTCGCAGCGTTATACAGGGGATACCAAGAAAATATGCTTCCCTTTGGACACCACCCGAATCAGTGGCAATCAAACGGGCATTCTCTTCGAGAACCACGATGTCGAAATAGCCTACTGGATCGATGATCCGCACATTGTCTGCAAAGTTCATATTCATTTTTTCCAGCACCAATCTAGTTCTTGGGTGTGCGGGAAAAATGATCTTTTCGCCGGTTTGGTTTAGGGCATGAACGATTTGCCGTAATATTTCTGGATCATCCGTGTTGCTTGACCGGTGGACGGTCACCAGAGCGTAATTAGCAGGCGCAAGGTCAAGCCGTTCGAGCACGGTCGATTTCTTCCGTGCAATGGGTAAATTACGAAGCATTGAATCTAGCATAACATCGCCAACCCAGTGAACGGAACTGGTAACACCTTCGGCCGCTAAACGATCTACGGCTCTCTTACTCGCGCAGAAATGGTGGTCGGCGACACAATCAGTTACCAGGCGATTTATTTCTTCTGGCATATCCCGGTTGTAACTGCGTTCGCCAGCCTCAATGTGGGCCACAGGAATATTTAATTTCGCGGCTGCTAAAGCGCCGGCTATGGTGGAATTGGTATCTCCACGGACAATTACCAGGTCGGGTTTTACCCTAAGAAGCACTTCTTCTACGAGTTGCAACATCTGGGCGGTTTGTTGGCCATGAGGACCTGACCCAACCTCCAGGTTGTAGTCAGGGGCGGGCACACCGAGCTCATCAAAGAAAGCTTGAGACATTATATAGTCGTAGTGCTGTCCAGTATGAACCAGGATTTCTTCGCTATGTTGGCGCAAGGCCAGGCTGACGGGTAGGGCCTGGACAAACTCCGGCCGGGCCCCGACAATTGATACAACTTTCATTTTATTTGGAAGTGGTTCCTTTCACCCTTCAAATTTCCGTAGCTTAAAGATAATCCAAAAGTGGATTGTTTATAAGGCTATCAAATGCCACCAAGCTCTTAGCTTCTGGATATCAGAAAAACTCCAAACCCAATTATTAGCGTTCCTACCAGACGCAAGACAGAAATATTCTCGTCGAATATCTGCCAGGACGCGATGAGCATCAAGATGTAGCTTAGACTGGCAAATGGGTAGGCATAACTGAGATCCACCCGAGAAAGGGCGGCCAACCAAAACACGGTTCCGGTAATGTAAATAACGAGACCTATAACGACGTACGGTGATGTACCTATGCGGAATAGCGTAGAAAAAAGATCTCCGGCGCTAAGGGTGATTTCTCCAACCGTTAGCATGCCTTTCTTTAACAATATTTGGCCCGTAGCACTAGCCAATACGGCTACTAATATATATACAATTGCAATATTCATTGTTGCCTTCCCTTTTGTTGGTAATAGAATCTTTTCGTCCATCATTAATCTCCAGAGATTGATAACGCATCTCGATTAAATTGGGTCAGGTGCAAGCGATATAACAATATCCAGCTCTGGAAGACGAGATGTTCCTTGATTGTATTTATTGTTTTAGCCTTAGAAGCACCAAATCTGCGCTGGTGAAGGATAGTCGGATATTCAGCCACTGAAAAGCCACTCAGCATTCCTTTAACCATTAACTCGGTTCCGGCAAGATAATTGTTGGAAGAGAAGGTTATATTCTTTATTACCTCACTCCGATAAGCCCGAAACAAAGCCGTGTATGTGTGGATATGCCTATCTACAAGAACTCGGTAGATAAAAGAGGAGCCTTGACTAAGTATCAACCGATAAGCAGGTACCCCATCCACTCCTCCAGAAGGATGATAGGGCGACGCAGTCACAATATCGGTTCTTTCATCCATCAGCGCCAGAATGTCCGGAATAGTGGCAAAAGCATAAGTGCCGTCACAGTCTGTGGTGACTATGATTTCACCCGTTGCCAGCGCAAAGCCAGTACGCAACGCAGCGCCCAATCCCAGATTATGGGGATGACGGGCAAAGTTAAAGGAAACGCCTGGTACGGACAATTTTCCAAAGGCGCCATTCAATGCCAGCCAACTGTCATCGGAGCTGCCATCGTCGACAAAGATTACTTCTATACTGTCTATAACTAATGTATCAACAGTGTGCGTTTCCAGAAGTTTCGAGAGGACCGGCAGAAACTCTTCTTGCAGCTTGGCAACATTGTCGACTTCATTAAAGCAGGGGAGGATTATTGATAGTCGCATCTTAATTGTCAGGATTAATCGAATATCTCTGTGAAATCATTAAACCGGTACCGGCACCTCGAGAACGGGAGATTGAACCTCGGAAAATTGTTCAATTATCAGATCTCGAATTACCTGCGAAATCCGCAAGATTTCATAACCGGCCTGAGCTGACACGGCAGGAGTTGTATGATCCTCAACGCATTGGATAAAATGCTCGATCTGCATCCTGAGAGGCTCGGCGTTTGGCACTAATATTCTTTCGATAATACTTTCTTGCCGGTACTTCACTCCCGTTGTATTGTGGTTCAGATATTCTCCGCTTGAGTGTCGATGGACAGAAATGTTTTTATCGAGAAGATTTGCTTCTATGAACGCATTTCGGGTGATGACCTCAATGGACCGGACCTTATTCTCGGTGACCCGGGAGGCGGTTAGGGTAAGCAGCGGAGCAGGAAGGAAGGGCAATTGGGCTACGGCATGATCGATCGTTTGGGTAAACACACTTAATCCATGAGCCGATAATTTATCCGGATAGCCACCAAACATGTCATGGACCAGCGCCAGATCATGGGTCATCAAATCGAGGACGACATCCACATCCGTATTGCTATTTTGAAATGGGCTTAGCCGTCGAAAGCTTATCGCCAATAGCTCCTGGTCCTCAATTACCTTTTTGAGCTCTAAATAAGTTGGGTTAAAGCGCTCAATATAGCCTACCTGGACTACAAGTCCTGTCTGCTCTGCCTTGGATATCAAATCCTCTGCCTGGCCAACTGTTTCAGTGAAGGGCTTTTCGATTAAGACGTGAACACCGCGATCCAGGCAGCGCATAGCCAGATCATAATGAAGCTGAGTGGGAGTCGCGATGGTAACAACATCTACGAAATTCAGCAGCTGGTCAACTGATTCGAAACAAGGCACTTCGTACTTTCTGGCGATCTCAGCGCCCACTTTTGGATTGATGTCGCAAATACCAACGAGCTTGGTCTTGCGAGTATTTGAGTAAATTCGACAGTGGTGCTGGCCCATTCGGCCGACGCCAATAACACCGGTTCTTAACATGATACACCTCTCCTAACTCTATTCGATAGGCCAACCATCTTTTGAGACCTTTTTTTATGCCGGAATATCAATTCCAAAAAAGGGCAGTTCTTCAAGATTGCTGGGACTTGATAAAAGTTTAATAAATTATAAAAATATAGAATTGTATAAAGACCTTGTGCTCGAAGAATAATTATTTGAGCCAAGATTTTGAACAGCCGGGGAAAGATTGTCTTTTATTGATCGACAATCAGTGAGGCAAAAGATTCACCGGCGCCGCTCCATGATACCCTTAGCAGTTCGGCGATTGTCGCCGCAACGTCAGCAAAAGAACTTCTTGTTCCCAAGTTGCAGCCCCCTCTAATGTGATTCCCAACTGCGAACAATGGAACCCGTTCCCGCGAATGATCCGTACCCAAAGTGGTCGGATCGTTGCCGTGATCGGCTGTGATCATCAGGACATCCGAGTCACGTAATTTGGATAAAATTTCCGGCAAACGACGATCAAAGGCCTCCAGAGCATTGGCATACCCTCGCGGGTCGTTGCGATGACCATAAAGGGCGTCGAAATCAACAAGGTTGGCAAAGATAAGACCGTCGCTGTCCGTCGCCAGGAATTCTATGATGCCATCAATACCCGCCATGTTATTACCCGTGTGATTGCTGTCTGTTAATCCACGATGGGCGAAAATGTCCTCGATTTTGCCAACACCCATCACCGCCAGGCCGTTATCTTTGACTACATCAAGGATGGTATCGTTAGGTGGTTCCAGGCTGAAATCCTTACGACGCTCTGTACGAGCGAACGCTCCGGTCTGACCAATAAATGGCCGGGCGATTACCCGACCGACACTATAGTCGCCTCTCAACAGATCTCGGGCAATTTCACAGAAATGATATAGATCATCTGTAGGAATCACTTCTTCGTGGGCGGCAATCTGGAAGACGCTATCAGCCGAGGTGTAAACAATCGGCTTTCCGGTGGCCACATGTTCATTACCAAGCTTATTAATGATCTCGGTCCCAGAGGCGGGGAAATTGCCTAGAGTTCCCCGGCCAATTCGTGATTCAAAGTTTTCCATTAGTTCAGTGGGAAAGCCATCAGGGAACACCGGGAATGGCCGGGCTAATATCACCCCTGCCAGTTCCCAATGACCAGTAGTGGTGTCCTTACCCGCGCTTATTTCAGTCAGCCGGCCATAAGCACCAAGGCTTGCTGTCGTTGGCGGCACATTGTTGATTTCAGTCAGATTACCTAATCCCAACCGGCCCAGATTTGGCAGACTCAAACCGCCGACAACCTGGCTGATATTACCTAACGTGTTGGACCCAACATCGCCGTAAGCGGCCGCGTCAGGTGCATCACCACAGCCAACACTATCTAGGACAATTAGGACAACTCGACGGATTAGATTAGACATTTTAAGGCCCGGTTTGAGTGATTACTGTTATTGCAGAGTCCAACATAGACGTATTACCTCAAAATTTGAGCTAAGCTCTTTCTTTGCCAACTGGCGTTTGCTGGGTAGCAGGTAGGCAACAGACCAACCAATCAATTTCACCAAACTCAAACCGGCTAACATCATTCGAAGGATTCCCGTTTTTAAGGGGCCATAATTTCTTCTATAGAAGAGCATCTTACCCCTGTAAACCATCTTTCGCCGCTTCCAACGATCCATACTGCGGCCACCGTAGTGAAGAGTGGTAGCTGTGGGTAAATAATAAACCGCCCAATTGGCTTTCTGCAACCGGTATTGCAAATCTGCTTCATCACCATAAATAAAGAAACCCTCTTCGAGCAAACCAACCTCATCAAGTGCGGAACGGCGTAGCAGAAGACAAGCTGAGCTCAGCCAGCCCACACGCTTCACTTGCTCGCTATCTAGATGGGATGGATAGCCTTCCCAGAGTCGTTCCCCGATCCTGGTTGCTACCAGGAATTCTTCTAGCAGCGTGGAGAAATTCGCATAGCCCGCCTGAAAGGAACCATCTGGATTTAACAGCTTGCCGCCAATCCCTCCAGCATCGGGTGTCTCATCCATGAAATCGACCATGGCCTGAAGAGATGGCCCGTCAACCAGCGTATCGTTATTCAACAGCAAGACATGACGCCCGCTACTAAGTTCAATACCCTGGTTACATGCCCGGGCTAAGCCAACATTGTGATCATTCTGGATAATTTGAACATCGGGAAAGGAAAGCTGCAGCATTTCCTGACTGCCATCGGTTGATCCATTATCTACCACGACAACGTCGAAGCTGCTTCTTAAACCACCTTCATAGAGAGAGCGCAGGCATGGCTCGAGGTAAGCTTTGTTATTCCAACACACCAAAATAATTGAAAAATCGGCAAGCTGCGTGGGGTTATGATCGACCGATACGGCCTGGGTTAGTTGTGTCTGTTCCATCATTCATCTACCCGATACCGCTGATCCAGTTCCATGATTTCCTCGTAAGTTCCCAAATCAATATACGAGCCACCAATCATCGGGACTGCGCGGAACTTCATGCCGGACGACAGGGCATTATTCATTATCATTGCAAAGTCAGAGATGTGTTTGTTCTGAACACAATCGTGAAGGAACTCAGTAAATTGTGGACGCCAGACAATCGCCCCCCACATTTCTGTTAAGTTGGTTTGATGTGGCTTATCAACGATATTACGAACGTTGCCATCTGTGTCATAGTGGACCATGCCAAATTTTTCTGGTCTTTCCGTGGCCCACAAGGCCAGGATTACATCGTCTTCACTTGAAGCTGAATTGAGTGCCAGGGCGAAGACATCTTTCGGCTGCATGATAGTGTCAGCCATACCAAAAAACACGGTTTTGTCCCGAACCAGATGGAACGCTGAATCTAGTGCGTTGGCAAGACCTGG
>Ga0307380_10009436_pt1 | contig 12387 bp, 7 predicted proteins | sample UN3MG_FD_202239 | JGI IMG/M metagenome (GOLD analysis project Ga0307380, IMG submission 202239) | Soil microbial communities from Risofladan, Vaasa, Finland - UN-3 | ecosystem: Environmental > Terrestrial > Soil > Coastal area > Acid sulfate soil | place: Finland: Risofladan, Vaasa | collected... | reverse complement strand
CTTTGGTCGCTTTGATCGCCGGAGCAGTGCTGCCGTCAACCTGCGCGCCACGCCAGAGCACCCAACTGCCGAAGGTCTGTGGTTTTATTACGAAATAGCCTTTAGGAATATCGCCTTTGTAGCCCGGTGGCAGGAACAAATACTTGCCGCCCTTGTTTTTGTCGGGGCCTACCTGACCGAAGTCGGTGACATAGTGGAACCAGGCATCATCAACGATTCCAATCACGTCCGGTGGTGTTTCCATAACGACCGGCCCGTCCGTTAGGTCGAGCCAAAGGGTCATGTAAATCGCGACGGTATTGGGCGTCAACCACAGCGTCTTGGAATCCATGAGATCTTCGGTGAGTAGTGCGGTAGTGTTAGCCGGACCGTATTTGAGAATACCGTTACGCAGACCACCCATAGAAGCGATCTGAATACTGTTCAGATAGGCCTGCGTCGCCCGTTGGAAATCGAGATTGTCAAAGACCTTCTGGGCAGTCGCTGCATCTGGCACTCCGTCGAACGAAGTGAGTGTGCCGATACGAGTTTCAAGTTTGTCCGGTGTGGCGATCCCTGCCGGGACCTCGGTGGTCATCTTCATCTTCGGTGGTTGCGCTGCAAACGCATTCAGGCTGGTAGCCAGTAATCCGGCAACGACTAGGGTGAGTATGTGTTTTGTTTTCATTTTTTATTCTCCTTTCCAAAACTAAGGTTATAGGTTCATCGTTTCCGGTTTAGGATTAAATGGCAGAAACCATTTTTGAACCTCTGAATCTCTGAACCTTGAACCTCATTGCCCTTTGGCGCCTTTCACTTCGGGAACAAAAACGTCACCTGGAACCTGAGCCCCCAATCGGGCCCACCGTCCGGCGCATCGACATAGTTGCGATAACCGACTTGAAGACTGATCGGTTGCCTGCCGATTTTCACCAACTGGCTGACGGTCGCGTTGACGGGCACGGTCCACTCCTCGGCATTCCAGTCGTACGTGGACTCGGTATTCACACCGAAGGTGGTGTGGGTTTTTGTGGTGTAGGAAAGGAACGGCTGCAGGAAGGTGGAATTGACATCCGTGCGGTCATCATCGCCGGAGATCGACCACGATTGGCTGGCCAGCATGCCGTAGGTCCAGCCGTTTGCCTGCTTCAACACAAGGCCCGTCGGTCCCACGCTGAATTTATCCGAGGTTAGGCCATCAGCACCGGTGGGCAGCGACAGCACCGGGCCCACACCCCAAATCAAGCCGCGGGCGGTCGGCGCCTTGGGCGAGAAAAAGAAGCTTTGCACGATATCGCCCATGCCGTAGGTGTTGCTGCCGCCCGCTACCGGCGACTCAGCATCGATATAGACCGGCACAATGGTACGCGAGATGATGTTCCACTTCGGGTTCAGATCGATCGGAATGACCGGCTGAATGGTGTACGTTGTACGATCCGCGTCCGCGGAGCCAATGCCGGTATCCCAGTCGACTTTGACCGGTACGCTGATGAGGGCGGCAACCGGATTTTGCAGCTTCTTCGCCAGTTCGGCGGCGTCGTCGGCGCGGGCTTGCTGTGAAATAACGAGACTCCCTACGAACGTGCTGATGATGCATGCCAGTAAGCAACTTGAGATTTTCAGTTTTTTTAGTTTCATTTTTTCTCCTTTGTAAACTTAAGGTTCTGGGCTTGTCCGCCTCTGGCGGGTTCACAGTTCTGGGCTTGTCCGCCTAAGACGGGTTCAGGGTTATAAGAATAGAAGCCTGCTTAACTTAAGGTTCCTTGTTTAGCGTTCCCGCTGTGCTTTAGAAAACGCGCTCGCTGTCGCAAGTCAAGAAATGCTGCCGTTCATAAACCCGATTACTTTACGGTTAAAAGCTCCACCGACAAGAGGGGCACCTGCAGTTCATAAAGACTGTTTAACACCCCCATCAGTTCGGCCTGGTCTCTCACACGGCCGACCAGGGTCGTCAGCGGTGCCTGATTCTCTTGATTGCGTGTATTGATATGCATATCCCCCAGACGGTCCGCCCAACGCTTTTCCAGAAAACCCTGGATGCGGATGCGGTAGGTCGCCGGCATTCCGAGTGTAAGACGTTTCTTAGGTCGTTCCTGCGGAAAAGAGGGCCCAAGAACTTTTCTCCTGAGATGAGCGTTCGGCAAAAAAGGCTTCAAGCGTTTTTTGAAACGCGTATTCTGGGAAGAGGATCCATAAAATTTTCTCCTGAGGCCTGTATTCGGCAAAAAGGGCTTTAGACGTTTTCTGAAGCGTAAATATTTCATTTTTTATGGCCTTTTCTATATAAATGAATAAATGAACGGATAGATTTGCTTGTATGCATTAAATAGATTTTTTAAAAACAGCGCATCCCCCAAAAAGGGCTAAAAAAGGGCTAAGAATGGGGGAGTTGGGGTCAGGGTGTCGGGTGTCGGGTGTCGATGAGATTGGGAGATGGGGGGATGGGGGGATAGAAAAAGACAAAGGTGTCAGATTTCGGATGTCAGGTGTCAGGTGTCAGGAGGGTAAAGAAATGGAGTGTTGGAGTAAAGACTTAGGTGTCAGGTGTCAGGAGTGAAAAGGAATGGAATATTGGAGTGTTGGAGTAAAGACTTAGGTGTCAGGTGTCAGGGAACAGGGCTCAGGTGTCAGGGGTCAGGGAACAGGGAACAGGGGGCGGGTGTCCCCGATAAATCGGGATTTCCGCTTCGCTCCAACAGGTGTCAGGGAACAGGTGTCAGAGGTCAGAGGTCAGAGGTCAGGAAGATAATGGGAAGGAAAGACTTGGAGACTGGGGACGGGGAGATGGGGGGACGGGGACGGGGAGATGGGGAGATGGGGATACTGGGAGATGGGGAGAATAGGAGACTGGGGGGACTGGGGCACGGTGAGATGGGGGGACGAGGTGGTTAGAGGGTCCAGTTATCCGGGGTATTGATCATTTTTACTAAACTTCCTAAGATTTGATTGTAAGTTTCATAGAGTTTTCGGCCAGAAATACCCTTTAAATACCCACATTTAACAGCAAATTTAATCCAGACCTGAGTTTCTGCTGCTTCAGCTTCACAATCGTTTAGCTTGGCGAGAAACGCTGCTTTGTATCTACGTTTTCGCCATGCCTCAGCCAGGTTGGCACACACAGAGCGTGAAGATCTCCTAATTTGATCCGTTAACGAATATTTTTCTTCAACAGGGAATCGTTTCGAAAGCTCGTAGATTTCCATGGCGGCATCAAAAGCAAGTTGATAGACATCCAAATCCTCATGTGTTTTAATTTTCAGCTTCTTCCTCCTCTCCCAGTCACCCTTTCTCCCAGTCTCCCCCTCACCAAGTCCATTTTTCATAGGATGCCCAAAGTTTTGGCCCTCTCAACCGCATGCCGGCGATTGGTGACGTTGAGCTTCTGGTAGATGTTGTTCAGGTGTGTTTTGACGGTTTCCGGTGAAATGAACAGTTTGTCGGCGATCTCCTTGTTCTGGAGACGTTGTGCCAGCAGATCCAGGATATCGAGCTCGCGATTGGTCAGGGGCTCGACCAGGGGCTGGGGGCGGGTGGACGGGGAGACTGGGGGATGGGGAGAGGGGGAGAGGGGGAGACTGGGAGGACCTGTTTGCTGATCGCTGAAAGCAGCAAGAAGTTTTTCGATGTAGTCCACGGCGACGTTCTGTCTGAGAAGCTGGTTCAAAAGATCGGCCATGGGGGAACCCAATTCAACAAATGGACGAATCCATCCGCCGGGTTTTGCAAGGTCGACTGCCTCTTCCAGAATGGTGAGAGCCTCATCATCCCGCCCCTGCTTATGATACACCATCGCCAGCAAAGGCAAAATGTGAATCGTATGACAGGTATTGTGATTGTCCTGATTCAGCTGCAAAAGTTCTCGAAGCTTTATTTCGGCTTTCTCGAGGCTCTCGTCCGATCCTTTAGCAAGAAGTGCCCTGCAACGAGTGACAGCGGGAATTTCCAGCCACCAGACCATGTTCTCAACGGGCGGAGAACTTTCTTGAAGCCAACCCATCGCTGATACCAGTTCTCCCTGCATGATCGACAACCGTACGTTACATGAGTCAGCAATCATTAAATAGGTCGGATCACTTTGGGAAGCAACATACTTCAAGAGTTTTTGTATGGTTTCCCCGGCCTGATCGGGTTGCCCCTCGGCTTGATACGAAAAAATAAGCCCGGCCATGCTGTCAACCACAGCTCGCGTGTGAAAGATGAATTTTTCTTCTATTGCTTGACCGAAATGATCGATGGCCTTGTCAAGTTCATTACGGTAAAAGTGGATCAGTCCCTTAAGATACACGCTCCACACTTTCGCATAGATGTAGTTGTTTTTTGTTGCGAAGTCGAAGAGTTGTTGGTTTATCACGAATGCGCTGTCCAAATCTCCCGAGATAATGTGGATATAGACAAGCGTCACCAATAGACGGGTCTTCCTTACGCTAAAAGGCGGCTGCTTATGATACAGCAAGTCAGTCAGAGTTTTAACGGCGTCTTCTTTCTGACCTTGCATTTGCCTGGCCAATCCATATAGTATTTCTATCTGGCCTCGAATTTCATGATATTTCTCGGGAACCAATTTCAGGGCCTCTTGAAGGTGCTTCAGGCTGTGTGAACCTTTATTCTGAAAATAGCAAATATACCCGCGAAAAAATTCGATTTCTCCACGCAGATGCTGCTCCATAGGATCGTCTTTTAAATGGGCTTCGACAGCATCTATAATCGATGGAATCGCCGGAATGTCAAATTGATGATAGCGTATCCAGACTTGGGCCAAGAGAAGTATAGGCCGCTGTTGAATAACGGTATCCGGCAGCATGGACAGCCACTTTTCAAAGACGTACCATCTATCACTATCGAGCATAGTCTGTCGATTTTCCTCAACCAGTTGCGCTGCTCCGATCACATCACCGGCAGCCAGCAAATGCCGGATCGCTTCATCGATAAGATTGTTTTCGGCAAACCAATTCCCGGCCCGGGAATGGAGGGCGACAATCTCCTCTGAGCTCCGATGGAGCATCAACTGGTCTTTCAAAAGTTGCTGAAACAGGTGATGGTATCGGAACCAGCGGTTTTTCGGGTCCAGGCCGACGATGAACAGGTTTTGATTTTTAAGCACATCAAGAAAATCCCATGAATTTATGTCATCCTGCCTTGACTCAGCATCCGGCCCGACCAACACCTCACACAACGGCGCGCAGAATCGATCTAAAATGGCCGTACTCAAAAGAAAATGGCGAATTTCCGGAGATTGTCTCTTAAAAACCTCATTGAAAAGATATTCCGTCACATATTGAAGGCCACCAGGTATTTCAGTCAGCATGCTGGTCGCATCGCCTCGTTGGCGCATCGAAAGTGCCGCCAGGTGTAGTCCGACTATCCAACCCTCTGTTTTTTTTCTCCATTTTGCTGCTATGGCATCTTCGATCTGATCTCCGATTACCTGCTCCAGATACGCCTTTGTTTCCGCTTTCGTAAAGCACAAATCCTGCAAGCGGATCTCAGTCATCAGTCCCTGGGCTCGTAAAGAAGATATGGGCAAAAACGGATCCCGCCGTCCGATCAGCACCAGGTGCATGCGTTGCGGCGGATATCGCAGCAGTTCAGTGAGCAGGTCGTACACCTGTTTCTCCTGGATCAGTTGAATGTCATCAACTGCCAGGATATAGTCCTGATCGATCAGGTTCATTTCGTTGATCAAGTTAGCCAACAATACCTTCATCGGAGGCAGATTTCCAGTGTTGGCCAGGACCACGGTCTTTTCCACGGCGTCGGGAAACATGGTCCGGATAGCGGTCAAAAAGTAAATCAAAAACTGGCGCAGGCTGTTATCGCTCTCATCCACCGAATACCAGGCATTGGGGCAATCGCAGTTTTCCAGCCAACAGCTCAAGAGGATGCTCTTGCCATATCCGGCAGGGGCCGATACCAGTGTGAATTGCTTCTGTCGGCCCTTTTCAAGCTGTTCCAACAGCCGGGAACGATGAACATGGTTTTTGGGGATCTGAGGACGGTGGAGCTTGGTGTGTATGATCGGGGTCGTCTCGACGGCCGTCCACCCATTGTCATCTTTAGAAACCTGCCCGCCCGCCTTGGGCTTCACGAACTCCGAGATGACGATTCCTGTGACGGAAGGACTCAGATAGATCTCCTCTCGCATTACGGCTCGCACGCCGTTTACCAGCTCTTCGGGAGCACATTCCTTCAGGATGTATCCAACGGCCCCGGCGCTCAGCATGTCTTCGATAAAACGTTTCCCGGAGTGGATGGACAAGGTCACGATTTTGGTTTCGGGAAAATCGGAAACAATTTGCCGGGTGGCGTCGATGCCGTTGAAGTTCGGCATGTTGATGTCCATGACCACCACATCCGGCGAAAGGACCCGGACCCGGTCGATGGCCTCTTGCCCGTCACCGGCCTCGCCGACCACTTTGAAATCCTGTTCCGCTTCAAAAAGCAGGCGCAGTCCTTTTCGAAAAACCGCATGATCATCCACTAAAAGGATGGTTGTTGGCATAGTAAGCTCCGGGTTCTGGGTTCTGAGTTCAGGGTTCAAGGTTTTGGGTTCAGGGCACACGTAGGTTTCAGGTGTCAGTGTTCAGGCACATGTAGGTTTCAGGTTCAGGGCACACGTAGGTTTCAGGTGTCAGTGTTCAGGCACATGTAGGTTTCAGGTGTCAGTGTTCAGGTATCAGGGAAAAATCACACAAGAACTTAAACACACCCATGGTGCGTAAACCTAACACCTGACAGCTCATTTTTCGGGTACGGGCCAACCCTTAGGGCACTGTTCATTGTTTAATCCGTACACTTTCGACTCCTCCGCTACCTGCCAGCGCCGGTCTCGCTCTGGAACTTTCCGCTCCAAAGTTTTCTCCAATCCATTAAGCATGCGAATGCATTCTTTGTAACGACCTCGAAATTCTTGATATATACTTTCCGTAATGTATCCTTTGAGTTTCGCCATGAACAGATGGTGAATTGTCTCACCTGCCTCCCCCCTGCTACGATTAACGCCTTCTATCTTGTTTCGGATATGCCGGTCATCATTCTTCTCCGCAAGCTGGGCAGCTGTGCTGTTTGAGGAACGCCTTACCTGGCTTCCCAACTCGTACCTTTCCTCTCGGGGCCATTGGTGCGTCAAATCACAGACTTCCATGTGCAACTGGCACAACTTTTTATAGACCTCGAGGTCTTCTACATCCAGATAGGATTTTTTGCCACTGTTATTTTCTTTCATATCGTTGTTTTGAAGTTGGTATAGTTTAAGGTGTCAGGTGTCAGTGTTCAGGTTTCAGGTCTGTCGGTTCCTGACACCTGACACCTGAAACCCTTGTTTTCCCTCCATTATCCCACCGCACCATCTTTTTGTCTGAAATCTAACACCGTCGTTCCAAGACTCAAAAACTCTGCCCAAGCCCCGTTGGGGTGCTGGAGTAATGGAGTGTAACAACTTGGAGTATTGGAGTGTTGGGAAAAACAATCTTTCAGTACCCATTACTCCACTACTCCAACACTCCATTCTTTTTCACTCCTGACACCTGAACACTGACACCAGAAACCTTTGTTTTCCCTCTATCACTCCAATCCGCTATCCAAGGGCACGCTGAGAACGGCCCTGCACCCCTTGCCGGGTTGGGATTCGATTTCCAAAGCACCGCCCAGATCGGCCATGCGTTCCCGGATACTGAACAGGCCGAAACCGCCCTTGGGTCCCCCTGTTTGGGAGGCCAAAAGATATTCAAACCCAACGCCGCCATCCTGAACAACGATCTTCAGAGTGTTATCGGTGAGTTCCATCGATACGGTCACCTGATTCGCCTGTGCATGTTTGACCACGTTGGTGAGCAGTTCGCGCACATTGCGAAACAAAATGGCCCGCATGTTTTCATCCAGGGCTATTTTATGCCTATCGACGATGTCATCGAAGAACTTTGTTTTAATTCCGTAGCGTTTTTCTATCTGCTCCTCCAGCCACTCGGATATGGCTGGGCGCAGGCCGAGTTCATGCATCGTCGGAGAGCTCAAATCAAACATGAGATATCGCACGTCCTGAACGGTCTGGAGTAAGGTTTCCGAGACGTCGTCAAGCTTGGCCGTCAGCCCGTCGTCGGAGACGGATTTGCTTGCCGCGGCAACCTGCATGCGTGCCAATGCAAGAGACTGGCCGACATGATCGTGAAGGTCAGCGGCAATACGGTGGCGCTCCGTTTCCTCGGTGACGGTCAACTGAGAGGCCAGGGCCTTGAGTCTCTGCTGATACTCAAGGATCTTCTTCTCGGCCCGCTTGGCATCGGTGATGTCCCGATTGACAGAAACAAAACCGATTGTTTTGCCTTTATCGCTTGGTATTGCAGAAACCGTAACCTGGATATAGATTTGCTCTCCGTCTTTCCTGGTCTGTTTTACTTCACCGCGCCAAACTCCCGCCGTGTTGATCTCAAACAAAACATCTTCGCGCAGATCATGTATGTATTCAAGAGCTGTCACATCTCTGAATACTTTGCCCATAACTTCTTCTGCTTTCCATCCATAGGTTTTTACCGCGGCATCATTCCAACTTCGAATTTTGAAGTCCGTATCGAAGGATACGACAGCATCAAAGACGTTTTCCAGAAGTGTTGCCTGATACCGCAGGATCTCCTCCGCCCGTTTGCGCTCGTCAATTTCAGCCTCTAAAGATATGTTTGTGGTCTCCAGTTCAGACGTGCGCTCCTGTACCTTTTTTGCAAGGCTTCTGTTCCAGAAGACAAACAGAAATACAATGCCTGAGGCTGCTCCGCCAAAAATCAGAACCCATTTCAAAACATCAGCGGGTTTGATGCCATGCTCGTATCGTATCGAGAGGTATTTGTTGCGAATGGCCAATTTCTCCTCCGGCTGCATGGAATCAAGCACCTTGTCGATGATGCTGCTCAATTCGGGCCAGTCCTTTCTAATGCCAAAGGAGAAAAGGTGATTTTCCAGGTCGGTGGGGGCTGCTGCTTTCAGGTTGGTGAATCCCATTTTTAAAATGATATAGGAACCAAGGGTCAGGTTGCCAATATAAGCATCCGCTTTTCCCGTAGCCACCGCTTCCAGCGACTTTAAATCCGAATTATAAAGCTGAAGGTCAACGTCGGAGTATTTGGTTTCGATTTCTTTTTGTACGACTGTTCCCCGGGGGACGGCGACCCTTTTTCCGAATAGGTCATCAATTCCTGCAATAAATCCCGCGTCTGTCCGGGTAAATATGGCCCTGGGCATGCTGAGATAGTCTTTTGAAAACGCGACAAATCGTTCACGTTCGGGCGTTTTCATCAAGGTCGATATCAGGTCTGGACCTTCCCGGCTTTTCATTTTTTCCAGGGCTTCTCCAAAGGGGCGCGTTGAAACTATGTATTTCAATTTGACCCCGGCACGCTCGGCAATCAGGTTGAGATAATCAATCGACATCCCGGCTGCTTTTTGGCCTTCCTTTACAATGATGAAGGGCGGGAAGTCGACCACGCGAACCCGAACCGTGTGATCCTGCGTGAGCCAGGCCCGTTCTTCCTGCGTGAGCGATATGACTTCCTTTTGTTGTGGAAGATGAACCCACTTTGCCACGATGGCATCGATTTCATTTTGGGAAAAGCTGGATATTCCTTTGTTCAGAATAGAGACAAGTTCCGGCCAGTCCGGCCTGATGGCCATGCCGAACTTGTCCGGGTAATCGAGGAATGTGTATTTGGCCACAACATCGAAAAGTTGGTATTTTGTAAGGAGATAAGAATTGAAGCCGGCCCCAATAAAAAGATCCGCATCTCCCTCGCTTACGACCTTCATCCCTTGCTCAGAATCCTTCACTTTCAGGATGGTCGCCTGTTTTCCATATTGTCGGACCAGTTTTTCCGAAAAGTAGACCTTGTCTATTATTGCGACCCTTTTGCCGGCAAAATCGGCGGGACCTTCAAAAGATACATTTCGACGTGCAAATACAGTAGGATAGGCTGTCAGGTATCCCACGCTTTTTAACAGTCCCAGCTTGTCGGCATACTCCGGGTGCATCTCCAGGATGCCGTCAACCGCTTTTGTTTTCGCCTTCTGAAGTATTCCAGGTATGGAATCAAAGTGAAGGTCGATTCGAGTCCCCAGCCGCCTGTTTAGCTCATCCAGGAAATCAATCAGGATACCGCGATAGGTGCCATCCGGATCAACAATGACTTCCGGCTCAAACTCGTCGGTATAAGCGAGCTGGATATTCGGATGCGCCCTCAGCCAGGCGGTTTCCGATTCCGTCAGGGGTATTTTCTCGACAGCCTTCCTATAATATTGCTTATCATGTTCCGTTACCCAGTGTTCCTCAATCTCTGCCAGCTCATTTTTGGTTATGGCATCAAATCCCTTCTTAACAAGAGAAAACAGTTGGGTATTCTTTTTCAGTACGCCGGCATGGAGTTTCTGTACAAGATGCTTAGACTCTGTTGAATTGAACCTCCCTGATAGCCCGAGGCGATTGATCATCGCCGTGGTACTTAAATATTCTGTCAGACATGCGGATATTTCTCCACTTAAGACAGCCCGCAGCATCTTTTCCATGCTTTCAAAGGGAATCACATCCACCGTCGGATGCTTTATGCGCAAATGTTCCTCATGATAGGACCCCTTGATCGCGCCGATTTTCTTTTCTATATAAATACCATCCTTATACGGCGCTTCTTTTTTGATAGAATAAAAAACGTTTGAACCCGTCTCATAAAATGGCTGGGAATAATCAAGCCATTGTGCCCGGGAATCACTATAAAAAAGGCCGGAATGAATGTCTGCAGTGCCTTTTTTTAAGTTGTCTAAAGAAGTCTGCCAACTACCGGGAAGAAATCTGATCTTCTTACCGGTTTTCTTTGCCCAAAGATTCCACATGTCAACCAAAAGACCTGCCGGCTGACCTTCAGCATTTATAAAGGTGTAGGGGGCAAAATCACTGTACATGGCAATATACAAGGTATCTTGTGCTTTTACCGTTGATATTGTCAGCCATTTCCGTTCGATAGCTGCGCGTTCTTCCGGGGTGATCAGCGCCATCCCTTGTTTAAGCGCTTTGACAAGCTTACTGTCACCTTGGCGCGCAGCGATCCAAAAGTTGTTCGGATATATGCCCATTCCCGGATTGTAGGAGAACTCATCTACCAACCCGAGCTCTTTCATTCGGTATAGTGACGCTTGTAACTCGTCGATAAAAACATAGACATCTTTTTTTTGAGCGGCATCCACCATTTGGGGAAATTCAATGTAAGAAACCAAAGAGGATTCAGGCAGGTTTTCTTGAATCCATCCCACATATAAACCACCTTTGACAACGCCAACCCTGTACCCCCGCAAATCCTCCGGCTCGCTGATATTGGTTATACTTTTATGAAAGAAAATAGTCCCTTCCGTAGACGCGACAATCGTAGCGAAATCCAGATAGGTGTCCCGTTCCTTTGTATAGTTAAGCGACGCATGGATATCCGCCTTTCCGTCACGCATTGTCTGGAGCGTTTCGGCCCAGACAGCGCTCTTAAATTCGATCGGAATCCCTGTCTTTTTTGACCACAGCCGCAGAAGATCGATGGAAAAACCCTGTGGCTCCCCCTTATCATCTTTAAATGTATAAGGGGCCATAACCACCGGGTACACGATCTTTATCGGCTCATCACGTGGAAAATCAGATACTGCTTTTTGGGATGACGCTGTCGCGACCGTTTTCTGAAGTTTTCCGCCGCCTGCATCGCTCTTTTCATCCTTCGGATACACCGCCAGCCAGGCTTTTTCCTCAGCAGTCAGCCGCACCTCCGGCTCGAAGATACTGTTTTGATTTACAGTGTGTGAAGGCGTCTCAAGAACAGGCTTAGAGGATTGGCTTTGTCGGCTGTCACAGGGAACAGAAAACACCATCAGAGCCGTTAGAATCAAGCACCCGATGATTCTGGTTGGTTTTTTTATTTTGATATCCATTTTTTTGATTTTATTTTTGGCGCTTACCATCGTTTTATTTTTTCTTAAATATCAGAGACATCCCAGGCAGTCAAACATAAAGAATCCGAATTCGTTGATGATTTGGGCTTATTTATGTCTTGCTGAATGTTGGAGAAAGGCGGATTTTGACAGAATTTCTCGTCAAAAGATCAATCAGAAGGGAAAATAAAATGATATACATCTTGAAGCCTTAGTTTTTGTCCAGCAATGGAATCACCGGCTTTATTTTTCCAAAAACCGGGTGCTTTGCACCCGGCAGCAAATGCAACGATTTAAGCACGGTTCTTCTCCAATTTAGTTGGAGAAGAGGGTCCAAGGATTCCAGGGGTCAAGCTTGCTATATTGCAGTAAGCCTTGATCCCAAATAAAAAAGGCTATACTCAATTCGATCCCAGTTACAGTAAGTTGGTTGGCAATCTGGATTCAAAAAAGGAGTATAGCCATGAAACA
>Ga0307380_10009435_pt1 | contig 12388 bp, 16 predicted proteins | sample UN3MG_FD_202239 | JGI IMG/M metagenome (GOLD analysis project Ga0307380, IMG submission 202239) | Soil microbial communities from Risofladan, Vaasa, Finland - UN-3 | ecosystem: Environmental > Terrestrial > Soil > Coastal area > Acid sulfate soil | place: Finland: Risofladan, Vaasa | collected... | reverse complement strand
GACATTCCGTAGAATAATATGAATTAAGAAAAAATAAAAATTTAGAATTGTAGGGTTATCTGAAAGATCGTACCTTACGAATGATTTTGTTATGATCTAGAGAAGCGGAGGTAGTTACATACAAGATATGATTTTTTCCAGCAGGAATCACTATTCTCTTAACTTTATCGTACTCTGCAACGACATATTTGCATACTCCAAGTGATCTCACTAGTTTTTTTCTCTGCTTCCAGTCGTGCGCTGCAGCTTTTAATGATCCCAAGCTTTGTTTCTTTGAGACCAAAATATTCACCTTCTTTGACCGTGCAGAAAATACCAATTTACCATTGAGATCGCATACGCTTACTACTCTAACTGATGGGCTTACCTTCAGAATTTTTTCAACCGCGGATTGAATTTCCATAATTTTTACAGTATATTCTAGGTGATAAGATTTTCTATGAGAATTCAGGGAATCATTGTGATTAGCTAAAATATGAAAGATTTAGAAATAAAGCTAACTAGAGGTAATATAAAAAAAATAACTTACAAAAAATGATGAAAGAAATACATGATTACAAGTTTGAGTCATGTTACACGAAAGATACCAGTAATCCTACTAAGAAACAGGGACTAATTTTTGAAGAAAACTTATCAAGAAATTCTGTATGTAATGTATGCCTAAAGGAAATAGATGATTCTGTTTATCGAATTGTTATTTTTCAAGATAAAGAAAAAAATCCAATAGTAAAAAATTTCATTTCTTTTTCCCATGTTGGGATATGGCGTATATCTGCCAAAATTACCTAGACTACAAAATTGTAAGCCTGGGATTTTCATGTGAGAAAACTATTTTGAATAATTATAAAAAAGTTAGAAATTTACAAAGGAATCTTTCTTTATGGGTGTAATTTCTTTTAAGTAAAATTTTGTAATTTGGATATTTGTTTTAATTTTACCAAATTTGTTTTTAATTTATGAAAGCTGTATGGAATAATATTGTAATTGCAGAATCAGATGAAACTATCAGTATCGAAGGCAACTACTATTTCCCCCCAAATTCAATCAAAAAAGAGTATTTTCATGAAAGTAATACCACATCAAGATGTATTTGGAAGGGAAAAGCAAATTATCTTTCAGTGACTGTAAATGGAAAGACAAATCAGAATTGTGCTTGGTTTTATCCAAAACCTTCTTTTCTTGCAAAAAAGATAACTGGATACATCGCTTTTTGGAACGATGTCCAAATTTTCAATTAGTTTGATTATATAGAAAATGTTTTTTGTCTAACTATGGTCTAAACATACAAAACTTGAATAAATTGGTTTAATCTGATGCTAATCGTCGTGATAAACAGATTTACACATTTGACAAACATATTGATTGTCTTCCTTGGTTAGTTGCATCATCAATCCTTGGTTTGCACATTTGGGGCAATCAGTAAAGCTCATGAATCCTATAATAAAATAATTGATTTAATTTAGTGTAAGTCTTATTTTTTTCAGACAGATTTTCTCTCTCAATTAAGAACTCTAGAAAAAATTACTAAAGATGAATTTGAAATTTCACAAATTCATCTTTGAAAAAAACCAACCGTCTTCATGAATTTCTCAAAGTCTTTGTCGATGGTGATTTTCATTTTTTCTAACCTTTTGTCCATGATGTAAGGAAACGTATCTAGATCTATTTTCTCCTAAGAAAAAACATTGACCTTAAGATCATAAAATATTAATTCTGAGCCTGAGGGAGTTTTATTTTTTAAATTCACAAAAAATACGAAAATAACGTCTATCCAATTCATTAATTCTAATAAAATTAAAAATAACAAGCCTATTGAAATTCAAAAAATTGAGGCTAAAGTTAACATTGCCTCCAATCCATTAAATGGATTTTATAATCTCTAGACTCGTATAATCACTGCATTTAAAAAAAAATATGGTCCGATTAAATATGTGAAAAAATCATTTAACACATGTCCAGCAAAATTGTAGCAAAAAAAACTCTAATTGTTGTATTGTTTGTACTTTTTTCATTAATTTTTGTTGGAGGCATTTTTGGAATTACCAATGAAATTGCAATAAATGCCGACAATGAACTCTCATATCCTTCATGGTTGATTATCTCCTATCTTGCCGGACTTTCAATGATTATTTTACCTTGTACACTCCCACTTGTCTTCATAATAATTCCTCTAAGCATGGGTAAGGGTGGAAAAAAAGGACTTTTGATGGCTATTTTGTTTGGAGCAGGTCTTACAATAACAATAATGTTTTATGGGTTAGGAATTGGGGTTTTAGGCCAAACCGCTGATTTGGATCAAATTTCCCTCTACATGTTTCTGATTGCAGGAATTGCGGCATTTCTCTTTGGTTTATCACAGTTAAAATTACTTGAATTGAAATTACCGACCTATTCTGGAACTCCAAAATTTATTCAAAATCGGGGAGATTATTCAAAATCATTTTTCATGGGTTTGTTATTAGGAAACGCTGGGGTTGGTTGTCCAAACCCTATGTTTTATTGGCTTTTAATTTATGTTGCAAGTACTGGAAGTGCAGAGGTTGGCGCAAGTCTTGGTTTAGTTCATGGAGTTGGACGAGCGATTCCCCTAATCCTACTCTCTGTTCTAGCTATTATTGGAGTAAATGCCACAAAAGGAATAACTTCTAGTCGGGAAAATATTGAAAAAATTACTGGATGGATGTTAATTATAATTGGGGCCTTTCTAATAATTCAGGGAATTCCTGGAGGACATGAATGGTATGAATCTACCCTTATCCATATAGCTTGGAATAATCTAGTATCGATAACACCAATCCCCCCGGAATTTCATGTTGGAGAGCATACACATAATTTCGATGCTCAAATCCCACGAGAATTGGCTCCAATTTTATTTGTGGGTTTGATTGTTTTTCCAATAATATGGTATTTTACTCGAAGAAAGAGAATAGAAGCATGAAAGATCCTGTTTGTGGCATGGAAGTAAACAAAGGAGAATCCCTGTTACACAAAGGAAAGGAATATCAATTTTGTTGCGCAACATGTAGGTGGGCATTTGAGAAAAATCCTGACCAATTTATGGAATCATGAAGGTAGAAATTCTTACCACTCCAGGTTGTACTAATTGCAAGGCACTTGAAAATATGCTTGATAAGCTAGGTATTTCTTATGATTTGATAGATATTACTGAAAAATCAGAATATCTGGAAAAGTATCCAATATTTGTGGCTCCTGGTTTAGTAGTAGATGGAAAATTATTGTTTACTGGAATTCCAAAAATAGAAGATCTCAAGAAAACCTTTCACTAGGTTGATAATGTTTTTTACAATGAAAGGATTGGGGTTTACAAATGACAGATTATTCTATCAATGAAAAAATGATACTTGTTCAATATGCAATAAAAAAATATGAAAATGAAGCAACACTTTTGGAAAAATTAAAATCAATTCTATCAGAAAAAGACATTCAAAGAAATATTGACACCTTAATTGGCACACAAAAGGTCCGACGAATCGGACCAGAAACACTTCAAAATAATGAAAGTCATACTGAATTACCAGATTTGCCTGATAATCTAAAACCAGTTATCGACCAACTTTGATAGTAATTATTAAACCGTCATTAATTTTCTTCATTAATGTAGAAAATCAAAGACTCTTTGCCATTACGATTTTAAGTGTAATTGTAATTTTCTCATCATCATAATCATTGGTTTTTGCTCATCCTCACTCAGGTTAAATTTTCATTAATGAGCATACGCATCAACCACAAACCGAGTACATTCCATTAAATGGAATAATTGGCATAGATAAAACATCCCTCCTATTCCATGCCCCTAAAGAAACCTCACTACCATGGGGATTTATTGAGGACAAAATGGCAAATCCTTTTGCAGGATATCCTGTAATAATTCAAATTTTCAAGAATGTCGAGGCATTCCATTGTGCACAAACTGATGTAAATGACGCCGGAAATTACGAGTAAAATTCAGAGTACTAAATGTAGAAGATGTTAAAACAACAAATTTTTTTGATGGGGATTATCAAGTTACCATTTTCAAGGTTGTATATCTTGATCAAAGTAATTTGATTTAAAATCCTCTTAATCCTTCAGGCCTTGCCACTTCAGGATGTCCTTTCATCCATCTTAAACTGTCTAACATTTTTTGTTTGTCTTGTGGAAATGTACCCTTGATTGTATAAGCATTTGAACCGTGATTTGCTCTAAAAATTATCTCTTCTTTTGTTTCTATCTTATCTAGTAATCCTTCTAATTCATTTAATGCCTCATCATCATTTAATTTTACAAATTCACCGTTATACTTTTGTAAAAACTCATCTTTAATTCCATTTTCTAGATATAGAGTTAGAGTCCCGACAAATTGAGGAGAACATGCACTAATTACATCTGCAGTTCCTTGAACATGTTCTTTAGAATATTTTTTACCACCAAGACCCAATATGACCATACAAGACATGATGTATCCTGCATCCTTTGCTTTGTTTACTGATTTGATTATGGTCTTTGATGTAGCACCTTTGGTTACTTTTTTTAATACTGTATCTGACCCACTTTCAATTCCCAAATAAAACATGGTCAATCCTGCCTCATACATTTTTTTTAGTTCTTCAGGTGTTTTCTTTAAAATATTCATAGGCATTGCATAACAAGAAATTCTTTCTAATTTTGAAAATTTTTCAAAAATATATTTTACAATTTTTACCATATAATCTGCATCAAGATTCAATGCATCACCATCAGCCAAAAATACTCTAGTAGAATCTGGCAATTGGCTTGCCATCATATCAATTTCTAATTTTATTTCTTTCCAAGGTCGTTCTGAATATTGCTTAGATCTATACATATCACAAAATGAACATTCGTTAAATGAACATCCTAATGTAACTTGAAAAATTAGGGATCTAGCTTCTGAAGGAGGCCTATACAATGGAGCATCATAATTTAACATCATTTAACTAAATCAAATAAATTAGTCCGATTATGTATTTTATACTTTCTAGCCCATCATGAATTTGTCACACAATACCTTTTAGTGAAAAACACCTGAAATTGATTATTAATGGCAAATGATCCTGATGCAAAAAGACTCCTTTGGTTTATTTTTGCAGGTTCACGTGGAGGATTAAATCGCCTACGAATTATTTTTTCTTTAAAGAAAAAGCCATTAAACATCAACCAACTAGCAAAAGAACTAGGCTTGGATTACAAAGCAATTCAACATCACATTAAGGTTCTTGAAAAAAATAACTTGATTACAAAAATTGGAGAAAAATATGGAGTTACATATTTCATCTCTACATTTTTAGAAGTAAATATGGAGATATTTGAGGAAATTGCGGCAAAATTGGATAAAAGTAAATAAGCTCTTGAAAGGTTTTCCTCTCTAAATGGAATCTACCTCTCTAGTGTTATCTTTAGTTTCAATTACAAATATGGCAGTACTAGGTATTTTGATTGTCATTTTTGGAAAAATGTATGGAAAAACAAAGGCACAACTTCCACTTGGAATGATTGTAGTAACTAGCATGTTGTTTCTTCATAATATTATTGGAGGACTAGCTTATTTCTCAATGGACCAACTCTTCTCTCATGAAATATTTCCATATATGTTGGGAGTAGGAATTGCAGAACTAGCAGGATTGTTAATCTTCTTAAAAATCACTTTAGATTAATCTTAGTTTAATTGTAGAATATGGTGGTAGTAAATTTGAGAGACAAAATGAGGCGATTGCAGATCTATGATAATTAGTGTGTACGTAGACGGTTCTGGGGGTGGAAATAGTGGATATGGTTATTTTGTTAAAGAAACAGGTGAATCATTCTACGAAAAAAAACCGAATATTACAAACAACCAAGCCGAATATATGGCAATAATTTCAGCCTTAAAAAAATTTGTAAATTCTGATGAGGAGATTACCATTTTTAGTGATTCCAAAAATACTGTATCCCAACTAAATCATGACTTTGCGATAAATAATGAACAGCTAAGAATACTGGCCCAAGAAGCTTGGGGTATCATTGGAAAATTTTCAAATCTTACCTTGGCTTGGATTCCAAGAAAAGAAAATCTTGCAGGAAAAATGTTGGGAAGCTAAAATATTATAGATCAGAAATTTCCATGAATAACTTTATTATAGAAAATCTTCAACTCCAAGAAAGTGACTGAATCTGTTTTCCTTTCCCCAAAATCTATAGCAATTATCGGTGCATCTGACAAAAGAGGTAGTGTTGGAAGCACTATTACATCAAATATTATGAATGGCTTTACCGGTACTGTTTATCCAATTAGCCCTAGTAGAGATACCGTATTTTACAAAAAAGCCTACAAAACTGTACTGGATATTCCAAAACCTGTTGATCTTGCAGTTATTGTAATTAAAAATACATTGGTAGCTGGAGTATTAGAAGAATGTGGAAGGAAAAAAATCAAAGGCGTCATCATCATCACTGCTGGATTTAAGGAAGTAGATAAGGAAGGGGCCAAAAGAGAACAGGAACTAAAAGATATTGCAAAAAAATACAATATCCAAATTATTGGACCAAACTGTCTTGGGGTGATGAATTTAGCTCCAAAGACAATGATGAATTCTACATTTTTGAAAATTACTCCAAAGTCAGGAGAAATTGCCCTAGTATCTCAAAGTGGAGCAATTTGTGCTGCTCTTGTAGAAGACGCCAGTGCACAGGGTATTGGTTTTTCTGCTGTAATTAGTATGGGAAACAAAGCAGTGATGACTGAAGTTGATATTTTAAAGATGTTAGCTTCACACAATCAAACCAAGGTAATTGTAATGTATCTTGAAGACATGGGAGACGGTCAAGAGTTTCTTAAAGTTTGTAAAAATATTACTCGTAAACTCAAAAAACCTGTTTTAGTTCTAAAATCCGGAAGAAGTCCAGAAGGAGCAAAAGCTGCAATGTCTCATACAGGTGCTCTAATGGGTTCTGATGAAATCTACGAAGCGTTGCTTAAACAATCCGGCGCCATTCGAGTTGATACTATGGAGGAACTATTTGATTATGCAACGGCATTCTCAAAACAACCACTCCCATCTGGAGGTGATTTGGTTATTGTTTCAAATGCTGGGGGACCTGCAATTATTTCTACTGATGCTTGCTCCAAACTAGGCGTTAAAATGGCAAAAATTGATAGTATTCGTTCAAAAATTGATGAAGTAATTCCTCCATGGGGAAGCTCTCGAAATCCTGTTGATATTGTAGGTGATGCAGATTTTAATAGATTCCATAATGTCTTAGATAGAGTTCTCAAACACCCTAAGGTCGGTTCAGTTATCACAATGTGTACACCTTCTGGAACGCTGAATTACGATAAACTAGCAGAAGTAATTGTTACAATGTCAAAAAAATATAAAAAAACAATGCTTGCAAGTTTAATGGGATTAGATGAGGGAATTACTAACAGAGAAATTTTAGCTAAAGGTGATGTACCATATTACACGTATGCTGAAGGAGCAATAAGAACACTTGCTGCAATGATAAAATTTTCCAATTGGATTAAAGAACCAGAAGGAAAAATTACTAAATTCAAAGTAAACAAAGCAAAAGTAAAAAAGATTTTTGACAAAGTCAAAAAAGAAAAACGACCAAATCTTCTTGAAGAAGAAGGGCAAGAGGTTCTCAAAGCCTATGGATTGCCACTACCTATGAGTGCTCTTGCGAAAACTGATACAGAAGCAGTCAAGATTGCAAACAAGATTGGCTATCCAGTTGTAATGAAGATTGCATCCCCACAAATAATTCACAAATCAGATGCTGGTGGGGTAAAAGTAAATCTTACAAATGACAAAGAAATCAAAGAAGCTTTTAAAACAATTATCATTAATGCCAAAAAATACAACAAGAAAGCTGAGATCAAAGGAGTTCTTATAGTTGAGATGGTAAAAGGTGGAAAAGAGTTGATTATAGGTTCCAAGTTAGAACCTGGTTTTGGTCCTGTAATTATGCTTGGAATGGGAGGAATCTATGTAGAGGTTTTAAAAGATGTGACATTCAAGATAGCACCAGTAACCAGCAAAGAAGCAGATGATATGATATCAGAAATAAAGACACAGAAAATTTTACAAGGTGTTAGGGGAGAAAAATCATCTGATATTGCAAAATTGTCTGAATGCATTCAAAAATTATCTCAACTGGTCACTGACTTTAAGGAAATCAAAGAATTAGACATGAATCCTGTCCTTGTAATGGAAAAAGGAAAAGGCTGTATAATTCTAGATGTTAGAATAGGTCTTTGATCGGCTTTTATGCTTAGTTTTTTAAATATTGATCTAGAATTTTTATACAAGTTCAAGGGAAGATGGACATGGCAAATGTAGAGCGTCTAAAGACCATTAGAACGGGAGACGAATACATTGAAAGTCTTAGGGGCAGAGATCTCAAAATTTACCTATTTGGAGAATTAGTCAAAGAACCAGTGGATCATCCAATGATTAGACCCTCTATTAACGCAGTTGCAGAAACATATGATCTTGCCGTCAGAGACGAAAATCTTGCATCTGCTAAATCGTCAATCACTGGATTACAAATTAACAGATTCTTACATATTGCTGAAAGTGCAGAAGATTTAGTTTTACAAAATAAAATGCAAAGAACCCTAGGACAAAACACTGGAACATGTTTCCAGAGATGTGTTGGCATGGATGCTTTGAATTCTTTACACTCTGTAACTTTTGAAATAGATGAAAAACATGGAACAAACTACCATCAAAGATTTTTAGAATTTGTAAAGATGGTCCAAAAAGAAAATCTTGTAATTGGTGGTGCAATGACTGATCCAAAAGGCGATAGAGGTAAAGGTCCATCTGAGCAAGAAGATCCTGATTTGTTTACAAGAGTAGTAGAGACAGATGATAAAGGAATCTATGTATCTGGAGCTAAAGCACATCAAACTGGTTGTATTAATTCACATTGGATAATTTTAATGCCAACAGTTAGACTAACAGAAAATGACAAGGATTGGGCAATTGTTGGCGTAATCCCAGCAGATGAAAAAGGAGTTACTTACATCTATGGTAGACAGTCTTGCGACACTAGAAGTATGGAAGAAGGCGATATTGATGATGGCAACGCAAAATTTAGTGGGCAAGAAGCTTTAATGATTTTAGATAGAGTGTTTATTCCATGGGACAAAGTATTCATGCATGGAGAACATGAATTTGCATCTATGCTTATAGAACGTTTTACTTGTTACCATAGACGTAGTTATGTGTGCAAAACAGGACTTGGTGATGTTCTCATTGGTGCTGCAGCTACAATTGCTGACTATAATGGAGTACCAAACGTATCTCACATCAAAGACAAAATTGTTGAGATGACTCATCTTAATGAAACAATCTTCGCTGCAGGAATTGCATCTTCCCACCTAGCACATAAGATGAAATCAGGTGTATATCTTAATGAAGATATGCTTGCTCAAGTTTGCAAACACAACGTTACTCGATTCCCATATGAAATTAGTAGACTGGCACAAGACATTGCAGGTGGATTAGTGGTAACTCTTCCATCTGAAAAGGACTTTAGACATCCAATAGCCGGTCCATTACTCAAAAAATTCCTTGTGGGACGAAAAGGTGTTGATGTTGAAAACAGAATGAGAATTCTTAGACTTATTGAAAACATGACTCTTGGTAGAAACGCTGTAGGATATCTTACAGAATCAATGCACGGTGCAGGTTCCCCTCAAGCACAAAGAATTCAGATTCAACGACAGATGCAGATAGGCTACAAAAAGAATCTTGCAAAGAATCTAGCTGGGATTACTAACGATATTGAAGAACCAAAAGAACCATCAGATTATTTTAATCGGATTTTCAAAACCAAAGATTCTCTTATTTAGAATCTTTTTTTGATTCCGGTGATGATTCAACAGATTCATTATCAGAAATTTGTGAATCAGAATGATCGGAGTATGCAGAATCTTTTTCTAACGTGTCAAGATCTGAGTAATCATCCAAAACACCTGGATCATTTGAATTTAAAGGATCAATACTCGCCAGTTCTTTTACATTTTTTCTTTTGACTATTTCTTTTATTATCATCACGCCAATAACTAAAACAATCAAAATATAGTTAGTGGGTGGTTTCAACACTTGCGTTACATAACCAATTTGTGGGATTATAAATTCAACCTTACCAATGTATTCCTTTTCTGTAATTGGATAGTCCGTTCCGGCAATAGAAGCTATATTATTGTCTCCCTTAGTTCTAAGAGTCACTGGATTATCATCTGTAATTGACACAACCCTGTGAACTATTACTCTGTCGTGTCCAGATGGACGATCAAACACAATAATGTCCCCAATTTGAATATCTTCAATCGGAATATGTCCTTGAACTATTAGTACATCATAAACTTGTAATTTTGGAATCATGCTTCCACTGGCAACAACATAAAATGGATTTTCCGTTCCAAAAACGACTTGTAACCCAATCCATATTATTACAACACCCAATACTACAATGATAATATCTTTGATTACACTTTTTGAGATAATTCGTTTATTCAATTACATTCACGCATTTGTTACCATCGATTATATTTACTTAAAAATTATTGTAGTTTTGTTCCACACTCTTCACAAAATTTTGAACCTTCATTGTTTACAAATTCACAGCTAGAACATTTTCCAGGCAGATTTACTTGAGGAACAGTTGCATTTCCGAGGAGAATAACATCCCCAACCTTTCTTATACTACTCCAAGGCACACTGCCCTCAACACCGTCATTTTTTGTAATAATTAGTACCATTGTTTGATTTGAATCGATTCCAACTTGTCTAGCATTTCCAACTTTTTTTGCATTTTCATCATATACTGCTAATCCTTCAATCGAACTAACTGATCCCACTGGAGTAGGTTCTATTACTTCTGAAGATGGAATCTGAGTCGATGTTTGAGTTTGAATTTCAGTTCTTATTTGAGGTTGTTGTTGAACCGTTGGCTCAGATGTTGTTTGAGTTTCAATTTCTAGGGGTTTTGCCGCTCCTATCTCTTGAATTTCATCTTGCTTTCTAAATTCTCTATATTCTGCAATGGTTGAATTACAATTATTGCAAATGTATTGTCCCTTTTCTGCAAGCACTAAATTCTCTGCAACTTCTTCATTGGGATTTTCGTATTCAATTTTTGGTGACCCTTCAAATTCTCTTTCACAAGTATTGCAAAAATGTTTAGTAATAATTTCTGAATCTAATCTTCCAATTGGCGCCAAAAACAAATCTGGTCCTCCAAGATTCCCTTTCATTTGTTGTTCATCATTAATAGATGCCATTACATAGCCTCCAGAACCTCTTAATTTTTTTAGTCTAAATTCGGAGCTCATGTCTGAGATTTTCTAAAACGTCATTTAAGTATATATCAAATTTCAGTTTGTCACATTTTCTATGCACATAAAGATTTGGCCTTAATTCTGGTGAACATTTTTAGGTATCTTTAGTTCAATACAATCAGAATGGGAGTAACACAAGTTTCTGATGCAAAATCCTGGGAAATAGATGTAATAAATTCTGAAATTCCTGTCTTTGTTGACTTTTGGGCTGAATGGTGTGGCCCTTGTAGAATGGTTAGTCCCGTAGTTGAAGAATTGGCAACTGATTATGACGGCAAAGTAAAGTTTGTCAAAGTTAATGTAGATGAAGCCAATGAATTGGCCTCAAAATACAACGTCTTTAGCATTCCAACTCTAATTCTTCTAAACAAAGGTGAAATAGTTAGCCAGCAAGTTGGAGCAGCATCAAAAGAATCCTACAAAAATATGATTGATAGAGCCCTTCAATCCTAATCACATGTTTTTTTCTTTTTGTTTTTAAAAATGTATCAAAATTGATCTAACACAATTGAAACTTTATTAATATTTCAGGTAAATGAAATGTATTGGGCGATAGGAAAGGAGTATTACACAATCTAAAATTAATTGCGTTTAGCATAGCAATATGGGCAAACATTTCTTTGGGATTAATGCTAGTTAGTCTTGTTGATCTTTAGATTCAGATCTTTTTACTTTAATTTCAGAACTTCTTTCACTTTGGGTTGGAAAATAAATCCTTTATGTATAGTTGAGTTAAGTAGAGTAATCTATGATTATCTTTGATCTCTTTTATACATTTAATTATAATTTTCCTTGATAAACAAAAGAATTATCATAATTTGATTATAGGTTTGAACTAGATTTTTAAGAAAATTTGAAATACAAGAATTTTAAATTTTGGTTTGATTTGTGTTAATAACTAAATACCATGTTATGTTTTGTAAACTATGGCAATTCAAAATAACGAAGAATGTAGAACGTTAATTGAAAAACTTGATCAAGGCTTACCCCCCAGATAATACAAGAGATTATTATTTATCTTGAAAAAACAAAAAACACAGA
>Ga0307380_10009433_pt1 | contig 12390 bp, 10 predicted proteins | sample UN3MG_FD_202239 | JGI IMG/M metagenome (GOLD analysis project Ga0307380, IMG submission 202239) | Soil microbial communities from Risofladan, Vaasa, Finland - UN-3 | ecosystem: Environmental > Terrestrial > Soil > Coastal area > Acid sulfate soil | place: Finland: Risofladan, Vaasa | collected... | reverse complement strand
TCTCGCTCTCCCACTCCTCCCGGCCCTTACCCAGCCACGGCTGCGGCTTCCCCTGCTCATCCCGCTTCGGGTAGCTGAAATCATAGAACATTACGTCTATCCGGCCGTACTCCGTAAGCAGCTCCCTCACCTGCCCGTGCAGGTACTCCGCGTACCGCTTCGGATCGCGCCCCTCGTTGAGCTTGTCCTTGTCCGGATGGTTCCGCATCGGATGAACGTCGTCGATCAGGAAGTCCGGATGGTGCCAGTCGATCAGCGAATGGTAGAGCCCGACCTTCAGCCCCCGCGCTCGAAACGCCTCCAGCACCGGCCGGAGGAGGTCTCGCCCGGCCGGCGTGTTCGTCGCCTTATAATCCGTCAGCTTCGAGTCCCAGAGGCAGAACCCCTCATGGTGCTTGCTCGTCACGACCATGTACTTCATCCCCGCGGCCGCCGCGCGGTCCGCCCACTCCTCGGGGTCGTACAGATCGGGATCGAACTGCCGGAAGTACCGTTCGTACCGCTCGTCATCCATCTCCTCCATGTTCTTGATCCACTCATGCCGCGCCGGCAGCGCGTACAGCCCCCAGTGGATGAACATCCCGAACCGGTCGCGGAGAAACCACGTCATGTGCTCGGGAGTCTTCATGTCGCGCCCCGCCTCCTGCTGCCGCCTGCTGATGAGAGCCAGTTCTGAGAGCAAGGCCGATACCCTTCACGGGCTTGGCCTGCCCGACGACGGGAGGAAGCAAAGGTCGTCGCTCCTGCCCAGGAGGCAGGAGCGACTCACGCGGCTGGAGGAGGCGTCCGAGTGCCGCGAAGCAGGTCATCCCCACGCGGGGCCGATGGAGGTTCGTGGGCGTCTCCGGCTAGCCGGCGGCGGCGATCGCCTTCTCCATCTCGTCGGCCGCCCTCGCCTCGACCGCCGCCATGCTTTCCGCGAGCCGCGCCAGCTTCTCCCGGCCCTCCTTCGACATCATCGCCCCCTCGCTCGTGTCCTCCGTCTCCAGCAGCTCCAGTACCTGTGCGTAGCGATCGGCGGCGGCGTTGAGGTGGATCGCAACACTGGCGGGATGCCGCTTCGCCATCTCTCGCAGGTATCTCACCGCACTCCCGCGATTGAGGCCGAGATGGAGGCACATGTTGGAATGCCAGCGGCGCTGCCCGAGATGCTCCGTGTCCCGAAGCATCTCCGCCCACAGCGCGAACGACTTCTGCCCGGTATACCGCGCGGTGATCGGCTCCCATTCAACCGCGTAGTCTGGCAGCCGCACCTCGAACCCGTCCCGGCTCAGCGCGACCGCGTGGCGGAGGGCGGCGAGGTCGGCGGCTTTCCGGTCCATGCGGTCTCTCTCCTCGCCGAGCACGATCAGCGCCCACGGGTACCGCTCCACGCGCTTCGGCTTCTGCTCCTCGTGAAGCGACCAGTCCCCAATCAGCGGCGGCTCCCCCTCATCATAGCCATACACCACCCAGCATACATCGTGCACAATCAGCACCGGCTTCCGGACCGCGATCGATGCCTTCACCTCTTCCTCGAACCGCTCCCGATAGCACGCCGCAGGGTCCGCCCGGAACGCCGCGGCGTCAGCCGGGATCAGCCGGATCTCCCGGCCGACGCTCTGCGCGAGGAAGCCGAGCCGCATCTCCAATCCCCACGAGGCCATCGGCCACCACCCCACATCGACCGCGCCGTCGATCAGCGGCCCGCCCTCCTCCGACATGATGATGAAGGCCATCCCCGTATCGCCCATCACCGTGTCGTAGTCGGCCGGCGTTCCCACATAGTTCAGCACCATATCCAGCCCGGCCGCGTAGCTGTTGCTGTCCTCGTTCCCCACGGGCAGATCCCCCAGCATTGCTGACGTCGGGTACGTTGCCATCACGTCTCCTTTCTCCTCAACGGCGGCCTCCGCTGCGCCTCCACTCGGAGCGTTCCGCGCGATGAGCCGCCACGGCGTGAGACCCGCCACCGCCAGCGCCGCCAGCGCCAGCCCAATCACCATCAGACGCCTCCGGCTCAATGGCGCGATGCGCGCAATCGCCGCCAACCGTCCCTTCAGCGTGTGATACGATTCCACTATCCCAACCGCCACGACGTCCTCCCGGGCTGTCCCCCGCTGCCCCGCAACTTTCACGAGCATGCCGCCGTACTCCGCCCCGGAGCTTCTCGTCAATTCGAGCGCCAGGGCGTCGCACGCCATCTCCTGTGATGCGTCCCATTCCCGCCGCCCCAGCCACACCAGCGGGTGGAAGAAGAACAGCCCCTGCACGAGCAGCGGGATCCAGTTCCATATCAGGTCGCGCCGCTTCACATGAGCCACCTCGTGCGCCAGCATCAGCCGCGCCTCGCCCAGATCACACCCCCTCAGAAGCCCCTCCGGCAGCACGATCACAGGCCGCCGGATGCCCACGAGCAGCGGACCCGCCGTCGTGCCGGCCACCACCGACGGCGCCCGGCGCACACCACTCAGCCGGGTCAACTCCTCCAGCGCCCCAAGGACCTCCGCCTCCGCCACCGGCTTCGACCCGGCTCGCAGCCGCCGCGCCGCCCGCCACGACAGCAGCGTGCGCAGACCGTACCAGATGACCCCCAAGACCCATGCCCCCAACAACACACTGACAGCGCTCGGCAGGACCACGTCCGCGGCAGCGGGCACAGACCCTGGGCCAATCGGGCTTACTCGTGCAGGCGAGAAACCCGGACCGGACGCCTGAAGAGCAAGCGCAGCCGTGCTCGTCCCAGGCGGCAGCACCGGAAGCTGCACCGGCGTGGACCAGACCGCGCTCAGCAGCAGCTTGAGAAACGCCAGCCGCCATAACCAGACGCGAACCGGCGGCGATAGCTTCGGCAGCGCTTTGCAGATCGCATAGACGACGAGGATGGCGACCCCGCCCTGCCAGCTCGCCCGCCAGATCGCACTCGCCCAGCCATTGCTGAAGCCGTTGACGACGCTCATCACCTCATTCATCATCTCGCCCCCTTTCGCTTCCTCGCCAGCTCGCGAACGAGTTCCTCGAGCTTCGCCACTTCGCTGTCGCTGAGCCTGGCGTCTTGGATCAGATACGCGACGAACGGCTGCGCGGATCCGCCGAAGACCCGGTCGGCGAAATCGCGCACCAGCGAGCGCAGGAGATCCCCCTTCGGCATGCTCGGGGAGTACTGGTACACCCCTTTGACCTTCCTCCGTCTCAGGTAGCCCTTGCCCCGCAGCCGCTCCATCACGGTCGAGATCGTCGTGCGCGCCAGCCCGCGCGACTCGCCGAAGTGTCTCGCCACTTCCCCCACCGTGATCGGCGCTCGCTCCGCCGCGTAGCCCAGCACCTCCTGTTCCTGCTCGCCAAGTGGCACTCTCTTCACGATCCGCTCCCCGACTCCCAGAATAACTACCAGTGTAGTCACCGAATATGCTACCACTGACGACATCTGTAGTCAAGAGGGGGAATCGCCTTTTTTTGGCACTTCCCGCGCCCCACGTTCCCCTCCCAGGCTTCGCCCGGCAGGAACGACGGCGCCTGCGCCGTAGCCCACTGGCGGCGTCAAGACAAGGCTAAGCATCCAGAGGTGCTTCGATGAAAGTAACCGACCTCCAAGTGACCGTCCTTCGCAAGGAGCCCGACACGCACCCCATCCGCGACGCCCTCCAAGTCCTCCCCGGCGCGGGTTCCGTCCGCGTGACCGTCACCACCGATGAGGACATCTCCGGGCAGGGCCACATCTACTTCGGCCGCATCCCCGGAGCGCCGGATGCGCTGGCGGCCGTGATCGAGCACGAGCTGAAGCCGGTAGCGCTCGGTACAGAGCTCTCGTTCGTCCGTCAGACCCACGAGGCGATGCTCCGCGAGACGGAATACCACGGCTCCTTCGGCCTCGCCATGTTCGGCATCGCCGCCGTCGACACCGCCCTCTGGGACTGCCTCGGAAAGGCCCGCGGCGTCCCCTGCTGGCAGCTCTGGGGTGGCGTCCGCGACCGCATCCCCGCCTATGCCATGGTCGGCTGGCTTAACTACCCGGATGATGAGGTCCAGCGCATCTGCGCCACAGCCGTCGAGCAGGGCTTCCGCGCGGTCAAGGTCAAAGTGGGGTACCCGACTCTGAAAGAGGATATCGCCCGCGTCAACACCGTCCGTAAAGCCATCGGCGACGACACTGGCCTCATGGTCGACGCCAACCAGTCACTCACAACCGCCGAAGCGATCCGGCGCGGCCGCGCCTTCGAGGACCTGGGCTGCGTCTGGTGGGAGGAGCCGATTCCCGCGCAGGACATCGATGGCTATGCGGAGCTGGCCGACACGCTCGACCTCCCCATCGCCACCGGCGAGAACCTCTACACCCCAGCCGACTTCGCACGCTTTCTGCGCCGCGACGCCGTGGATATCGTCCAGCCCGACCTCCGCCGCGCCGGCGGCCCCACCGCGCTCCTTCAGATCGGCCTCATGGCCGCCGCCTCCCACCGACCCTACGCCTCCCACGGCGGAGAAGCCGCCCACCTCAACGTCATGGCCTGCCTGCCCAACACCTACTACGTCGAAACCGGCCTCATCGACCCCGACTCACCCATGAAGCTCGCGGACGGCTGCATCAACCTCCCCGCCGGGCCCGGCTTCTCCTGGGAGTAGCCCCCTCAGCGGCCCCCCTCGTACTCATACCGATAGCTCTTGGTTTGGCGGATCGTGACCGGAAAGCTCTCCCCCTCCGGAGTGGTCAGCGTCGTCTTCACCTCTCGCTCCAGCTCCTCCCCATAACACAGAAGCGTCGCCGGGTCCAGCAAGCGGTACCCCTTGCCCGACACCTCCGAAGAACCCGGAAAACGCTCCCTGCCGGCAAGGGCGGCCTCGCCCGCGTCACCGAGGAAGTCCCTCAGCGCCCGCGGGTCCCTGCTATAGCTGTACTCGACCCTCACGCAATCTCGTCCCCCAACCTGTTCCTGTTTCGCCACCCTCATGGCAGAGTAGAACCCGACCACCTCTCCGGAGGGCACCGGAAACTTCTCCCTCGCCACCCACACCTCGCCCACTCCCGCCGGCCGACCGACGAAGTTCAGCACCCGGCGATCCCAGTCGGCCTGCGCCGTTGCCAGCACGGCTTCCTCGGTCAGCGCCTTCGAGACAATCGCGGCGATGGTCGCCGGCAGCGCCGCTCGGACCTTATCTGTCGCTTGCCTGATGCCCGAAACGCTCGCGATACGCGCCTCGCCATCGATGCTGTACGTCAAGGGCACTCCTTCGAGCGCCTTCAGCGCCGCATTGTCCGCCTCCTCCAGCGCGCTCGTCGTCCCCCCCGATACGAGCGTCGACGTGATGCGGTAGCCCGTCGCCTCTTTCTCCATCGCGACCTCTGTCCTCAGCTCGCTCCGCCGAGCGCTCGTCCGGCCCTCCCCGAAATCCAACACCTGTGTCGTGTCCACCGACTCCACATACCTCGTGCCGTCCGGTGGGTCAAACCGGAAGGTCGGCGCGGAATCCTGCGCCGCGGCCGCCGGTCCAATGCCAACCACGAGCACTCCCGCAAGACAGACCAGCCACCCCCGAAACCACCGGCTCGGGCCTCTGAGTCTCCACATCACGCAGCCTCCTCGCACGGCCTCACTCCTCGGCCGCGCCACCGCCGCGGATTTCGTCGATCAGCCCCCAATACCTGTCGAGCCCTGTACGCCCTTGCGGAGTCAGAGCGTAGCTCGTGTTGGGGATCTTGCCCTCAAACCTCTTCCTCACCCTGACGTATCCCGCCGCTTCCAGCCGGCTCATGTGGGACGACAGGTTCCCCTTGCCCACTTTGGGATCTCCCTCACGTCGGAACGACGCTCATGCTCTTCGTCGCGACGTCGACTCAGCCATATATAGGGTTTCGCACATTGAAGTAATGTGCGAAACCTAGTAGCCGGCGTCGTGTGCGTTGCGAGAGCCTAGGTTACTTCTTTCGGCGAAGCTCCATAGTCCGTCTGACAGACTATGGATTCGCTTGCATTCCGGTTACGACCGTAATCCAATAAACTCTATAGTCTGTGCTACAGACCACACGGGCTCTCAAGGCCTTTTTCTGGCCGCACGACGGGGAAGCGAGGCGTGCAGGCGACGACTACCGCTTCCGCAGCGCCTCCCACAACGTCATCCACACCAACCTCGGCAGCGCCCACATCCGCGGCAGCCGGCTCGGCTCCCGCGCGACCCGGTACAGCCACTCCAACCCCGCCCGCTGCATCCACTCGGGCGCCCGCCGAGCCCTCCCCGCCAACACATCGAGACTTCCTCCCACCCCGATGGCGACCGGCACCTGCAGCTCCGCCATATGCCGGCGGATCCATTTCTCCTGACGCGGCGCGCCCAGCCCAACAAAGAGAATATCGGGCTTCGCCTCCGCGATCTTGCGGACCACCTCCGGCTCCTCCTCTGGCGAGAAGTACCCGTCATGCGTCCCCACAACCCGCAGCCCCGGGCAGCGCGACGCCAGCGAGCGAGCCGCCTCCTCCGCCACACCCGGCCTCGCGCCCAGCACGAACACCGAATACCCCTTCTCCTTCGCCCTCTCGCAGATGGCCCCCACCAGGTCCACCCCCGAAACGCGCTCCCTCACCGGCAGGCCCAGCGCCCGCGCCATCCACACCACCCCGCGGCCGTCCGCCGTCACCATGTCGGCCCCCCGCACGATCGCCTGATACTCCGCGTCATCTCTCGCCCGCACGATGCTCGGCGTATCGGAGGTCACGACCAGGTGGGGCTTCCGCTCCTCGACGAACTGATCCACCCGCGCCAGCGCCGCCTCCATGTCGATCCTCGTCAGCGGCACGCCGAGCATGTCCACCCGTTCCTCACCCGTCTCCGCCGGCTCCGACCAGATCCGGGCGAGCATGAAGAAGAGAACGAAGCCGACGGCAAGCGCCACCGCCACGATCGCCAGCTTCGCCACGAAAGTCACCTCCACGACCACCACCAGCGCCAGCGCCGCCGCGCACAGGTAGCAGGTGGCGAGGTGAAAGAGCAGCACCGTGCGCCGCGGGCTGAGTCCCCTGCGGATCAGCGCCTCGTGCAGCAGCTCCCACCGCTGCCCCAGTGCCAGGCTCCGCCCCCGGCCCGCCCGGTAGATGAACGCATACGTCGTTTCCCCCACCGGCACCCCCAGCGCCAGCAGCGGCACCCCCAACACGAGAAAGGCCGTGTTCTTCAGCATTCCCACCATCGTAATCGCGGCCAGGGCGAACCCCATCGACCAGTGCGCGCTGCTGCCGAGCTTCGGCGAGCCCCGCCGCAGCGTCCCCCCCACCGCCGCCGCCATCACCACCCCCATCGATCCCGCCGCCGGCGCCGACCGCGACGCCCCCACCGCCAGCGCTGCCATCCCGAACGTCGCCGACACCATCACCACCACCCCCGCCGTCAACCCGGGCAGTCTCCGCAGGAGGATCACCGCGTAGGCCACCCCCAGCAGCCACACCATGCTCGCCGGGATCGACCAGGCCCCGAGCTGAACCATCCGCGTTGTGAAGGGCGGCTTGACCTCCGTCACGACCACCCCGAGCGCCACCCCCGCCGCGGCGATGGCGAAGGCCATCAATAGCAGCACGATCTTCCGCAGCGCGAAGATGTCGTTCAACAGCCCCGCCATCCCGCCGCAGACCACCAGCACCACGGCCGCCCGCACCTCCGGCGACTCACCCCCGAACAGCAGCAGCGGAAGAGAGAACGCCAGCGCCGTGCTCACCCCCGAGATGGCCCACTGGCGCCGCGGCCTGACGCCCCGCTCGGGCTCCTCCTCCGCCAGCCGGCGCGCGCGGGGCCCTGCCAGGTAGGGAGTCAGGAACGAGATCGCGAAAGCGAGGCCCGCGGCCGCCGCCACTCCAGCCGGCCGGATGCTTGAGGCGGACGCAGCCAGAGCCTCCATGGTCCTCCCCCGTCGGGCGCGCAGCCCCGCGCCCAACCGCACGCGCGCCGACGACGCCTACGTGCCCGTCTGATAGTCGGATAGATACTTCTCCTGCTCCGGCGTCAGCGTATCGATCTCGATCCCCATCGAGGCCAGCTTCAGGCGCGCCACCTCTTCGTCGATCTCCCGCGGCACCTCATACACCCGCTTCTCCAGCGACTTCCCGTCCCGCGCCAGGTAGCGCGCAGTCAGCGCCTGGTTCGCGAAGCTCATATCCATCACGCTCGCCGGATGCCCCTCCGCCGCCGCCAGGTTCACCAGCCGCCCCTCCCCAAGCAGGTAGATCCGCCTCCCGTCCTGCAGCAGGAACTCGTCCGTCATCGGCCGCACCCGGCGCACCGACCTCGCCATCTCCCGCAGCGCCGGTATGTCGATCTCGATGTCGAAGTGGCCCGAGTTCGCCAGAATCGCCCCGTCCTTCATCACCTCGAAGTGCTCCCGCCGCAGCACCGAGCAATCCCCCGTCAGCGTCACGAACACCTCCCCCCACTCCGCCGCCTCCGCAATCGGCATCACCAGATTCCCGTCCATGGCCGCCTCCAGCCCCCGCAGCGGGTCCACCTCGCAGATGGCGACGATCGCCCCCATGCCCCTCGCCCGCATCGCCACCCCCCGGCCGCACCACCCGTACCCGCACACCACGAACCTCCGCCCGGCCAGCAGGATATTCGTCGCCCGCACGATCCCGTCGACCGTGCTCTGCCCCGTCCCATACCGGTTGTCGAATAAGTGCTTCGTGTTCGCGTCGTTCACCGCGACCACCGGATACCCCAGCGCCCCCTGCTTCTCCATCGCCCGAAGACGGATCACCCCCGTCGTCGTCTCCTCCGACCCCCCCAGCATCTCCGACACCCGGTCCCGGTGCTTCTCGTGCAGCGTGCACACCAGGTCGCACCCGTCGTCCATCGAGATCTGCGGCTTCAGACCAATGACCGATTCGAGGTGCTGGTAGTACGTGTCGTTGTCCTCACCCTTCACCGCAAACACCGGAATCTTGAGATCGGCGGCCAGCCAGGCGGCCACATCGTCCTGCGTGCTCAGCGGATTCGAGGCGCACAGCGCCACCTCCGCCCCGCCGGCCTTCAGCGTCCGCATCAGATTCGCCGTCTCCGTGGTCACGTGCAGGCACGCGCCCAGCCGCACACCCTTCAGCGGCTTCTCCTTCTCGAATCGCTCCCTGATGTCGCGCAGCACCGGCATGTGCTGCTCCGCGTACTCGATCCGCAGCCCTCCCGCCTCCGCCAGACTCACGTCCTTCACGTCATAGCCCATGGCCAACCCTCTCCTCCTCTTCGATCGCGGCACGATTCCCCATGAACTCCTGTATCACCTCGGCCACCCGGTCCACCTGCTCCCCCTTCAGCTCCGGATAGACGGGTATCGAGAGACACTCCTTCGACAGCCGTTCCGCGTTCGGCAGATCCCCCTCCCCGTAGCCAAGCCCTCGATATGCCTCCTGCAGATGGAGGGGTAGCGGGTAGTACGCACCGAAGCCGATTCGGTGGTCGCGAAGCCAGGCCCGCAGCTCGTCCCTTCGCTCGCACCGGATGGTATAGAGGCAATACACGTGAGAGCCGTTCCGGCTTGGCTCCGGCAGAACCAGACCCAAATCCTTCAGCCGCCGCCGATACCGCTGCGAGTGCTGCTGTCGAAGCGCATTCCACGAATCCAGATGTGGCAGCTTCACCCGCAGGATCGCCGCCTGCATCTCGTCCAACCGGCTGTTATACCCGACCGCCGGATGCGTGTACTTCTCCCCGCCAATCACCGACGCGTCCGCCTGCTGTCGCAGCAACCTCATCCTCGCGGCCATCTCGTCGTCGTTCGTGGCGACCATGCCGGCATCACCGCACGCGGCGAGGTTCTTCGTCGGGTAGAAGCTGAAGCACCCCGTGTGCCCCAGCGAACCGAGCCTGCGGCCGTCCCACAGCGCCCCCGCCGCCTGCGCTACATCTTCCACGACGGACAGGTCACGCGCTCGCGCCAGCTCCATTATCTCGCCCATTGGAGCGGCCTCTCCGTAGAGGTGCACCGGGATGATCGCTTTCGTCTTCGGCGTGATCCGCCGCGCCGCGTCCGCCGGATCGAGGTTGAACCCATCCGGCAGTGAATCGACGAACACCGGAGTCGCCCCCAGATGGCATACCGCAGCCGCCGTCGCGGCGTAGGTGAAAGACGGCACGAGCACCTCATCCCCGGCCCTGATGCCGAGCGCATCGAGCGAAAGGTTCAGCGCATCCGTGCCCGAGGCCACGCCGATGGCGTGCTTCACCTCCAGGAAGTACGCCATCTCGTCCTCGAACGCGCGCACGTTCGGGCCCATCACGAAAACCGAGCTGTCGAAGACGTGTCGCAGCGCCGCGTAGATCTTGTGCTGGAGTGCCCGATGTTGCTCCCGCAGATCGATCAGCGGGATCTCGACAGTCGGGGCGCAGCCGTCCCCTGAGTTCACTTTGTCCATTCCGCGCCTGTCCTCCCGATGGGCCATGTCGTGGCGCGCCGGGTTATCGAGCGACCCGCCTCCCGATCCTCTTCGCGCTGCAGTCTCCTGGGTCGATGAGAACAGCCGGCGGTCGGATTCGAACCGACGACCTGCGGTTTACGAAACCGCTGCTCTACCACTGAGCCACGCCGGCTCACGCTCGACAATATCACACCGATTGCATCCATGTCAACGCGCCGGCCAGCGGTCGATCTTGTGGGGGAAAGCGCCCGGCGAGTGTCGTATAGTGACTTCGATGTCGTGCCGCAATGGTGCTCCAGCTATGCCAGACCAACAGCCAAAACTTCGGCCTCTCGACTTCTTCCCGGTCCAGACGACCGCCGGTCAGCGCTTCCTTCTCCGCGACCCGCAGCGCCTCTCCGCCCGGGAGATCGTCGTCCCGGCCGACCTCGCCTTCTTGCTCACCCAGTTCGACGGAACCCGGACCGTGCGCGAGGCACAGGTCAGCTACGTCCGCCGCTTCGGCTCCCTCATAACCACCGATAAGATCGGCGACCTCCTGCGCCAGCTCGACGAGGCCCTGTTGTTAGACACCGAACGCTTCAGGAAGTTCGCCGCCGAGATCGAGTCCGAGTTCCGCGCAAAGCCGACTCGCGCGGCGGCGCACGCAGGCCGATCATACCCCGAGGGCGCCGCCGCCTTTATCCAGACCTGGGAGCCGCGCCTCGAAGCCGCCAATCCTCCCGACGACTTCGAGTTGGACCACCGCCGCCCCGCCCTCATCGCCCCCCACTACGACATGAACGGCGCCGCCGATGCCTACGCCCTCGCCTACGCGCTCCTGCAAAACGCTCCCTCGCCCGACGTCGTCGTCATCCTCGGCACCGCCCACAATAGTCACCAGTCGCCCTTCATCCTCACGAAGAAACCCTTCGAGACACCCTTCGGCGCCCTCGAAACCGACCCTCAGATCATCGACGCCCTCGCCAAAGCCGCCGCCTTCGACCCCTTCGCCGATGAGTTCGTCCACCGCGACGAGCACTCCGTCGAGTTCCAGGCGGCGCTCCTCCACTTCCTCTATCGCGACGCCGAGGAACCCCCAAGGATCGTCCCCCTCCTCTGCGGCGGCTATCACCGCAGGAACAACGGCTTTGCCAACCCGGCCGACGTCGAACCCGTCAATACCTTCCTCGAGACACTCCGCGACGCCGTCGCCGAGGATAACCGCCGTATTGCCCTCATCGCCTCCGCCGACCTGAGCCACATCGGGGCCCGCTTCGGCCAGCCCCCTCCCCTCACCCGGGCCCACCTCGACCTTGCCCGCCGCCACGACATGGCCGTGCTCGACCGCGCCATGCGCGGCGACGCGGTGAACCTCTACTTCACCATCGCCGAAGTGAAGGACCGCTACAACGTCTGCGGCTTCCCCTGCATCTACGCCCTCCTCCGCACCCTCCCCATACGCGACGGCCGCCTGCTCTCCTACAAGCAGGCGACCGAACCCCAGACACAGTCGTGTGTGAGCTTTGGGAGCGTGGGGGTGAGGTGAGGCAGCGGCACGCTGCGGCGGCGGGGCGAGACACACGCCCCTTGCCCTACGAACACTGGTCGAGGATCGCTCGCAGACGACTCCCGAGAGCCGGCAGGTCGTCCGTCACCGTATCCCAGACCCGGTCCAGGTCAATGTCGAAGTAGGCGTGGATGATGCGGTTCCTCATCCCCGCCATCTCCCGCCAAGGGAGATCGGGGCAGGCGCTTCTGGTCTCCTCGCTGACTCTGCTTGCAGCCTCGCCCACGATCTCGATCGCTCTGACGAGGGCGAAGGCGAGCATCCGGTTCGTGTCGAGGTCCGCGCGGGAGGCGCCGACGATGAATCCGGCCGCTTCCTCCACGGCATCCAGCATGTGACGGAGTCGAATCTCATCTTCACGCCGCATACTGCACCTTGGCCCCGGCCACCACCTCATCTCGGAAGTACCTGCTCAGGTCTGCGGGCGTCCGCATGTCCACCTTCCGGCCGACAACCTGAGACAGCTCGGATTCGAGG
>Ga0307380_10009432_pt1 | contig 12390 bp, 19 predicted proteins | sample UN3MG_FD_202239 | JGI IMG/M metagenome (GOLD analysis project Ga0307380, IMG submission 202239) | Soil microbial communities from Risofladan, Vaasa, Finland - UN-3 | ecosystem: Environmental > Terrestrial > Soil > Coastal area > Acid sulfate soil | place: Finland: Risofladan, Vaasa | collected... | reverse complement strand
TTATGATCATATTGATGATTTTGCTCCAAATAATGTAGCAAAAACTATTCTTACGATTGCGGATGGAGCAAGAACTGAGCCATTTACACTTGATAAGGAAATAAATTTTATGTCAATGTTAGTAAATTTAATATCTATAAAGGATAATTCAGGATAATTTATTATGAGAAAATCAAGAAATGGGTTTATTTATAAAGGAATAATAAATAAATTTTGTAAATATTGTGGTCGAGAGTTTGAATCATTAAAAAAAACAACTATATTTTGTAGTATAACTTGTGCAAATAAATCGAGAGAAAAAATTAAATTGGAAAGAAATTGTATTTTATGCGGAGATATAATGAAATATAAAAATATCGCTTCATTATGTAATGCAAAAAGAAGAAAAACGATTTGTGGAAGTTGTGCTAAAAAAGGAAAAAGAAATCCTTTTTATGAAAAAAATCATACGAATGAATATAAAAAAAACATGAGATTATTTACTATAAAAAAAATAAAACAACGGAATGGTCAAATTTCACCAGGATATAATCCAAATGCGATACCTATTATAGAAGCTGAAGCTAAAAAATATGGTATAACGGATTTACAACACGCTGAAAATGGTGGAGAAAAACAAGTATGCGGATATTTTGTTGATGGTTATTCGCCAAGTAAAAATATAGTTATAGAATACTATGAAGATTTTCATAAAAGAACAAAAAAACGAGATGAATGGCGAAAGAAAGAAATAATAAATGAATTGGATTGTAAATTTATAGAAATAAAAAATTGGTAATTATAAATAACAAGGAGAATTATTATGAATCAAATGAAATTTACTCCGGGCGGTGCTAATACTCCACCACCCGGACAACAAATACCAGGTGGACAACAACCACAACAATTAAATGTTGATGCTTCCACGTTGGACACATTTATATGTACAAAATGTAAAGGTTATTTATTTCAAAATTTAGTGGTGGTAAAAAGGATTAGTCCAATAAATCCTGTAAATAATACTGGAAAGGAAATGCTTGCTCCAATGCAAGTTTTATCTTGTACAAATTGTGGTCACATACCTTATGAATTTGGTGGAAAAGTTCTTCGTCCAGAAGAAACTAAAGAAGAAGATAATGAATAAATTGTCAAATAAATTTTTTGATTCTGAAGGTTATTTTGAAGAATCTGAAACGGAAGAAATTCTGATAAAGCCAAAGAAAAAGGAAACATTGAAAGGAAAAGGTTTATTTGATCATTTGAAGGCAATATATCAAGAGCCGTATGATCCAAAATATTTTGATAAGTTGAGCGAAACTGATAAAAAGACTTTTTCTCCGTACATGATAAATCGTTATTTATCTATGAATCCTGAATGGTTATGGCTTACAAATCTTGTACAACAATATAGTTACGACATGACGCCCGAAGCATTATACAAGGTGTATGCTGATCTTATACCAAAAGGCAACATATTTTTAAAGTGGGTAAAAGGTAAAAAGGACAAACAATACAACAAAGAGTTGATTGAGTTGATTAGTTTATATTATGAGGTATCAACGCAAGATGCGGCGACATACATAATGATATTACTATCAAAAGATGAATGGAAAAAACGATTAATCGAAATTTGTAGAATGTATGGAAATACTGACGAAGAAATAAAAATATTATTCAAATAGGAGAAATGGTATGGCGAAAAAAGTTGATATAAAAGATGAAATGCGTGCGGATAGCAAAGCTATGAAGGAAATGGCAGTAGCACACGCTAAGGTTGTTCTCGAAGAACCTAGTGTAGGTATTGGGCACACTCAAGTTCCTGAGGGAATGACAATATTTGAATTGACGTTATTTCAAGCAATAGATTTGGAAACTGATGAAATTATTAAAAAACTTACTGAAATGTATCCTGAAACTTTAAGTGGATTTAAAGAATATATGATAGAAGAATTTATTACATTTTGTAAAAAACAATACGATTATGGTCCTGGAAATATATCAGTGGGAACACAACTAAAAGATGAAAAGGAAAAACTTATTAGTTTGAAAGGATTATGGTTTAGAATGTCAGACAAAATAAGTAGACTTTTTAATATTATTCTTGTTCGTGATTCACTTGAGTCTTCTAATGAATCTCTTGATGATACATATTTAGATTTAGCAGTTTATTCAAAAATTGCTAAATTAGTCATTAACGGTCATTGGGCAAAATAATTTTCCGTATAAACGATAAACTTCATTTTCTTTATACTTATATAAAAGAATATAAAGGAGAAATAAAATGATTATTTATAAAGCTCAAAACCTTAAAAACAGAAAAATTTATATCGGTAAAAGCGACAAAACATTAAATGAACGAAAACAACGACATTACAAAAATGTACGTCGTGGTGGCAAAACCAATTTTTATAATGCTTTACGGAAATATGATAAACAAGATTTTGAATGGTCGATAATTGAAGAAACATTTGATAATATGCGAGAAACATATTGGATTAAACACTATGATTCATTTAAGAATGGATATAATATGACTGAAGGGGGTACTGGCGGAGATACAATTTCTATGAAATCCACTGAAGAAAAGAAGCGACAAGGTGCTAAAAAGGGAAATACGCCTTGGAATAAAGGAATATCTTATACTGAACAACAAAAAATTGATTGGGGTTATTATGATAGACTACCAAGACGAACATTTACTGAAAAACAAAAAAGGGAACACAGTGTATCTATTAAAAATTCCAATAAATATCAAGAAGGATTAAAGAAAAGGAAGCATGGAATGTCGAAACCGGTGGTCGAAATTTTAGAAGGTAAAGTAATAAATGGATGGGAAACAATTAAGGATTTAGCCAATGAATTGGGTCTTTATAATGGTAAAGTTAGAAGATACATTTATGCCAATAAAATAATTGATGGAAGGTTTTTTACATGGAAAGATGTGGCGGTTAATCAAGAATAGGAGATGGGAGAAATGGAAAGAAAATTTCGTATAATAAAAGAGGTTTATTATTCTAATGATTATCTTTTAGAAATGGAAAAATTTTTTGTTCAGGAATGGAAAAAGAATTGGCTTGGTAAATGGAAGTGGCGTTATTGGACACAACCAAGTTATGATATGGAAGAACCAAGAATATTTTCAACACAACATGAAGCTGAACAATTGATAGATAAATATGTTAAAATGAATCCATATACAGAAGTTGTTAAAGAAATAATATACTAAAAAATATCAAAGGTTACACATCTAAATCTTTTAATCAAAGGATTATTATATGAATGAATATATCGAGCATCCGCTTTATGGTCTGCGGATATTACACTATAACGCGCCAGTAAGAACGGACAAAGCTGGAGTCTTTTTGCATGACACTGATTCTAATTTTAGAGCAGTAAAAATGACGATTGACTTTTTACCAATGTGTCACCATTATGTTACAATTCCTGTGAAAAACAAATTAGTTGGATTTGATAAGAGAAGAAATATAACTTATATTCCATTGAATTATACAAGGAATGCTATTGTTAATCGTTCGCATTTTGATTCAATGGGTTTTCGTAAAGCTATTGATTTGACATTGATGGATTTTGATTTTGTATTTAATCATCAACCAGAGTTGATGTATAACATAATGGTTGGTTTGAGCGAAAAAAGATATGGTGAAGTGGTGAATAGGTTTTTATTTTTTCATTGGATTGATAACCCACAATCAAGAGGTTCAACACAAGTGCCTCCTGGATTTATGAGACAACTCGAAGGAATTGATATAGCAGATAAAGCGTTCTTTCACACACTTGAGGCACCAAATTATTTTGAGAGAAATTTTAAGAAAGATAAAACTGTTGATTTGAATTTAGAAAACTTGAGAAAGAAGATTGCGATATTTACTACACCTGGTGGTAATTTTATTGGAGTTGATTCAGAACCATTTCAACTTCCAAACAAGAAAATTTTGGTATTTAATCATCGATGGAACAAATCAACAGGAATCAATATGATGATGGACTACACAAAAGAACTTCGTGAAAGTGGAGAATATCTTGTTTGGTGTAGTGATGTAGTTGCCGATAAAGAATTTGTCGCCAAAAATCTTAAATATTCACAATATAGATATTTATTAGAGAATAGTATTGCGTCACTGTGTTTTGTAAATGGTTATGCGACATGGAATTTATCAGCACAAGATGGAATTAATCTTAGCAAACCTGTATTGATTTATAGACATCCTACATTAGAAACTGTTGTAGGGAAAGATTATCCGTTTTTTTTCAAAACAAAAGAAGAATTTTTAGAGAAATTAAAGAAATTACCAGAAAAGTTTGAATGGAAATTAGATGATTTTGAAGGTATATTTAGGGATAGTTTACATCAAGCGATGAAAGAGGTTTTATTCAAAAAGATTCAAGATTCAAAATATGGTCGTGAGTGGATTTATTACATTTTAAATGGAATAGGACAGAAACGGCAGATATTAGATCAGACTTCACAAGTAATGGTAGAAAATTCTTCATATCAGTTTGCTCGTCGTTGGTTGATACAACAAGGGGTAAAGGACGATCCAAACTCAAAATATACGAACTATTTTATTCACGGCGACACCGCAAAATATGAAGAATTAGTTAAGGATGTTAAAGCAAATATTCGTCCATTTACACCAAATAAAACAATTACAAACAAGGAAGAACCCGCAAAGTTTTTTAATTTAGAATAGGAGAATTACAATGATTATGAAAAACAATTGGAGATTGCAAGATGGAAGTGTGCCAATACCGGAAATGGATAAAGAACCTCAATTTGTTGAATACAAAGAGCCGGGTTTTGTTGAGATCATAAATAATCAGATGTATTTTTATGCTGACATTGATAGAGAGAAAACATTGTTACTTACAAAGAATCTCAAGAGTCTTGAGGACGAGTTAATTACACGCACAAAAGTATGGAAATTAAGTGAAACCCCGACATTACATTTACATATACAATCATATGGCGGATACGCACACGCTGGATTTGCTGCTTATGATCACATTACGAATCTTGAAATTCCCATTTACACATATGTTGATGGTGTCGCCGCTTCGGCTGCCACACTCATAATTCTGGCAGGGAAAAAACGATTCATATACAAGAATGGATATATGTTAATTCATCAATTGAAAACTGATTATTGGGGAACATTTACACATGAACAAATGAAAGATCAGCACAAGAACAATGAAAATTTAATGAAGGCTCTTAAAACGGTATACCTTGAAAAGACAAAACTTACACAAAAGAAATTAGACGAATTACTCAAACATGATTTGTATTTCAATGCGGAACAATGTTTAGCGTTTGGTTTAATTGATGAAATAGTATAGGATAAATTATGATTGATGAAAAATTACGGGTTAGTTATTCACAATTTTCAATGTGGAATCAATGTCCTTGGCGTTGGAAACTTAGTTATATTGATAAGATTCAGGGAGACGAACCGTCAATATATTTATTATTTGGAACGGCGATGCATTACACATTACAAATGTATTTGACGGCGTTTTTTGCCAACGGCCCAAAGTATGCCGATCAACTCGATTTGAATGATATTTTGCGTGATGAAATGGGGAAAGAGTATAGAGCACATTTAGATGAATATACAAAAGAGGGGATGAAAATCATTAATGAAGTTGAGGACAAGTCAATGGAAGTTGATATTGATGGTCAAAAACTTATACTTCAAGATAATCTTGAGCTTGTCGCCCGACATAAGGCGAAAGAGGTATTAGATGGTTTTATTTCCAAAGAAGCAATGATGGAATTTTATTACGATGGTGTGAAAATAAATGAATGGTTTAAGAAGCATCGTACTGAATTTTTTAATTATAAGACAGAAGAACTGGTTGCTATTGAATATGAGTTGAATACTCCATTGAAAGAGAAATTATATTTTATTGGTTTTATTGATATATTGATAAGAAACAAGGAAACAGGTAAAATAAGAATCATTGACTTGAAAACATCGACAAAAGGTTGGGCGTCTTACAAAAAGAATGACGAGAATACGACATCACAATTAGTTATTTACAAGAGTTTTTATTCCAAAAGATTAAAATTAGATCCGACGAAAATTGATGTTGAGTTTATTATTTTAAAACGAAAGTTATACGAAGATATAACATATCCACAAAAACGAATTGTAAAATTTGTTCCCGCATCAGGAAAACCTACTATAAACAAAGTAATGTCAAAGTTTGATGTTTTTGTAAAGAGTTGTTTTGATGATATCGGCGACTATAAATTAGACGAATTTTATCCAAAAATACCAACAAAATCAAATTGTATGTGGTGTGATTTTAAAGACAAACCAGAATACTGTGACAAGAAAAATTAGGGAAATGATAGAAATAAATAAAATATACAACGAAAATTGTTTGCAAACTATGGAGAAAATGCTTGATAATTTTATTGATTTAACGATAACTTCTCCACCATATGATAATTTGAGAACATATGATGGTTATTCTTTTGATTTTGAGAACATATCGAAGGAATTATATCGGGTAACTAAAGAAGGTGGTGTGTTGGTTTGGGTTGTTGGAGATCAGGTTGCTGAAGGCAACGAAACAGGAACATCCTTTAAACAAGCATTACATTTTAAAGAACTTGGATTTAAATTATTTGATACCATGATTTATGTGAAAAATGGTGGGTTATTTAGTAGTAGCAATCAATCTTATATTCAAAAATTTGAGTATATGTTTGTATTTACAAAAGGCAAAATTAAAAAATATAATTTAATTAGAGACAGAAAAAATAAAAATCCGCGAGATGAAATCAAAAGAAAAAGAACTGCGAATGGTAGTTGGAAAATTCAAGATGTTAAAATTGAAGAATATGGAAGAAGACATAATATTTGGGAATATACTGTCGGAATTCCGCATTCTACTAAAGATAAAATTGCATATAAACATCCGGCGATATTTCCGGAAAAATTGGTAGAAGATCATATAATAAGTTGGAGTGATAAAGACGATTTGATTTATGATCCGTTTTTGGGTAGCGGAACAACCGCAAAGATGGCTTTATTAAATAATAGAAATTTTATAGGTAGTGAAATTAATGAAGAATATTGTGAAATTGCAAAAACCCGAACATATACAGCAAGAAAAATTAGGAGATTTTTAAATGAACGAGATTAGATTTAATTTAGATGATATTATTAGTGGGGAACTTATTGAGGATGTTTTAGTATCATTACGTATGGTTCATAATAAAACGCCGATTCAAAAAATCCACTTTTGGTATACCAATGGAACGACGGAAGAAAACATAAAAACTTTTACCGTTCGATTCGTTGAAATATTTGAAAACACTGTGAAGATTTTTATAACTGAAAGGACACCAGCTAATGCATTTGTATGGTTTGACATTATTAGCGATGAAGTAAATAAAAAACTTGATTGTAGTAATAGATTTTCGTATATTTATCCAATAGCAAAAAAGTCAAAAATGTTATTAGGTATTCATACTTTTTATCAAATGTATAACTATATAGAAACCCATCCCAAAAGTCGTAGAATTTTATATGATAAAAATAAGGAAAACAATAAATGAAAGTAGGTATTGTTGGGAGTAGAGAATTTGTCGCCGCATCAAAAGTTCGCAAATTAATTTTTGAGCTAAAGAAGATTTACGGCGACAAATTAGAAATTGTTTCTGGTGGTCAAGCAAAAGGTGCTGATGGTTTTGCAAAAAAGTATGCTCTTGAATTGGGTGTGAAGTATGTTGCTTTCCCGCCTGCCCATTATACTTGGAATACACATTGTATCAAGGAAGCCTTTAATTATGGAAAGGATTATCGTGTATGGTATTACAATCAACGAAACACTGAAATAGCAGAATATAGTGATGTGGTAGTTTGTTTTTTACCTATTGGTTGGGATATAAAACAAAGTAAGGGAACGAACGACACATATAAAAAGGCGAAAAAATTAGGAAAAGTAACTAAAATTATAAATTAGGGAGTAAGAATATGGCACATACAATCGTTAAACGGGCTGATATATCGATGATTATAATTGATCAAAGTGATGAAATAATAAGAATAATAGAAACAAGTTGGAAAAATGTTTACAGCGTAATCTATGAAGATGCATACCAGTCTGCGGAGTGTGGTCATAAATTTATGACAAGTAATGAAATAGAGAAAAAATATAATATAAATATTGAAAGATTATTTTCGCTACAAAGGAGTTAAGTATGAAACGTAGAAATGTGTTTAAGTTATTGGGAGCGTTGCTAATATTGAAAAGACATAGTTATTATTCTAATATAAAAATAGTAGGTAAAAAATGATTGAGGAAATTCAAGGTGACGTATTTAAAGCGAAAGAAGATATATTAATTCATGGGTGTAATTGTCATAATGCTATGGGTTCTGGAGTCGCCAAAATGGTGAGGGAGTTATATCCTGGGGCTTGGTTAGTAGATCAAAAGACTTTATGGGGCGACAAGAGTAAATTAGGTGATTATTCTTTTTGGAATGGAAAACATTATTATTATGATCAGAACATAACAGTTATCAATCTTTATTCTCAATATAAATATGGTCACACTGAGGTATATGCCGACTATAATGCGATACGAAAGGGATTAGAAACGGTAGAGTTTGTATATCGTGGTTCAACCTTTGCAATGCCGAGGATTGGTGCCGGTTTAGCGCGTGGAGATTGGGCGACAATAAAAAAAATAATAGAGGAAGCATTTACAGGATATAAAAAAAATGAATTAGTAAGGATATATTATATATGAAAATGAGTTATATGAAAACTCCTATTAATCGTTACACATTTAAGAGTAAAAAGTTAAGACAATGGGTTGAAGAAAATATTGAAGGAAAGGTTCTTAATCTTTTTGCCGGGCAAACAAAATTACAATGTAATGAAGTGAGAAATGATATAGATGAAACTATGTTAGCACATTATCATTTTGATGCTATTGAATTTTGTCGCCAATGGTCTGGTGAAAAATTTAATACAATTATACTTGATCCACCGTATAGTTATAGAAAGTCAATGGAAAAATATAATGGAAAGGTTGCCAGTCCGTTTAATCAACTTAAAGATGAAATTGTAAGGATATTGGAGCCAGGTGGAATAGTTATGACATTTGGTTATCATTCTGTTTCAATGGGAACAAATAGAGGATTTATTCAGGAACAAATACTTTTAATAAGTCACGGTGGTGCCATACACGATACGATAGCGGTAATAGAGAGGAAAGTAAGTTGAAAACTAATGTAATATATTTGGAAGACTGTAAAAAAACTATGCGGAATCGGATGGACGAAAATTCTATTCCATTCATCATAACAGATCCACCTTATTTATTAGAGTTCATGGGCAAAAAATTTGATAAGCAACACAAAGATTTAGAAGGCGAGAATGAAGGTCAAAAGATGCAGAAGTGGCACACTGGGTGGCTGATAGAAGCTTACCGTGTATTGAAACCCGGAGGATATTTAGTAGCGTTCGGTGGAACAAGAACATCTCATCGCCTCGCTTGTGCTATGGAAGATGTTGGTTTTGAGATACGCGACACAATGATGTGGATTTACGGTAGCGGATTTCCAAAAAGTTTAGACATTAGCAAGGCGATAGACAAGAGAATGAAAGTGAAAAGAGAAGTTATTGGTTCAAAGGGAACTTATGCCGACATTAAAAGAGATAAAGAAACAGGTCAAGATGGGTTACATGGTGGTATAGCGAAAAATCGCCCAAGAGTGGAAGTTGATATAACAAAACCCGCGACTGACGAAGCAAAAAAGTGGAATGGTTGGGGAACTGCTTTAAAACCTGCGTATGAGCCGATTATTATTGCTATGAAACCCGTATCAAAATCATTTGTGGACAATGCTCTCAATGAGGGAGTCGCTGGTATCAACATAGACGGCTCGCGAGTGGCGACAAATAAAAATGTGGATGATATGTTGAGGAAAGTAGAGAGAAACGAAAGACAATCACGCCAATGGAGAGATGGCAGTGGTTTCAAGAATGAACACAACGAGTTAACTGGAGTAAGAGAAGATGGTAGATTTCCTGCTAATGTTATATTACAACATCACGAAGAATGTAAGAAGATAGGAACGGCGACGATAAAAGAAGGAAATCCTGATGGAGATTGTGATAAAGGAATTTCATCTACAAATTTATATGGTTGGAATAAAAGTGATATATACAAAAGTGGTCGACATTATGGTGAAGAAACAATAGAAGAATGGGAATGTCACAAGGATTGTCCTGTAAGAATAATGAATGAACAAAGTGGTATAAGTAAATCGGGCGGCGGGAGTGGCGAAAAGAGTATGGGAGCATTAGGTGATAATATATATGGAAAATACAATAAAAAACTTGGAGATAATGCCGGAGGGTTGGGCGATTCCGGTGGAGCAGCCAGATTTTTTTACACGGCGAAAGCCTCAAAGAGTGAAAGGAATATAGGATTAGAAGGAATGAAAAAGGATTTTCATCGTCGAGATGATGGTCAACCTTATGGTATGAACACAAATGACCAGAGACCTGATGGAAGTAAACGAAAAGAAGTTGAATCACAAGAAAACTTTCATCCTACAGTAAAACCAGTGGATTTGCTCATATATTTAGTGAGAATGTTTTCAACTCCTGATGGTGGAACTGTTTATGATCCATTTACGGGCTCTGGAACAACTGGTATAGCTTGTAAAATTTTAGATCGTCCATTTATCGGGTCGGAAACAGAAGCCGATTATTTTGTTATTTCCAAAAAAAGACTTCAATACGATTGGAAGACTTGGTGGGCGAAAGGAAAGAGTGATGATTTTGTAAGAATAAAAAAAGAAATAAGGGAGAAGTTCTTTGAGTAAAACAATGACATATAGCCAGATACTTCCGCTTGATAATAAAATACGGGTAACTGATCAGTTTGGTTTCACACCGTTATCAGTGTTAGAACCAACAAAACGAGCGAAAGCGAAATGGAAAGATGCTTACTTAGACGACGGCATAAAAGAGATACGGCGTTCCGAGGAAGCTGATTATTTACCTGGATTAGGATTCAGTGAGTTTCATGCGGAGTTGGCAGAAATGATTTTATTATATTGGTCGATGGTAGGTTCAGTGGTAGTAGATCCATTTGCAGGACGAGCGACACGAGCGTATGTAGCATCAAAACTTGGAAGACAATATTTTGGGTATGAAATTGCACCATCAACTCATGCGCGGGTTATTAGTCATATAAATAAACATCAGTTAAATAAAGACAATTTAAATACAATAGTTTATGAAGATGATGGTTGTAAAATGGCACAAACGGTAGACGATTTTGCTCATTTGGTTATGACTTGTCCACCATACGGCGACATTGAAAAGTATGAAAGTGTTGAGGGTCAGTTATCAGACATCAAAAATTACGACGATTTTCTTGCGATGATAGTGATTACAGCAGAAAATATAAAACGAGTTTTGAAAGCTGGTGGATTTGTAGCGTGGGTATGTGGTGATTGGCGGAATGCTGGTATTTTACATTCATTTCATTCGGACACGATAAACATTTTTACAAAGGTTGGGTTGATACATTGGGATACGATAATCATAAAAAACATATCGCCATTCGCCAGCAATCAGATGGGTAAAGTCGCATCAAAGAGGTATACGAGCAAGATTCACGAGTATCTTTTAGTATTTCGTAAAGAGGGCGAGTTGGAGATTATCAGCGACAAGATAAAAAATGAAAGAAAAAACAAGTTTTTCTAAGTAAAAATTTTGGTCGTATATATTTATATATACAACAAATCATTTACAAGGAGAAAATAAAATGAGTGAAAAATTACAATTGACATCGGTAAAAGTGATGCCAACGGAATACAAAAAGTTTAAGATAAAATGTCTTGATACAAATATGTCATTACAACAATTAGTAAATGCTGCTATAATGTTATACAATGGAAATGGTGGATTCGATACATTAATTCATAATGCCATTTCGGGGAGTGTTATATGAGTGTAAGAGTGTTATGTAAGACAAAATGGGTTTCGTTAATGGCAATGAAAACTGATATGACTGGTGACACTGAGTATATTTATTCACATGAAAATAGGTGTGATGGTAAAATAGTTTCGATACTTCCTTATCGGTACAAAACAAGAATGGGCATAATCAGTCCACATGAAAAATATGGAATAGAATATCTTTTGAGGAAAGAGGTTACGCCGCCGTGGGGAAAGCCACCAAAACAATTTATAAGTTCAATTACTGGTGGTGTTGAAAATGGAGATACAATAGGAACTGCAGTACATGAAATCGCCGAGGAAGCCGGTTATGAAGTTGATAGAAAAGATTTGAAATTTCTTGACATTTCTTATGGGTCAAAATCAAGCGACACTGTTTATTATTTATACA
>Ga0307380_10009430_pt1 | contig 12390 bp, 16 predicted proteins | sample UN3MG_FD_202239 | JGI IMG/M metagenome (GOLD analysis project Ga0307380, IMG submission 202239) | Soil microbial communities from Risofladan, Vaasa, Finland - UN-3 | ecosystem: Environmental > Terrestrial > Soil > Coastal area > Acid sulfate soil | place: Finland: Risofladan, Vaasa | collected... | reverse complement strand
ATCCTATCAGCGACATCCTGGACCGAGGAGTCATGGTCGAACAGCCTGTTTATCGCAGCAAGGACAAGCCACTGCTTGGTTGTGAGGCCGTCGGGTGCGAGGTTACTTCTCGGAGATGTATTCCCATTACCTCTCGATAAGAAAGATCTGCTCGAAGATTTCGCTCATCTTCTGCAGCAGTTCCGGTCCTTTCTGCATAAGGCCCTCCAAAAGGCAATGTATTACCTTTTTTCCCCCTGCAGTCAATAGAATAGGGCAGTCGCAGAAGATCCGGGACCGATTTAAACGTTTTAAAGGGTTTAACCCCTATTTCTCACAAAACTCTGTAAATATTTGGACATAGGGGTTTTAGCGCTTTTCTCACTGTAAACTCTATTTTTTACATGAAAATATAAACTACTATCATATCATAACTAAGCTCCGTTGATATGCAATTTGTGAGAAAACCGCATTAACCCGTTATCGGTAAAAATAATAGTGCCCGATGCGATTTTGCATAACAACTATTGAATGACCGCTGCAGTTACGCACCTTGTGCGACACACCTTGTACGACGGACCCTGTACGACGGACCTGAAAAAAGTACGGGCCTCCCTTAAATGCCGGGCAGGTTTAATGACAGTTCAGGATCCTTTCAGATAGTGCCGAATATCCGTTCACAGTCGATCCTGATATATGCCGGAATGTTAATAATCACCCGGAATGGTATAAAAATCGATGTACAAGGACAAGCCGATGTTTCTTTTCATTGAAAAAAACAGGACATTTGAGTATAAAAGAGTATCGCAGCATTATCATTCCAAGCGGAAGGAAGCAGCCCATGAAACAGCACAGGCTACAGCAGCAGATATCGTTCATCATAGAGATAGACAAAATGAAAGATATATTGAGACGGACCAACCTCATAAACGATAAACGAAAGGAGAATGACGCCGAGCATTCCTGGCATATAGCGATCATGGCGGCACTTCTCTTCGAATATGCCGACGCAGAGGTAGACATTCTAAAGGTAATCAAGATGCTGCTGATCCACGATCTCGTTGAGATATACGCAGGCGATACCTACGCCTATGATGAAGAGGGCTACAAGTACAAGGCGAAAAGGGAGGCCTCCGCTGCAAAGAGAATCTATTCGCTGCTTCCGGAAAATCAGGCCCTGGAGCTTCGCAGTCTGTGGGAGGAGTTCGAAGAGCATAAAGGCCCGGAATCGAGGTTCGCAGCCGCCCTCGATGTTCTGCAGCCCCTGCTTCTCAACTATGAGACAGAGGGAATATCATGGAAACATCACAGTGTCCAGAGCTCGATGGTCAGAGAGCGGACCAGGCTGATAAAAGACGGCTCGTCGTCACTCTGGGAGTTCGCAACGAATCTCATAGAAGACGCCGTAAAGAGAGGGTACCTCGCAGAATAGCAGAACGACAGTGTAACAGCGGGCGTCTCACGAACAATACGTGGTCGCCGAATGAGTTTTACCGGGTTTTGAGTAGGCCTTAGCGCCGAAAACGCTTCTTTAAGCGAAAACGCTTCATGAAGCGTTAACCCGCCGGTCATTTTGCGGGAAGGCTCTGTGCACAGGCAACCCCCAGCCGAACCAGCCGCGTCAGCTCCTCCTGGAACTCGCAGCCTTCGCATCCCACCATCACCCACCCTTTCATGGGCCGTCCAGTGATATCAAACTCTTCTATAAAGGGCTTTGATAGCTCTTTTTCGTAGTGTTGTGGGCCTACACGGACGATGAGTGCTTCTTTATGCACACCGCAGGCCATGTTGCCGTTCAGCAGGTACTTTGGCACCCCCGAACATCCGTTTCTCATCGAGCCGGAGATGACGTCCCTTATCCTCTCTGCAAAGCTCTTCGTCATATGCCATAACCGCCTCCTTCCGGTACAATTACGATGCTGTGATACAGGTAAAACAGAGTGGCTGCAACCGCTCCATAAAAAAACCTTAAAAACGGCCTGTCTCAAAAGCCGCGGGCATCCATAATATTCGCTTGCATTCGATTTAACACATTGTATCATATAAGGGAAGAAAATAGAATGATCATACTCGACAAGGTGCGGCGGGTTATCCCGAGGAGCTCTCGCAGACGAGAGGACTAAAGTGAAGGAAGGAACGTTCCAATGAAAGGTAAAAAAAGTGTACTTCAGTTCGCCAATATCGCCGGATTCATCGGTATTATCGTTGTGAACGGACTCGCCAATTCACTTCCCATCAACGGGAAGACTACGGGTCAGATTTCCGACAGCTACCCAAACCTTTTCGTACCCGCAGGCCTCACCTTCTCTATCTGGGGCCTGATATACCTGCTTCTCGGAATATTCATCGCCTACCAGGCAGCGGACCTTTTCAGGAAACAAAAACAGGACCCGGCCTATCTTGAAAAGACAGGGTGGTTTTTCCTGCTCTCATGCGCCGCAAATATCGGGTGGATCTTTGCATGGCACTACGAGAGGATGGCGCTCTCGCTGGTCCTTATGCTCATCCTGCTCGGCTCACTGCTTTCAATATACCTACGGCTGAATATAGGAAAGGCCCAGGCAACAAAAACAGAGCGATACCTCGTTTTTCTTCCTTTCAGCGTGTACGTAGGCTGGATCACGATCGCAACAGTCGCAAACATCACCGCCCTTCTCGTATCTGTCGGATGGAAAGGGCTCGGACTTCCGGAAACCTTCTGGACCGTCCTGGTACTCATAGTGGCGACACTCATAACACTTGCAATGGTGTTCGCCCGCAGAGACGTTCCCTACAGCCTCGTTGTAGCATGGGCATTTCTCGGTATCATAATAAAAAGGACATCTTCTGAGCCGATTTCCGTTCCGGTCATAATTACTGCGGCGGCCGGGATTGCGGTCATCCTGGCCGGTATCGCCGTGCGCTATTTCAGCAAGAGGGCGCGGGTGCATGAGGCCTTTTAGTACCGAATGGCAGGGGACGGAGTATTCTTTATGAAAAACCACAGGCAGCAATATGGTGGAAAAGACACTCCCATAAAGATCGACGGCGGCCCAAAGATCAGCCGTCTCGTTCTGGAAAAGGCCTTCGAGATCGGAAAGGAGATAGGAGCCAAGGGGCTCTTCGTCTACGCTGACATTTGCCCTGATATCGAAAGGATGAAAGAAGCCAGCAAGGCCCTCGATATCTTCCTCGTTGCGAGGACAGAGGACTCCTACAGGGCTGCGGAAAAACTCGTAGGAAAGGCTCTCCTCGTGCCCGACATCCCCCTCACGAGGATGGGACAGATAAAGATAGCGGTGATGATGGCGGTGGCTCACGACCTGCTCGATTCAGGAGACATCGTGGTCTGCCTCTCCGGGGTTCCGCGGTTCGGCATCCTCGATACCCTCGTCGTACTGGAGGTGGGCAAGGAGTTCGAGATGATAACCTCAGAGCGAATCATCAATCTTACGAAGGGCATCGATCGCAAGGTCTTCGAAGAGATCGTCTATATCGCCATAGAGATCGCGAATGAGGGAAGAGAGGGCCGCCCCGTAGGGACAACGTTTGTTCTCGGGGATTCCGAAAACGTTCTGAACTATACGCGTCAGATGGTGCTCAACCCTTTCAAAGGGCACACCAAAAAAGACAGGAACATCTTCGATCCAGGAGTCAGGGAAACGGTAAAAGAGTTTGCCCAGCTCGACGGCGCCTTCATCATCACCAGCAACGGGATAATCGAGTCTGCCGGAGCTTTTCTCAAGGCGGACCTCATCCCCGAGAAGCTCCCTATGGGCTGGGGGGCGCGTCACTACAGCGCAGCGGCGATAACACAGGCCACAGATACGATTGCGATTACCGTATCTCAGTCTTCAGGAGACGTCCGCATCTTCAAGGGAGGGGTCCCTATCATCGAGATCGAAAAACCCTTCCGCCAGTAATCCTTTTTTCACACAGACCTTATCCCCTTGCTAAAGCAAAAAGATCTGCGGATGTCATTACATTTATAAGGCAGATGATATACTGCAAAAGCTTAGTACCCGCAAATAAAATTCGATTTTAATATTTGTAATTATTGACACTGCAACTTTATGTATTGAGTGAATTATATAAGTCGTTTTCCTTTTAGTTCACCCTAGAATTTATTTGCGGGTACTAAGTGCAAAAGGGTGGGGGTCTCTAATCCCCATTCCTTATGTGCAATCGTAATAGGAAGGTCAATACCCATTCCTTTACGAAGGAATGGGTATTTAAGCGTTTTTCTCACCGTAAACATTATTTTTTACATCTGCCAAGTAATCATTTAAACCCATTTCTATGCAATTGTTTAGAAAACCGCACTAACCTTTATGTCTCACATAGAAATGGGGGATTCTATCCCCGTTTCTCATGATCAACAGCAAACTGTAAGTAATTGGGCTTTAATCCCCATTCCTCATGTACAACCGTAAACAGGAAGGTCAATACCCATTCCTTTACGAAGGAATGGGTATTTAAGCGGTTTTCTCACCGTAAGCTCAGATGAGAACGATCGGTCCACGCTGTCCATATCTGTATCATAAAAGCAAATATGCTGTGTGCTATATAATTCGCTTGACAGTACAGGCATCGTGGGTCTATGAGGAACAACATCTTTGATTTAATCGCAGGGAGCCGATGCCGGGTTTAAAATAAAAAGCGGAAAATATATGGAATGAGGTAATTGAAAGAGATCCGGTACCGAATCAATATGCTTTTAAAAATCATTAACGCCCATTTCTCACATACAAATGGTCGTTGAATCCTTCCAAACCTTTGTCAGCAGACTGCCTCTTACGTAACCGTGACGGAAAGACTTCACGCTTTTTTTGCGGCAACCCATAAAACAGCGGAGAAACGCAGCAGATTGTGTAATTATGGCCCCATATCGGTGTAATTTCGTACCGGAACGCGTATGATCCCCTGAAATCATTACAACAGCCAATACAGCATATAAGGTACCCGAATCTCGCCCGTGCTATTATTTCTCATTCGCCTCCATCATCGGAGACTCTTTCAGCAGTATACCGATTACAAGGTTCACCACCGCGAGTCCGATGAAGAAGATCATAAATGGAGTAAGCGTGATGTTTGCAGCTACAGCACTCGCATCTGCGAGAGCCCGGACAGTGACGTTCCCGAACAGGGCCATGAGAACGATGAACACGATGCCGGATACCTGGCCCGAAAGGAGTATCATTCCCTGAGATGTGGACTCAGGTGCCGGCTGACTCACCTCCGCCGCGTACTGAAAACCGACCGGAGCGGCCCCCATGAAGAAGAACCCGAAAACAGCGCTCGAGACCATGAGCAGCACGAACTCCCGAAAAAATGTCAGGCCCGCGAGACCGGGAATCAGCGCCGCCAGGCATATCACGAGCACACTCCTCCTTTTTCGCATCTTGTCGGAGATCAGCGGAACCACTACAGCCCCGATGATACCGCCCATGAGCATGACTGCACCCACGGTACCCGCTTCGTTCCCTCCGACCAGGTACCCTTTCTGTGCGAGAATGAGATCGATGAATGTCGTAATCGCGTTGAACATTCCCAGTCCGATGAAAAACAGTAGGAGGAGAAGCACCATGTCCCTCCTGCTGAAAAGGAGCCTTATTCCCTCGAATGATCCGTATCTCTCAGAAGTCGGAGTTCGAGAGGGAGGGGTTTTGGGTCTGCTCCGAACGAGAAGGAGAAAGATCACTGCTGATCCGACGGATATCCATCCGTAACATTTCAGCATAGACTGTACCGCGCCGAGAGTCAGCCGTGTAGCCCCGCCTGGCAGAAAACTCCCGGCAAGAGGACCCGTGAGGGCCATGGCGACAACTATTCCTATGAACTGCGCAAGGGTCGGGATTCCGGCTGCGGTAGCTCTTTCCTCGATGGGAAACCACTCCGCGGCAACCTTTGTTATCGCATTGAGGATAAAAGGCTGCGCCACTGCGAGGCCGCATTGCGTCACAAGTACCATCGTAAGATCGAGGGCGAACACGCCTCGAAGATATCCGAACAGCCCCATCAGCACCGCGCCTATGCCGACTCCCGCACGGACCCCCAGCCTTTCGATGACGAATGAGGCAGGCACCGATACAAGGAGATACACGACCATGAACGACATCGAGAGAAAGAGGATCCAGAATGCAGTCGTACCGTAGAGAGATATACACTCTACTGTAATCGGGGCGAAGGTGATCCAGTTGAGCTGAATCACGAGATTGAGAAGCGAAAATACCCCGAGCACGATCCATCGATATCCGTAGACTCTGTACCCATCTTTTCCCATACCGGACCCCCTTCTTTGTGTAGGACTTCTATTATAATAATATCTTTCTGTTTTTTGTAATATTATTTACTATAGATCACAGGAGCGTGGAAGTCCGAGCTCGTAAACGTCTGTGATTGCCCTGATAAAAATACACAGGATACACTGGATCAAGAGCCTGGAGCGTTGTAATAGTACCATAGATCCCAATGGGCATGGTGATGGCCGCCTTTATAAGATAATGGTTGCATCAAAGGCATCATTCGTGATAGGATTTTTTTACCATGGAAGCGAAGAAGAAAGAGTTTCTGGACTACTTACAATCATTTCGCGATTACTACGGGAGATACCATCACCATAAAGAGGTAATGGCGTGGGCCGCGACAGCCCTGTTTTTGAGCGGATGTTTTTTTATTCTTCTTAGAACAGAAATATTCGGAGGCCTCTACAAGAACCTGTGGACATTTTTAATTCCAGCAGTGCTCTTCACCCTGATGTTCGCCCTATTTTTCTGTTTTATATGGAAACAGTTTAAATTCAGGTATTTTGCAAACATTGTTGTGAAGTCCTGTATAAACCTCTCCGTAAAGATCCTCGAGGACGACAAGATAGGGTTAAACTATAAAAAAACAGAGCTTGAAGGCGGGTTTTCTAAGGGGGTATTATGGCCTAAAGTTCTCATTGATGAATACAAAAGCGTCGTAAAAAAACAACCGGGTATCCCTTCAGAATGCATAACGTACTCTGTACTGTCATTCTTCTACCTCTGCGTGCTTGTTAAAATCATGCTGATATTCTTCTGTTGATCTCACGATCTCACCCATCTGTGTATCGCGATTATGCAGCTTAAGGTAACGCAGGATAAAAGCGGCCGCGGACCGGCAACGAACGTTCCGGACAACCTCCTTCAATTATTCTCCTCTTTTCTCTTTCGAAAACCGAAGCTGCACGGCTACGGCCCCTGCTCCGGAAACTACCATTCCTACAATCTGCTTTACTGCCATCCTCTCTCCGAGAAATACCCAGGCGAGAATGGCCACCTGGAAGAGCATCGTGTTATTGATGATGCTTGATTCCAGTGCCAGGAGGGTCCTCAGAGTATAGTTCCAGACAGTAAAAGCGACTGCTGTGTTGACGACCGCGAGCAGGAGTATGATGATCCAGTTCTTCGCGCTCAAAGCCGGGAACCCGTTCATGGCGATTCCTGCGATAAGCAGCAGAAAAGATCCGAACCCCATACTGAGCACCGTGAGAACGAGCGGCTGTATCCTCTTTTCCCTGTTTATACTTCTCCCGAGAATTGAGGAGCTCGCGTTCGCGATAACGCCGAAGATCACTACTATTAATCCATAGACCTGCTCTTTCGGTACTCTGACGGGAAAAAAGAACACAAAGATACCGCCTGCAAAGAGGAGAAGGCCGAGCCACTTGTTATAGGTCGGCTTTTCAGAAAGAAAGACCATCCCCGAGAAAGCAACGAGAAACGGTGTAAAATTAAATACGAGGCTTACCGTTACCGCCGGAAGAAGAGAGAGCCCGATAAACGATGAAGCCTGCGTAAACGTATAGAACAGCACACCGAGAGAGAGCACTCTAAGCCAGTCGCGAGGCTTTAGTCCTCGCACGGTTGCCATGCGTTCGTGCGAAAAGAGTACGAATGGAGCAAGCACGAAAAACGCGATAATATACCTGATGCCTGCGAACGCGACCGCAGGTATCTGTTTTAGGCCGATCTTTATCAGAACAAAGGACGAGGACCACAGGATCGTTACCAGTACCGCAAGAAGTACCGCCTTTATATGGCCATGTTCTCCTCCCGGCATTCGGTATTCCCCACCTGTTGTCATCGATAATCTGTTTTTATTGAATATTACGTGTCATAGTCTATAATAGGCACTATCTGACTAATTCACCATGAAATAGTTAATCTACAATTGTATAGTTTGATACGGCAGAGGTCAAGCGTTCGTACTCTAAATCGGGTTGCGTACAATGCACAGGAGGACGGTCATGCACGGCTATGAAAATTATAAGAAGAGGGCTGTAGAGCTCGGCGCCGAGGATGCAAAGATCATCGCTGCACAGACCGTGGTGACCGCCGAATGGGTGAGACTCAAATGCCAGTTCGGATGCGGTGGGTACGGCAAGTGTCTCACATGCCCCCCGCACTCCCCTCTCCCTGAAATGACCCGAAAAGCGGTCTCCTGCTACCGGCACGCTGTTCTGGTACACGGCAAGAGCTACACCCGGATAAGGGACATTGCCGCTTCTCTCGAACGCGAGGTCTTTCTCGACGGACACCACAAGGCGTTCGGCATGGGTTCGGGACCGTGCGAGCTCTGTGATCGATGTCCCGACTACTGCACTCACCCGCACCGTGCGAGACCTTCTATGGAAGCCTGCGGTATCGATGTATACAGCACTGTACGGAACAACGGATTCTCCATAGAAGTGGTAAAAGATGCGGGCAATGAGTGCAACTACTATGGAATCGTGCTCATAGAGTAGATGAACAGCCGTCGAAGGGCCCTGTATATTCTTCTCTTACCCTTATAGCTCGATTTTTCTCTTTTCCCTGCATCCTTTTTCCCCATTTTCCTGTTATATAATTAGTTCTTGTTGAATGATTAGTATGTTCAACAAGAAAAGACATTGATGAATAATTTGGTTTCATGTAACTATTTCACTTTCAACTAATTATTGAGCTGGTGTATAAAGCAATGTTGGGGAATTGGTAATTATTCACCAGCGACTAATTAGTTCTCCGTGAAGAAACTGATATGGTTTCAAAGGCGTACGGCCAGTATATTTGGTAAATATGAACGCTAAAAGCCTGTACCCGTTTCACCCTGGACTTTCGCTACAGGATGTTTCCACAGCATGATACAGCATAGAGAATTCGAAGGTTTCTTCAGGGAGTACCAGAACAGTGTTCAGAAGTTGATAGCAGGATACGTAGGGAATCGTGAAACCGCAGAGGACCTTGCAGTGGAAGCCTTCATCAGAGTTTTCAACAGATGGAACCGGATAAGGAAGATGGAGAACCCCGCAGGCTATCTCATGCGCACGGGTATCAACCTCGCCAAAACCTATCTGAGAGACAGAGGGAAGCTGAGAACCGTGGACATAACTGAAAACCCGGCATCAAAGCCTCTGGAGACCCCGGAAAACATCCTTTTTCGGAATGAGGATAACAGAACAGTAGAAAGGCAGCTTCTGCGTTTGAAAGAAAAGGAACGGAATATTGTTATCATGAAAGATATATCGGGTCACACCCTGAAGGAGATCTCTGACGTCCTTGATGTAAAACTTCCAACTGTCAAGTCTCTTTACAGAAGGGCGAAGCTCAAACTCACAAGAAATCTCGGGGAACATCATGAATCGTGATGAGGTACTGGACTGGATCGACAGTGCAGAGAAACAAAAGCTCATGGACCCCCCTGCCGGAGTGAGGGACACGCTCGACAGCGACAGAGTGTGCAGGGGGTACTATGATCTCTCCGTCAGGCTGACACAGGCACAACCGGAAGCTGATCTCTGGGAAAAGTTCAGACTGAGAAGGATCGTGTCACAGTCTTCCGGAAGGGAGAGGAGGCGGACACGGCGATTGCTGTATGCGTTCGGAGCGGCTGCCGCAGTAGCAGTGCTCGCAGTTCTTTTTTTCACCATCCCGCCGAAAGGTGGCGATGAGCAGTACCGGCAGGAAGCTGTTTATTACGAGCCCCTCGAGCTCTTTGTCGGTATTGCAAATGATTTCAATATTGACGGCCCTGTTATCGAAGGCTCCTCATACGGTGCCCTCGATTACTACTATGCTGTATCACTGTTCTGAGGATCAACACAAGGAGAAAAAGATGTCAAAAAAACCGGTCTTTACTCTAACGATCGCAGTGTTTCTGGTACTCACTGCCTCTGCCGCCCTGTTTGCGCATGAAAGGGGGCAGCTGCCGCCGCCCCCGAATAGCGGGGCTCACAGACCCGGCACTAAAGAGATGATGGCCCAGCAGATGGGGCCCGTACAGGGAAGAACCGGAGCCGGCGTCATCGGGCAGCTCGCCGGTATCGATACCATTAAAAGGCGATATCAGATCAAGATCCAGCGCGTCTTTCTCGACGCAAAACAGGAAGCGCTCGACTACTATGAGGAGCAGCAGAAGCTGCACATGAGGCTCTTCGAATTTACGAAAGACTACGAATCCAGCCCTGAAAGCAGCAGGGCCGCAATCATCGATCTGCTCGAGAAGCTCAGGGAGAACCAGAGCAAGCTCCAGGTAATTCAGGACCGATCTATGGAAAAGATAAGGGCCCTGCACGAGCAGGAGAAAGAAGAGATCGAAAAGGCCCTGGATGCAGAGATAGCGCGGCTGAGAGCTGACGCGGAGGAGATGGAAAAGTTCGTCGAGACTTTAAAGAGGTGGCGGCCTTTCGGACCGCCCCATGATGACAGGCCCCACATGGGTATGTAAGAGACGAATTCACATTCCGCCGAAAGGGCACGCGGAAAACCCGGTTCTTCAACCCAGGGTTCGTAAGAGCGTGCCCTTTTTTGCCGTCTCATACATATCAGCAAGTCCTGGATTTAGTGAACTCCCGAGAGTATATTTTATGGTATCCGGAAGCCTAGAGTTTCATTCCAGGAAGAAAGACTAACCGCACAGATGAAACGTACGGAGCCTTCAGTAAAACATATCGTCTGTCGTCAGTGTAATAACGGTTCATCCGGGAAATGAGCACCTGAATCGAGTGTAAATTTAAGTATACAGTCAGGACCATCGCATACGGGTAACGGACAATATGAAACCACATGAAACCGCCCGATTTTGGTACCTCCTTATCCATATCCGGAATATTATTATGAAACCATGCTGACATAGCAAGGTACACATTATTTGGAAATGTATCCCCATTGAGAGGACGGCCGCTAGAAACCTATGATCGTATCTGCAAGCAGAAGAACGGACATCCCTGCGTTCTATTCAGAATGGCTTGAAAGCAGACTGAAAGAAGAGTATGTGCTCGTTCGCAACTCTTTCAACCCCCGTCTCGTCAGCAGGGTTTCATTGAGACCGTCAGATCTGGAATTCATCGTCTTCTGGACAAAGAACCCGAAATCGATGCTCCCCAGGCTCAAGACGGTAGACCTCCTTTCGGTCCCGTACTATTTTCTGTTCACAGTGACAGCGTACGGTGAACCGCTCGAAAGAAACATACCTTCATTAGAAGAGACAATCGATACATTCCGGCGCCTGTCGCGAATAATCGGTTCTATGAGGACGATCTGGAGGTATGACCCCGTCATCTTCACAAACGAGACAGATGCGCCTTATCACAGGGAACGGTTCGAACATCTGTGCAGCAGGCTCGAAAACTTCACGAAACGCTGTATCATAAGCTTCCTGGATATGTATAAAAAATGCAGGAAGAACCTCAAAGAGCTTGATATCCGCACACCGAGTGTCGAAAAAATGGTCGATATCGCGGGTGATTTCAGGATGATTGCGGACAAGCACGGCATTTCAGTTCAATCCTGCGCAGAGGGGGTCGATCTGTCACCATCGGGTGTGGAAAACGGTAAATGCATCGATGACGAGCTGATCTCAGAGATAACCGGCCTGAGGGTATCGATAGGAAAAGATCCCAACCAGAGAAAGAGCTGCCAGTGTGCTAAGAGTGTCGATATCGGGTCATACGACACATGCACCGGCGGGTGTCTGTACTGCTATGCAAACAGCGACCCTGAGACCGCTCAAAAAAACCATGCATTGCATGACCCGAAATCTCCTCTCCTCTACGGTGATATTCAGCCGTCCGACAGAATAGTCGAGAGGGAAATGAATACGCTGTTTTAAATCGACAGGATGTTACCCCGTGCGTTCGGCCTTTGAACCTGTTCCTGCAGCACAGCATACAAACATGGACCTATAAGGAGGTGGCGTCGTGAATGATGCTCAGAAGACCGTCATGTATTTTAACATAAATAATGGCCTGCAGATGGATGCTCATATCCGCCTTTTCGACCTCCAATCCGAGCTCGGCGAGCTCGCGAAGGAGCACCTCGAACTCAGGGACTATGGAAGATAGAACTTTGCAGAAAGTCCGGAATGGGGGGAGGAGCTGGGAGATCTGTACTATTCACTGCTTTCGCTCAGCTTGGAAACAGGAATAGATCT
>Ga0307380_10009429_pt1 | contig 12391 bp, 12 predicted proteins | sample UN3MG_FD_202239 | JGI IMG/M metagenome (GOLD analysis project Ga0307380, IMG submission 202239) | Soil microbial communities from Risofladan, Vaasa, Finland - UN-3 | ecosystem: Environmental > Terrestrial > Soil > Coastal area > Acid sulfate soil | place: Finland: Risofladan, Vaasa | collected... | reverse complement strand
TGAGGTCTGGTTTCAAAATAGGTCAAAATTGCTTGAGAACTAGAGGCCACCAACACCGTGACCGAGGCGACAAAAAAGGTCAAAAACATAATGGCCACCGCTGCCAAAGATTGATATGGTGAGCGGCGGATATGGGTCCAGGCAGTTTTTAAGTGTTGTTTCATTACCGCACCCGATATTTACCTTTCTTTTTATCACTAACTAATTTGCCTTTATCCAACTCGATGACTCTTTCTTTAAGAGAGTTTACAATCTCAAAGTTATGAGTAGTCATAATCACGGTTTTGCCTAACTCGTTAATTTTTTTTAACAATTTAACAATTTGCCAAGCAGTGGTGGGATCAACATTGCCGGTCGGCTCATCAGCAATAACAACTTTGGGTTTAGCCGCCACGGCCCGGGCTAAACAAACCCGCTGCAGTTCACCACCAGCCAGTTGGGAAGGAAAAAACTCAGCCCGATCAGCCAACCCTACTAATGCTAACACTTTGTCTACCTCTGTTTTTATCTTTTCTTCTTTTTCACCCAAAACCTTCAAAGATAAAGAAACGTTTTCATAAACCGTCCGATCAAATAATAATCGATAATCTTGAAAAACAACACCAATATTTCTTCTTAAATTAGTCAGCTCTTTTTTGGCTATCTCGTCGAGGTGGTATTCATTGACTTTGACTTTGCCTGAAGTGGGCAGATAATCGCGGAGAATTAGTTTGACAATGGTTGTCTTGCCAGCTCCAGAAGGACCAGTAATAAAAACAAACTCTTTATCAGGAATTTCAAAATTTACCTTATCCAAGGCAGTAATCGTACCGAACCTTTTGGTTACGTTTTTGAATTTAATCATACTTCGACTCACTCCGCGGTTCGACTGAGCTCACCGCTGAGGTCTCGCTCAGTACAAGTTCCTCAAAGCCCTTCAGGACATCTATCCAAGGTTTTCACCCGACCTACGTCCATTAGCCAACCTGCTTTTTGGGCGGCAAAAGTTTCTCCCCAAACTTCGACACATTTTCCAAGAAATTGACTAAGATCAACCACCGAAGAAGTCAAATAAGCAGTTTGGCTTTCACCTCCTGCTCGTATCAATCTATGGGAACCTTCTTCAACCAGACTTCTATCATTAACCTCTATTTTCCCTTCAGCCGAATCACGAAAAATCTTTTCATCTTTGATACCCACTTCTTTTGGCCCTTGAACAACTTCGGCACCATCCATGGTTTTGACCACCTGACCCTCTGTTCCTCCTCGCCTGGACAATAAATAACCAGTGCCGGTTCCAGCCAAAATAATGGCCAGAATAACGCCGGCTGGTAACAAAATCCCCTTCAAAGAATTTCTCGAAGAAGAATTGGGAAATTCTTTAACTATTTTTTCTTCGCTCTCTTCCATATCACCTCCTTTATTTACATTAGTCTAACACATTTTTAATTTCTGCTTCAACAAAACCGTCAAGTTCTCCATCCAAAACTGCCTCAGCATCATCAGTTTCGTAACCAGTCCGCAAATCTTTAACCATTTTATAAGGGTGTAAAACATAGGAACGGATCTGAGTTCCCCAAGCAGCCTTAGTCCGACCACCTTTTAATCTTTGTTCTTTTTCTTTAGCCCGAGCTTCAGCAAGAACCCATAATTTGGCTTTTAAAAGTTGAAGGGCAATTTTTCGGTTCTGCTCCTGGGTTCTCTCTCGTTCACAAGTAACCGTCAACCCAGTAGGCTTGTAAATTAACCTGACTGCGGTGGAAACTTTCTGGACATTCTGCCCGCCTTGAGTGGAAGAACGGAAAAACTGCCATTCCAAGTCGTCATCCTTTATTTCAATTTCATCCTTTTCATCAAGCTGAGGTAAAACTTCTACTAAAGCAAAAGAAGTCTGCCGCAATTGATCGGCATTAAAAGGTGATTGACGAACTAAACGATGAGTACCAGCCTCATACTTTAAAAACCCATAGACATAAGGGCCGGAAACAGTCAAAGTGGCGCTTTTGATACCTGCCTCTTCTCCGGGCGTCTCATCAATTAATTCATGATGCCAACCTTTTTTTTCAAAAAAACGGATGTACATTCGCTCAAGCATCTGGGCCCAATCCATCGCCTCTACCCCTCCTTGACCGGAATGAATGGATAGAATAGCGTCAAAAGAGTCATATTTCCCGGAAAGAAAAGTTTTTAATTCAAATTTTTTTAAACTCTTTTCCAATTCTTTTTCTTTACCTTCCTGCCATAAAGTTTCTAAGCTCTCCAATTGAGCCAACTCATCCTCCAAATCAGCCAGTCTTTTCATTTTTTTTGAGGCTGTCTGGTGATCCTGCCAAAAATTAGGTTTGCTTGATTCCGCCTGAATCTGGCGAATTTCTTTTTGCAACTTATCAGGATCAAGCTTTTTTTTTAAATCCTCAATGCGTTTTTTCAATTCTTCATTCATTTTTTTTAGTTTTTGGTATGTTTTTTTAGCCAATTAGCGATTTTTTCCAAAGGCACCTTTTTTTTCGCCACCCTCAAAGTAAAAGCGATTGTTTCTGCCTGACTGGCTTCAAACTTTAAGCCATTTAATTCTAACATTGCCATGGCGGCAAGAATAGCTGTTCTTTTATTCCCATCAACAAAAGGATGGTTTTTGATTAGTGAATGCATCATTGAAGCGGTTTTTAAAAAAATATTTGAATAAAGTTCTTTTCCGGCAAAAAAACTTTTAGGCCGTTGAGTAGCTGCCTCAAGAGCTTCATAACTGCGTAAACCATGGTTGCCGCCCGTTGCTTCAACCACCAAATCATGAAGAAGAATGAAATCTTGAGCTCGGAGATATCTCATTTCTTCGCTAAAATTTCAAATACCGGTCGATAGCGCTTAAGCAGTCTTTTGGCTACTCGGTAAACTTCCTCATCAATTATTCTCTCTTTTTTTTTAGGTTTTGGCCAAGAAAGAACAAGTTGTCGTTTAGCAATGTCTGCTTGAACATTAACTCGACTACCAATTCGACCATTAATTTCTCTTAAAAAACCTCTGGGAATAGTCACTGCCGCGGAATTACCGACTTGAATTATTTTCTGTAACATAGTTTCACCTCCATTCGAACTTAGTTATAACACAATTCGATTAGACTGTCAACCGACCAACAACAAGGTATAATGCTCTAAGAGAATTATACGAGTGTCACTGCGAAGTATAATAATATAATCCTGTGAAAATCATTAATCTAAAAAAAGAAAAACCAGAACAAGCAATTCAAAAAGCAATTGCTGTCTTAAAAAAAGGCGGTTTAATTATTTACCCCACGGAAACCTGTTATGGTTTGGGGACTGATACCACCAACCCACAGGCAGTCAAAAAACTTCTTCAATACAAAGGTGGCCGAGGAAAAAAACCAATTTCAGTGGCTGTGGCTAACCAAACTATGGCTAAAAAATATGTCAAAATTAACGAAACAGCCGAAAATCTTTATCAAAATTTCTTGCCTGGTCCTTTGACCGTCGTCTCCCAAGGCAAAGGTAAAGTGACTTTTGGCTTGGAATCAGCTAGCCAAACTCTGGGAATCAGAATTCCTGACTATCCCTTAATTCTCAAACTCATTGCCCAATTTGGCAAACCCATCACGGCTACCTCTGCCAATACTTCGGGCAAAAAACAGCCTCACTCTCTTGCCGACTGGCAGCGTTATACCTCAGGCAAAAAGCAAACCATGATTGACCTTTTCCTGGACGCTGGACGCTTGCCTAAAAGGGAACCGTCGACAGTAGTCGACACCACTCTTAATGAACCAACAGTTCTTCGCCAGGGCAAAATTAAAATTCCTCAAATCGCTGGCCAAATTTTTGTCTCTAATTCTGAAAAAGAAACTAAGACAATTGCTAAAGAAATTTTTAAGCGTTACCAAAATCTTTTAAATTCAAGCCCTCTAATTTTTGCCCTTCAAGGAGAATTAGGTTCTGGCAAAACCCAATTTGTCAAAGGTTTAGCCACCACTTTAAATATTAAAACCAACGTGCCCTCACCGACTTACATTTTTGTTCGCGAATATCTTTACCAACTTGATGCTCTTACCGGCGTTCTTTATCACATTGATACTTGGCGGATGGAAAAAGGTGAAGAGCTATTGGAACTTGGCCTTAAAAAAATGCTCAAACCCGGCAATGTTATTGCCATCGAATGGCTTCAAAAAGTCAAAAAAATCTTGGAAAAAATCGCTGCTGGGAAAAAAGCAAAAGTCATCTGGCTGGAAATCGAAACCCTCTCACCTACCAAAAGAAGAATTAAATATCAAATCTAAATCATCTCTTTCCTAATTTTTTCTGCAATTTCTTTCATCTCGCTCTCACTTATTTTCTTAAAAAGCTTAAAATTAAGCTCCCCTTCGTGACCATCATTTTCAAACCGAGGCATAATTCGAATGTGGGCATGGTGAACTTGAAAGCCTAAAGTCACATAGCATACAGCCATAGGTTTTAAAGCTTTCTTGATGGCCAAGCCTATTTTTTTGGCTGCCTCAAAATAAGCGCCAAAATTGGGGATGTCATCTGCCCAGCGATAATGTTTTTTGGGAATTAAAAGGGACTGGCCAGAATTAGTGGGATTAATATCCAAAAACCCCAAAAAATCTTTATCTTCGTAAATCTTATAGCAAGGTAATTCACCCTTAGCTATTTTGCAAAAAATACAATCACGCATAGTTTTACTCTATAATATCAGAAGATGAAAAAGGATTACACCATTTTAGCCATTGATACTTCTTGTGATGAAACTTCAGCCGCCGTCACGATTGATGACCGGGTGATGAGTAACGTTGTTTCTTCTCAAGTGGAATTTCATCAAGAATATGGCGGCGTAGTCCCTCATATTGCCAGACGGATGCACCAAAAATTAATTGACCCGGTAATTAATCAAGCCTTAAAAAGAGCCAGAAAAAAATGGTTACAAATCGATGCCATCGCTATTACCTTTGGTCCTGGTTTAGCACCTGCTTTGGAGGTAGGCATCGCCAAAGCCAAAAAATTAGCCCAAAAACACCATAAACCTCTTATCACTGTCAACCATATGGAGGCCCATTTGCTTTCGTCTTTTGCCAAAAATTCAAAAGGCAATGGGCCTTTCACTAAGATTAAGCCTCAATTTCCCATTTTAGGATTGCTTGTCTCTGGCGGCCACACCCAACTAGTTTTGGTGAAAGATTTTGGGAAATATCAACTTTTGGGCGAAACTTTAGATGATGCGGCTGGTGAGGCTTTTGACAAAGTGGCCAAAATGCTTGATTTGGGTTATCCTGGTGGACCGATTATTTCTGAGTTGGCCAAAAAAGGTCAGCCAAAATATGAGTTACCTATTCCCATGAAAGGCTCAAAAGATTTAAACTTTAGCTTTTCGGGTTTAAAAACCGCCTGTCTTTATAAAATCCAAAAAATTCGCGCTGGTCGTAGGCTAAATAAGCAATTTTATTATGACTTTGCTGCCTCCTTTGAAAAAACCGTGGCCCAAGCCCTAACGATCAAGCTGAAAAAAGCAATCAGCCAATATCATCCCAGCCAAATCGTCTTGGGCGGCGGGGTAATCAACAATTTACAAATCAGAATGATGACTCGTAAAACTGCCAGAAAATTCGGCCTGAAGGTTTTTATTCCTTATCATCAAAAATTATTTACAGACAATGCCGCCATGATTGGGGTTTGTGCTTGGTATCAAGTTAAACGAAGTGATTTTGTCAAAAACATTAATTCACTTGATCGTCAGCCGAATCTTAGTTTTTGAAATCACTCACTCAAAAGCTTCTCGCAAAACTCTTTGTAAATTTGCTTTTTAATCGCCTCGATTTGATCCTGAGGTAATTCCTTAATGGTTTCGATCAAAACCTGCGTTTGGGTTTGAATATTTTGGACCGGCTCTTCAATTGGCTCGGTTTCCTGCGTCTCTTGATTCTCTGGAGCAGATTCGCCCTCGGGTTCAACCTCTTCTAAATTCGGCGCCTTAGGCAACTTTTCAACCACTGTTCCTAAAACTTTTTCTCCCCAATCTTCTACCTTTTTTTTAATTGGTACCTGAAAACTTTTTGCTTCTGGATCTTGTTGACGTTTAACCAATGTCCTGGCCAATCCTAAAACCAAACCAGCCACTAAAACAATAATTAAAAATCTAATCAATCGGTCGCGCCACATGAATCCAGATTAGCAGTTTTAAGTTTGCTTTTCAATGAAGACCGATTCACCTGAAGATACTTGGCCAAATTTTTTGGGGTTACCTAAAACTTTGCCAATTACTTCCACTTCACTGGCTGGCCGGATATGACCAGGAGAACTGGCAGGGGTTAAACCAAAAAAGATACAAAAAGCTCTGCCTGGTGGCCAGTAACCTAAATCGCCTTCTTTAACTTCTTCTTGAGGATTTTCTAACTCAGTTTTTAAAGGAATCTCAAAATAAATCTCCTCACCCCAGGTATTAGTCTGGGCTTTAATGGGCAAAATTTTCCAAACCTTTTGAGCTACAGAAGACTCATTAAGTTCAGCTTCCATCTCTAATTGACCGGCTCTAATTTTGATTTTTTTCATCTTTTTTCAGTTTAAGGATACCATCAAGGGGTAAAAAAACCTAAAACTTGCTACAATTAAGCCAGGTCAAGATTGATGGAGAAAAACAGATTTTTATTTTTACTTTTAATCTCTTTAAGTTTAATTGGCCTTTGGTTTTGTCTATTCCTGAATCCTGGGTCAAAAATAAGTAATCAATTACCAAAAACAACATCTTCTTTCCCGTCTTTCCAATTTAAACCACCGCCACTCACACTTGAACGAATATTCCAAGAGAATCACAGCTGGATGACTGGCTGGTTGGGGCGAAAAGTGATAGTTCTGATCACCACTGGCGATGTCATGCTCGGAAGAGCAGTCAACTTCAAAAGTTATTATTCTCAAAACTTCATTTGGCCGTTTGAAAAGACAGCTGAAACATTCAAAAAGGCTAACCTTACCTTTATCAATCTTGAATCACCGTTGGTGGAAAATTGTCCTCTAACCACTGAAGGGATGAAGTTTTGCGCTGATCCCAAAAATATTGCCGGCTTGAAGTTTGCTGGTATCGATGTAGCCAATTTGGCCAACAATCATGCCAACAATTATGGTTCAGAAGGGATTAAAACTACCCTTTCTTTATTAAAAAACGCCAATATTCTTACTACGGGAGTTTCGGGCCCTGTTTTTAAAGAATCAAAAGGCAACCACTTTGCTTTTTTGGGTTACAACGATACCGGTGCTGGTAACCTCATGATTACTCCTGCAAATAAAAACAAAATTAGCCAAGAGCTAAATGATACCAAAACAAAAGCAGATGTGGTGGTGGTTGCTTTCCATTGGGGTATTGAGTACACCAGCCAACCTACCAAAAGACAACAAGAACTAGCCCACTGGGCTATTGATTCCGGAGCAAATTTAGTCATTGGCCACCATCCTCATTGGATCCAACCAGTAGAAATCTATAAAGGAGGAATAATCCTTTACAGTCTTGGCAATTTCATCTTTGACCAGGCCTGGTCAGAAAAAACCAAACAAGGAATAGTTGGCCGTTTTACTTTTTTTGAAAACCAACTTGTTGATGTTGAACTTCTTCCAGTAGAAATAGACAATTTCGGCCAACCAAGTTTTATGACAGCTGATCAAAAAACCAGAATTTTAGAGGAAATAGAACAATTAAGTAAAGTCTTAATAAAACGCAATTGAGAAATAACTAGTGGTCTGAACGAAAGGGTCATGGAGCAACTCCCCTGAGTTGGTGTGATGAAGCACTTCTAACTGAGTCTTGCCTATTTTTTGCATAAGCACAAGCAGCGTAGCCACCGAAGCCGGAGAATCGAGGTAGTCGTTCCCTAAAGAAAATAATTTCGGATATTCAAAATTCTTAATAATCTCCAGGGTTTTCAAATCGTTTTTCTGGGCTTCTTCCATCTTAAGATAATGAGAAAAATCCACCGAAGCCAAAACAACTCTTTTCTCATTAACAATCTCAGCCAGATTATTGGCCAAAATTTCAACTTCTTTTTGAGTGGTGGTCGCCGAAACAATAATTGGCACAACATCAGTCTCTGGCAGAAAGTATTTAATAAAAGGCATCAGACCGACCACTGAATGTTCATTTGACAAAATCTCTTCATCGGTACTGGCTAAGCGGTGATTAACCAATTTTTTGACAATCTCTTGGTTGGATTTAACCACTCCAAAAGGAGTATCCCAACCATACCAACTACTCAACACCTTAAAATCACCTTTTTCATAATGATTTGGGCCAATAAGAATGATTGTTTGAGGTTTCTGATAAGCAAGACGGTTAAAAAAATCAGCCATCATGGAACTTGATAAAAAATCGTGAGGAATAATACCACCAGCAAGAAGATAGCTAAAGCTTTCGCGTCTTTCTTCTGCCTTTAAGATACCGGCAAAAAAAAGCTTTTCATCAAAAAATTTTACTGGGTGATAGTCTCCTTCCACGGAAATACCAAGATATTGGTTTTGTCTTTGGTAAACCTGGGGAGATTTTTGGTTCAAAGAGAAAAAAACAACGCCTCCAATTAAAATAGTGGCAATAACCACGAAGAGAACATTTTTCCTATTCATTGTCTGCTGTCGATCGGGCCAGGTGGAGATTGAGTTAAAGAACCCGATTGAGCCATAGGCTCTTTAGGTGGTTGCTTTGGCAATTTTCGCCGGCGTTTAACAATAAACACCATGCCGGCCACCAAAATTAGAAGTGCGCTCGTCCCGAGTATCAAAATCTTTTTGTTTTCGATTAACGATTTTGCTTTTTTGACTATCTTTCTGGGGATAAGAACAGACTTTCTGGCTATCTTAACCGTTTGGGCAGCCGAGTGACCGTGAATCTCTGGAGAATACATCAAAAAGGCTGTCGCCGGAGGCGCACTAAATTCTCCTTCGCTCACCACCCGAGCTTGATAGGTATAAACATGGGTTCCTGAACCCATCTTGTACAAAGAAAGAATCATGCCATTCTTAGTCACTTCTCGACCACTCACCCCGTATTGGTATTGACGCGGTAGTTGGCCATATTGTTCACTTTCAAAGGCGGGGTTAATCGGAATCATGCCCGAAGGCAACTCATCAACGATGACGCCGTAATTTTCAGGAGCTTGAAGACCACCAGCAGTAATTTTAACGGTCACTGTATCCCCTACCCCTAATAAAGAATATTCTTCGTTCTTTTCATCAACATACTCTCTTTTGATCTCAAGCCCGTGGTTGACGGCGTTAGCCTTTTTATCTGTATGAAACTCTTCAATAATTAAGGTGGAATAAAGTTGACCTTGCTCACCGAATTTTTCAATGACGATGTCTGAACCTTTCTTTTTAATATCAGTTCCTTTAATCACAATCTCGTCCAAGGCTTTTTTAGGATCAGTAACCACGCCACTACCAATTTCCTTGCCGTCCAAAGTGACCTTATAAGTATAATTGGGGGCAAACTCCTCACCCGCCCTCACAAAATCCACGGCAGCTTGAATCACTTGAGCGGTGCCAAAAGTGTTGGACCAGTAATCTAATCGACGATTTCTAAGAAGATAACGGCTTGCCTTGACAGCCAACTCACGTTCACCACTGACAGCCAGGATAGCCCGAAGAGCCAGCCCCGTTGAGGCGTTTCGCGAGCCAAAATACTTAGATTGACCCGCTTCCCAATATAACCCGTCTCCTTGAGTCTTGGCCATTAAGATTAATTTATTTAATCCATTTGTTTCCGAGTTGTTATCACCATTCCTGATATTCGCCATTACGGCCAGGGCCAAGATATCTGGAGTCATATCATTAAAATCGGTCAGAAGTTTACGGCCACTTTCCGCTCCCAGTAAAGATAATCCATAAATTCTCGCCGCTGTTTCATCCCGAGTAGATGATTCCTTTTCTTGCTCAAGAAAACTTTTGGCTTTTGCCAAAATGTTCTCATCCACCTTAATACCTGCGTCTGCAGCCTTCACCAAATACTCAACCACATAGGCAGTAAGAAAGGCATCAGAATCGCCAGAAAACCACCAAGTCCAACCACCGTCTGATCTTTGAAAATTAGCTAATCGGCTAATACTTTTTTGGATAATATCATCCACATCTTTATCGGCAATAGAATCTTTGAATAAATCCGGATTTATTTTAGCGATGACAGCCGGCACAAAACGACTGGTCGTTTGCTCTACACAACCATAAGGATAACCCACAAGATACTTCATGGCTGTGGGCAACGAACTTAAAAGAGTGGGAGCCAAAGAAAGAGTCAGCTTAGATTTTTCTTCATCACTATCCGAAGCAAATTTAACAGCAAACTCCGTTGGTCCATCGCCATTCTCGCCTCGCTTTTCCCAAAAACCAAATTTATAAACAGGAACTGCCACCTCGATAATATCTGAAAGTTTACTACCGTCAGCAGCCTTAGCCGAAAAAATAAGTTTTGCCTCTTCATTTTCTTTGTCTGGCCGAACTTTCCAATCGACCTGTTCGAAGCCTTTTGACTTCACCACGAGATTGGAGTAATCAACCAAGTCAACCTTACCCGAATCAAACTTAAGGCCAATATCAAAAGTATGGTCATGGTCGGTGAAATTCTGAACTAAAGCAGATAAAACAATTTCATCCTCAGTTCTTAAGATATTCGGTAAAATGGGCCTGATGACCACGTCTTTGGTAACGACTATTTCGCTTGTCATTTGGCCAACCTTAGTATCAAAAGTGGAGCCGATAGAGGCAATAACCCAGGTAGTGAGGTTATCTGGCAACTTAAAACGCACCTGCGCTTGGCCTGCCGCGTCGGTCTGGACCGAGGGATTCCAATAAGCAGTATCCTTAAAAATACTTCGAACTGCGTCACCCTTTTGATTGTGGGCCCAAATTCCGCCAGCAAAGTAAGTTTGATATTGGTCAACTTGAAGATTGTAGACAGTCAATTTACCTTCCTGCCACTCAAGTGAAAAGACAACCACCTCGCGGCCATTGAAATCTGTTAAGGCATCACCTAACTGGATATTAAACACTTCTTGCCAATTACCATTTATCCATAAACGGTGGTTGGGAGTCACCTTTAGATTTTGATTAATAATAAAATAGCCTCCGACTTGCTGAGAATGAGTTTTGGTGACTTTAGCTTTTACCAATTTTGTATTTTTGGGGCTTTTACGGGTGAGAATGATGTCGCCAACTTGAATATCTTTAATCGGCCTAGTTTTACCATCCCCCATCAGAACCGTTGTCTCGGCGGCAAAACAACCACCACCCTTCTCAGCCGTCTGAACAATGATACCTTGAAGAGAATGGGTTTCTGTGGTCTGGTCATAGCGCTCCCACCAGAAAGCATCAAAAATTTTCTGCGACATCTTACCCACTAATTCAAATAACGCTTTATCAACTGCCCAGACAGCGGTATTGGCTGAAATTGGATTTCCGCCAACGTCTGTGGTTTGGACATTGACGGTTACAGTCTCACTTGGTCCATAAGTTTTCTTGTCAGGAGTTACTGTCACAAGAAGCTTTTTAGGATCAGTTGAGACAATAATATTCTTCCTACCAGTATCCAAGGCGTCGTTGGAAAAACTGGCCACTTTAACAAAAATATTGGGCATGTCAGTCTCTTTTAAAGGCACTTCGACAGTAGAACTGGTACCATTCAAATGGACAACTTGGAAACGATTGACTCGAGCCCGGTCAAAAGAAAGAAAAATATCCCTATCAGCAATATTTGAAGAAATGTTTAAGCGAGCCACGTCAGTGTGAAGATATTTTTCTTTATCCGGTTGGATGGTTAATTCATTGTCTGTTTCACCCGTATACAATGGCTGATCAGGTGAAACAACCCAAAAGTAAAAATCCTTCAAAATGAGGTTACCTCTAGCATCTTTACCTTCAACAGTAATTTTATAGGAAGCTATTTTTGGGGGTCTAAAACTTAAAATCGCGTTGCCATAATTATCAGTTGTCGTTTGCAAATCTGGTAAATTTTCTTCTTCTTTTCTGAAACTGGGATATTTTTTATTCGGGTCCTGGTAGCGTTCCCAGTTCGTTCTCAAAACCTTTGCTTTTAAAGGAATTTGATTAACATTAGCGTCTCGGTAAGGAACCAAAGTGAGGTCAAGCTTAGCTTCGTCTCCGACTCTGACACTATAAAGAGTGTCTTTGCGGTAAATACCATATTCACCTGAGTAAACTAAAATGTTTTTGCGGGCAAAGACTGGGTTGCCTGTGCCGTCATCAAACTCCGCCTCGATTGAAAAAACTTGACTCCGGTGTTCTCCTTCAGGAAGTTTTGTTTCTAAGTTAATCTCCGCTTCGCCTTTTTCATTAAATCTGGCCGAGTCTTGAATAATCATTTTTCCTCCCTGCCAACCGTAGCGATAGTCACTAGTTACTTGAGGGCGATTCTCACTCCA
>Ga0307380_10009427_pt1 | contig 12394 bp, 10 predicted proteins | sample UN3MG_FD_202239 | JGI IMG/M metagenome (GOLD analysis project Ga0307380, IMG submission 202239) | Soil microbial communities from Risofladan, Vaasa, Finland - UN-3 | ecosystem: Environmental > Terrestrial > Soil > Coastal area > Acid sulfate soil | place: Finland: Risofladan, Vaasa | collected... | reverse complement strand
CAGGCCGCGAGGATGATCGACGACGCGGCCCGGCGAGCCGAGCCGTTCTTCCTCTACGTCGCCTACACCGCCCCGCACTGGCCGCTGCACGCCCCGGCCGAGGCCGTCGCGCGACACCGTGGGCGCTACGCCTGCGGATGGGACGCGATCCGCACCACGCGCCACGAGAGGCTCAAGGGCTCGGGCCTGCTGGACGCGAGCTGGCCGATCTCCCCGCGCGACCCCGACGCCCCGCCGTGGGCGGACGTGCCCGGCAAGGACCTCCAGGACGCCCGCATGGCCGTCTACGCCGCCCAGGTCGAGATCATGGACGCCGGGGTCGGGCGCATCCTCGCCGCCCTGGAGCGCAGCGGCACGCTCGGCAACACGATGGTGATCTTCCTCAGCGACAACGGCGGCTGCCACGAGTTCCTCCCGCCGGGCAACCGCTGGGTGGACGCCCTCAACACCGGCACGCCGGACGGACGGCCCATGCGAATGGGCAACCTGCCCGACGTCCTGCCCGGCCCGGCCGAGACGTACCAGAGCTACACGCTGCCGTGGGCGAACGCCTCCAACACGCCCTTCCGCCTGCACAAGCACTGGGTCCACGAGGGCGGGATCGCCACGCCGCTGATCGTGCAGTACCCCGGCGTGGCCGAGGCGGGCTCGGTCAGCCACGCCGTCAGCCACGTCATCGACGTGATGCCCACCTGCCTGGACGCCGCGGGCGTGGCGTATCCCGATCAGCACGCCGAGCGGGGCGTGACGCCCTGCGAGGGCCGCAGCATGATGCCCTTCGTCCGCGGCCAGGCCGACCCCGGCGGGCGGATCGTCTACTGGGAGCACGAGGGCAACCGCGCCGTCCGCGACGGCCGGTGGAAGCTGGTGAACCGCTACAACGGCCGGCCGGGCCCGTGGGAGCTGTACGACATGATCGCCGACCGGACCGAGCTGACCGACCTCGCCGCCGCCAAGCCCGACAAGCTCCGCGAGCTGGCCGGCCTCCACGAATCCTGGTCCGCCCGCGTCGGCGTGGTCCCGTGGGAGCAGATCACGCGGAGGCGGTAGAACGTGTGCGACTGAAACGGAGCGATTCAGCACAAGGGCAGGCGACATGAGGTTTGCCATCGTCAGGCCGGGGCGACCGCCTTCCAGCCAAAGCAGCGGGGCCAGAAAGTTCAGTGCGCGCCTCCACGCGGAAGCAGCAGAGCGCTATAGCGACGGCGTTGTGCAGGAGGGGGACCTGTATACACGCATCATCTGGTTCCACGCAGGGGGCCTGGGCGGACAGGACGTTGACAACATCATCAAACCCATCCACGACGCACTGATTGGCGTGGTATACAAGGACGATGTGCTCATCGCTCAGTGCTTGGCGGCACGCGTCGACCTGTCAGCCGGGTACGAGCTCAAAGATGAAGGTTTGCCTGCGGAGGAGTATGATACACTGGTGGGAATGCTGGCGGAGGCGCCCCAGGCGACTGAGGACAGGCGAAGGCACGTGTTGTATGTCGAGGTGGGCGTGTTGGCTGCACAGCGCGTCGCTTTCGGGCCTCCTGACGGAGTTGGACCATGACAAGACCTGAGCAATACCTCCATGCGGCAAAGGCCGAGGAGCTGGCCGTCCGGTTGGCGTCCGAGGGCTATTCCGTCTCCCAGGAAGTCCGAGTAGGCGACCTTGGCTGGGACCTGGTCGCCTCGAAGGGCGGACGCAGGATCGCCATTCAGGTGAAGTTGGCCTCCGCCCTGAAGGCCTCCCGCGACGAGATCAAGAGGCTGCGCGATCTGGCCGTGGAGCATGGCTTCGACGAGTTCCGGCTCGTGGTCGTCTCCCCGCCCCGCGCCGTCGAGGTGGACATCGAGAGGCTGGAGGCCGAAGTGCTCAGGTATGTCCGAGGCCACATGCCGGAGGAACTGGCTGAGATTTCGCCGGGAGCCACCGCGGCCGACCTGACGGACATCCAGGTGGACGCCGTCGCCATCCGGCGCGAGGGCATCCACGTCCGCGGGACCGGGGCTCTCCAAGTCGAAACGCCCTCGTCCGCCGAGGCCGAGGGCGCCCGGGCCGTTACGATGGTGGACGTCTGTCCGTTGACGTTCGAGGTCGATCTCGATCACCAGCTTCGCGTGGTGAACGCGCAGAAGCTGGAGGCGGACGTATCCAGCCTGCGAGACTAGCGGCCCCGCCGACAACGGCAGATGGGGGGGGCGGGCAAGGCGGCCGGACAGGGCGGGGTGCGGAGTCTTACTGGGCTTTCAGCTCCAGCAGGCCCGAGGGAGGGACGCCGATGTCGTGGACGCCGGCGCCCAGGACCGCGGTGCGGCTGTCGACCTGCTTGCCGGTGCAGTCGAACGTGCGCAGGATGCGCTCTCCGAGCGATTCGGGGGCGCGGATGACGACGCGGCCGGTGCGGGTGGCGTTGACGACGTAGAGCGCGGCCGGGACGTCGGCGCCCGCGTCGGCGACGGCGTGGTCGTAGACGGCGACGATCCGCTCGGCATCGGTGGACGCCGCCACCACGGGGTACAGCGTCAGGGGCCCGCGCGGCTCGAGCGTGCCGTCCATCAGCGTCTCGCGGTGCTCGCGCCAGAAGCCCAGCCAGAAGCCCAGCATCGCCAGGTGCTCGAAGGGGACCTCGTCCAGCAGGACGGAGATCTGCGGAACGGAGAACAGGACGTTGAGCAGTTGAAGCGCCGCGGCCTCGACGGGCTCGTCCGCGTGCCACATGAGCATGTCCGCATGGGCGGCGGTCGCGCCGCACAGCAGGCGGATGTCGATCGTCCGCTCGCGGTTGGTCACGGCGTCGTTGGGGCAGTCGCCGGCGCGGAACATGTTGCCGTACTTCCGCATCAGCGGGCCGACGTAGCTCTGGCGGAACTCGATGCACACGTCCGGCCGGATCGCGCGAAGGCGGGCGAGGATGCCGCTCATCAGCGCGTCGGCGGCCGCGGCGACCGAATCGTGGTCGCGCCCGTCGCCGTCGGTGCGCTGCGGGGTGGCGTCGGTCGGGCGGAAGCAGTCGACGAAGTCCAGCTTGAAGCCGTCCAGGTCCCACTCGCGCATCGCCCGCTCGTAGCGGTCGATGAGGTACTCGCGGACGTCCGGAAAGCGCGGGTCGAGGATGGCCGCGCCGTGCCGCTCGATCTCGTAGAGAAACTTCCCGCCGAACCGCGCCCAGGCGTCGGAGTGCTTGCCCACGTGCGGCACGGAGTACCACAGCAGGAACTTCATCCCGGCCTCGTGCACGCGGCGGACGAAGCCGGCCATGTCGCCGATCCGCTCCGGCCGCCAGTCGCCGCACCAGGCGTAGCCGCGGGCCGAGTCGGTCGTCTGCCAGCCGTCGTCGACGATGACCGCCTCGCAACCGAGCCGCTTGGCCAGCTCGCACTGGCGCACGACGCGGTCGACGTCCAGCCGCTGGTGGAAGCTGTACCACGTGGAGTACATCGGCAGGCGGGCGACCTCGGGCACGGGGGCCGGCTCGAAGCCCTCCCGCGACGCCCACCAGTCCCCCACGTCGCCAAGGGCCCGCCAGTAGGGCACGTCCCGCGTGTCGATGCGGACGGCGGCCTCGTAGTGGTCGATCGGCGGTCCGGGCTCGGCCAGCGGCTCCACGCGGCAGACGAACTCAGCCGTCTCCTCGCGGACGCCGGCGCGGATGCCCACGGCGTTCAGGGCGTCGCTGCACGCGAAGGTCAGCCGGTTGTGGTCGGCGAGGTTGTAGAGGCAGCGGACCGGCGCGCCGCTGGTGACGCGCGAGACGGTCGCCCCGCCCCAGTCGGGGCTCAGCCCCCTCCGCCGGCCGGCGAACGGCCCCCAGCTTCCCTGCACGTCCACCACCGGCTGCTCCCACGCCAGGGCGACCTTCGGCGGCGGCGCGGGCTGCGGGCTTCTCAGCACGAGGCGGACGAGGTCGATCCCGTCGGCGACGGCCTCGGCGGACAGCTCCGCCTGGAAGCCGCGGAGATCGCCTTCCAGGCGGACCTCGTGCGTGCTCGTGCGGACGGATGGATTGTCGGGCATGGCCTGTCTCCCGCGCCGGGCACCGCGCGCCGGCTCGGGGCGAGAGTCTACCCTCTCCCGCCGCCGCGGGCACGTGTCTTCCACGCCGAGCCATGCGCTTCGGCTTGGCGCCGCGGCGAGGCGGTGATACGTTGCGGCGCGGAGCCCGTGGCATGGCCTCGTCTTCGGGGCCGTGTCCTGCGCCCCCCGGAGCGACGGCCATGATCATCGACGCCGACTGCCACATCTCCCCCACGCCCGAGGGCGGCAACAGCATCGGGGTTGACGAGCTGCTGCGGCGCATGGACCGCGCGGGCGTGGAGAGGGCCGTCACGTGGCTCCAGCCGCCGTACCTTCGCGACGTGCGCCCCGGTAACGCCTACGTGCACGAGGCGATGCGGGCACACCCGGACCGCATCCTCGGCTTCGGCTGGGCGGACCCCAACCTCGGCGTTGCGGCCGCGAGGGACGAGGCCCGGCGGTGCGTGGAGGAGTATGGCCTGTTCGGCGTGAAGCTCAACGGCGCCCAGAACAGCTTCTACATCGACTCGGAGGAGCTTTCGCTGCCGGTCATCGAGGCGATCGCGTCGCTGGGCACGCGCCTGGCGTTCCACGTCGGCGCCGACGCCTTCGAGCGGACGCACCCCTTCCGCGTGGGCAAGATCGCCCGGCGCTTTCCGGAGCTGACGATCCTGGCCGTGCACATGGGCGGCGTGGGCGTGCCGGACCTCTGCGACGCGATGATCGAGGTGGCCGGCGAATGCCCCGGCATCCACCTGATCGGCAGCAACGTCCGCGCGACGGCCGTGCTGAAGGCCGTCCGCAAGCTCGGCGCCGGGCGCGTCAGTTTCGGCAGCGACACGCCGTTCGCCCTGATGCACGTGGAGAAGGCCAAGTACGAGGCCCTGCTCGAAGGCGCGGTACCCGACGCCGACAAGCGCCTCATCCTGGGCGGGAACCTCGAGCGCGTTTTCGGGCTGCGGGCCGGGTAGGCCCGCGCGACGCCGCTCAGTTGGCCGGCGGCGATTCCAGCACGCCGCTGGCCTTCAGGTGCTTGATCATGTTCCGCATGCAGTTCTGCAAGGCGCTGTCCAGGCCGTTGGTCAGCCCCTGGGACTGTATGTACGACACTTCGCGGCGCTCGGCGGTGCCCTCGATCGGGCCGATCCACTCGGTCTTGCCCCCCTTGCGGACGCCGAGTTCGATCACGGCACGGCTGGTCACCTTCAGCGTGTCCCACCCGGGCTGGGAGACGACCTCGAACTCCTTGATGCGCCCGCCCACGACCAGGTCGTAGCCCGCCAGCTCCGCGGCGGGGATGTCTCCCTCGGCCGTGCGCTCGGAATGCAGGTGCGCGACGAGCCCGGCCTTGTTCAGTGCATCGGTGGCCGCCTCGGCGAAGAGCGACCCGACGTCATCGGTGGTGACGAGCTTCTTGGCCGTGCCGCCGAGGGTGTTCTTGATCTCCCCGACCGTCTCGCCCTTCCTCTCATCGCTGAAGCGGGTGACGAACGCGCGGGGCCTGGTGGGTCCTGTCGCGATCGCCTCGGTGGCGGCCAGCGGGGAGTACTTCAGGGAGATCGGCATGCTGCACCCGGCGGCGGACAGCATCGCAAAGGCAAGGCCGACGACGGCGCCCATCTGTGGAAGAGACCTGACCCGGCTGCGTGACGACATCATTCGCTCTCCTTTCCAGGCCCCGCTGACAGCAGCACGTTCATCGCGAACGCCAACGGCAGCGCGCCCGTGCGGGGCATTCGGGCGATCCGCAACTCCACCTGCCGGTACGCCTTCTCCCAGTCGCGGCCGGGAGGCGGGGACTCGTAGAACACGAACCCGCTCAGCGCCTCGTTGGGATCCAGCGTCACCAGCTCCATCGTGCACTTCTTCGTGGCGCGGAGGCGCTTCCAGTTCTTCTCGCCTTCGCCCGCCGCCACGGCCGCCGATATGGCCGCGCCGTAGCCGAGCGTGGCGACGTAGATCACCGCCGCCGCGGCCGCCTCGTTCGCCTCCAGGCGCTTCATCACGTCCGAGGCGGGCATGGGGCGCAGCTCCGTGCCGTCCGGAAGGACCAGCTTCGCCTGCGTGCAGGAGAACTGGAGGCTGCGGGACGAGCGGTTGAAGATGACCAGACGCAAGGCCAACACGTCCTTGCCCGGGAGCTTGTCGAAGAGCGTTCGGAGGTCTTCGTCCCTGGTCCATGCCTCGGCCGCCACCGTCACCCCTTCCAGCGAGGCCCGGTGGGGGTAGTTGTTCGGCTCGCCGAGGGCCGCCCAGTCGCGGTCAGAGGAGCACCCGCACAGCACCGCGCACACCGCGCCCAGCGGCCAGGCCAGGCGTGCCGACACAGCACCTCTTGTCATGGCAAGTCTCCGCTGAAGATTCCCTGGACTGTCCCCGGCAGCACGAAAGGCCGGACCGATGCCCCTCTGCGGGGGGAACCACCCTTCCCGGGACAGCCGCGTGATCTGAGGCCTACACTACTCGCGGCATTAGGCGCCCTTGCCCCGCTGCCGTCCAGAGGAATCCCTCCGTTTCCCGGAAGCGGACGGGCCGGCGCGGCGCCCTGGCTGGCGATCACGGCCTGCTTCGGCCCTTCTGGCGGATGTCCTGGAGGAGGGCGGCCATCTGCCGCACCTTCTCGGGCTGATCGGCGGCGAGGTCTTTCGTCTCGCCGAGGTCGTTTGCCAGGTTGTAGAGCTCGCCCTTCGGCGCGGCCTCGTCGGCCTTGGGGGCCTTCCTGCCCTTGGCGACCTTGCCGGCGCGGGGCGTTGCGGCGGGGATGAACTTCCACTGCCCCTGCCGCAATGCCAGGCCTCGGCCCTGCTCGACGAGGTGGTCGCGGCCCCGGGCGCTCTGGCCGAGCAGCGCGGGCAGGACGTTGAAGCTGTCGGGGCCGGCGTCGTCGTCGAGCGGCAGGCCCAGCAGGACCGCCAGGCTCGCCAGCAGGTCAATCTGGCAGAGGAGGGCGTCGCAGACGCCGGCCTTGACGCGCCGGGGCCAGCGGAGGACGAACGGCATGCGGGTGCCGCCCTCGTAGTTGCTGTACTTTCCGCCGCGCAGGGGGCCGGAGGGCTTGTGGTCGCCGGCGTCCCGGACGGCGCCGTCGGCGTAGCCGTCGTCGAGCACCGGGCCGTTGTCGCTGGTGACGATCAGCAGCGTGTTCTCGGCGATCCCCAGGCGGTCGAGGGCGTCCACCACCTGCCCGACGCTCCAGTCGAACTCCTGCGCCGCGTCACCGCGGATGCCGCAGCCGCTGGCGCCGCGGAACCGCCCGTGCGGCGCCCGCGGCACGTGAATGTCGTGCGTCGCGAAGTACAGGAAGAACGGTCCGTCCTTGTGCTTCTCGATGAACTGGACGGCCTGGCGGGTGATCGTGTCGGCCATGTCCTCGTCCACCCACCGCGCCGCCTTGCCCCCGGCCATGTAGCCGATGCGGCTGATGCCGTTGACGATGGTGCAGTCGTGCCCGTGGCTGAACTTCACCTTCAGCAGCTCGGGGCGCTCGCGCCCGGTCGGCTCGTCGCCGACCTTCTTGCCGTAGCTCACCTGGATGGGGTCGGTGGGGTCCAGCCCCACGACACGGTGGTCCTGGACGTACACGCACGGCACGCGGTCCCCCGTGGCCGGAACGATGAAGCAGGAGTCGAAGCCGATCTCCAGCGGCCCGGGCTTGACCTCGCCGTTGTAGTCCACGTTGCCCGTGCCCAGGCCGAGGTGCCACTTGCCCACGCAGCCGGTGGCGTAGCCGGCCTTCTTCATCAGGGCCGGCAGCGTGGTCCGCCCCGGCTCGATGCACAGCTTCGCCAGCCCCGACAGGATGCCCGTGCCGGGCTTCCGCCAGGCGTACTCGCCGGTCAGCAGGCTGTAGCGCGTCGGCGTGCACGTCGCGGCCGAGGCGTGAGCGTCCGTGAAGCGGATCCCCTGCGTCGCGAGCCTGTCGATGCTGGGCGTCTGGATCTTCTTCGCGCCGTAGCATCCCACGTCGCCGTAGCCGACGTCGTCGGCCAGGATGACGATGACGTTGGGCCGGGCCGGCCCCGCCCCTTTGCCGCCCGCGGCCAGCGCCCGCGCGACGCCGCGGCGCCCCAGCAGGCACGCACCGGCGCCAAGGCCCATCCACCTCAGCAGGTCCCGCCGACTCAGTGATCTGCTTCTGCTCACAGCGCTGCTCCTTTATCCGGCGCCGACGGCCCGTCCGGGCGCCTTGCCCGGCGAGCGTAGCAAGAGGGCCGCGCAATCGCAACACGGCGGACCCGACTGCTTGGCGCCTCGGCCGGCTGGGGGTATTCTGCCGGCGCTGACCGCCCAGCCGCCCCCTCACCGAAGGCGAGAGAAATGAGCCACTATGAAGGCCTCGCGCGCGGGATCGAGCCCGACCCGAAGGGGCTGATCGACAACGTCCTGCGCAAGGGCACGCCGAGGCGCTGCCACCACATCGAGCTGTTCCACGACGGCGAGGTCCGCGACGCCATCGCCGAGCGGTTCGAGCTGATGAAGGGCGTCCCCCGCGACGACCCCGGCTACGAGCGGAAGAAGCTCATCGCCGTCAGCCGCTTCTGCGGGTTCGACTTCGTCCGCGTCGGCGTCGTCGGGATGGACTTCCAGCTCCACAAGGCCCGCACCGACGACACCGCGTCCCTCGGCCGGGCCGGCGGGCGGACCTACCAGGACGAGCACACCGGGCCCATCATGACCTGGGAAGATTTTGACAGATACCCCTGGCCCGACCCCCACGCGCCCGAGGCCACGCGAGAGTTGGAGTGGTTCCAGGAGCACCTGCCCGAGGACATGTGCATCATCGGCTCGGGGGGCTTCGCCCACTTCGCCGAGTTCCTCACCTGGCTGATGGGCTACGAGACGCTCTGCTACGCGCTCCATGACGACCGCGAACTGGTCGCCGCCATCGCCGACAGGCTTACCGAGCACTTCCGCGTGATCCTCGGCCGGATGCTCCAGTTCGACCGCGTGAAGGTCCTCTGGGGCAGCGACGACATGGGCTTCAGGACCGGCCTGCTGATCTCCCCCGACGACACCCGCGAGTTCATCCTGCCGGGGCACAAGCTCATGGCCGGGATGTCCCACGCCGCCGGGCGGCCGTACCTGCTGCACGCCTGCGGCAACCTGGGCGACATCATCGACGACCTGATCGACGACGTCGGCATCGACGCCAAGCACAGCTTCGAGGACACCATCGAGGACGTTCGCGAGGTCAAGCACACGTACGGCCGGCGGATCGCCCTGCTGGGCGGGATCGACGTGGACTTCCTTTGCCGCTCCGACGAGGCGGCGATCCGCCGGCGGGTCCGCCAGACGCTGGACGCCTGCCTGCCGGGCGGGGGCTATTGCCTCGGCACCGGCAACAGCGTGGCCAACTACGTCCCGCTGGAGCACTACCTCGCGATGGTCGACGAGGGCATGCTCTACAGCACGTGACGGCAGCGCCGCCGCCAAGGAACGCACGCCATGGATGAGCGAATCGTACTGATCGGGGCCGGCAGCGCCGTGTTCACGCGCGGGCTCGTGGCCGACCTGATCCGCCGCGCCCGGCCGTGCGAGCTGGCGTTGGTGGACATCGAACCCGAGGCGCTGGAGGTCGCCGAGCGCCTGACGCGGAAGATGATCGCCGCGCGGAGCGCCCCGATCCGGCTCACCGCGAGCACCGACCGCCGCGAGGTGCTGGCCGGCGCGACGGCGGTGATTTGCACGATCGCCGTCGGCCGGCGGCGGGCGTGGGAGCAGGACGTCTTCGTGCCCCGCCATCACGGCATCTACCAGCCGGTGGGGGACACGGTCGGGCCCGGCGGGTCCAGCCGGGCGCTGCGGATGGTGCCCGCCATGGTCGCCATCGCCGCCGACGTGCTCGACCTCGCCCCGGCGGCGCTGCTGTTCAACTACGGCAACCCGATGGCGCCGGTCTGCCGGGCGATCCGCAAGGCCACGGGCGCCGAGGTCATCGGCCTCTGCCACGGCGTGCCCGGCGTGGCACGGTACCTCGCCGAGGCCCTCGGCGCGGCGCCCGAGCGGCTGGACTACACCGCCGTCGGCATGAACCACCTGACGTGGTTCACCGAGGTCCGCCTGGACGGCACCGACGCGATGGCCCGCCTGCGCGAGGTCGCCCGCGCGCGGCGCGACCCGGCCGCGGAAGACCACCCGTTCTCCTGGCGGCTGCTCGAGCGGTTCGGGGCCTTCCCCGCCGTGCTGGACCGCCACGTCTGCGAGTTCTTCCCGCAGTTCTTCGCGCGGGGCGAATACCACGGCCGGACGCTCGGCGTGGACGCCTTCCGCTTCGAGGACACCATCGCCCGGGGCGACCGCGGCTACGAGCGGATGCGGGCCGACGCGTTCTCGCCCGAGCCGCTGGACGGGCGCTACCTCGACCGCATCGGCGGCGAGCACGAGCAGGTGGTGGAGATCCTCGACGCCCTCCGCGCCGGCTCGGGGGCCTGCTACTCGGCGAACCTGCCCAACGCCGGCCAGGTGCCCAACCTGCCGGCCGACGCGATCCTGGAATGCCCCGCCATCGCGTGCCGATCGGGCCTGCGCCCGCTGGTGCTGGGGCCGCTTCCCGCCGGCCTGGCCGGCACGCTGGCGACGCGGCTCCAGTGGGTCGAGACGATCGTCGAGGCCGCGATGGAAGGCAGCCGCGACAAGTTCGTCCAGGCCCTCGTGCTCGACGGCGCCGCCGGCTCCCTCGAAACCGCCGAACGCCTCGCCGACGACCTGCTCGCCGCCCAGGCCGCGCACCTGCCGCAGTTCCGCGGCATCTGACCCACCGGCGCCGCCTGCAATGCCCTCGGCGGCGTGCTCGCCCGCGCGGCCCTGTTTTTCCTCGAAGGAATCCCGCGGGGGTGATTACATCTCTGTTGTGGGACGGCGCCCGGCCCGGGCCGGGGGCCGATGGGCCGAAAGGCCCGTTGGGAAAGGAGTGGGCACGTTGCAGCCGATCTTCGACGCCGCGTGGCGGCGGCAGGCGCTGGCCGGCGGGCAGTCCGCCGTGCGGTGCCTGGCCGAGGCCGCCATCAAGCCGCTCTATCGGTTTTGCCTGTACCGTGTCGGCGGCAACCATCACCTCTGCGAGGAGGTGGTCCAGGAGACGCTGCTCGGCGCGATCCGCCGCCTGCGCCGGTACGAGCCCGCCCGCTGCGGCGGCGACATCTTCCCCTGGCTGACAGGCCTGGCACGGAACGAGATCCGCCGCGTGCTGGCGCGGGAGCGTTCGGCCGTGGAGCTCGAAGGATTCTGGAAGGCGATGGACCGGCAACTGCTCAGCCTCTACGCGATGCTGGAGAGCGAGCCGTTCGGGGAGGACGTGCTCGTCCGCCGGGAGACCCGCGAGATGGTCAACGCCACGATGGCCCAGCTCCCGCCGCACTACGGGCAGGCGCTCGAGGCCAAGTACGTGCTCGGGCAGAGCGTCCGGGAGATCGCCGCGTCGCTGGACACGTCGACGAAGGCGGCCGAGTCGCTCCTGACCCGCGCCCGCGCCGCCTTCCGCGCGACCTTCCTGACGCTGGCGAAGAACCTCCCCGGCGAGGCCGCCCTGTGACCGCAGCGGTCCTGTGTGAGGACATGCCATGAACGACCACGACAGACCTCTCGATCCGCAAGAAGCCCCCGCTTCCGTCGAGGAGCAGAACATCGAGCGCCTGCTGAAGCGGGCCTACGACCCCGCCGAGCCCGGCGCCGCCTTCGCCGAACGCCTCACCGAGGACCTCCTCGCCGCGGCGCGCGGGCAGGCCGGCGGCTGGCGAGCGCTTCGCATGCCGTGGGTGCGGCGAATCGGCGCGGTCGCGGCGGCATTGGCCGTCGGGATCGCCCTCGGCGCGGTGCTGGGGCCCCCCGGCCGGCACGAGGCGCCCTCCCCACCCGTTTTCCACAGCGTCCTGCGGCTGCCCGCCCCGCGGCGCCCGAGCGGGCTGGTGGTCCACTCCCCGCTCGCCCCGACCGTGCCCATGGAGAACCTCCTTCGCCCGCGCCCCGCGCCCCCGGCCGTGCCCGCACGCCGGGTGGACGTCGGCACGAGCGTGCGGACCGGCCCCCGCGAGCGGAAGCGCGTGGCCCTGCCGGACGGCTCGGAGGTCCACGTCAACCGCGGCACGACGCTGCTGGTGACGGGCCCGCGGGCGCTGCGCCTGGAGGCCGGGGAGGTCTTCGTCGAGGTCGCACCGCAGGCCGGCGCGGCCACGGGCGCGGCGGCCCCGTTCACCGTCGACGCCGCCGGGCGTACCGTCACCGCGCTCGGCACGCAGTTCGGCGTGCGGGTCGCCCCCTCGGGCCCGGGCGTGGCCGTCACGCAGGGCAAGGTCCGCGTCAGCGGGCTTGCGGGCGTGCTGGACGCCGGCAGGCAGCTTCGGCCCGATCAGTCCGCCCCCCTGCCCCTGCCACGGGCCAGCCACGTGCTCG
>Ga0307380_10009426_pt1 | contig 12395 bp, 10 predicted proteins | sample UN3MG_FD_202239 | JGI IMG/M metagenome (GOLD analysis project Ga0307380, IMG submission 202239) | Soil microbial communities from Risofladan, Vaasa, Finland - UN-3 | ecosystem: Environmental > Terrestrial > Soil > Coastal area > Acid sulfate soil | place: Finland: Risofladan, Vaasa | collected... | reverse complement strand
ATGGCAATGTTGTTGGGTCGCGTGGAAGTGTTGTTCCGCTGTTTATGCGTTTGAAGAAGGAGGGGATTAAGGAATTTCCGATTACTGATGAAAGGATGACACGTTTTTGGATTACATTAGGGCAAGGCGCTGATTTGGTTATGAAGGCGATGGAGGAGGCAGAGGGTGGTGAGATATTTGTGCCGCAGATTCGGTCTACGCGGATTGTGGATTTGGCAAAAGTGATTGAGCCAAACTGCACATTCAAATTTACGGGAATAAGACCGGGCGAAAAGCTTCATGAAAGTTTGATTTCGTATGATGAGGCACGCAACGTTAAGGAATTTGATGGCATATATGTGGTTTTGCCTCAGGCCTCTGAGACGACCAGAGCCCTGCCGAAATATGGACGTTATCCCTCGGTTCCGGAAGGATTTGTACTTCACAGCGACCGAGAGGACATATTGTTGAGTCAGGATGAGCTTAGAGAGATGCTGAAGGAAATAGAAATTGAATAGACTCATACCTTATGGCCACCAGTGTGTTGAGGAAGATGACATACAGGCGGTGGTTAAAGTTTTAAGGTCTGATTGGCTCACGACCGGCCCAGCAGTAGACGCTTTTGAGAAGGCTGTAGCTGGGTTTGTTGGTGCTGAATATGGGGTGGCTGTTTCCAGCGGTACGGCAGCTTTGCATACCGCTATGTATGCCATAGGAGTCGGGCCTGGTGATGAGGTGATTGTGCCGTCGATGACTTTTGCTGCTACTGCCAACGCAGTAGTATTTCAGGGGGCTATACCGGTATTTTGTGATGTTGATGCCGAGACATTACTAATTAACCCCGATGTCGTTGAGCAGAAAATTACCTCGGCGAGTAAAGCGATAATGGCGGTTGATTACGCTGGTCAGCCGTGCGATTATGATGCGCTTCGCGAAATCGCTGACAGAAATAAGCTGGTTCTTATTGCCGATGCGTGCCATTCCTTGGGTGCTGCGTACAAGGGGCGGAAAGTCGGTACGTTAGCCGACCTTACTGTTTTCAGCTTTCATCCGGTGAAACATATTACAACCGGTGAAGGCGGAATGGTAGTTACGGATAGCCCGCAGTATCACCGGAGGATGACTATGTTCCGTAACCACGGCATTAGCACAGACTACCGCCAGCGTGCTGAAGGAGGCTCGTGGTTTTATGAGATGGTGGATTTGGGCTATAACTACAGGATTACGGACTTTCAGTGCGCATTAGGGATGAGCCAATTGAAGAAGCTGCCCGGCTGGATAAAGCGCCGTCAGGAAATCGCTTCAAGATACGACCGGGCTTTCAACGGTCTTGGCCCGATTGAGCCATTGGCTGTAACTTCGAATGTGTCGCACGTTTATCATTTGTATGTAATAAAGCTTCGCGGTATAGAGCGGGATAAGGTTTTTAATTCCTTAAGAGCGGCAGGCATAGGTGTAAATGTTCATTATATCCCTGTGCATCTGCACCCATTTTATCGTGAGCGGTTTGGCACAAGGGAAGGGATGTGCCCTGCTGCAGAGACCGTATACGAGCAAATCCTTTCGTTGCCTATGTTTCCGGCATTAACCAATGAAGATGTAGATACAGTTATATCAGTTGTAAGAGAAGCTGTATCGTAACACACAGGTATGAAAGATATAGCTTGGAAGGGCGAGAGGATTTCCAGATTTGTATTGGGCACTGCCCAGTTAGGTATGGATTACGGCATCGCTAATGTTTGTGGACAGCCGAGCGAAAAATTGGCTTGTGAGATTGTCAAGACAGCGTTGGGATATGGTGTTAACTGCTTTGATACTGCTCAGGCGTATGGAAACAGTGAAGTTGCTTTGGGGAGGGCGTTAAGATATTGTGGAGCTGGGCCGGATATAAAGATTGTATCTAAGCTTTCGCCTAAGCTGCAGCCGACTGATAGCAAAGCTGTTGAACAATCGATCGAAGCCTCGTGTCAAAATCTTGGTGTTGACCAGTTATGGTGTTTGATGCTGCACAGGGCTGATTGGCTTGATGTCTGGGACGAAGGATTGGGCCAGGTCCTAAGCGATGTCGTTAGACGGGGGTTTATTAGGTATCTTGGAGTTTCAACTTATTATCCTGACGAAGCTCGCAGAGCTCTGGAAAATTCGGATATACAGATTATTCAGGTGCCCTGTAATGCGTGGGATCAAAGAATGAAGGCTGCCGGTGTCTTTGAGCTTGCCAAAGGTTTAAACAAACTTTGTTTGGTCCGCAGCATTTATCTCCAAGGGTTACTCATAATGTCAACGGAGGAAGTAAGGAAAAAACTTCCAAAAGCGACAGAGGTTTCACAACAATGGCACAAACTCGCTGAGGGCTATAATTTAAGGCCACTTGAGCTCGCAATCGGATTTGCAAAGTCGTTGCGGCAACCTTTGGTGGTGGGTGTAGATAATACTGCCCAAATAATTGAAAACTTCTCGTTGTTCGAGAAGGTTGAGTTGCCCGAAAAGATAATTGAGAATACACGGTTACAGGTGGATGACGAGGACATTATTATTCCGAGCCGGTGGAAGATGTTAAGAGAGTGAGTTCGTGAGGCAAGAAGGTTTATTTAGTTTGAGGGGGAAAGTGGCGGTCGTGACGGGGGGATACGGCCATCTGGGAAGAGGTTTTTGCAAAGGACTGGCAGATGCAGGGGCGAGCGTAGTTGCTGCCGGACGCAACTATGATAAGTTTAAGCGCACGTTTGGGACGAGTGGTAACCTGAAGATTGCTTTTGAGCAAATGGATATCAGCTCTGAGGAATCGATTAAAACAGCATTTGAAAATATTTACAAAAGAACCAAGCGAATAGACATTTTGGTAAACAATGCGTTTTATTCGCAGGGCTTTGGCGAGCCAGCGGAAATGAGTTCGTCGGATTGGGATTATGGAATTGATGGGACGTTGAATAGTGTCTTTCGTTGTATCAAATTGGTTGTCCCGTATATGAAGAGGGCGAAAAAGGGTATTATAATTAATATTTCATCGATGTATGGTGTTGTTTCGCCGGATTTTAGTATTTATGAGGGACATAAGAAGTATTTTAGTCCGCCGAACTATGGTGCAGCGAAGGCAGGTGTTGTTCAGCTAACACGATATTATGCTGTATATTTGGCTGGTTATGGCATTAGGGTCAATTGTATTTCTCCCGGCGCATTTCCCAAGCCTGAGGTTATAAAGCAAAAGAGATTTTTGCGAAGACTATTGGCAAAAATACCAATGGGCAGAGTAGGCAGGCCGGACGATTTGGAGGGAGCAGTAGTGTTTCTTGCTTCAGATGCCTCATCGTATATGACAGGCCAGAATATTATTATAGATGGTGGATGGACCGCTTGGTAAGGCAGAATAGGACAAAGAAAGTCGGCGCTGTTATTCAAGCTCGGGTATCATCCTCAAGGCTTGCGGGAAAGGTTTTGCTTTCGTTACCACACGGCTCTGAGGTGTCGGTATGTGGGCATATTATCAGGAGACTCAAAAAGGCAAAAAGTGTTGATGCGATTATCGTTGCAACAACTTCTAATCCGTGTGATGACAAAGTTGTGGATGTTGCCAATTCTGAGGGTGTAGAATATTACCGTGGAGCAGAGGAGGATGTTTTGGCCCGCTTTTTTGAGGCTGCGCAGAAATACCGACTCGATGAGATTATAAGGATAACAGGCGATAACCCTTGTATAGATTATGCATTGATTGATCGGGTGGTTCGAGCACATTTGCAGGAAGATAACGATTATACGGTTACTCGGCAGTATCCCACAGGAATCAATGTAGAAGTATTATCATCTAAGGCCCTGAAAGTTGTCTATGAGAATGCAAAGCAGCCGAAAGAGCGAGAACATCTAACGCTGTATATAGAGACACATCCTGAGGCATTTAAGGTTTCTGAAAAAAAGGCACCAAACAACTACAGGCGTTCTGATATACGAGTAACATTAGATGCAGAGGAAGATTATGCTTTGCTGAATTGTATATTCGAATTCCTATATGAGAAAGACAATTATTTTGGAATTGACAAGCTCATTTCACTTTATCAACAGAAGCCATGGTTAGCTGTTATTAATAATAAGGTGGGGCAGAAAAAGGTATTCGAGACGCTTGAAGATGAACTTGCAGAAGCTGTTCATGTATTGGATTTGCAGGACCTTAAGAGGGCGAAGGAGTTTTTAGCAAGTTATCTGTGATGAATGTTTGTATATTAACCGAAGGTGGTAAGAATATAGGCTTCGGACATATTACGAGATGCACCTCTATATATCAGGTTTTTGAAAACTTTGCAATAAAACCTCAGCTTATCGTAAACGGTGATGAAACTGTCCATGACTTTGTGAAAGATGAAAATTGCAGGGTTTTCGACTGGTTGAACGACCGAGAAACGCTTTTTGCAGCTTTAAGAGACGCTGATATTGCCTTTATTGACTCATATCTTGCGGACTATGACTTATACGAAAAGATTTCGGATATCGCAGGGATTGGTGTCTACTTTGATGATAACATAAGGATTGAGTATCCAAAGGGCTTTGTGGTAAACGGGGCAATTTTCGCTGAACGGATGCCGTATCCTGAAAGAAAAGGAGTTACCTATCTTTTGGGTGCTCAGTATGCGCCTCTTAGGAAAGAATTTTGGGATGTTCCTGCCAAATCTATACGCGATAGTATCGAAAGTGTAATGATAACATTTGGAGGAGCAGATATACGCAACCTTACGCCGAAAGTTCTAAAGCTGCTGGTCGATACTTATCCGGCACTGGTCAAAAAGGTAATTATAGGAAGCGGCTTCCGGAACGTAGCTGAGATTGAAGGACTCAAAGACAAAAGGACCGAATTGATATACTGCCCTGGTGCCACTGAAGTGAAAAAAGTTATGCTCGAATCTGATATTGCGATATCCGCCGGTGGACAAACATTGTATGAGCTGGCAAGAATTGGTGTCCCGACTATTGCAGTAGCTGTTGCCGATAATCAGGTGGATAATATTTGTGGGTGGCAAAAGGCAGGTTTTGCTGAGTACGCCGGCTGGTGGGCTGACGCAGAGCTCACAGAAATGATAAAACAAAAGATAAAGTTATTAAAAGATAAAACCATTAGAGAATATAAACGTGTGGTTGGCAATAGCATTACCGATGGTGCGGGGAGTTCGCGGATAGTCAAGGAGCTTTTGTCCAACTTTTATCAAGGGCAACTTGTTTTGAGAAAAGCTACTTCAGCAGATGCTGAGGATCTATTTAATTTAGCAAATGAGGATACTGTAAGAAAAAGTTCGTTTTCATCGGGTAAAGTAGAATGGGGACATCATGTGAAATGGCTGGGAGAGAAACTTGCAGACAGCAATTGTCTGTTTTTCGTCGTTGACTATCTAAGCAGATTTGTCGGCCAAGTGCGTTTAGATATGATCCCACTACAAAGGGAGGCTATGATAAGCATTAGTTTGGCGAAAAATATACGAGGTTTAGGTTTGTCGCCATCGGTCATAAATAGATCGATAGAAGAATTGCTGAAGATGCGTAAAGACGTGAAACTTATCAAAGCTTATGTCAAAGATGGAAATATTCCATCGGTGAGAGCTTTTGAAAAAGCCGGCTTCAGGTTCTTAGAGAATGCGGTGATTAACGGGTGTAAGGCCAGGGTTTATGAAAGAGTGGTCAGTGATGGGTAACAATAGTATTCTCAGTATAGCAGAAAGAAAAGATCGGTCAGTTTTTGTAGTCGCGGAGGTTTCGGCAAATCACAACCGGCAGTTCGACTTGGCAGAAAAAATGATAAAGGTGGCGAAAGAATGTGGTGCTGATGCGGTGAAGTTTCAGGCTTATACACCGGATACTTTGACTATCAATGCTGACGACAAATATTTTCGGATTGAGCACCCCCAGTGGGGTGGACAAACCCTATACGAACTTTACCAAAAAGCTTCCACCCCATGGGAGTGGTTTAAGCAGTTAAAGAAAACCGCTGATGATATTGGGATAACATTTCTTTGTACAGCGTTTGACAGAACCAGTGTTGACCTTCTTGAGGAGCTGGATATTTGCGCTCATAAGATATCGTCGTTTGAACTGGTGGATTTGGCTCTGATCGAGTATGCTGCAAAGACGAAAAAGCCTTTAATAATGTCCACCGGCATGGCTGATATTGACGAGATTCAAGAAGCGGTCACCACTGCAAGGAAAGCCGGGGCGAAAGAAATAGTCCTGTTAAAGTGCGTATCGAGCTATCCGGCCAGGCCCGAAGAGATGAATTTGAGAACAATTCCGCATATGCAGGAGCTTTTCGGCTGTCCTGTCGGTCTTTCTGACCATAGTTTGGGAATCGGAGCTTCTGTTTGTGCGGTGGCTTTGGGTGCTAATGTGATTGAGAAACATTTTACTCTATCGAGAAAGCTCAAGACACCTGACAGTTTCTTCTCAGTAGAGCCGGAAGAATTAAAAGAGTTGGTGACAAATATAAGAATTGCAGAGAAGGCTTTAGGCAAGGTTTATTATGGATTAACTAAAGAAGAGAGCAAAAGCAAGGTTTTTAGACGTTCTTTGTTTGCAGTTAAAGATATTAAAAAAGGAGAAGTTTTTTCTCAGAAAAACATAAAGTCTATCAGGCCAGCAAACGGACTTGAGCCAAAATGGCTAAGCGCAATTTTAGGTCGAAAGGCAAAAGTAAATATAAAAAGTGGAACGCCGCTGAGCTGGGGCCTGATCGAGGCTGCATAGTAAGGCAGTAAAAACAAAGGCGTTTATGAATAAAAAAAGCATTTGTTTTATATGCTGGGGCAAGACTGCCGAGTTGCTTGTAAATCGCGAAGGTCTTCTTTGTAAATATTTTGCCGAGGTATTTGACGACCTGATTTTATTAGATGTCAGCAACGTATTCACAACGGCATTAGTACAAGGCGGGTCTAATGGAGGCAGATTAGATAAGCTACCGTCGAAGTTCAAAGTCGTTTCTCCAGGAAGTTTTTCCGAATGCAGAAATTTTTTGAAGTCTCATCCTATGGTTGCGATACATTACTTTTCTCAAAGATGGTATGACTGGTGGCTTTATTATTATTTAAAGAAGTATTCTGTGCCACTGATATACATTCAAACATTGTCGATAATACTAAGTTTCAAACCTCGCGCATCAGAAAAGAAGTCATTTTCCGTTATATTCTCAAGGAAACTGAATTCTTTAACCAGCCGTGTTTTTTGCTGTCTTGTTTTACGTGGTTTTTTTTCAAAAGTAGATACGTACTTTCTTTCTGACAGGCTTAAGGCCGAAGGGAAAAGGAGCGACAGGCGTTATGAGGAGATAGTTTTAACTAACAGCAGCTTCTATGATAATATACTCCTCAACAACTATCAGGTTTCGAATGACTACATAGTTTTTGTGGATTCTATTGTACCATATGCGCTCGATCAGGTACGTTACGGTTACAAACCTACTGACAGAAAATTGTATTACGAGAATTTGAACAGGGTATTAGATATAATAGAGTCAGCGACCGGAAAGCAAGTGGTGATTTGTTTACATCCAAGCTATAATGAAGATAACTTGCATAGAGATTTTGGAAGGCGAAAAGCCGTTAAATATGAGACAGATAAGTTTATAGCTAAGGCTGAACTTGTACTTTTTCATGACAGCAGTGCTGTTAATAGCGCTATTGTTTACGGCAAAAAGATTATTCAGTTGATAGGTAGCCAATTTAATGATTTTGTTAAAAATAACTGTGAGACTTTTCAGAAGACTTTTTCGTTTACGACTATAGACATATACAAGTCCACAGAGGACTGCGTCAGAGAAGCCGTCAAGTCGCCGAAGCTGGATCGAGAAAAGTATGAAGCTTTTCTATCCAATTTTATAGTAGCTTCGGGACAAAAGGCTGTCTCTTCCTGTGAACAAATAGCGGATCATATTAGCTATAAGTATAGAATAGAAAAAATAAAGTGAAACTTTTTATGTAGAGGACTGAGAAATGATTGTCTTCCTGGCGGATTTACAAAACTCCTACTATCGTTATTTGCGAAATTCCATACCCATCGGCATGGGTTATGTCGCTGCATACTTAAGGAAGCGATTTGGAAAAGATGTTGAAGTCTACGTGTTCCGCCGATTTGAAGAGATATACGAAGCGCTCAAGGATAAAACTCCCCACATTGCTGCTTTTGGTTCCTACTGCTGGAATACTAAGCTTACTCTCAATACGGCCAGGTATATTCGTAAGTGTTGTCCGGATACGCTGATTGCAATTGGAGGGCCGGACGCCTCGCCTTTTCCAGGTATGTTAGATAAGGATTTGCGGGCAAACCGACACGTTGATTTTTATCTGTCGAATGAAGGTGAGATGCCCGCCGCAAACCTGACGGAAACATTTTTGGGTCTTGGCGATCCTGAGAAAGTACGACGAACTATGATTAGAGGTTGTCTTTCACTTAATCCTGACACATCTGAGGTATGGGGTGAAGTGATAGACCGCTTTGAAGGCGATATTAATGAAATCCCATCTCCCTACTTTGATGGTTTGATGGACCATTTTTTAAGCGATATTGACTATATGCCAAGTATCCAAATTACACGCGGGTGTCCATATCGATGCACATTCTGTGTGTCCGGCAAGAAGAACTGGTGCAAACTAAAAACATTCGACGTGGAGCGAGTTAAGGCGGAGATTGACTATGTGGCTGCACGGACGAAAAATTCCTTTATGCGGTTTGCTGATGAGAATTTAGGTCTTTTGCCGAGTCATCTGGAAATTGTTGAATACCTGATGAAAAAGAAGGAAGAAACCGGTTTTCCTCAAAGCGGTTCGATTTACACAGACAAGCACCCCACTGAGCGGGTAAAGAAAATTGTCTGGTTAATGCGGGAGATTATACCGCTTTGCGTCAGTTACCAGTCATTGACGCCGAAGGTGCTCAAAAACATAAAACGGGTCAATCTCAGTGAACAGGAGGTACAGGGCGTTATCGCTTTTGCGCGCCAGAATAATCTGATTCTTGTGAGCGAGTTAATATTTATGCTCCCCGGTGAAACTGTGGAGACGTTTCTGGCTTCCGTCCAGAAGCTGATAGATCTTAGATTTGAGAGTATGGAAATTCAGCCCCTGCAAATTCTAAAGGGTACCGAAATGGATACCCCTGAAGACCGCGCTAAATATGGCGTCAAGACTATGTTTGCCGCGGCTGAAAATGGCTACACCAAACACCCTGTATTAGAGAATGTCGAAACAGATGAATGGGTCGTGGCTAATGATACTATCTCCAAAGAAGAACATTTCAAGACTCTGCGATTTATTTATCTTCTTGATTTTGCCCATTATCGAAGCTACCTCAAAGAATTTTTGTTCTTTTTTGAATGTCATGGCATTCGTACTACTGAACTTCTTATGCGGATTGTTGATAGCCCCGATATTTGCCCGATTCTCTCGAAAACCGCAGCAGAGTACGAAGCGGGAATACGGGGATTTCTTCATGAGACTCCCGAGCAGGTTGTGGATTATGTGCAAAGAAAAATTGCGAACGGTGAGGAATTGTTAGGTTTTTACGACCTCAGGAGAAAGATAATGATAGAGCTTCTGATGGCTGAACAGTTTGCTCATGTAATTGATGAAATGGCTGCCATTGGTACAATGATTTGCAAAGAACAATTAGGTAACCTGCCTGATGGCTTCGAAGAGGAACTGGCGCTAATCAAAGAAATAGTATTCAATTCGTTTATTCCTATGCACCGCAGGGTGCCGAGTGAAGTAGTCATCGAAAGCCCATTCGATGTGCATGCATGGATTGGGAATAATTATAGCAATCCGTTATCTGCTTACAGACTCAAAACCCCTATCAAATTAGTCTTGAAGATACGTGGCTATAGTTTTTATGAAGAAATATGGGCAATGCAGGAGACTAACCTGACCAAGTACCGAAAAGCTTTTCGTGTTTTCACGTCAGCTAATCGTCGGCGTGCTTTGGTAGCAGCGTCGGATTCAAAACTACACCAGAAAAAATCGACCAAAGGTATAGTAGAAGTTGACACACCGAAAAAAAGCACCGGTTTACTTGATTCTATACGCAAATAGCAGGTCATTTAAGCCGAAAGTAGGGGATCGCAAGAAAAGGACGATATGAAATTCTTTGATAAAAATATCGTTGTTACCAAGGATATTTATGATACTCATCTATTGGATAAGTCGAACTGGTTGGGGGACGTTCCGCCATTTACGAATTTGGAAATAAACATTTGCGGCATCTGCAACAGGAAATGTTTTTTCTGCCCGAAAGCCGACCGGAAACTGTTTCCCAACAAGAAAGAGTTTATGTCTTTGGAATTCTATGAAGCACTTTTGAAAGATTTGGCTGGTGTTAACTTTAAAGGACGGCTGTCATTTTGTGGGTTAAGCGAGCCATTTATCCACAGGGGACTGCGGGAACTGGTGGAGATGACCAAGCGGTACTGCCCTAATTGTTTTCTGGATATCCTAACCAACGGCGATTTCTTAACGGTTGAGAATACGCGGGAGTTGTTTGAATCCGGTCTGGACAATATGAAGGTGAGTATGTACGACGGCCCCGAACAGATTCCTCATTTCAAAAAGATACAACAAGAGTGTGGGCTCTCCGATGAACAGTTTGTCATCAGAGAGCGTTACCTGTCAGCCGAGCAGGATTTTGGTCTGACCATAAATAATAGAGGGGGCTCTGTTAATCTCCAGCAATATAATATTGTGCCATTGAAAGAGCCGCTTAAGCGAAGTTGCTACTATCCGTTTCATAAGCTGATAATTGATTATGACGGAGATGTTATGATTTGTCCCTGTGACTGGGAGAAGAAACTGGTTGTAGGGAACCTGCATAAGAAGAATATATTCGAGATATGGGATTCGGACATAATGAAAGAGGTGCGGCTGCGGCTGATTAACGAGGACCGAAGCGAAGTGCCCTGTACGCAATGTGATATTGACGGGACATTGTACGCGAAGTTACATTTTGAAGCGTGGAAAGAATATTACGGGGTGTGAGTTTAAGAGTTGAAGACGGTTAAATTCGCTTTCATAGGCTGCGGTAAAATTGCTTACTGTCATGCTGACGTAATCAAGCATCTGGGGCACACTGTAGAAGCTGTTGTTGCTCGTCCGGGCTCAGTGAATATAGATGGCTTTGCGGAAAAGTACGCTGTCGGCAAAAAGATATATGGCGTGGAGGGATTTCTGAAGTACTGGGGCAAGTCAGATAATGTGATTGACTGTATTTTGGTATGCACACCCTGGGATGTAACCGAGGGGGTTTTAAGGCAGCTTTTGCCGCTTGGTGTGCCGGTAATGTCAGAAAAGCCGGCAGTCCTTTCGTCTGCTGGACTTGAGTACCTGAAAGAAAAATACGAAACGAGAAATCTTTTTGTTGCGTATAACCGCAGGTTTTATGATTTTGTTCCGTATTTGAAAGAATTGATGGACAGTGAAACCTGCGTGTGCGCGGATATCCTGTCCGCAGAGCCTTGTGAGATGTCTATGAAAAGCCAGGGAGAGAAAGTATGTGAGTATATGTTATATTTTTACACATCGCATGTAATTGACCTGATGTGTTATCTTTTTGGGGATGTTGAGGTCAAAAATGCGGTCAGTATTGCGAAAGGCAGGAAGGATTCCTGGGTGTGTGAGCTTTATTCAGCTAAACGTAAGTGCCCTATACAGTTGAAGATACTGATGGATTGTCCCCAAAACAGTTATTTCAAAATCTTTCTTGAAAAAAAAGTTGTAGAAATGTGCCCATTTGAGAAAATGGTGATGTACAATGACCTCGAAAGAAAAGAGAATCAGGGCAAAGCAACTTATGTGCCGGTAGCAGAAACCGAATGGCATACGGAGGATACATTTAAGCCGGGCTTTTTGAACCAGATGAATTATTTTATTGAAAATTTTGTATATGAGAAAAATTCGTCGCTGGAACATGTTGAACAATTGGAGAAGGTAACGCTTTTCTGTGATACGTTAATTCGCTTAAGGAGGCCCTATGGATAGTGTAATTTCCAATACCAAGCAAATATCTAAAACGGAAACGAAAAAAGCAGTAGTAGAGTTGCGTCAGCAAAAGTTTGAAGACAAGTTTGTATCCTATGCAAAGGAAGTATTTGCGATAGAGGCTGAAGCGATAATGGCGCTCTCGCACCGGGTTGACGATGTCTTTCCAGAGATTGTGAAGGCAATATTGAACTGTGAAGGCAGAGTGATTGTCTGTGGGATGGGCAAGTCCGGCATTATCGGCCGAAAAATATCATGCACACTGGCCTCGACGGGTACACCGAGCTTTTTTATGCACCCGGCAGAGGCATTTCATGGCGACCTGGGTATGATAAAGAAAGAAGACATTCTGCTGCTGATTTCATATTCAGGGGAGACTGAGGAAATATTGAAAATTATCCCCTTCTTGAAGGGAAACAATAACCG
>Ga0307380_10009425_pt1 | contig 12395 bp, 11 predicted proteins | sample UN3MG_FD_202239 | JGI IMG/M metagenome (GOLD analysis project Ga0307380, IMG submission 202239) | Soil microbial communities from Risofladan, Vaasa, Finland - UN-3 | ecosystem: Environmental > Terrestrial > Soil > Coastal area > Acid sulfate soil | place: Finland: Risofladan, Vaasa | collected... | reverse complement strand
AGCCCCTGCTCGCCGGGGAGCGCGGTGATTGAGGCATCGCCTTCGCGCACGGATATCGGCTCGGTAACGGTGCACTGCGGCCGCGGGTGGGGCTGTTCCACTGCGCCGGCTTTCAGGAGCAGGTCATGGAATGCCTTTGCGCTGCCGTCGGTATTTGGCACTTCGGGGGCGTTGATTTCAACGATGGCGTTATGGATGTCCAGGCCGGCAAAGGCGGCCATGAGGTGTTCCACCATCTGCACTTCCACGCCGTCTTTCAGCAGCGAAGTGCGAAACGGGCGTGTGCCGGCATTCTCGATTCGCGCCGGAACCTCGGGCCTGCCCGCGAGATCCGATCGAACGAAGGATATACCGGTGTTCGGTTCCGCGGGCTTTATCCTCAGCGTGGCCGGCTCGCCGGAATTGATGCCTATTCCGGTGAATTCCACCTCATTTTCGATGGTTCTCTGCAGCTTTTTCAAGTAGGGAAAGCCTTTCTTCCAGGTCCTTTATCTTGGCACAATACTCCGGCAGCTTCCGGAGGTGGATCTGCTCGCGGCGCTGCTTGTCGTGTTTTTGGGCCGGGAAGCCCGATACGGTTACGTTTGCGGGGATATTCTTTGTAACGCCGGCCTTGCCGGTGATGATCGTGTTGTCGCCTACCTCGAGGTGGCCGTCTATGCCGGCCTGTGCAGCGACGATCACGTTGTTGCCGATGCGGCTGCTGCCTGCAATGCCGGATTGGGCGACGATAACGCATCGCTCGCCGATGTAAACGTTGTGCGCGATCTGCACCAGGTTGTCGATCTTCGTGCCCCGGCCGATGTGCGTCTTCTCGAACCGGGCGCGGTCGATGGTTACGTTGGCGCCGATCTCCACGTCGTCTTCGATCTCCACAGTGCCTACCTGCGGAATTTTCTTGTGCACGCCGTTTACGGTGAAGAAGCCGAAGCCGTCGCTGCCGACCACGGCGCCGCTGTGGATGATCACGTTGTTGCCGATGGCAACGCGCTCGCGGACGGTAACGCCCGGATAGAGGAGGCAGTTGCTGCCGATCTTGCTGTAGTGCCCGATATACGCCTGCGGATAGATGACGGTATCGTCGCCGATCACGGCCCCCTCGGCGACAACGACATACGCCTGGATCACAACGTTGCGGCCGAGCTTCGCATCGCCCGCGATGATTGCCGTGGGGTGGACGCCGGGCTCGAACGCAACCGCCTTTTCCGACACAAACCGCTCGGCAACCTTCGCGAAGGCCGAGCCGGGGTCGTTCACGCGGATGAAGCACGTGGCGGGGTTGCTCTCGTCCACCTTCAGGAGCTCGTCAACGATGATCGCCGATGCGCGGCTTTCTTTGACGAGCGGCAGGTAGCGGCGATGCGACACGAACGTGATATCGCCTTCGGCGGCATCGCGGATGCCGGATATGCCTGTTATAAGCACATCTTGTTTGCTGTTGCTATCGGTCCGGCCGCCCACAAGCTGTGTTATTTGCGAAACGGTCCAGCCACCTCCCCTTGGCGCTGCATAAGGTGACATATATGTGTCCTCGTATTCATGATGCCCGGCGGCCTATTTGCCGGGTGTTTCCGTTTTCTCGTCTTCGTTGTCGGCCTTGTTTGCGAAGTGCTCGCCGTTCATCTGATCGATGATCTTGGTGGTGAGTGTGTCTCCTTCCTCGCCATAGAGCAGAGCGCGCTTCTCGATGACCAGCGAGTAATTATGCTGGCGGGCATAGCGTTCGATGTTGGTGCGTATCTTGCTGCGCAAGTCATCGATCTGCTTTCTCGCCATCTGTTGTATATCGGCATAAAGGTTCTTGTACTTGACGGCCAGCTCTTCTTTCTTGACGTCAAGCTCCTTCACCTTCCTGGCCCGGTCGTCGGAGCCCTGCGCGCGCAGCTCGATTTCGGCCTCGATTTTCAGGCACTCTTTCTGTATTGCGGCTAGCGTCTTGCGGGCTTCCTGCTCCACCAGCTCTATCTCCACGTCGATTTCCTTCTTCTCTTCCAGGTTGTCGAGCACTTCCTCCTCAGACACGATTCCGAGTTTGAGCGGATTCGCTGCGGGCTTGGCCTGAACGTCTTCGAGGGCTTTCACGCGCTGCTCAAGATCGGCAATCGTGGCCTCGCCGGCGCGTGCGGATGCCAGGGGAAGCAGTGCCAGCGTAGCCAGCACAATGAGTGATTTTCGCATTTTCATAAACTCCTTCGGGCTTAGAAAAAGAACCCCAGGGCGAAGTTGAAGTTCTGAATCTTGTCGCGCGGCTGTCGAAGAAGCGGCACGCCAAGGTTCATCGTCAGCGGAATGTTGACACCCGGGATGTTGAGGCGCACGCCCACGCCCACCGAGTCCCGCAATTCGTCGAAAGCATCGGCTCGAATTGTTTCTGTCAACGTGCCTACATCATTAAAAATATACAATTGATGCTCCTCTTTGTAAAGAGGAATTACGTATTCAATGGTGCCAAGGAACAGGAATTGGCCGCCGATCGGGCTGTCGCCGGTGGGCGGATCAGTTTGCCTGGGGCCCATTCCCTGCCATGCAAATCCTCGCATCGTGCCGATGCCGCCCGCGAAGAAACGCTCGTAGATCGGCACTGTTGGCGCACCGAAGGCCCCGCCGGAGAAGTCTGCCTGGCTGGAAGCGCGCAGCACGTGGGGCGTGCCTTCGGGAAACTCGTACAGCTTCTGATTAAAGCCCGTGTTGACGCCGGCCTTCCAGAAATCGACGTTTCCGCCGGCGGGCGGGCCTCCGATCTCGCCGTAGGTGCCGATCACATAGCCACGCGTAGGAAAGATGACGCTGTCGCGCGTGTCGTAGTTCAGCCCGCCGCGCCACGAGCCCAGATCGTGCGTGCCTTGCTCGCGAACGGCTTCGATGGGCGAGTTCGCCTCGATGTCCGATATCTGCACCAATTCACGCCTGTACTTGATGCTGGCCGTGAGCTCGCGGGTGAAGCGCCGGCCGAAGCCAACCGATCCGCCGGTTCGAGCCACGGAGTAGCCGTCGAAGAGCCTCTGATAGTAGTAGGCGCTGAAGAAGAATTCGACAGGATAATCGAAGAACCACGGTTCTTCGAATTCGAGCGTATATTGGCTGCGCAGGGTGCCGGGCTCGGCAACGAGCCGCAGCCGCTGGCCTCCGCCAACAAACATCCGCGAGGGGCTGAGCGCCCCCAGGCCGTAGCGCCCGAAATCGGGCAGGTTGCTGATGTCGAAATTTCGCTGCTCGATGGCGATGCGGCCCACCACCTCGGAATTTGTGCTGAAGCCCGCGCCCAATGAGAGCGCGCCTGTAGTGGCCTCGTCCACGTCTACCACCAGGTCCTTGTAATCCACGCCTTCCAGTGCGCCTATCTCGGGCGGCGGTGCATCCTGCAGTTTCGTCTCAACACGCTCGAAGTACCGCATATCTTTCAGCCGGCGCTCGCTGTCTTTCACCTTCTGCAGGTCGTACATGTCGCCCGGCTCGATCCGCATTTCGCGGATGATCACCTTCGGACGCGTCTTGTAATTGCCGCGGGTGGTGATCCTGCGGATGTATGTAGGCCGCCCTTCCTCTATCGTGTAGGTGATGTTCTTTGTTCCCGGATCCGGCCCATCCTGGAGCCTTGGGATGATCTCGGCCGACGCATAGCTGCGGCCGCCGGTCGTGTAGTGCCGGTAGATCGCATCCATATCCGAGCGCAGCTCCACGGCAGAAAAATAGCGGCCCGCGCCCATCTTGACAATCCCCGCCAATGCTTCCGCCGATACCGCCTCGGTTCCCTCGAATTCCACGGAATTTATCTTGTAGCGAGGGCCTTCATATACACGGATCACCGCCTCCACGCGGCCCGTCTCGAAATCAGCCGCCAAATCCCGAAGGCGAACCTCCGCATCGAAGAAGCCCTTCGACAGGTAATGCTGATTCAGCCGGGCGATGTCGGCGTCGAACAGCTTGCGCACAAATCGCCGGCTGGTGAGCCACGTGTCAACCTTCGTATACATCACCTTCGCCAGCTCTTTTTCGGACAACTGCCGGCTGCCGGGGAAACGCAAAGCCTTCAACTGGAATTTCGGGCCTTTCCTGATCTCGAAGATCACCCGCACCTTGCCGGGCTCGGTATCCATGTCCTCGATCGTATACTTGACGGACACCTCCTGGTAGCCTTTATCCACATAGTGCTCGCGGATCCTGTTGGCATCGGCCCGCAGCATAAACTCCGTAAGCCTCGCGCCTTTCTTTGTTTCCAGCAGGTCACGCACATCAGAGACCGAAGCCCCCTTGTATCTCACCTTCACCACCTCGGCCCTTTCGCGTTGGGCCCTGACGGTGAAGATTACAACAACGCCGCCGGGCACGGCGCGCCGGTCGGCCGAGGCGATTATTCCCTGCTCGGCCAGCCGGGCGAGATCGCGCGATATCTCGGCCTCCGATAGCGGCTGGCCTTTTTTCGTTTGAATCCGGGACATGAATTCGGCCAACGAAATCTGCTGCAGGCCCACCACCTCCACGTCTACGACCATTGGGCCTTCGCCCGCAAACGCGTCGGCGGCGAAAACGGCCAGCACCACGAGCATCAGGCCAACCAGGGCGTGCGCGGGCTTTGAGGTTCGGTTCTGGATCATGGTTTTTTGTCCACGCGTCCGCACAGGGCGCGCGACGAGGGATCGTCGCAGCTCCGCATGATTACTCTTCCTGTTTCTTATACCAGTTCTCGAATCGCATGAATTCCTTGCGGAAGGTCAAGGTTACTTTTCCGGTCGGGCCGTTGCGTTGCTTTGCGATGATCACGTCGGTTTCGTTCGACCGGCGGTCGGGGTAATAGTAATCCTCGCGGTAAAGCAGCGCCACCACGTCGGCATCCTGCTCGATAGAGCCGGACTCGCGCAGGTCCGACATTCTGGGTTGGTGGCCTTCGCGCGCCTCGGTGGCGCGGCTGAGCTGCGACAGCGCGATGACCGGGACGTTCAGTTCCCGGGCGATGGTTTTCAGCCCCCTTGAGATTTCCGATATCTCCTGCTGGCGATTCTCGCTTATGGGGTCGCTACCCTCCATAAGTTGGATATAGTCGAGGAAAATGATCTGGATATCATGCCGCGCCTTCAGCCGGCGGCACTTCGCCCGAAGCTCCATTATAGACAAGCCGGGCGTATCGTCTATGAAAAACGTGGATTGCTGTATGTGCCCGGCGGCCTGTGTAAGCTTGCCCATTTCGGCATCGGTGACGAATCCGCGGCGCACGCGGTGGCTTTCCACTCGTGCCCGCGCACACAGCATATTCAGCACGATCTGCTCTTTGGCCATTTCCATGCTGAACATGACCCCGGGCTTGTTGAGGTCCATGCACACGTGCTGGGCGATGTTGAGGGCGAAGGTGGTTTTGCCCATGCTCGGCCGCGCGGCAAGGATGATCAGCTCGGAAGGATGCAGCCCGCCGATCTGCTCGTCAAGGTCGGTGAAGCCCGTGGGCAGGCCGGTGAGGATGCCGGTTTGCAGCTCGTCTATGATCCGAAAGGCGTCGTTCAGCACCTGCGAGATCGGTGCCGCATCGCGCGAGAGGCGATCCTGGCTTATGGCAAACAGGCGCTGTTCGGCGTGCTCGACCAGCGCGCGCACTTCCTTGGTGGGCTGGTGGGCTTCCTTCACAATTTCGTTGCAGGCGCTGATGAGCTGGCGGGCTATGGCCTTGTCGCGTATCATCTGCGCGTAATAGGCGGCGTTTGCGGCCGACGGCACCGATTCCATCATGGAGCTGAGCTTTTCGAGCAGGCTCGCGGGGTCGCCCAGGTTCTCTTTTCGCAGCTCTTCCTGAAGCGTGAGGAGATCGACGGGGCGGTGGCTGTCGTAGAGGCTTAGGACCGCCTGGAATATGATCTGGTTTTCGGGCGAGTAAAAGTGATCCTTGGTCAGGATCTGGATGATATCGCCGGCAAGTTCGGGCTGCTGCAGCAGCGAACCGATGAGCGCGCTTTCTGCCTTGGTGTTTTGCGGCGGCAACCGTTCGAGCAGAGAATCATCGTTCATTGTGCTGGCTCAAATGATCGAAACAAAGCCCACACAAAGCGCAAGCTCCGTATGGGCTCTGTTGAAGAGACTACTGTGCCACCACCCAAACTCTGGTCACCGCCTTGGCGTCCGGAGTGATCCTTACGGTCACGGTAAAGACGCCCAGTTCCTTGATTGGAGCGTCCATCTGGATCATCTTGGGTTCGATGGGCATTCCATCGGCGCGAAATGCCGCGGCTATCTGCTCGGGGCCGATGGAGCCGAATAGATGCCCTTCGGGGCTGGCCGGCGCAGAAACGGTGCAGGAAATCGACTGCACCTTCTTTGCGGTTTCCAGCAGCTCCTGCACCTTGGCTTCCTGGCGGCGTTCCTCGGCGTGCCGCTGCACTTCGAGTGTCTTCTTGTTTTCAGCGGTGGCCTTTGTGGCTATACCGCGCGGGATCAGGAAATTTCGGGCGTAGCCGTCGGAGACGTTCACAACGTCGCCGCGATTGCCCAGTTTCTCCACATCTTGACGCAGCAACAATTCCATCCGAATTCTCCAGGTTCAAATCGATAGGAGCACGGCCGGGCGTGGCTCCTGGTGTCGTTATTCACCAACGTATGAAAGCAAGGCGAGGAAGCGTGCACGCTTGATGGCTTCCTTTGCCTGCCGCTGATGGCGGGCGCAGTTGCCCGAGCGCTTCCTGGAAAAGAGCTTGCCCTGGCTGGTCGACAGCTTCTGCAGGTCGCCAACGTCCTTGTAATCGATCTTGTGCTCGCCCGTTCTGCAGAATCGGCAGCGGCTTTTCTCTTGCCGGGTAAATCGTTTCTTTTGCGTGTAAATGTTCATTCTCCGGAAAAATCAGTTTTTTAGAAAGGTATTTCGTCGCCACCAAATGAATCGGCCGGCGGATCGCTGTGCGAGCCGGACTGGCCCGGTGCCTGCTGCCCGCCGCCCTGCGCCTGCTGCCCGCCGGCAGGTGCCTGCTGCCCACCGCCCTGCGCCGGCTGCGCCTGCCGCGGCGGCCTGCTCTGCCCCTGGTCGCTGCCGCCGCCTTCGCGGCGCTGCCCGAGGAACTGCACGGCTTCGGCAACTACCACGTGCTTGGTTCGCTTTTGCCCGTCTTGGCCTTGCCAGGTTTGCATCTGCAGGCGGCCCTCGATCAGGATCTGGTCGCCCTTCTTCTTGTACTCGGCTATCACTTCACCCGTGCGGCCCCACGCGCTCACGTCGATGAAACACACATCTTCCTTGTTCTCGCCGTCCTGCGATTTCCATTGGCGGTTTACTGCAACACCAAAGTCGCACACGGCCGTGCCGCTGGGCGTATAGCGCATCTGCGGATCGCGCGTGAGGTTGCCCACGAGGATAACCTTGTTGAAGTTTGCCATAAAGCCCGCCTTTCTGCCGGCACGGTTCTCAAAACCTGCACGGCCCATTCACCGGCTGCACCGGCGTTCCTGGAAGCCCAGACTACGTTTCCTCCTCGCCCTCGCCGGGTTTGGCCGGTTCTTCTTCGACCACGCCCTCACCGCCGCCGGGCACCTCCGCGGGTGCTCCCGGTTTCTCGGCGGGCGCGGGCGCTTCCGAAGGCTCGGCCGGCCGCTGGGCCATAGACCTCTCGGCTTCCTTCTCCGGGCCCATCGTGGTGCCGTCCTCGTCTACAATGATCATGTCGCGCAGCACAATGTCCGCTGCCAGCCGCACCTGCCGCTCAATTGCAGCAATGGCCTCGGTAGGGGCGTTGAAATGAATCAATGCGTAAACGCCGCGGTGATGGCGGCGGATCGGATAAGCGAGTTTTCGTTCTTCCCACTTGCGAGAGTCTACTATCTCGGCGCCTCTCTGGCGCAGTATCTCGTGCACCTTTTCAACGGTGCCGTTGTAGTCTTCCGCACAGCGGGCGTCGTCGAGAATAAACATTCCCTCGTACAGTCTCAAATTGGTTATCTCCTGCAAAAACGTTGGCGGCCGTCGTGGCCGGGTTCAAACCTGATACCGTTTGTATATGGATCGTGCCGGCGGTCCCGGTGGCTTCTGGAAGCCGCCAGTCACGGTAATTGTTGAAAAGCTCCTGCTAAAGCGGCAAAGACCCAATGCCTAAGCCGGCGTGTCGCCGTCCGGCTGGTCCGTGGCGGCCTTGCGGTTATACTCGTTCATGCACTCCGCGATGCCGCGCTTCACCCACAGGATGGCTGCATCGGCGGCCTCGGCAAATGCCACTTCGAGCAGCGCGTTCTCCTCGCCCGGCGGCCTCGATAGCACGTAATCGGCGCCTTCCACGTGCGGCGGCGGGCTGCCGATGCCGATCCGCAGCCTCGGAAAATCGGTGGCGCCCAGGTGGTCTATCACCGACTGCAAGCCGTTGTGCCCGCCGCTGCGGCCTGAGGCGCGGACCCTGATTGCGGCGACCGGCAGATTCAGGTCGTCGCACACCAGCAACACGTCCTGCACCGGGCAATCGTACCAATCGACTGCGCGGCGCACCGCCATGCCGGAGAGGTTCATATACGTGAGCGGCCGCATCAGGATCACCTTCTCGCCGCCGATCATCGCTTCCTGGAAGATCGACTCAAACCGCTCGCGGCCTGCCGATGCGCTCAGCTTCTGCGCCAGATTTTCAATGACCCTGTAGCCGGCATTATGCCGCGTACCGGCGTACTGCCGGCCTGGGTTGCCGATGCCGACTATGATCTTCATCTAGCACGGAATGGCGAGGAGGATTACTCCTCCTCTTCCTCTTTCTTCTTCTCGCCGATCACTTCGGGCTCGGAAACGACCTCGGCACCCAGCACCTCGGTCGGAGCCGCCTTGGCCACGTGCACTGCCGCGATGATCGCTTCGGGGTCCTCGAGCACCTTCACACCCTCGGGCGCCACGATGTCGCGCGCGTGGATGAACTGGTTGATGTCGAGGTTGTCGACGTTCACGCGGATGCTCTCGGGAATAGCCATCGGCAGGCATTCCACTTCCATCTCGGTGATGTGGTATTCAACCACGCCGCCGTGCGCGAGCCCTACGGGCGTGCCGTGGAAATCGATTGCCACGTTCACCTTCACCTTCTCGTCGAGCGCCACGCGGGCAAAATCCACGTGCATCAGGCCGTCGCCAAGGTAGTTGTGCTGGACGTCTTTGATCAGGGCACGCTCGCTCTTGCCGTCGAAATTCAGCGACACGAGCTGCACGCCGTGCGAGAGCAGCTTTGAAATCTCATCGAGCCGCACGCTCAGGTGCACGTTGTCCTGGTGATGCCCGTATAGCTCCGCGGGCACCAGGCCTTTCAGCCTCAGACGCCTGGCTACCTGCGAGCCTTTCTCCGGCCGAATTCCCGCATCAATCGTTGGAATAGTAGTTGTTTCCGCCATTTTTCCACTCCGAATCCGCTCACAGGTTGAACAGTGAGCTCACTGATTCATTCGTATGTATTCTGCGTATTGCTTCCGCCAGCATAGGCGCGATAGACACCACTTTGATTGCGGCCGGCACATTTTCCGGCAGCGGAATGCTGTCGGTAACCGTTATCTCGGTAAGGCTCGACCTGCACAGTTTGTTGCACGCCTCCCCGCAGAGCACGGGATGCGTGGCCGCCACGTAAACATCCTTGGCGCCGTTTTCCTTCAGCACGTTGCACGCCTCGCACAGCGACGTACCGGTGGAGATCATGTCTTCCACCATCAGCACGTTGCGGTTCTTCACGTCGCCCATTATGTAGCCCATAGCCACCGAATCGGGCGAGATGCGGCGCTTGTCTACCACCGCGAGGCCGGCCGACAACGCCTTGGCATAGGCGCGGGCCATCTTTATGCTGCCCACGTCGGGCGCCACCACCGTGAGATCGGAGATGGCCTTCGTTCTATAGTAGCGCAGCATCACCGGCGCAGCATACAGGTGATCCACGGGTATGTCGAAAAACCCCTGTATCTGCGCGGCGTGCAGGTCTACTGCAAGCACGCGGTCGGCGCCTGACGTAGTAATCAGGTTTGCCACCAGCTTGGCCGTGATCGGCACCCGCCCCTCGTCTTTGCGGTCTTTCCGGGCATAGCCGAAATACGGAATCACCGCCGTTATCCGCATCGCTGATGCACGCCGCATTGCGTCGGTCATTATCAGCAGATCCAGCAGATTGGTATTCACCGGCGGGCAGGTGGGCTGCACCAGGAAAATATCCCGGCCGCGCACGTCCTCGTCGAGCCTCACGTTCGTTTCGCCATCGGGAAAACTGCCGATGGTAACGTTTCCAAGAGGAATCCCGAGGCACTTGCAGATGTCTTCCGCAAGCTTTCGATTGGCACGCCCTGAAAAGATTTTCATCTCTGGGTTATCCTTGCAAAGAACCCTGTGAAGCTGTTTGGCGCGGGCTCTGGCCGCCTGTGGCCATCGTGCTTCCAAACTGGCTACCCGGCCAGGATTCGAACCTGGAAAAGCAGAACCAAAATCTGCTGTGTTACCGTTACACCACCGGGTAAATCGGGCTTGGGCGGGCGCAGGCCCGGTTTTCGCAGCTCGAAATCGAGCCGGCAAAAATCAATTCGAGGGCTAGTCCTCGAGCACCGCGCCCGTCTCGCCGGAGGTTACAAGTCTTGCGTATCGGGCGAGGTAGCCGCTGGTCACTCTCGGCCGCGGCGCCTGCCAGCTCTTGCGGCGCTTCGCCAGCACCTCGTCGCTCAGTTTCACGTTCACCCGCCGGGCCGGAATATCTATCTCGATCTCGTCGCCGTCTTGCACCAGGGCGATTGCGCCGCCCGATGCCGCCTCAGGCGATACGTGGCCCAGGCTCAGGCCGCGCGTGCCGCCCGAAAAGCGGCCGTCGGTGAGCAGCGCCACCTTGCCCTCGAGGCCCAGCCCCGAGATCGCCGCCGTAGGCGAGAGCATCTCGCGCATGCCCGGGCCCCCCTTGGGGCCTTCATAACGGATAACTACCGCCATGCCCGGCTTGATCTCGCCGCTCATTATCGCTTTCATCCCAAGCTCTTCGCTGTCAAAAACCAGCGCCTTGCCGGTGAACGTCTTCGCCTCGTCGCCCACCGCCGTCTGCTTCACCACGCAGCCGCCCGGAGCGATATTGCCGTATAGAACAGCGATGCCGCCTTCCTTGCTGTAGGCGCGGTCGAGGCTGCGGATCACGTTGTCGTCGTTGATCTCCGCGGCGTCCGCAATCTCGTGGATTGTCGGCCCGCTCACGGTCGGATTGTCCTTCAGCAGGGACCTGAGCGACTTCAGCACGCCCGGAATGCCGCCCGCGTACTCGAGGTCTTCCATGAAGTGCTCGCCGCCCGGGCGCAGCTTGGTGATATTGGGCGTTTTCCTGCTGATCGAGTCAAAAAGTTTCAGGTCTACCCGCACGCCCGCCTCCTTGGCGATGGCAGGCACATGCAAACAGGTATTCGTCGAGCCGCCCAAGGCCATGTCCACTATGATCGCGTTTTCAAACGCGGCCTTCGTCATGATCTTCCGCGGCGTGATATTTTTCTCCACCAACTCCACCGCCTTCACACCGCTGAGGTAGGCCAGGCGGTTCTTGAACGAGGAGAACGCAAGCGACGTGCCGCAGCCTGTCAGCGACATTCCCATCGTTTCCGTAATGCAGCTCATCGTGTTTGCCGTGTAGAGCCCTTGGCACGAGCCGGCCGACGGGCAAGCTTCCATCTCGATGCAAGCCATCTCGCGGTCGTCGATCTTGCCGGCCCGCCTGCGTCCCACGGCCTCGAAGGTGTCGCGAACCAGATCGAGCTTGCGCATTTTATAGCGGCCGGAAATGCTGGGCCCGCCGGTGACAACGATGCAGGGGATATCCAGCCGAGCCGCCGCCATCAGCATGCCGGGCGTGATTTTATCGCAGTTTGTGAGCAGCACCAATCCATCGAGGCAATGAGCATTGGTGGTAGCCTCGATAATATCGGCAATAAGCTCGCGCGAGGGAAGCGAATACCGCATCCCGGCGTGGCCCATTGCAATCCCGTCGCAGATGCCCGGCACGCCGAACGTAAACGAATATCCTCCACCCGCGTGCACGCCATGCTCGATGGCTCGCTCCAGGCTCCGCATGTGGATATGGCCCGGAATCAGGTCGCTAAACGACGTAACCACGCCGATGAACGGCTTGTGCATCTCCTCCTTCGGCAGGCCCGTGGCGTACAGCAGCGCCCGGTTTGGCGCCCGCTCGAGGCCCTCGACCATTGCTGCGCTTCGTTTCGCCATGAAAACACCCCGTCTCGCCCCGCAGGGAAAACCACGTCCCCGGCTGTGCAAACAAAAAGACACCCTGCAGAATGAAGACTGATTATTATAGCCGCCGGAATGCGGAAAGTCAATACCTTTTGTCGGCTCGGGCGGCCCCGGCCAGGTACATCATGACCCACCCCTGCCCACCCTGCGCTGCATCAGCCCGGCGGGCGAGCGGCGTCTGCGGAAAGCCCTGAAGGCGATCCGGCGGCAA
>Ga0307380_10009424_pt1 | contig 12396 bp, 9 predicted proteins | sample UN3MG_FD_202239 | JGI IMG/M metagenome (GOLD analysis project Ga0307380, IMG submission 202239) | Soil microbial communities from Risofladan, Vaasa, Finland - UN-3 | ecosystem: Environmental > Terrestrial > Soil > Coastal area > Acid sulfate soil | place: Finland: Risofladan, Vaasa | collected... | reverse complement strand
ACAGGTCACAATTGAAAGTGCTGCCGAAGCGGATCATATTTTCTCAATGCTGATGGGCGATGAGGTGCCTCCCCGGAGAGAATTCATCGAAACACATGCCAAGTACGCAAAAATTGATGTGTAAATTATCGGAATTCAAAAAGACATAGAGAATCAGACTCCGAAGAGTTTTCTTCTGATGTCAATTGCATTGCTCGGGCAGACTTCATTGCAGCAGAAGCACCTGATACATTTTTTGTCAGTCAGCACTACCCGGTTACTCTTTACAGGATGCATTACAATTGCATTTTGCGGACAGATCATTATACACTCCTTACAGCCTGAACATTTCTCATGAATATAAACAGGTCTTCTCTGAAGTCTCCTGACTCTTCTTAACCTGTTCATGATAAACTGGAATCCGATGTTCCTGTTCTCTGAAACTGGCACCCTGAGGAAATCTTTCTTTATTAACGTTTCCCTGTCAGGACCATCATAGATGATTTCATTTTCTGCCCTGAGCCATTTGCCTCTGGACATTGAAATCCTGTTGGCAGGGATGATCATCGGATCATAACCTGCAATAGCACTGGCAACCAGATCAAGCGCAAGCGGATTTGACGATCCCAGCAATACCTCTGTCTTTACGGGGGTGCCCTGCGCCGGCCCTTTTCCCTCCATTCCCATGATCCCATCCATGATGAAAAAATGAGGAGTGATCGCTTCGTTCAGATCAACAAGAAAGGAACTGAAACTGTTCCTGTCCTGATTAAAAGCATGCTGCCTGGCTTTGGAAAAACCGGGTACAAGACCAAGAGTGTTTTTTATTGCACCTGTGAAAAAAACCAGCTCGTGATTTTTTAGCTTCGGAATAGATATGATAAGATCAACTTCTTTAACTATTGATGCAATTTTTATTTTTCCCTTTGGAAGTCTTATTTCAGTTGGATTTTTCAGAAAATCAACCCATTGTGCCCCTGTTTTCTCACACACTCTGTAAATTCCTGATTTTTCACCCCTGAAGCCTCTCTTATGAACAGCCGGCGAATCGCCAACATATACTGAAGCTCCTTCCGACTGTAAAAACCTGATGGCAGCTTCCACAACAACGGGATGGGTACTTATGCATTTTTCCGGATCATCGTCAGTAAGGATGTTTGGTTTAAGCAATACCTTCCTGTCTTTTACATCAGGACCGTTACATGTTTTATAAATGTCAGATATGCAATTATATACCTTATTAATTTCATATTCCGTGCACCTCCTTACGGCTATAGTATTGTTCATTGTCGGTCTCCTTTTTAAACGGCACCAAATGTAAGCTTTTATTGAAATGGAAAAACGATCCTGTTATTTATGCAATATTGTTTCTTTGAGAATCTCTTCAATACCACTGATAATTTTCCGGGTGGTTCCGGTATAGTTATTTATGATAATGCTGAATACCACTTCTTTACCTGAAAGCGTGGTAAAATAACCGGCATAACTTCTTATTCTGGTCATCGATCCGCTCTTTGCCTTAAGATTTGAATCAAAGACCGGGTCTTTAAAATAGTTTTTAAGCGTTCCTTCCTTTCCTGCATCAGGCAATGAAGAAATGAGCTCCGTAAAGTATTTCCCGTTTTTTTTCATGTGTAATAGAAAATTGACAAATTCTCTCGAGTTTAATGCATTGAGAGGGGAGAGACCACTGCCATCTTCAATGAAGAGCCCTGCGCTACTGATTCCAGAGTCATCGAGGTATTGCTTTATTACTTCAATACCGGAAGAGGTCGAACCTTTATCCCTGAAGAGTTTCCCCAGTTCCTTGACGAGGTGTTCGGCATAAAGATTTACACTTTCATGATTCAGGATTTCTATAATATCCTTAAGGGGAGGAGAAACAGTTTCATCTATCAGAAAAGTTTCTTCATCCAGAGCTGGATTTTCCAGCCTGGTTGTTGTGGGTGTTCCTGAGATAATAATTCCTGCCGAATCCAGCTTTCTGCATAAAATTTCTGCCAGCAGCAAGGGAGGATCGGTGATAGATGCCTTCAGAATAAATTCATCCCGGTTAACAGGAATCGTACCGGCAATCCAGCCGTTTTTACTGTATGGTGCGGCAAAGACATATCCCTTATCAGTATTACCTTCTGCCAGGAGCCGGTTGGACAGATCAGAGCCACATTCCCCGGGGACAACTTTTGTTATCACCGCAGGTGTGCCCCTGGAAGATGTCTTAAAGTGGATTTCATAAGTGTTATCAAATACAGATAATCCGTAAACGCCTGCTCCATAATAATTTCCGGGATCTTCCCACAGCCATTTTGGAGGAACAGGTTGATAATCGTAATAAGAATCATCGGTAATGATCTTCCCGTCTATTCTTTTGATTCCCAGCTTTTTGATTTCTTCAATCCAGCTCATTAAAAAATCTCCGTAATGATCAGCGAAATTCTTTGATCCAAGCGCCGGATCACCACCTCCTTTAATCACTATATTCCCTGCCAGTCTGCCGGTCCGTTTATTAAATATCCCTGTATATCCCAGAGATGTTTTGAAAGTATGGTATGGGCCAAGAAGCTCAAGAGCAGAGGCAGAGGAAATAAGCTTCACCACTGATCCCGGTATAAGACTCTTGCCTGAGTTATGATCCAGGATCGTTTGACCGCTGGTTGCATCTGCAATGCACAATGAAACAGATGCATAAAACATTGAAGAATCGGAGAGAAATGATTCAAGTGATTTTTCCTGGGAACCTGATTTATAAGGAAGCAGAAAAGCTAACAGGAAAATAGTGATTCCGGATGTGATCTTCATATTTTATTTTGTTCAAGAGTTGACAATAATCCGCATGCTGCCTGAATGTCAACACCTCTGCTGGCTCTGATTGTCGTCAATATTCCTTTTGCATTGAGCGCCTCCTTAAACCTGATTATATCTCCCATATCGGGACTGCTGAAGGAGGAACCGGGAACAGGATGAAAACGGATGATATTGATCCTGCACCTGATACCGTTCAGGATCCTTGCAAGTTCCCTGACATGAGCCGGTGTGTCGTTCATGCCCCTAAACAGTATATATTCAAAAGAGACTCTCCGTTGCTTATTGAAATCAAAACTTCTGATAATATCAAGAACTTCTTTTACAGTATTTGTCTTTTGTACAGGCATCAGCTCCCTTCTTTCTGCATCAAAAGGAGAATGAAGACTGACAGCAAGATGACACCTGCTTTTTTCAAGAAACTCCCTGATGGTGCTGACCAGTCCCACTGTACTGACAGTAATTCGTGTGGGACTCCAGGCGTACCCCCAGTCATTTGTGAGAATATCAAGACTTTTAAATACCTCGCTGAGATTATCAAGAGGTTCTCCCATGCCCATATAAACAATATTGGTCACGCTCCTGAATTCCGGCAGATTCCTGAACTGGTTAAGCATTTCATTGGATGTCAGGTTTCCCTGGAAACCCTGTTTTCCTGTCATACAGAAAACACAACCCATTTTGCAGCCAGCCTGTGTTGAAACGCAGACAGTTGCACGGTCATCGTCAGGTATATAAACTGTTTCTATGTATTTGTTATCAAGTACTTTAAATAAATATTTCTTTGTCCCGGCAGAACTCTCAACAAAGCTTACAGGATCGCATAGTCCAATTTCATAATCATTTGAAAGGACTTCTCTCATTTTCTTCGAAAGATTAGTCATCTCTTCGACTGAGCGGATCTCCTTTTTATAAAGCCAGTCAGCGATCTGTTTTGCAGCAAACCCCGGCATACCCAGCTGCCTGGTAATTGCGATCAGTTCGTTTAATGTCTTGCCGTATAGTATCACTTTCCGCATAATTTAATAACAGCTTCAGGCTTCAGGCTACGGGCTACAGGTAGCAGGTTATCGGGAAAATTTTTACTTTCTTCTGTCACCTGTCGCCTTACTCAAACCCATATCCCGCTTTCTGAAGCTCTTTCACCGATTTGAATGGCTTCGGTGGATTAAGGTATTTATTGAGGTGGTTATATATCTTAAACCGGATCTCCTTTGCTTCCTTGTAATCCATTCTGTCGAATGAATGACCTCCAGGCATATTTTCGAATATCTCATATGTGAAATTCTTTTTGCCTTCAGCTTTCAAAGATTTGATAAGATGCTCAACCTCAAGAACATTTACATCCTCATCATTGGTATTGGTATGTATCAGAAGGGGAGTATTCCGGTATTTACCGACCTGCCATGCAGGTGATCTTTTACGATATTCTGCAACATTCTGATCGGCAGGTTTGCCTATTGCTGCCTGTCCGGAAAAAAGGTCGCGGTACTCCTGATTTTTATAGCCCATTCTGGCAATGAGGTCGCTTACAGGGACACCTGTGAATGCTACTTTATAATTTTCGGGATATTCAAAAATGTTAAAAAGCGCTATATAACCGCCATGGCTCCAGCCAATGATACCAACCCTTTCTTTATCAACTATCGAATAATTGTCAATCATAAACTGGCGGCTGGCATCCACATCCTGAACTTCCAGCCCTCCGTAATCGATCCTGTTATACATCGCAGAGCCATAACCTGTAGATCCGCGGTACTCTGCCGCTGTCACAACATAACCCTGGGCAACCATCTCCCTGACAATGTGTGTATAATAAGTGTCAAAGTTTGCATGTACGCCTCCGTGAGGAAAGACGAGCAAGGGATATTTCTTTGAAGGGTCGGTGTTTTTGGGAATGAAGATATAGGTCCAGAACTTAACCGGATTGCCGGCTCCCTGACCTGTAGGATTTTTTTCTATGGCTAGCGGCGGTCCGGTGATATATACTTTATCAATAAATGCTATATCACCAACCTTGTTGTACCAGTTAACATCATCAATCTTTTTTTCCATCACATCAATCCTGTGGTTCAGATCCTCAAAATTGGAACCGACCTTGTTGATTGCATTCATCAACTCCGTAGTCCCCGGCTGTCCGGTTGAGTGATAAGTTGATATAACAAACAGAATATTAAATAATACCAAATTCAGAATAATCTTTTTCATATTCTTCTAGTTTTTATTTTTTTACCACGGGGTTGCACGGAGTTACACGGCTGAAAAACACGGATTTACTCCGTTAAACTCAGTGTCCTCCGTGGTTAAACAACGATATTTCCTTCAAACACGAAAGTAGCAGGTCCGCATAACCAGATATTGGCAACCTTGTTGCCTTCAATCTCAAATTCCACCTTCAGATCACCTCCCTTTGTCCTGACATCGACCGATTTTGTGTCAAAATGTCCTGAAAGAACTGCAGCAATGGCAGAGGCTGTTACGCCAGTGCCGCATGAAAGAGTTTCATCTTCAACACCTCTTTCAAAAGTTCTCACGTAAATGGTGTTCTGGCCCTGCAGCTCGACAAAGTTAACGTTAGTGCCCCCGGGAGAGAAATCATCTGACCATCTGATTCGTTTGCCTTCTTCATAAACATTCAATGTGTTTATATCTTTGCCGAATATGACATAGTGAGGTGATCCTGTGTTAAGGAAGTAGTTACCTCCGACAATCCTCGTTTCAGTTACGTTGTTCATTTTCAGACGTATCATATCCTTTTCAGCTACAGCATCATGAAGTCCGTCAATTGCCGTAAAAGTGAGTCTGCTCCCGCTGATATCATGGCGGATAGCAAAATCAGCCGCACATCTTCCGCCATTACCGCACATTGTGCCTTCAAATCCATCAGAATTGAAGTATTTCATTTCGAAATCAAATGAATACGATTTGCTGATCAGAATCAATCCATCAGCACCGATCCCAAAACGCCGGTCGCACAGTTTGTTTATCAGGTCAGAATCTCCGGGATTAAAAATAGCGGTTCTGTTGTCTATAATAATGAAATCGTTTCCGGAGCCCTGATATTTGTTAAATATTAATATCATCTTTGTTAAAGTGTTGTTAAATCTTTGTAAATTATTGAATGCCATTAAAAAAAATGCATGAACTTTGTAAAACAATATGTCATGAAACTGGTTATAAAGATAGAAATCTTTTATCAAGGCAAAATATTTGAAAGCCGAAACCGGAAGTAATGAAAGAAATATGTTTAATTTTAAAATAACAGCTATGAAAGTAAAGTATCTATTAGGCGGATTATTTATGGCACTTCTAGGAGGAGCCATAGCATTGTTTGCTTATACAAAAATAGTGGAAAGACCAGCCGGGAACCTGGCCAAAGACAGTTCGAATGTGGAATTACGTGATGCAAGAGTATTGCTTACTTCGCTGCAGGCCCAGGAGGGACAGATTGATTTCACCTATGCGGCAGAAAAGACTGTTCATGCCGTGGTTCATGTTCGTACAAAAAGCATGGTGGGAGGTCAGGCTCAAAATCCTATTATGGAGTTTTTCTACGGTGAACGCTACTCAAGGCCCAGGGAAGTAAGCGGGTTCGGTTCCGGAGTGATCATTTCCGCTGACGGATATATAATTACCAATGACCATGTAATTGAAAAAGCCGAAAATGTCGACGTGAAACTGAATGATAACAGGGTCTTTACTGCCCAGGTTGTCGGAAAGGATCCAAGTACGGATATCGCACTGCTTAAGATCAAAGCAGATAATCTCCCATTTGTCAAATATGGAAATTCTGATGAGCTGAGGCTGGGAGAATGGGTTCTGGCAGTAGGTAATCCGTTCAATTTAACCTCTACGGTAACAGCCGGTATCGTAAGTGCCAAGGGAAGAAGCCTTGGAATACTTGACAGCGAGTACCGGATAGAGGCTTTTATTCAGACCGATGCAGCACTGAATATGGGAAACAGCGGGGGAGCTCTGGTGAATACAAAGGGAGATCTTGTAGGGATTACATCTGCAATTCTCTCACCCAGCGGGGCATATGCAGGCAACTCATTTGCGATACCAGTCAATATTGTAAGGAAAGTAGTGGAAGATATTAAAGAATTCGGCGAAGTTCAGAGAGCAATAATTGGTGTGGTAATATCTGATGTCACCGCTGAAGATGCTGAAAAACAAAATCTTACTGTAGTAAAAGGAGCCGTTATTAAAGGTGTTAATGACGGAGGTTCTGCCAAAGAAGCAGGTCTGAAAGAGAATGATGTAATTGTTAAGATTAATAGTATTGAAGTAGGTACAAGTGCTGAACTGCAGGAGCAGATAGGGAAATACCGGCCGGGAGACAAGGTGACAATCACCTATCTAAGGGACGGAAAACAAAATACGGTACCGATGGTTTTGAAAAATATTGAGGGCACAACAAAGATTGTGACGCAGGGTTCAGGCGGAGGATGGATCTTTGGCGCCAGACTCGACCCCATGAATTCAGCCGAAAAACGAACCATAAATGCTGACCATGGTGTAAAGGTGTCTGAACTTAATGACGGGAAGTTTAAGGATATAGGTATTAAAAAAGGATTTATCATCCTTACTGTTAACGGTAAAAAAGTAAAAAGTGCTTCCGAGGTACGTGAAGCTACGAATAATGAAAGCAGTTTAAAATCAATTGAAGGAGTGCAATCAAACGGGACATACTTCAGTTTTTCATTCAGGAACTAAATTTATTATTATATAAGTAATTCTTATACAGTGGATTAATAAAATGTAATCCCCTGTTTATAACATTATTGAATATATTTTGTTATTAACTTATTAAGCAATAACTTTGCGAAAATTTTTTCGGAGACATAATGAGACAGCTAAAGATTACCAAATCCATAACAAACAGAGAAAGTGCATCACTTGATAAGTATCTGCAGGAGATTGGTAAAGAAGAGTTGATATCAGTAGAAGAAGAAGTTGAACTGGCACAGAGGATAAAGAAAGGAGACAGAGATGCTCTGGAAAAACTCACTAAAGCAAACCTCCGTTTTGTTGTCTCCGTTGCAAAACAGTACCAGAATCAGGGATTAAGTCTTCCGGACCTTATTAATGAAGGGAATCTGGGCCTTATCAAAGCTGCTGAGAAGTTTGATGAGACCAGAGGCTTTAAGTTTATCTCATACGCAGTCTGGTGGATCAGACAGTCAATTCTTCAGGCACTGGCTGAACAGTCGAGGATCGTACGATTACCTCTGAATCAGGTTGGTTCGCTGAACAAGATAAACAAAGCCTTTTCCAAGTTTGAGCAGGAAAACGAACGCACGCCATCTCCTGAAGAGCTTGCCGATGTTCTGGAGCTGCCAAAAGAGAAAGTCACCGACACACTTAAAGTATCAGGGCGTCATGTATCGGTTGATGCACCATTCATCGAAGGAGAAGATAACAGTCTGCTCGATGTTCTTACAAACTCCGATTCACCTGTGGCAGACAAGCTGCTTATGGATGAGTCACTCTCAAGGGAGATCTACAGAGCCCTTGCCACACTTACTGAAAGAGAAAGGGACATTATTCGGTTTTTCTTTGGCATCGGCTGTCAGGAGATGACGCTTGAAGAGATAGGAGAGAAATTTGGTTTAACCCGTGAGAGGGTACGTCAGATAAAAGAGAAAGCTATCAGGAGGTTGAGACACACCTCACGAAGCAGGTTACTGAAGGGTTATTTAGGGTAATAAATAAAGAGTAGATGATTGCAGGGGCGTTGTATGCAACGCCCCTGCAACTATGTTTGACCTCACAATTGGCCTGCAGAGTATAAAACCGGAAGAGTTCAGAAGCTAAAATGTATTTTAAATTAATTTCCGATTTTCAACCTACCGGCGATCAGCCCGAAGCTATCAGACAACTTGTTGAAGCGCTTGAGAAAGGGATACCCTATCAGACACTACTTGGTGTTACCGGTTCAGGTAAAACCTATACCATAGCCAATGTTATAGAGAAAGTTCAGCGACCTGCTCTTGTACTGAGCCACAACAAAACACTTGCAGCACAGCTTTACGGTGAATTCCGTCAGTTTTTCCCCGAGAACAGGGTTGAGTACTTTGTTTCATACTACGATTATTACCAGCCCGAAGCATACCTTCCTGTTACAGATACTTATATCGAGAAAGACCTGTCAATCAATGAAGAGATAGAAAAACTAAGGCTCAGCGCAACATCAGCTCTTCTTTCAGGAAGAAAGGACGTTATAGTGGTTTCATCCATTTCCTGTATTTATGGCATTGGCAATCCCGACGATTTCCATTCAAATACGGTGCATATCAAACAGGGGCAGATGATCAGCAGGAATCATTTTCTCAGGAAGCTGGTAGATAGCCTCTATTCCCGTAATGAGCTTGAATTTAAGCATGGTACCTTCAGAGTGCGTGGCGATACTGTTGATATTTTTCCTGCCTATGCTGATCAGGCTGTCCGTGTAGTATTCCTGGGTGACGAAATCGAGGAGATTTATTCTTTCGATCCTGGTGATGGACACAGGCTTGAAATATTAAATGAGTATATAGTCTATCCTGCAAATATCTTCGTAACGACCAGGGAAAGAATCAATCAGGCTTTAAGCACGATACAGGATGATCTTGTGCGCCAGGTTACCCATTTCAATGATACAGGGAAAAAAGAAGAAGCCAAAAGGCTTGAGCAGCGGGTACTTTACGATCTTGAGATGATAAAGGAGCTCGGCTACTGCAGTGGTATCGAGAATTATTCACGTTATTTTGATGGCAGAAATCCGGGTACACGGCCATTCTGTCTGCTCGATTATTTTCCTGATGACTTTATTACTATAATAGATGAGAGCCATGCCAGTGTACCACAGATACGGGCAATGTTCGGAGGTGACCATTCCCGTAAACAGACACTTGTCGAATACGGTTTCAGGCTGCCGGCAGCTCTTGATAACAGGCCGATGAGAATTGAAGAGTTTGAAGCACTTACAGGTCAGACAATATTTGTCAGTGCCACACCTGCTGATTATGAACTTGAAAAAAGTGAAGGGGCATTTGTTGATCAGGTGATCAGACCGACAGGTCTTCTGGATCCTCCGATTGAGGTCAGACCAAGCCTGAACCAGATCGATGATCTTATGGCTGAGATCAGGAACAGGACCAAAGCAGGGGAGAGGACCCTTGTTACCACAATCACTAAAAGGATGGCAGAAGAGCTGACTGCCTATCTTGTAAGGTATGATATCAGATGTCGCTACATCCATTCCGATATCGATACCCTTGAACGTATTGATATTATGGAGGGTCTTCGTACAGGGTCGTTTGATGTGCTTGTGGGAGTTAACCTTCTCCGGGAAGGTCTCGATCTTCCGGAAGTATCCCTTGTTGCTATCCTTGACGCTGATAAGGAAGGGTTCTTAAGATCATCAAGGTCGCTAACTCAGACTGCAGGCAGAGCTGCCCGTAATCTGAACGGTAAGGTGATAATGTACGCAGATGTGATCACTCGCAGTATGCAGCAGACAATAAATGAGACAAACAGACGAAGAGAGAAGCAGTTAATATACAATAAGGAAATGGGTATTACCCCGGCGCAGATAATCAAGAAGACCGGAACGATCCTGAGCGGTTTGAGTAAGAAAGGAGTCTCGGTAAAAGCATATACAGAGCCAGAGAGGCCGGATATTGCAGCCGACCCGGTTGTTAAATACATGAACAGTGAAGCCCTCGAAAAAGCTATAGAAAAGACCAGAAAGAGTATGGAAAAAGCAGCCTCGGAGCTTGATTTTATCGAGGCTGCAAGATTCCGTGATGAGATGGCAGATCTTCAGAAACTGTTGAGAACTAAATAAATATCTCCGCAAATTATTGCAGACAAATATTTTACTTCGTAGCTATCCAATCACTTTTGCTGCTGCTGGTGGTGGCGGTTCCGATAATTTTTGATCCATCGACACGCCCTTTATAAGCTGCTCCGTCAATCTTAAAAGTTATTTCATCGCCGTGCAGCCTGCCTTCTGAAATGGTACTCGTCTTACCATTGAGTGCAAGTTCACCCTGGACAAACTGGTAATCCTGTATGAGGGTAAGCACGCCCTTTCCAAACTTCCATTTTCCTTCGACATTTGCAGGTACTATCCACAGGAGAGCTGTATTCCAGCTGTTCCAGTTATCTTCGGTCTGGACCTCTATGTCGGGTTCCCAGTCACCCATTGTGAAGGTATTTGAGACAATCCGTGTTCCCGGTTTGAGATCGAGGATCCTGGGCCGGAGTTTAAGATTTATTTCCGGGAGGAGGAACATGGTAATAACTGTAGCTTTGGAGAGATCAGTCTCAAAGAGATCAGCTTCAATAAATTGAACTTTCCCGGCAACTCCCTCCTTTTCGGCATTCTTTTTTGAAAGAGCAACCATGTCGGGATTATACTCTATTCCAATTGCTTTGGCTCCGATCTTGGCGGCAGTGATAACCGTTCTGCCATCCCCTGAACCCAGGTCAATAACAAAATCATCGGCAGTGACCCCTGATATCTCAAGCATCTTGTCAACCAGTTCCTGAGGTGTTGGCACCCATACCACATCCTTACCCTGCTGGCCGACTTCAGGAAAGAATGCGTTGTTTACCTCCTGCTTCTGCGCACAAAGGCTGAGGGTTAAGATCAATAAGGATATTGTCATTATAGATCTCATAGAAGAAACTGTTGATTTCATAGTTGTTTTAATGTTAATGTTCATTTTTGTTAAGGAAGGACTAAAAGTATATAATAATTTTCAGATTCTGATCAGGTTTTTCACATAGTGTGCAATAGCAATTGAAGATGTTAACCCAGGTGATTCTATTCCAATCAGATTGATGAATCCGGGAAAGCCCCGGGAGGTCTCTTCCCTGATATAAAAATCTCTAACCGGCTCCCCTGATTTCTGGATCTTTGGCCTTATCCCTGCCATTTCAGGTGCAATGTCATCGTATTCAAGAAAGGGCAGGAACTTTTTGGCCGACAGGTAAAATGCCTCCTGCTTTGAGGCTGAAACTTTGTAGTCGTGAATATTTGAATCGAGATATGTTACGTCAGGTCCCAGCTTCACTCCGCCTCCCATATCAATTGTTACATGTATTCCGATCCCTTCGAGATTGTGAACAGGGACAGGGTAAACAAGCCTGCTTATTAACTTGTTTTTAGGAGGATTAAGCCTGAAATACTCTCCTTTGCAGAACATTATCTTCAGGTTATCATCCTTCATATCTGCCATCTCCGAAATCTTATCGGATGTAAGGCCAGCCGAGTTTATGACAATCCGGGTTGTGAAGCTGTATTCTTTTGAATCGGCCTCAAGTAACTTTATTTCATAACCTGTATCAATTTTTTTTATCTCAGTTACCTCACTTCCATAGACAATCTGGCCACTATTATTCAGAGTATTAATTTCAAACCTTTTCATCAGGGAATGGGTATCAAGGATACCTGTTGAGGGGGAGTAAAGCGCTTTTAATGCAAAAATTTCGGGTTCTAGTTCAGTGATCTTATCTTTTTCCAGGAGAGTGAGATCATCGACTCCGTTTTTCATCGCTGTCTGCCTGATACCTTTAAGAATAGAAATTTCTTCTTGAGAAGTGGCGACTATAAGTTTGCCGCAA
>Ga0307380_10009423_pt1 | contig 12397 bp, 8 predicted proteins | sample UN3MG_FD_202239 | JGI IMG/M metagenome (GOLD analysis project Ga0307380, IMG submission 202239) | Soil microbial communities from Risofladan, Vaasa, Finland - UN-3 | ecosystem: Environmental > Terrestrial > Soil > Coastal area > Acid sulfate soil | place: Finland: Risofladan, Vaasa | collected... | reverse complement strand
TGCCCGAAGAGCTGTGGAAGCCGGGTACGATATCATCGAGATCTCAGGAATAGTCGGCTACCTCATCTCCAACTTTATCTCTAAATATACGAATTGGAGAAGCGATGAGTACGGCGGCGACATCCATGGGCGAAGCGCATTTATGAGGAAAATTGTTGAGGGGATTCGCAAAGAGATTGGCCCTGATATCGCACTGGGCATACGCCTCTGCGGCTGGGAGATGCTGGATGATGTTGAGGGAAACACCGAAGAGGAAAGCTTAGAATCGATTAAAATAGCTGAAGCGGCTGGTTGTGATTACATTAGCGTGACCGTCGGTTGGCAGGAGTCTTTGGGCTCGGTCATCTCCAGGGATATTCCTATGGGAAAATGGCTCTACGTGGCTGAACAGACCAAGAAAGCAGTAAAGATACCTGTCAGTATGGCCTACCGACTCTTTGTTCCAGAGATTCCTGAGAAGGCTATTGCTGAAGGCAAACTGGACATATGGGAGATGTGCCGGCCCCAGATTGCAGATCCGGCCCTTCCTAATAAAATCAAGTGGGACCGCCAGGAGGATATTATTCCCTGCATAGCTTGTCAGGTCTGCCTGGCCCGGCTCTTCCGTGATGCTCCGGTCACCTGCACCGTTCGTCCATCCTGCGGCCATGAGGGCGAGCGTGAATGGGGCTACTACGGATTCCCCAAGGCCGAAGTAAAGAGAAAGATAATAGTTGCTGGTGCTGGGATCGCCGGTCTTCAAGCAGCCTGTATTGCCGCTGAGAAGGGCCATGAGGTGACTGTCTACGAAAAGACCGGTCACATCGGTGGGCAGTGGTATTATGCTTCGCGGAATCCCTGGGGAGAAAGATCGAGCAAATACTGGGACGATCAGGAATTTATGAGATGGATTAACAACATGAAGGCTCAGTGTGATAAGTCAGGAGTAAAATTCGCTCTCAATAAGCCAGTAACCAAGGAGCTTCTTGAAAAAGAAAAGCCAGACTCCCTGGTCATTGCCACAGGCGCTGTGCCCGAAGTTCCTGATATTCCTGGTGCAGATAAGCCGCATGTTGTGAGCATGTTCGATGTTTTTACTGGCAAAGCAAAACTGGGAAAGAATGTGGTTATCCTCGGGGGCTCGGGTGCTGCAATATCTCTTGCCCTCTTTGTGGTCGGAAAAATGGAAAAAGAGAAGGTAAGGGATTATAACTTGGCAATGATCGATCCTGCTCCAAGGTTTGGTTGGGATGTAAATCCTTCATACATCTGGCGCTACAGGCTCAGGCTCAGGCAGGCAAAGGTTCAACAGCTAACCTACGGGCAGGCTAAAAAGATCACTGATAAAGGTGTAGTTGCGGACTGGACGATTGTAGAAAGGAAGACAAAAGAAAAGAAGCAATTCAAGAACCGGACAGTACCTGCCGACACGGTTATCTTGTCTCGGCTCGTTTCTAGTAAAGAACTAAGCTACGGCTCGTTCAAGGCTGATACGGCTATGATAGGTGATTGCGTATGGGTGAGGCGCGGCCTTGATGCCATCCAGGATGGTTACCGCTTGGGAATGAGATTCTAAAACGTAAAGAAAGGAGAGATTTATTATGATATTAAATGAAATTGCGAGTGCTCGTCCCCAGATACCGGGCACAAAAATGAGTGTTTATCCCCATTCTGATTCTAGCGGCATGGGGCTCTATCCGTGGATTGATGCTTTCCGGTGTAACGGCTGCGGTGCTTGCACGAGGGCCTGTGCTCCCGGTATCATCGGATTACATAAGGGAAAAGCGGCGATTGTTCTTGACCTCTGCCAGCAGTGTGGGGAATGCTTCGAAGCGTGTCCGGTGGAGGGCGCTCTTCTTTTTAAACTCCCTCCTGGCTCACCCGAAACCGGGAATACGCCTTACATCTCCAGGAGATAAGACTAAGATTATAATCATTTGGCGTTGTCCGAAATTGAGTGATTCTATGTCATTGAGAGGAGTAAAGAAGATTACTTTGCTTGTCATTGCGAGCCCCGAAGGGGCGAAGCAATCTCAAAAAAAAAGCTGTAGGGGTTTGATTCATCAAACTCGGACCATAATGGTGAGATTGCCGCGCTTCCTGCGGTTACCCGTAATGATAGATGTACTTGGAAATGCAATTTTTTGTATCATGTAAATTTGGGAAAGTTACTAAAGATCATATCTTTAAAAGGAGTGTCGCAAATGGCAGAAAAACTAAAAACAAACCATGTGGATCATATCTGTATTGCTGTCAACGATGTGAAAAAAGCAGAAAAGGACTATACAGATGCCTTTGGCTGGGAAGTAGCTTACCGCTATGTTGATAAACCAGAGAAGATCAGAGTTACTGGCTTTATGGTCGGACCAACAGCAATTGAAATTATGGAAGACCTTGATGGCACAGGAGAGGTGGCCAAATTTATTAGACGTGCCGGGGAAGGTGTTATGCTCATAAGCTATAATGTGGACAATTGCGAGAAATCTCTCGAGCTGCTAAAACGAAATAAGGTAAGGCTGATTGATCAAAAGCCTAGATTTTTCGCCGAGTATAAGAGAAATTTTGCCTTTATTCACCCTGCAGCGACCCACGGGATCTTGACCGAGATCATTGACGGCAAATATTAAGTTCCTTCATCTCCCCAGGAAGTCAAAGGGATAGGACTTTGAGCGAGAAAAGAATCAGGGTGCTCATAGCGAAACCGGGCCTTGACGGGCACGATAAGGGTGCAAAGGTAATCGTTCATGCCCTCAAAGAGGCAGGGATGGAGGTTCTCTATACTGGCCTTCATAAAACAATCGATGAAATAGTGAACACCGCCTTAGAAGAAGATGTGGATGTGATCGGGCTCTCTATTTACTCTGGTGCTCATCTTCCTTTGAGCAAAAAGTTGATAGCGCGGCTAAAAGAAAAGAAGCTCATTGATATATTAGTGCTGGTCGGTGGGAATATTCCCCAAAGGGATGTAAAAATTCTCAAAGACTACGGTGTAACTGAGGTTTTTCCTGTTGGAGCCAGGCTGGATGATATTGTAGAGTTTATAAAAGAAAGGGTAGGGGAGCAAAATGAAAAAATCTGATAAACCTGAAGAGATTAAAGAGATTATTCTCGAGTCCGGGATAAAAGTAAAGCCTGTCTATGGTCCTGAAGACATTAGGGATCTAAACTATGAAAAAGAGATAGGCCAACCGGGCGAATATCCATTCACAAGAGGTATCCATCCTCTGATGTACCGCAAACGTCCCTGGACAATGCGCCAGTATTCAGGTTTCGGGACTGCCAAGGAAACGAACGAGAGGTTTAAGTGGCTCCTGGACCAGGGGCAGACAGCACTCAATGTAGCTTTTGATTTACCCACACAACTGGGTTTGGATTCGGATGATCCGTTTGCGGAAGAAGAGGTTGGCAGGGTAGGAATGGCCATAGATACTCTTGAAGATTTAGAAGAAGCCTTTGCTGATATCCCTATCGATAAAATTAGCACCTCGCTAACCATCAACCCTGTGGCCTCAGTGATGCTGGCTATGTATCTTGTAATGGCAGAGAAGCAGGGTATACCTTGGGATGATGTAAGAGGCACCACACAGAATGATATTTTGAAAGAATACATAGGTCGAGGAACCTGGATTTTCCCGGTCGGGCCTTCAATCCGGTTGATAGGCGATATGGTTGAATTCTGTTCTAAGAATGTTCCCAAATTCAACCCCTTCAGTGTCTGCGGCTATCACATAAGAGAATCAGGTGCCACTCCAGTCCAGGAGATGGCTTATGCTTTTGAGATAGCTATTTCTTATATCCAGGAAGTGCTTAAGAGGGGACTTAACATTGATGATTTTGCCGGAAGGATCGCCTTCAACTTTGACATCTATGGTAACCTGTGGGAGCAGGTCGCAAAATTCAGAGCAGGAAGAAGACTCTGGGCAAAGATCATAAAGGAACGTTTTGGGGCCAAGAATCCTCGGTCAATGACCTTAAGGATGATTGCTGGCGGTGGAGGCGGTGGTTTGACAATCCAGCAGCCTGAAAACAATATAGTGCGCGGTGCCTATTATGCCTTGATCTCGGCTTTATCAGGAACCCAAACAATGGCTCTTTGTTCCTATGATGAGGCCTACACCATTCCCTCAAAGAAAGCTGCGCTGATCAGCTTGAGGACGATGCAGATTCTGGCAGATGAGATGGGACTCAGGGATACAGTCGATCCCCTGGCTGGCTCCTATTATATTGAATGGCTAACAGATGAGATGGAGAAAAAGATTGCGGAGTGCATGAAAAAAGTGGAAGAGATGGGCGGCATGATTAAGGCGGTAGAATCAGGCTATATACAGGGAGAAGTAAGCCGGCAGGCCTATATTCAGGAGAAAAAGATTCAATCTGGAGAAACGACGAAAATCGGCGTGAATAAATATGCGATGGAAGAAGAAAAAGCTGAGGTTGAGATTCATCAATTCAATTCTAAAGTAGCCGAACAGCAGAAGAAAAAACTTATAGAGATAAGAACTCAAAGAAATGAGAATGAAGTGAAAGATGCGTTGCTTGGATTGAAAAAGGCTGCTCAGACGGATGAGAATGTGATGCCTCATATTTTGAAAGCTGTGAAGAGCTATGTCACTTTAGGTGAGATAACCAGAGTTTTCAAAGAGGTCTTCGGCGAATTCAAAGAGCCAATCGGGCTATAATAAAAAAGTTCTTCGCAATGACATTATTTTTTTACTAATAAAAACGCAATTATTCCAGTGTCATCGCGAGGAGCGAAGCGACGTGGCGATCTCGTTAATTCATCTGAAGAGATTGCCACGCCCTTTCAGGGCTCGCAATGACAATGTAAAAACATTTATGGTGTTTGGATTACTTTAGCGAGTCAAGCTTTTTATAACTATGAAATATAAAATAGGGATAGATGTCGGGGGGACATTCACAGATTTTCTGCTGACTTCTAAGGATGGGAGCTCTGAGATTTATAAGGTTTTATCCACGCCTGATGACCCATCAATAGGATTGATGGAGGGCCTCGCAGAAATGGCAAAAGCCAGAAACATCTCTTTAAAAGAATTCATCAAGGATGTTGAGACTGTTGTGCATGGAACAACTGTCACAACAAATGCAGTATTGACTCGCAGAGGGGCTAAAACAGGACTTTTGACCACAAAAGGCCTAAGAGATGCCCTGGAAATGAGGAGGGGGATAAGGGAAGAACAGTATAACAACAGATACACTAACGTGGAGCCGTTGGTTCCAAGACATTTGAGATTTGCTGTTGAAGAGAGGCTTGATTACAAGGGAGACATTGTAACTCTCCTCAAAGAGGAAGATGTTTTCAACGCGGCCAAGCTTTTTAAAAAAGAAGGCATTGAAGCTATTGCTATTTGTTTTATGAATTCTTTTGCTAATGATACCCATGAATCCATGGCCGAGAAAATCATAAAGAAAGAATTTGGTAGTGACCTTGGTAAATCTGGCGAAGGATTTGATAAACCAAGCGAAGGACCTGGTGAATCCAGCGACAGGCATGATAGATCATGCCCCTACTTGACCGTTTCATCTTCATTTTTTCCGAGCATTAGATTTTATGACAGGATATCGACAACTGTTTTAAACTCATATGTTGGTCCTATACTGAAGAGCTATATAAAAAGTCTTATTAAGAAATTAAAAGATGTCGGTTTTAAAGGTGTCTTACTCATCATGCAGTCCAATGGAGGTGTTGTATCACCCCAGATTGCAATGGATAAGGCAGCCGTAACCCTCCTCTCAGGTCCTGCAGCGGGACCAGTAGCTGGAATAGAGTACACATCTGTCCAGGGTTATGATGATTGTCTAACAATCGATATGGGGGGAACAAGTTTCGACGCCGCGCTTATCAAGGGTAAAACACCGCTGGTTACTACCGAGGGAGAAATTAATCGGCTAAGAATAGCCCTTCCTATGTTGGGAATAGTGACTATCGGAGCTGGAGGAGGAAGTATAGGTTGGGTTGATGAGGGTGGACTTTTGCGGATGGGACCTCAGAGTGCTGGCTCAAAGCCAGGACCTGCATGTTATGATTTGGGAGGAGAGCTTCCAACTTGTACAGACGCGGACCTCGTGCTCGGTTATCTTGATAAAGATTTCTTTGCCGGAGGAAAGATACCACTGAATTATGAAAGGGCAGAGAGGACCATAAAAGAAAAAATAGCTGATCCTTTAGGCATGAATGTGGTTGAGGCAGCAGCCGGGATGTATCGGGTGATAAATGTCAATATGGCTTCGGGAGTGAGAGAAGTGAGTGTCAAGCGAGGGCACGATCCGAGAGAGTTCCCTTTGGTCGTAGCCGGTGGAGCAGGACCGGTTCATGCCTGTATGATAGCCCTGGAGCTTGAGATTCCGGTTATGGTTATCCCCAAGGAATCGTCTATTTTCTGTGCAGCCGGAATGTTGATGTCTGATTTAAAGCACAACTTTGTCCGAACCTATTCAACTTCTCTCAATAAGTTAGATAGGAGGAAATTCAGGTCTCTGTTTAATGAAATGAGGAAAGAAGCCACCGAGCTTCTTAAATCAGAAAACATTCCGGAGGACTCTATTAAACATATCTATTCTCTGGATATGAGATACGTTAAACAATACCATGAAGTAAACGTGGAGATGACAAGGGATGAGCTCCAGAGAGGAAATATTAGGTCTGTAGCTTCGAAGTTTCATCCTGAACACAACCGGCTTTATGGATACTCATTAGAGGAGGTGGGAACGCCGATTGAGTTGATCAACCTGAGACTCACGAGTACCGGGAAGACAATCAAGCCGAAATTTAAAAAGGAAGAATATGACGAGCTTGATTCTTCAAAAGCTTTAAAAAAGAAGAGAAAAGTCTATCTGCCCCTTAAGGGGGCCTTTGAAGAAGTCCCTGTGTATGATGGACATAAACTTAGGTACGGTAATAGAGTAGAGGGACCAGCCGTAATAGAGCAGGTTAATACAACAACTTTCGTAACTCCAGAATATAGTATCCTCTGTGATAAATACGGAAGCTATACGATGTACTTAAAAACAAAAGAAAAAGAAATCAAAGAAAAAATTGTAGGGGTCTGATTCATCAAACCCACCTTGAATAGAGCGCATGATGAAAACATAATTGAAAACGAAAAGGAGAAATGCGATTTTGTAGGGGCTTGATTTATCAAGCCCACCTTTTAAATATTGTGGAGGTTTGATTTATCAAACCCACACTTTTAAAAGATATGAGGAGAGATGTCATTGCGAAGAGCGAAGCGATGAAGCAATCTCGTGAGAAAAGGTTATGAAGATAGATAAGATATTGGTTTCTGTATTTCAAAGAAGGTTTAAGTCAATAACCGAAGAGATGAGTATAGTCTTAGAAAAAACGACGCGCTCACCTATCCTTTGCGAGGCAAAAGATTTCGTTACCGGACTATACGACGGGAACGGGAAGATGCTTGAACAGACTGAAAACCTTCCTATCCTCTCTTTTTCTCTGGGACCTGTGTGTGAGTACATGGTTCGCTATTTCGGCGATGATATCTATCCTGGCGATGTCATATTCCATAACGATGTCTTCTCCATGGGCAATCAGAACAATGATGTGGCTGCTTATAAACCAATATTTTATAAAGATAAACTCATAGCCTGGGCTGCTTCGAAGGGACATCAAGCAGATGTAGGAGGTTCAGTTGCAGGAGGGTATAATCCCAGAGCCACGGAGGTCTGGCAGGAAGCACTTAGAATACCCCCTGTTAAGATCTATGAACGCGGTAAATTGAGAAAGGATGTCTGGGACCTTATTTTCTCCAATATCCGTTTTGACATCGTAGCTGCAGATATGAGAGCCCAGATAGGTTCCTGTGTGGTGGGAGAGAGAGGAGTGTTAAAGCTTGTTGAAAAATATGGACTCAAAGTTTTTGATTCTCATAAAGAATATCTTTTCGACTCCACAGAGAGGATGATGCGCGCTGAGATAAAGACAATCCCGAATGGAGTCTACCGTGGAGAGTCAACCGTATATTATGACGGGAGAACACCCGGTTCAAAATATAAAATTAGGGTTAAGATAACCGTTGAAGATGAGGAAATAACCTTTGATTATTCAGATACAGACCCTCAGACCGATGGATTTGTTAACGGAACATATACTTCATCTGCGAGTGCCACTCTATTAACTTTCCTCCAAATGGTCAATCCTGATATGCCTCACAATGATGGGATGGTAAGGCCTGTGAAGATCATAATTCCAGAAGGCACAATTTTGAACGCCAAATATCCGGCTGCAACTACCTTCGGAAATCATTTATGCCCTCCTAATGCGGATGCGATAATCAGAGCTTTGTCTCGAGCGATACCCAAGAGAGTAACTGCAGGATGGAACCAGCTTTTATGCTATCTGGCGAGCGGCTATGATCCCAGGAAAAAGGATAACTACGTGGATATAGGATTCCTTGGTTTGAAAGGCGGCTCTGGCGCTACCAGTGGAGTGGATGGATATGACCACATAGGTATGATAGATGCATCTGGAGGAGTATTAGACCAGGATTATGAGATGTTCGAACAGCAAACTCCGCATTTATTATTACACCACGAATACTGGCCTGATTCTGCAGGGGCTGGTCAATGGCGAGGAGGGCTTGGTGTTGAAACCAAGTTCAAGATAGGAGGGGAGAAGACGAAAGTTGTAACTTTTGGAGATGGAGATGTTGAAGCTCCGTTCGGACTTTTTGAAGGAAAGAGAGCGACATTAAATAAAATAGAACTTCATTATCCAGATGGCAAAGTGTATAAGACGACAAGTAAAGACCTGGTTGAGGATGTGCCCTCAGGCACCATTCTCTTCCAGCAAGCTGGGGGAGGAGGAGGATACGGAAATCCTTATCTCAGACACCCAGCTCAGGTTGCCCAAGAAGCAAAGAATGGAATTATAAGCATAGAGAAGGCAAAAGAAGATTATGGAGTTGTTATAGCTCCTGAGACATTTGAAATAGATCTCAAAGAGACAGAAAAATTGAGAAAGAAAAAGAAATGAGGCCGATTTCTTGATTCTAATTCTGCGTTTTCTGACAAATTGAGGTGCGTGGAGAAATGCTGACCATAATCTATCCATATTACAACAGTATTAAAGCCCTCGAAATTCAAATAGACAACTGGTCTAAATACCCGATAGAGTTGATGAAGAAGCTGCATTTCATCTTGGTTGATGATTGTTCCGACAGCAAAGCTGATTTAGCCATCAACTTCCCGATTAATTTTACATTATTGAGAGTTACCGATAACATCCCCTGGAACCAGCCTGGTGCAAAGAACCTGGGATTCAAATTTGCCAAAACAGATTGGGTTTTTACTTCTGATATCGATCACGTTCTTCTGCCGGAAATGTGCGAAAAGCTAATAGAGCTCAAGAAAGAGAAAAAAACTGTCTATTACTTCTCGCGTTTAACGGGAAAAGGAGAAAACAGAGATTCTCATCCTAATTCATTTTTAATCCATAAAGATGTTTTTTGGGAACTTGGCGGCTACGACGAAGATTTTTGCGGGCATTATGGCTATGATGACATCCTGTTGAGGACAATGATACAATCGCACTGCAAGACTGAGCATCTTAATTCCATTAATTTAATTAATTATCCCACTCTTCGTAGTTCAGATTTAGACAGGAACAGAAGAAAAAACAAGAGATTGCTAAAGAAGAAGAAAAAACAACTACAAAAAGGTAAATACCAGAACAAAAGAATACTGAGGTTCAACTGGGAATCAGTCAAAAATTTAAACACCGCCTCTTGAGATATACGCCAGATTAAATATTACAGCAGATATGTATTAGGATTTGACCTTTTGTGTGCAAGAGAATGATTATGTTGCCCGCAAGAAAATGATGTGTAGTCCGCAAGAATTTCCAATCATAACTTTTTTAGCATTATGCCCATTATCAATGACCAGGGGGATTGATAAATCAATACTTCTCCATAAGTTACTTATATACTTTTCATTTTGAATTTGACCTCAATTTTTACTTATTATATACTTATTATATATATTAGATAGGGAACCATCTCATTAAAATCTAATAAAAAATAGAGAAAATTGTTGTGACCCGAAGAGGTAAATTCCAATCTGTAATCGGCGTGTTTTTGTTTCTCACGTTAGTTTTTATTTTTGAGATCAAGAGTTTTGCAGCCAACTCCAGTCCCCGACATCTATATTTAGGTTTGGATTCGGTTCCCTGTTCGATATTTATGGAGGCTCAGGAGAGGGGACTTTTTAAAGATTTTCATCCCCCATCAAAAGTGATTGCGCCCTTTCCTGCTTTATCCAATTATGCCTGGGCGGTGATAATGAATACAGAAAAAATGGAAAGTTATCAGGCTAAATACTATCATTTTGGCCTTAATAAAATCGTTGGACGATTACTGCACGAGGTTGGGAAGCCTACCTATCCCAATCGATTTGATTTCAGTGACGAAAGAGTTATAAAAAAAATTTTAGCCTATATTACAGGCGGTGGTTCTGTTAAGGGCGAAATGAAGCAACTTGGTGAAAAAGTTCTTGCTTCCAATCAGCCACGATTGTTTTTTGCTTTAATAGGGACATCTGACATAGTTGCTCATATGAAGGGAGCCAAGGGTCTTCATAAGCTTCTTAAGATTGTAGATCGAGAACTCGTCCAAATCCGCGAAGAACACTTTAAGAAATTCAAAGAACCCTTGGTTGTCACTCTGGTTTCTGATCATAGTAACACTTTGAAAAGAGGGAAAATCATTAACGTAAAAAAAGTATTGAAAGAAAATAATTTTAACCTTACTAAAAAGCTTAAAGGTCCCAATGATGTTATTTATTACAGCAGTGGTATATTGTCTGTGGCCAATTTTTTTATCCAGGATACTCGAAAAATTGAATTGGCTCACACCCTTGCGACTCAACCCTGGTCGGATGTGGTTGTAACTTTTGACAGAGAAGGGGATGTCTTTCTCGTGATATCTCAAAAAGGGACTTTGGCCTTTGAATATCGCGAAGAGAAAAACGAATTCAGAATTAGAAACCTTGTTGGTGAGAATCCTTTGGGGCTGGTACAACAGAATCTTCCTTTAGGGAAATGGATTCCTCAATCAGAAGTTTTGGAAGCTTCAGTTAAAACAGGCTACCCTGATAGTTTGATGCGGATCCAAAAGGGGCTCACCCCATGGCGTGTGAATCATCCTGCATCCGTCATCGTTAGCCTTAAGCCGGGCTATGAAAGTGGAAGTAAATTTATGAAATTTCTATCAAAATTAAAAGGGCGATCAGGAACTCATGGTGCCTTAGCGGCCCTCGAATCTGTTGGCATTATCTCTTCTACAAATTATGACTTTCCTGAATGGGTTCCGGCTCGTGAAGTTCACAAACTGATTGAAGGGTACGATTTTGGGAAGCGATTCGAAGCTATGACGTTGATCTGGACAGGGAATGGAAATTGCAAAATGCGTTTTGGACAACCCCTCTTGGATATTCCTGATATTGCCTCAGTTCAGTTTATTATACAGATTTTTGATCATCAAAGGCATCGTTTTTCGAGGTCGTATGATCTTTATAAGGTGAAAATTTCTTCAAAGCGCATTCAATCTTCTTCTCTCGGCAATCCCCGATTCTTCGACGTCTTATTACCCAAAACTCCAAAACCAGAGGTTTTGTTTCAACTGCAAGCCCTAGTTTTGGATGTTAATGGCCGAGTGGTTGCTAAGCTGAAGACCAAACGTTTAACAATCATGCGCTATAAAGGATACTCGAAATTTCCCATCAAGAAAATTTTCGAGTCTCCCAGGAAGCATCTAGCTTGGTACTAGCAGATTGAGCTTACTGAACAGGCCGTTTCATAAGATGAACATGCAGTCGCCGTAGCTGTAAAACCTGTATTTTTGTCGGACCGCTTCTTGATAGGCTTTTTTGACGAAATCGAGGCCAGCAAAGGCTGCCACTAACATGAGAAGAGTTGACTGTGGAAGGTGAAAATTGGTTAAAAGCCTGTCAACAGCTTTAAACTCATAGCCAGGATAGATGAAGAGATTTGTGGAGTTTCTCCCAGGATGGATTTTCCCGCTCTTAAAAGCGCTCTCCAGAGTTCGGACCGATGTGGTTCCCACAGCGATTATCGGCCGTGACTCCTTTTTTGCCTCGTTTATAGTCTGGGATACTGCCTGACTTATGGAATATGTTTCCTCAAGCATACGAAAGTCTTCAATGCGTTTTGCTCTAACTGGCTGGAAAGTTGCCAATCCTACATTAAGCGAGATCTCAGCCACTTGAACTCGTTTTGTTTTTATTCTTTCAAGAATTTGAGGGGTGAAATGAAGGCCTGCTGTTGGCGCGGCTATAGCTCCCTCCTTGCGAGCAAAAACAGTCTGATACCTTTCTAAATCCTGCGCCCTGAGCTCAACATTTTTCTTTTTGCGTTTTATATAGG